>JFJP01037008.1_pt1 | contig 63497 bp, 62 predicted proteins | sample 431651 | NCBI WGS metagenome assembly JFJP01 (sample SAMN02602958, study PRJNA72255) | Microbial mat metagenome, whole genome shotgun sequencing project. | biome: fresh water; feature: sink hole; material: water; isolation source: purple microbial (photo- and chemosynthetic) mats found in... | reverse complement strand
CTAGTAGTCCTGACGGTATTAATTGGACTCAAAGAGCGTTACCTGTGAATACTGGTTGGATGTCCGTTACTTATGGTAATGGAGTGTTTGTTGCTATAGCTAATAGTAGTGCTATAGCAGCTAGTAGTCCTGATGGTATTAATTGGACTCAGAGAGCGTTACCTGCCAGTGCTGTTTGGTATTCTGTTACTTATGGTAACGGTGTGTTTGTTGTTATAGCTTATAATAGTACTATAGCTGCAACATCATTTAAGTGTGTTGGTAGCGATACATATGTACCTAATCAGTATTTTAGAGTAGCTTAATTTTTTATTTTTGGAGTATTTAAAATGACTTTAGTAATTCACGCTGGACCAGGTAGCTACGAAGCACCTAAAGCTGACACATCAAAACTGATTGATAAGGGTCCGTTTTTCGATAGATTTGGTGCATTAAAATTACCAATTCTAATGTCTAATGATGCCACTATCAAGGCAATCATTGCTGATATCAATAATAGACATTGGATCGACTTATCGTTAGCAGAAGTAACCACATCAATAGCTTATATTGGCAGTGTATTTCCAGAACTCACTGCTGAACTACAAACTGAAATCTTAACTAAAGAAGTTAGTTCAGACGAAAATCTAGTACTGCGTAAACTATATTTTAATTAAAAACATATTACTCATTCTAGATATATTTTTCTAGAATGAGTAATGTTTAAATAAGGATTTTTATTATGACTAAATTAAGTAAACAAGTAGAAGAGCTATATCGTCGTCCTATAATTAATGAAGGTAAACTAATTTGTAGTGATAAAGATACAGTCGTGCTCAACGGTGATACATATTTGAGATCTGGTGTATTAGCTAGCGAGACTGCATATCCACTAGCTAACGGTAAGTCAGCAGGTACTACGTGGACTCAACGGACTTTACCTGTGAGCCTTTATTGGATATCTGTTTGTTATGGTAATGGTTTGTTTGTGGCTATAGCCAATAGTAGTTCTGTAGTTGCCACATCTCCTGATGGTGTGACTTGGACTCAGCGGACTTTACCTGTGAGCCTTGGATGGATGTCTGTTGTTTACGGTAACGGAATGTTTGTAGGTTTATCTAATAGTAATTCTACAATTATCACTAGTCCAGACGGCATTAATTGGACTCAGAGAGCTTTACCTGCAAGCCTTTACTGGCGTTCTATTGTTTATGGTAATGGCATGTTTGTGGCTATAGCTTACGGGGGCGCTATATCAGCTACCAGCACCGATGGAATTACTTGGACACAAAGAACTTTACCTGTGAGTGCTAATTGGAAATCTATCACTTACGGTAATGGTGTGTTTGTTGCCATAACTACAAATAGTACTATAGCTGCCACATCTCCTGATGGCATTAATTGGACTCAACGAACTTTACCTGTGAGCCTTTATTGGGGATGTGTCACTTATGGCAATGGGATGTTTGTCGCTGTAGCTGATAGCACATCTATAGCAATTAGTAGTCCCGATGGTATTACGTGGACTCAAAGAGGTTTAACTGTGAGTGTTAGGTTATACAGTGTTACTTTCGGTAACGGTATGTTTGTCGCTGTAGCTTATAATAGTTCTATAGCAGTTACTAGTCCCGATGGTATTACTTGGACACAAAGAGCTTTACCTGTGAGCAGTACATGGTCAGCTGTCACATATGGCAACGGTGCGTTTGTAGCTGTAGCTGACAACACATCTATAGCAGCTACATCATTTAAATATGTAGGTAGTGATGTATATGTACCTAATCTGTATTTTAGAGTAGCTTAAAGAGGAATAATCATGCATGCATTAAGTCAATATTTAAATACTAGCAAGAAAATACAGATGAATGAAGGTAAGTTCATAGCAAGCGATGAACTGGTTGTTGTAGATGATAATAACACATACCTTAGATCTGGTGTATTAGCACTTCCTGGCACATATCCGTTAGCTTTAACAAATGCTGATGGAGTGACTTGGACACAGAAAACATTACCTCTTACTACAACTTGGGTGTCTATCACTTACGGAAATGGTGTGTTTGTAACCATATGTCAGGGTGATACGTTTGCAGCTACTAGTCCTGATGGCATTACATGGACTCAGAGAGCGTTACCTGTTGCAGCGAACTGGAACAAAGTCTGCTACGGTAATGGATTATTTATAGCTGCAACAGGTAGTGATAACATTGTTGCTACATCACCAGACGGTATTAATTGGACTCAGAGAACTGGTCCAGCTGCTGGTTCACTTGCATCGATTACATTTTGTAATGGTGTATTTATAGGTATGTCAACTACTAACGTAGTATATAAATCCATCGATGGAATTACTTGGGTAAGTGGAACTATGCCTAATTCAGGTGGTTGGTATGGTGTTACTTATGGTAATGGTGTGTTTGTAGCTGTGTTGACCGGTAGCGCTGTAGCAGCTACCAGTGTAGACGGTTTAACATGGGTTGCGAGGACATTGCCTTCAACTGGAAGTTGGCAATTCATTGCTTATGGGGCTGGTTTGTTTGTTATTACAATTCCTAACAATATGTCAGGAACCACTGTATTTGCCACTAGTCCTGATGGGATTACATGGACTCAGAGAGTATTACCTGTGCAAGGTAAATGGCAATCTATCGTATACAACAATGGTTTGTTTGTGTTAATGAGTAGTGTTTACACTATACTGTTAACATCTACCGATGGGCTTACTTGGACACAGAGATCAATGCCGGTAACTGCTAGTTGGAGATCTATAACTTCTGGCAATGGTGTGTTTGTAGCTACAGCTTTTAACAGTAACATATCTGCAATATCTATTGGAAACAGTGTAGGTTCTTCTGCATATGTACCTAATTTGTATTTTAGAGTAGCCTAAAGAGGAATAATAATCATGAATACATTAAGCAGCGTTTTAAGTAGCCCTGAAGATACTGATATTGGTGACGGTGTTAAAATACCATCAAATGATTTTGTTATAACAAAAAATAATAAAACGTTTCTTAGATCAGGTACACTGGTTTCTGCCAGTACATATCCGTTAGTTAAAGACACTACTGGTTTGGGTGCGATATGGAGTGTTGGTGGTGTAACACCAGTAGGTGTTTCCTCAAACATGTTTATTGCTTATGGTAATGGTTTGTTTGTGGTTGTAGCATATGGAAGCGCAACAGCAGCTACTAGTACCGATGGTATTAATTGGACAGCTAGAACATTACCAACTAGTGATAATTGGAGATGTGTTACTTATGGTAATGGTGTGTTTGTTGCTGTTACTTATAATAGCGATGTAGCAGCTACATCGCCTGACGGTATTACTTGGACACAAAGAACATTACCATTCGCAGTACCTTGGTACTCTATTGCTTTTGGTAATGGAATATTTGTGGTTTCAGCTGAAAGTATTGAAATTGTCATCACTAGTCCAGACGGTATTAATTGGACTATGCAAAACATACCTGGTGGTGCCAGTTGGACATCTGTTGCTTTTGGTAACGGTGTATTTGTCATTGTGTCTATAGGTACAATAACAGCCAGCAGTGCTGACGGTATTACTTGGACACAAGGTGCATTACCTGCAAATTCTAATTGGATGTCTATTGCTTACGGTAATGGAGTGTTTGTGACTATGGGTAATAGTGACAGCGTTGCCGCTACATCTGTAGATGGTATTACTTGGACACAAAGAACACTTCCCTCACAAGGTGGTTGGAAATCTGTTGCTTTTGGTAACGGTGTGTTTGCGTCTATGAGTACTTACACTAGTGCAGTACTGACATCTCCTGATGGCATTACTTGGACTCAAATAACAGTACCTACTTACGTGTGGAGTTCTATAGCTTTTGGTAACAACACATTTGCATGTATATGCACTGATGCTGGGTTAGTAGCAGTATCGATGGCTTGTGTGGGTTCATCTACATATGTGCCTAATCTGTATTTTAGAGTAGCTTAATTAACATAATGCATAAAACCCACATGAGTTTAAAAGCTCATGTGGGTTTTATGTTACACTTTTGTTAACTTAACATGTTCGTTGTAAAATTGAGGCAATACAATATTATCCGGACTTAAAACACATGTATCCACATTTAGCATAGCACTGTACTGTGAGAAATCGTGACTAATCATAAATGTCTGCGTAAAAATGTGTTGTTCCATCATTTGTTTAATGAGGTTAACTATACCTTGTTTATGAGTGACATCTAATGTTCTACCGATTTCATCTAGCATTAATGGTGCATTTTGTAAATTTAAAAATTTCAATGCTACAATTTTAAATGCTAAATTAATCATCTCTATCATACCAGTAGAGCCTTTACTGACATCAGGTGCAGGATTGTTAGTCGTCCATATTGGAAATTTATAATCCAACTCTACCGCATTGTCATCAGAGAGTTCACAAGACTTTACTTCCATTGGATATGTCCAAACTTTCTTAATCAAACTATTCATTTGACCTACAAAGTTTTTTATAAAACCAAATAATCCTTCTGCTATTAAACCATCTACTGGTGATAATTGTTTAATCAAAATTGATAATGCTAATTCCTCTGCATCCAATTCATCTATGTTTTTACAGATACTATCAATAATATCTTTTTGTGTTTTCACTCCAGATAAAATATGCTCTTTACTAGCTAACTTACTTTGCATTATCTTTACTGTTTCATTAAAGATAGATCTTCTAATCGTCTCAATTTCATCATTAAAGAGAGAATGTTTTTTATCTATGAGATCGTTTATTTTATCTCTTAATGATTTAATCTCTTTAATTTTACTTAAAGACTCACTGTGTTTAGTTTTATCCTTTAAAGCGCTTTGCAAGGCAGCTGTATGCTCCTCCAAGCTCATCTGCAACTGTTCATTGGTTTGCACTAGTGTTTTTAAATCAGTAGCTCCTACGTCTTTTAAAGACACGATGATGGATTCTAATTCTTTTATTTCATTAGATAAATCAAAGTACTGAATTTGATTTTTTAAATCATTTTCTATAATACCCAATTGTGTAATCCCAAATAACGGATTATCTGTGACAATATTTTTATCAGATAAATAACCCCAATATGGAATTAATATTTCAAAATTATTAACACACTGAATATACTGCCTATAAAGAATTCCATAATTTGTACACTCTAGTATATAATCTTCACATACTTTAATTTTAGGATTTATATCAGTTTCTAATTGATTTTCTAAAACAATTATTTTCTCATTTAATTCATTCAGTGTTTTCTCATTATACTGCAGTGAGAATTTATGATTACAATTCGGACAATTTATATCCGGTTTATCTTTATGCAAAAGCATATGCTTTTGCTTTGATTGATAAGAATCTATTTTCTCAATGATCTGTTTTTTATGTATTGATAATTCACTTAATGAAGATCTGCTCTTATTTAGATTTTCACTACTGTATTTTTTATCTATATTGCAAGGTATAGCAGTAAATATATCACTTAGCGCAGATTTAATAGATAAGAAAGAATTGATAGCTGCTTTTGGGTCAAATGCATCTTTTACAAATAAGAGATTTTTTATTAATGCTTCTCTCTTAGACATTAATAATTTTAATTTACTTTTAATTGTTTCTATTGTTTGCTGTTCTGTTTTTTCTAGTATATCAATTTTATCTTGGTTTTTACTAAATTCTTGAGATATTTTATTAATGAGGGTTTGTGCTTTAATAATTCTCTCATTTATATTTGCAATTCTGTTAATATAAAAATCTTCAGTTTGTATATAAAATCCACTATCGTATTGACTTAATAAAATATTAGCTACTTTATTTAATTGATTATCTAATTCAATTTGTTTAAAATTAAGCACATCTAAATCTAACTCAATAGGTTTTCGATATTCCAATAAAATATTTAATTGATCGTAAAGTAACTGGACCTCTTCTTTGATCTTTATTTCTTCATCGGATTTCAAAACTTTTTCAGATTCAGTGACTAGTTTCTTTTTAGCTATTTTTAAAGCACCGGTAGTATCTCTATGTCTTTCTTTTAATTTTGTATATACTTTTATAGCGTAATCGTAATTAGTATCACAAAGTAATATAAACCATTCTTTTCTTCTATTAGGTGACATTGAATCAAACGATTCTTCACCTAGCATCAATGAGTATATATCAGGTGTAATACCAAAATGTGTTTTTACTAACTCTCTCTGAATTGTAATGGTTCCACCTGGATTAAGTTCAACATCATCTTTAATAAAAGAATGTTTTTGACTAGGTGTGAAAATACTCTTTAAATTATAAATGCAATCTTGGTGAGAAATAGTAATATGTTTACTACCTGTTTTAGAGAAATCATTCGCATTAGGTGGTAAAGGTGTGAGCTGCTGCAACAGTGATGATTTTCCAGCACCGTTACTACCCAATATAACTTGAACTGGGTTATCAATTACCATCTCAAAATAATCAATTTGATTTAAAAGAAACCTTTTAAATCCAATGAGTTGAATGTATAGAATTTTCATGATTTAGTTATAGTTTTGGTACATCTGATGTGTCGAAATGATATTTTTAGAGGAAACTAAATGAAACCTTTTCAGGCTCCTGAAACCTATGGACCCACTGAATTAATATTATCTAAATTGAGATTTTATTCAGCTGGCATTGTAGCGGTTAATAAATTACTCAGTAGTAAAGATATAGAAGTGCATCCGTTTGAAGATTTAAATTTCGTAGACGGGTATTTGTCTGATCAAGTTACTGAGTATAAAGGTAAAGGTAAAGATGCATCCGATGCAGAATATGAAGCCATTATAAAGACCACAGTAACTGTTAAAGCTACATGGCTGTCGCATACAGGTAGTAATCGAATAACTGCACCTGATGTACGACGTGGTGAACTGGTAATGATCTATCAGTTTGGTGACGTGGATAAATATTACTGGACTACTCTTAAAGAAGATTTAAAATTAAGAAAACTAGAAACTGTAATTTATGCATATAGCGCCACTAGAGATGAGAACAAAGATGCTAAACCTGACACGACTTACTATTTTGAAGTAAGCACTCATAAAAAATTAATTCATCTGCACACTAGTAAAGATGATAAAGAGCCATTTATCTATGATATTCAACTCAACACTAAAGATGGTGTATTAATTATTTGCGATGATGTCGGTAACTTTATTAGTTTAGATTCAGCTGAAAAAAGAATCCAATTGAAAAATGCAGATTCGAGTTGGGTTGATTTAAATAAGAAAGATATTGTAATTAGTTCTACAGATTCAATTACACTTAAATCTAAAAATATAACTGTCCAAGCAAGTAAAGATACCACCATTTCCGCAGGTGAGAGATTAACTGAATTCTCACCAGATACAAATATAGATTAAAGGAAAATCATGCCTCAAGTAGTGAGATTAGGTGACCCCAGTAGTCACGGCGGCAATATGGTAACAGCTACCGCCCATTTTAAAACTAATAAAATAGTCACATGTGTGGATGGTGATTTACATTCATGTCCTATCCCAGGTCACGGTACAACATCTGTAACGGGTACTGCTAGTCCTAAAAGTACCGGTAAGTATGTTATAAAGACAGGCGATGTAGCAGGTTGTGGCGCAGTCATCACTGACGGTAGTCCGGATACGTTTACGAGTTAAAGACAGCATAATCACCTAGAAGCTTTTAGAGGCTTCTAGGTGATTATTATGCTATTTACTCCACTGCTGGAGTATTATCGTTTTTCACAGGTTCCAAATCTCTCAATTGTATATTGATGTTACTGATAAGTGCTGCAACTGCCTTATAGGGTAATTGAATCAATGCGCTATTGATAATTTGTAACTCTTCAGCTGTAAATTTTAACTTTATGAAATTATCCATGTTAAATAACTTTCCTATCCTTTAAGTCTTTATAGAGTGTAGATATTAAACAATATAACGGTCTAATAGTCTCACCTACTCCATTGGCATCTATATATGAAAAAATACCATTGGGTAAACATAAAGAATCTATATTCAAATTCGATGAATTAGAAAAAGCTGTAGCATTTGTTCCACCGAAGTTACTTACGTTATTCCAATGAGTTGTTGGTTCACCTATAGCAGTAGCTGCACCTAAAACGTTAATACCTTTGTCCGAGAATCTAGCTGGAAACGCTATAGCTGGACGACCAATGGCATTAGGTGAGCTTACTTTAATACCGTAACTATTTCCAATAAACTGTATATCGCCTTCCATCTCAGAGCCGTATCTTGAGACTTTATTTGTTTGATCAGGCACTGCGGTTTCTGCAGGGCCCCAAGTAACATTACACTTATCGAAATTCACAGACCACGGTGTTAGATTAGATTGAAACACATAAGCAAACCCTAAACCTGATTGAGTTAAATCAGCCCAAGTGTTATGATCTAATACGTCACCAGTATCTACTTCCAGTTTCCAATAACTTTGAATCTGAGTAGGACTGTAACCTATTGCAATTTGCTTACTCCATAACCTGTATCTGATGTATCTATTGCCTTCGTTAGTTTTGATAGAATCAATAATAGTTTTATAAACTTGATTATCTTTTAATGGACTACTTCTAGCTGTCTCTGAATGTGACCAAAGAAAGTTTGCTTGTGTTGCATCTGGGAAGACTTCAATTGTACCGTTAGGATTCATCCACGTTTCTATTAACGTTGTTGGATTAACTGAACTTGGTTGCGCTGTTCCAAGGAAGTTACCTAATATAATACCTTGACCTCGTACAGCTGTATTTATCAATGCTGATGTGCTTCTAAGAACAACCGCTAAATGTGCATTTGGATTAGCTGCAAAAAATCCATTTGATTTAAATTCATACTCAACTGTCATTCTACCTGAATTTGCATCCCATCCTTCAGGTGCAGTATCGGGAAACCAGACTCTGGCATCAGGTGTAGTAGAAGACAATAACACGTTACCGATATATCTTCCACCTAGTAATGGTGCGCCTGACACGCCCGATGGACCTTGAGGACCTTCTGGGCCTTGGACACCTTGAGGACCTTGAGGCCCAGTTGCCCCTGCTACGCCTTGAGGACCAATTGGACCCATGGGTCCTACACTTGAACCATCACCGCTGCCTGCTGGACCTTGAGGACCCACTGGTCCCTGTAATCCCATTGGTCCAATTGGACCTTGATTACCTTGATCACCTTTAGGTCCTGGTGGACCCATGATACCAGATGTTCCACCGGTTCCTGTACCAGAAGGACCCATAGGACCAATCGGTCCCATAGGACCAATAGGACCCGGAGGTCCTTGTAGACTTGGTAAAATATTAGTCAAGTCAATAACACCGCCTTTAGAATCTATGATACTTTTAGATTGTTTAACCATTGTTAAATCGTGATGATTTAACGATACCACTTCAACTGAATCACCGTCTTGTATAGGGTAAATAATAGTTAAGTTTAAATCATTAAGTAAAAAATCAGTTCCGTAATTTAAAATAATGAAATTATTCAAAACTACTTTAATGTAATTAGGACTTAATATCTTTCTTGGTAAAACAAATACTTGATTTTGATTATTTACCGTATATGTTTTATTTATCCAAAGGTTTTCAGCATTAGTATCGATTTCTTTAATTTGATTATTAATAACTACTGCATCTCCAGCTATTAACTGATATAAGAAATTTATTACTTTACCGTCTACATTAAAATCCCAATCTGGTTTTAATTCTAAAACATTATTTAGAATAATTCTTGGGAAAGAACCTTGAACAGGTATTACTGCTAATGTATATGTTCTTTGATTACTCGTAGCTACAAAGTTCTCACACATCCAACTATTATGATGTATACCAATCCATCTACCTTGAGGTTGATAAATGTTTGGCATTATCACCGTATCATTATCATCGTTCTGGATATTGAGTCTATCCCAATAATAATATTGAGGTGCGCAGTCCCCTTGTGTAGTATCGCCTAGCACTGTAATTAAAACAGCAGCTTCACTGACGACATCAGGTGCTGATAAACCTCTTAATTCTAATTTAGTCTTAACTGTTAAACCGGCTGAATCTAAATGTAGACCTACTGCAGCTCCTACACCTTTGGCACCTTCTTTGGAAAATAAGTTTACTATCTTAACATATAAGTCACTGATACCTGTTAGGAAATTATTAATAGCTGCTTTAACACCATGTGGTGTCGTAAATTTAGTACTAAGTATACCAGCTATTGTTTCAAAATCGGATGCAGTGGAAAAGTTACTTACATTACCTAAACCTACACTGGTTTTTGTGGCATTAAGTGTAGATGCTTGAGCTGTTTTGTTAGCTATAGCTAAAGCGATGTTATTTAATTCATTGGATACATTTTGCATACCCACCATGTCTACTAAATTCCATTCATGGTCTATTGGTGGAAATAGATCAGGAATATTAACAATTTGTTCCCAAGTATGTGTTCTAGGGTTTCTAACTTTATCTGACAGTATTGCATTTATTTTAGCAATATCTAATGGCCAATTTCCGCCTAAAGTTTGATATACTAATCTAACAGTGCCGGCTAATTTTAAATCTAGAAAACTGATACCGCCATAAATTGGTTTAACACATGCACGACTGGCTCCTGTGAAAACGTACGATGGATAATAATCAATTCCTTCGACTAATTGATTTACATCACCATTTATATCGGTGTAACTAATTAACAGTGTGTCTGCAAAAAACGGTGCAAATGTAGGTACGATGAAATGATAAGCAGCTTCATTTATTGGTGTGATTACTTGTATTTCACCAATAATTTTGTTATCAGGTAGTGTACCTGTATGATCAAATGCGTAAGATAATGGCATTATATTCTTCCTTATTAAACAGGCAATGATGTGAACTCAAGCACTTTTTACGTTTCTTTTTATTTTTATTAAAGAGAAGTGGTCTATAGTATTTAAGCACTTAAACTTTTATAGGTGAAATAAATTGTATAATATTATTAAATCAGTAGGTATAAAATTTGGTATTAATAAAAGATGGGAAGCTGTTGATTTAAATGAGCATAATGTAGTTGATCTATATAAAATATTTAGAAAATGCTATATACAATTATCAAACGGCGTACCTCCAGTTATTAATTGTTTAGATATAGAAGATGTTCGCTTTGAACACTCCTCGTATCCTGGAACATTCCCCGAGTTACTAATAAGTATTGGTAATACTGCTTTACCAACTACTGCTACGTTTCCTGTAATAGATACAAAAATAGCTAGATACAGGGATGCGTTTCAAGCAGGTTATTCAGTAACACCGGTCCATCCTTTATATGGTGTAAATGCAGCTCCTGAAAATCTAACAGCGGTAATGCTCAAGAGAGATTCACCTGTTATAGATTATGATATTTTTCATAAACATTGCTTAATTTCAGTAAATGGATTTTATCACTTAACTGACACTGATAAAGTGAGTGGGTGTTTAGTTTACGATGCAATGAAAAGTCTGAGAATATCTAATCAGAATCAAATTGGCATTTATAGTTTTGAAGGTGTATGCTCTTTGGAATTAATAGCTATTAAGCCAGAGATGATCCATAAACAAGATCCATATGAAAAATTATCATCATCTGCGTATTTGCAAATAGATAAAGATTTGACAAATAAGAGTGTGATGCTAGTAATTGGTGGTTATTTACACACAGTAGATTCTAATACATTTACAAAAGTTGGATTGAGTGACTTTAAGATAGATTTTAAAAACTATCAGTTATTAGACAGGTATTATGAATCATCCAATTATATAGACATGTCTTCTTTAAATCTATCTGTTACAGAAAGAAACTTGTCTCAAATTAGTATTGAGGAGATGTTTAGTGATGATAAAATCATATCTTATTTAACGTTAAGTCAATCTTTTTTTGTAATATTGGATAATCCCGATATATTTACAAATAAACAATATATAAAAAGATCTAACATGTACGGCATGTATATCTCTTATCAAGAACCAAGGTATCCGTTGGTGGTTGGTTTAGGTAGACACCCTGAGTACATTAGCACTTTAGAAGATGGTCAGTATTCTGTAACTATTCAAGACAACACTATTCAAAACAAGATTTACAATACCGTAAATCCTTTAAATTTAAATAGCGTATCAAATAGTAATTTATCAATGTCACACAGTTCAATTGCAGCTGGGTATTTTTTAGAAACAGGTAAAGACCTTTAAATTAATATGTCAAATTCAAATTTTATAGATAACCTTAATGACGCTCGACAGCGCGTTAAGGAAAATTTTTGGATCTCTAGCGCACGTGCACTATTTGATACCGATCTTTTAGGTGTACGTTTAACGTTGTGTTTCGCTGAAATTATTTGGGCCACTCTACTGTTTTGGCCAGGTGACACATTTGCGAGACCCACTTACCACGTAATGGCTGAAGTCATGGACGAGGAATGGTGGGGATTAATATTTGCTATCTCAGGGATATGCCAATATTTAATTATCACGTTTGAGAACTTTGGCGGTAAAGTAGCTAGATATTTTTCAGCATGGAATGCATCACTATGGGTGTTTGTTACACTTAGCATGATGAACTCTGTAACCCCACCACCTGCAGCTATTAGTGGCGAAATAGCTCTAGCAATAATGTCTTCGTGGATTTGCTTTCGTCCAATCTTAATATCAATCGTATACCATTATGCAATTAAACGAAAATCTAGATTCTTCAATGACTCAAAATCGTAGGGCGACTGATAGACTAGACGCCCTCCCTACTAACCAAGACATCTTAGCAGCAGTTAAGGACCTCAGTAATCACTTAGCTCAGATGGAAAGATTATTAAAAGAGCAAAGTACTGCTTTTCCTAATAATGACCTGGATAAACCTGATTACGATGGTCACCGTAAAGCACACATTAAGCTAGAGAAAACTGAACAAACAATTTCAGGTTTAAAAATAGACGCTACTAAAACCATCATCGGTATAATACTAGTGTTTATATTTGGATTAATGTCAGCTGGTTTCGTTACGAAATTAACAAGTTTACAAGTTACTCAAACTAACTCTACTGGTAAATAATTAATAAATCCCACTATAGCTCTATAAAGAACTATAGTGGGATTTATGTTGTTCACATTTTGGATAATATTAAAGCTGCGTTATAAAGCAACTGATCACATTTAACATTAATTTGATTTGCTAATGTTAACGTTTGCGATGCATTTGTATTTAAATCATTTGTTAATGCAATCAATGGGTTATTTAGGATACCATCAATCACAGTTTTAATGTTATTGAGTTGGTTAAATAACTCCATGTGTTCATTATCATCACCTAAAATGATAGCATTTCTAATTTGTTCCAATGCTACAACTAGGTATTCAAAACCTATCACATCACCAATTGCGTGCAGATGCATTGTAGGATCAAACTCTGATGGTTTGTCTACAATATCTCTCCATGTAACTAAGTCTTTATTTAGGTTAAGATTTTCCATGAGAAGACGAATAGCTTCATATCGTCTTTCATAAGCACCACCCAAAGTTTGGTAATCGATTTTTACTTCACGGATACTTTTATCTGTTAGTAATATAATCGTACAGATCTCTTTACCTGTTTTAGCAGTTGGGAGACCCACAACATCAACACACTGATAACTGATATTTCTAAAAAGTAACTCTTCATTAGCGGTGTTATATACTTTCAGTGATTCTGTAAAGTACGGTCCGTATATTGGAGCTATTGATCTGATATCATAATTAGCCGGTGCGTGAGGTTCGCCTACTACTAGATTGTCTACACTGGTTCCAGTGTAATCTAGTGAATATCTATAAGGTAATAATGTTGGCATTATTAGTAACCAAATCTGGTAGGTATATTTAATGAAAAACTAGATAATCTGTAAGATTGTCCTTGAACAATATTGGTACCTGTATCTAAAATTAGATCTGCGCCGCTACCGTTAGCTCCAACTGTACCGTAAATATTTTGTAACAAAGGGTTGTTCAAATCTATACCTGTATTAGGTTCAAAAGTATTAGTTGACTTTGAACCACTTATCCACCAGAACCATGTAGCTACACCCGTTGCAATAGCTGCCTTATAATCAGTTGCTATTTTAACAGGGTTTGACGTAAAGTCAGATGTTACAAAATCACCTACTTGATCTTTACCTGTTAAATAAGCAATTAATATATCATTCTTTCTAGCATTTATTGTAGCGATGCTAGTAAAATTCACAGGTACTGCACCCTTCATTATCAATACACATGCGTTAAGGTCTTCTCTACTGGCAGGCAATGAGTTCTTAGCTGCTAATAATCCACTATTAGCTCCTATTGGTGTAGCGTCACCGGCACTGACAGCTGATGGACATTCAAAGAGTTTGGGTAAATTTCTAGTTACCCAACCTGGACTAATATCTATTTTTGACATATTTAATTCCTTTAATATAAATTCGCACTGATAGTTCCATCTGCAATCGGATTAAATATACCAGTTGAAAAATTAGTGTTTTGAAATCTAATGACCCCGTCTCCGGCTTTATCAGACACCGATAAAACTAAAAAATTAGCATTTGGTAAAACTGTTGCACTTTCAGCTTGAGAAATCGTCATTGTTTTAGACCAGAAAATACCCCAACTACCAACACCTGAATGATATGTTTTTGAGCTGACTTGCGACCATGGTCCGCCAGTCGCACTGTAAGATGAGACTATACTTAACAAGAGACCCGATGGTGTATTGATCATCGATCCTTCCGCATAATGCGCTAAGAAATTAGGACTCGTAGTATTGTACGTTGCCCAATCGTCCACTATTTCTTGAGCAGTTGGTTGAGCACCTGAATAAATCGAAACAGCACATCCGTAGTTCCAAGGTGACTCTAATCCACCAAGAATAAATCTATTTAGAAAAGGCCTTTTTACATTTTCATGAAATTTAATTGTCATTATATTATCCTTAAAAAAATTATTAGTATACCCCGGTATTAATACCGGGGTATACCCTGTCATAGTATCGTATATTTGATAATTGCAATACTACTTAATAAATATTAAGCACTTATCAATACATTACCTCTACCGCCAACATAACTATTACATGTAAACATCATGTTACCATCTGCTGACACGTGTGCATCAGTCCAGTATACATTTAGTCCTTGACCATCGTAAGTTGTCCAAGTAGCACCACCATCTGTTGTAAAGTAGACATCACCTAATCCCGGAACAGCTATTATTTTACTACCGTCTGATGACATTGACACAGATGCCCAGAACCTTGAACCTAAGCTTGTTATAGCTGTCCAAGTAGCACCGGAATCGTTAGACATGTAAATGTACTCAAAAGTAGCAGCTATTATTTTACTACCGTCTGATGACATTGACACAGATCTCCATGATTTAAGACCTGCATTAGTTCTCTGAGTCCAAGTAGCACCAAAATCGCTTGACGTGTGAATATACCCACTAGCGTCGCTGGCGTTTTCACAAAGAACGATTTTACTACCGTCTGATGACATTGCTGAATCAGCCCAATATTTCTCAGTTGCACCAGCAACACTTAAGTCGCTCCATGTCACACCTGAATCATTAGAGTACCTGGCTCTTGTAAGACTACCACCGATTACTATTTTACTACCGTCAGAAGAACACGATATTGTTCTCCAAGCTGCAGTCCCGGCAGACACCATAGGTTGCCAACTAATACCGAAATCATCTGATTTATATACACGTTCAGGCTGAACAGTTGCATACATCTTTGACCAGTCTGTATTACCTGTCACATCAGTCCACCAGATAGAGCTATTGAAAACGGCAGGTGCTCCTCCGGCTGTCATTGTCGCTGTGGCGCCACCGTCACGTGAAACGTATAGATAACTAACATCATTTAAAGCAGCAAATATAGTTCCGTCTGAATTTGATTTTACTTTTCTCCAATTTCTTCCACCAGTATAAGTGAGTACTATATCCCAAGCATCACCCACTGTTGATACGTAACCACCCAGCATTAATGGCATTTCAGAAATAACGTTATTAAAACTAGAGCTACCAATGCTTACATTCAATGGTATTGAATGTAATGTTTCTGCATATAAACTATCAATACCGTGATTTAAAGAAACTCTAAAATCAGTTGTACTCATGTTCTTTAAACTATCTTTACCAGAGTTTAAAGAAACTCTCATGGTTGGTATAACATAAGCTATGCTAACATCTATTACCGTAATAGGTGAACTTATAGCTAACGTGTGAACACGTGTGTCGTTTAAATATAATGCTAGATTGAAATGCTTTACATCATCAACGAGTGCGTCTTTTATAAATGTAAAACTTATATCTGACAGATTGTTATTAATAGTACATGTACCTGTAAAAGGTATTGTAATATCTTGACTATCTGCTAACCCCATAATTTCGTAATACAAAATAGTATTGTTACTTATGTTCGTTGTATTAATTGTAAACGCTATTGTGTCACCTTCATTGATAGTGTATCTATCAGGTGTTATTGTGCAACTGACTGCTTTACTGGTGTCATTAATAGTTACTGTTGGCCCAGTTACTAAAAAAGTATTTTTAATTGAGCTCGTATATAAAATAACATTAAATGTCTCTACCCCTTCTGTTTTATTATCGTTTTTAGCAGTTAATGTAAAAAATGCAGTGTTGTTATTTATTGTAATATTAGAATTTAACGGTTCATTAAAATCAGTGCTATCTACCAATCCGTTAATTTCATAATAAAGTACGGTCCCGTTAGACACGTTTTCAGTATCTATTGTAAATGTAACGCTACTACCTTCATTTAATGAAGTAGTGCTAGCTCTGATTACATAAACAGGTGGATTAACATTATTGGCAACATTCACTATTTCAACTGAGTTACTAGCAGCTACCATGTTGGTACCGTTTGAGTCAGTGAACAAAAGAGTGAAGAAGCTTTCAATGGGCTCGTTTATTGTATCTAGTATAGCTGAAATTGTCAACGATGCTTTATTATTAACAACTGTAACTGTACCCCAAGTGTTTTGGTACACATCTGAACTATTAATACTGGATGATAAAGCATAATAGAGCGTAGTTCCATTTGGTACAACAGGTGTCAATATCTTAAATGATACCGACTGACCTTCCATTATTGAATACTTGTCCGATGTAATTAAATAAATATTTTGTAATTTATCCACGTTTGGACTATCTATAATGGTAACATTAGCCGATACTGCTAAAGGTACATTATATTTATTCAATTTCCAAATGCATACTTTAAATTGCTCATCTAGTTCAGTTAATAAATCTTTATTAATGTATATGTCGTATTTACCAAGACCGTCTTTAATGTATAACTTAGTGGGAGCTAAATCAAATACTTGATAATCGTCTACTGAAAATGTATCAGTAACTTTATTGATAGTCACATCCACGTATCCATTATGATTAGTGTCATTTGTAGTCACCACAAATGTAACCATTTCATTTTCGAACACATTAGATTTAGTTGCCACTACCGAGTAGTTTAAAACATCGTTATTAGATATTAAAATATTTTGACTAATTGAACCTACTCTTAATTCTTCAAAAATCGTATCTGTTGTAAATGGTGCGAAATTGTAAATATATCTAGCTACACCCTTGGTAATTCTTAGCTCATCAATATAAGCATCGAATTCCCATTTTTGTCCAGCCTCAGTACCTATGTTCAGGTTAGACCCGCCTGATGACATTGTAATGGTGATTGGTGAAGCTAATACTTTAGTGCCGTCCACGAATAAGTAAATAGTCTTATTTGTGTTTACCGCCGCAAAATGTACCCATTTATTTGTAATGGATTGAAATTTAGGCGTGATGAATAATTGTGTAGCTGCATTACCGTTACCGGTACCTAACATCAAACTAATGAATGTGTTATTAACAGTGATTCTGTATTGAGGAAAAGCTTTTCCAGCTATACCGTCTTTATCCAAAATAAATAAAGATGCATCAGATGTTAAATAAACATAGAACTCTATAGTCCAATTATTAACATTAAATAAATCTAGAGAATCGGAATGTTCAATGTACGGGCAGTTTAGAGCATTACCTTTAAAATAAATACTACTCTTACCAGTAACATACTGAGTCGATGATATTTTTGCACCTGTAAGTGATTTTACACTATGGACTTGAATACCACTGTCTTCAATGAATGTGCTGGCGTCAACTCCGTTACCCTTGAGATACAGGTTAGTATTATTCCTATATGGATCTAAAACATCTGGCGGTAAAATAGGCATAGGAGATATAAAATTACTAATGTATCTAGCTAAACCTTTGGTAATTCTTAACTCATCAATATAACCATTAAAATAATCACTTTCATTTGTGGGGTATGTTCTACCCACCACAAACTCTTTATTATTTAAGTTAGTCGTATTAACAATGCTGGAGTCCAGTAATCCATTAATGAATAACCTCACTACACCTGCTGCACGTGTAACAGCTATATGGTACCATGTGTATTTTATAACTGATAATTTGCCTTTTATTTCGTAAAAGGAATCAGATATACTCCTACCTATTTTTACATTTATTTTTCCGTTCAATATTGATACAGAAATACCGTAAGTGTTTAAAGGATCAATGTAAGTGCACATGTTACCAAAACCGCCAGTATCTGTATTATTAAAATACATAAATGCTTCGATGGTAAAATCGTTGACACCTAACACTACAGATGTACTGGGTGATATTCTTAAATAATCGCCAGCACCATCGAATTTTAAACTACCACCACCTAAATCAGTATAGGTGGTACCGTTAACTAAATCACCGTATGCGGTAATTACGTTTGGACTCATACTACTGTCTTTGACCACAGTAGAACCTATCGCGCCATCACCTTTTAATAACAGAGTCACTTTATTAAAATACGGATCTGCTGGCATAAATCTAGATCTAATCTCAGTAGTGATATTGGAATCATTCACTACCACCGTGCGACTCAATGCTAACAACGTATCGTTTTGATCATAGAGTCCATAAGTCAGAAATCTATTACCTTCAATGATATTATCTCTAGTAATGCTTACTGTGGCTACACCTACATTTTTATTGACAGTGATAATATTTTCATAAACAGTATCTAAATCTACAGATGTAATTGTAGTTAAATCATTGTTATAGCCGCGATAAGATTTTATTTTGTAGACAGTGCCGTCTACTGAATCAGTAGTGAGTAAATTAAAATCTAAATTATCACCTTCATACACACTAGTTTTACTAGGTATCAAAGTAAAAGTAGGTTGATTTAGAGAAGACGATGTCAGTGGTGGACCAGCCATCTCCCTCTCTATACGGAGATTATTTACTCTGGTGAAAAATTTCTCAGCTAAATTGTATTTCAATTGAATATAATTTAAATACCTATTAGCACTGGCTAAGTTAGCTTTAGCATTGTCTATGATTTGCACTTGAGCATTTATGTCAATGTTCTCAATTGCCTTAAATTCTATTGAATTAGCTTTAGCATTAATATAATCTAATTTATTTAAAATATAAGAATGTATTTTATTATCAGCTAATTCAATATCTGCTTTAATCCATTTTAACTCATCTGTAATTGGGTCTAATCCGTATACATCTGCGCTATCGTGTAAATGGTGAGCAGGTGGATATTCATCTGGTTTATGTAATATGTCATCCCACTCTATACCGCTCATCGCAGCAGTCATCTGTCTATAAATTTCCATCATCAATGGTCTGTTTGGACTATCAGATCCACCTAGAGCTTGATATGTAATTTCTATTTCAGTAGAAGCAGAAGATCTTATTAATAAGATTACAAAACATATTTCGCTACCAATATCAGCGCTTACTTGCGGTAGCATTTCTACACATTTATAATCTAATTCTCTTTCCAGTAAAATAGATACACCGTTAAATGTACTTATTGAATATACTTCAAGTGTATTTGTATAATAAGCACCATAATTAGGTATGATGCATTTCACAACCGTCGATGGTAAAGTATATCTTTCTAAAACTATTTTATTTGCTGGAGATACACCTGTAGTGTCTAGATCTAAATAAAAATTAGGTACAATATTTGGCATGATTTTCCTTTTATTTTTTAATCATAACATGAAGGAAAGACATCATAAATACCAATACCCTCACATAGGTATTGGTATTTATGATAATCGTTTAAGCATAGTTCCAATTTGAAAATTTTTCATTAGCGGCTCTTCTATGGATAGTACCTTTATCAATATTTAATTCTCTAGCTGCTTCAGAAATACTATTGAAAGTAATTCCATCAGCCACTACTTTTTTACTTCTTAAAGCATTTTGTTCTACGAGTGTAGCTCTACAAACATCTAATTCTTCTTGGGATTTGACTCTACCAGTATTGGCTAACTTAATTGCATTAATGGTAGATTGCGGTGGAGTGATTCCTCTTTTAGCTTCACTCATTTTAGCTCTGGTTTCTTCAGATCTTACTATTCCAGTGTTTGCATTTTTAATAGCTTGAATATGTTCTTCTGATAATTTTCTACCGATATTGGCTTCTAGACTAGCTGCTCTGGCTTGAGGTGTAAATGTTCTATCTTTACAAATCTCTTTCATTTTCTCGATAGTCTCTGGGGTGTGTTTAATTCCAACATTGACATCTGATAAGTGTTGTCGGGCAGCTGGATCTTTCATAGCTTCAATGCCTTTGACTCTGAGTGCTTCTACTCTCTCAGGTGACAACGGTACACCTAAACGAGCTTTGACTGAGTTTTCTACTGCTTCTCTTGGTGGCACTCTACCTACTGCTAATTCTTTTAATTTCTCAATAGTTTCCGGAGCATGTTTTTTACCTTCCATTGGACATTCTACATTAATCGCAATATTGTATAATTTACCAGTAGGTGCAAATTCATTTAACAATTGTTGTTCGATTTCACGTATATTCACATCTCCATTAGCTGGTATAGTAATTGCTAAAAATTGAGTATTGTCTTCATTAAAAGCATTTTGTAGTTTATAATTAGAATGCTTATTATGTTTTAATTCTGAAAAATGTTTTTTAACTCTGGCTTTAAGATCAATACTACTTCCTATGTATACATTTTTTTCTACTAAATTACCTAATATGTAGACGCCTTTTTTCTTTTCCATTCTTAACTCCTAATATACATGTTTATTCAATACATGTATATTAGGAATAAAAAATTACATATGTATATAATATGTTTATACAACATTCAGAATCGGTTCGTTGCAACCGATATCGAGGAACTTTTCTATACCAGCTGTAGTGTACTTAGCAATATGCATAGAAGAGATGAAAGAGATAATTTGCACCCCAATAGCTTCATTGAAATTAAAACTGCCACCGCCAGCTGATGTAATGTTAATTACTTTATCGACACCTGAGCAAAGTCCAATTTCTGAAATTATTGCATAGTCTTCATTTGCATAAATGATATTGGCTACATTGAGTAACTCTGCAATATCTTCAGGTGAGAAGGACACTGTAACCATCGCTGTGGTGGTGATATAATCCCCTGCTAGTACATTGACACCTGTGTTATTAATGATGGCAGGAACAGGGCTTAGAGAGCCTATAGAGGGCACGTATGGCGTAGATGTAATCACACCGTTAAGTACTGACCTATAATCAATCTCGGACACCACACCTGTCATGTCAATTCGACGTAAATAATAGGCAATGTAAGTGGTTCCATTGTAAACCACTTCTTTACGCAGAGCGTAATTTGCCCTCTCTGTAGATGTTAAATCGTTGTCTATGGTCCTAAGAGCAAATGGTAGATGCTTAAAGAGCGCTGCGTCGGTTGCTTTATGTTGATTGATTTTTGTGAGTGGAATGTTATCCGCACCCATTGTCATTTGATGACCACCATTACCTATGCAGAAATATTGCACTTTTGGATAGGTACCTGGCGGTATAGCTACACCACTTTGAATAGCAAATTTTTCGTTTAGTGTAGTGAATTCTTTAATATCGTGAGATATACCTAGTAGCTCACACGACTGTAAATACGATCCAAAAATTGTGCGGACCACCGATTCCATATATTTCCTTTAAAAAAATTAACAAAAAAAATAAGAGGTATGTGCCTCTTATTTTTCACTTATCTATTTCGTGATAAATATCTATTTTTAGCAATAGTAGATAATTTAGCACGAGTTTCATCAGATCTTTTAACACCTGTCAATTTAGCTATGGTTTCAGGAGAATGTTTTCTTCCAAGATTAGCTGCTACTGTTTTAGCTATGACTTCGGGTGATTTTTTCCTACCAATATTAAATGCTCTTATTTTCTCAATAGCTTCAGGAGTTTGTTTAAACCCTAATCTAGCTTTAGCATTATTAGCAATAGCTGTAGGTGATTTCTTTTTACCTTTAAGAGCTAATGCAATTCTAGCTTTATGTTCAGGTGAGAATTTTCTACCTAAACCACCAGCACTGATATTTGCACGATGTTCAGTACTTAAAGGTACTCCTTTTTGAGACTCAGAAAGCTGCTTTAAATGCTCACGTTTTTCATTTGAACATTTACCGATATGTGCTTCACTGATTTTTTGCTTAGCTTCTTCTGTATGTTTTCTACCTAAACCAGCTCTAGATATCTTTGCCTTGGCAGCAGGACTTTGATATAATCCTTTAGTAGCTAAGCGAGAATTAATTGCAATGTTAGACATGTATTTGTTTCGACTATTTTCATCTAATAATTTCTGTTCTAAATCATAAGCGTCTTCTCTGGTTTCTGTAGGAAAGAATTGATAAGAAATATTTTGATTATCTCTGTACACTTTTTGTAATATGAGACTATGATGTTTATCATGTTTCAGTTCATGTAAATGCGCTCTTTTTCGATTCCCAAAATTTCCAGTACTACCTACATAAAATATGCCAGTATTCACATGTGTCAGTATATAAGCACCACATTGTTTGTTTTCCATAATTAAGCCTATTTATTATTAGTTAAACCAATAATGTAATATGGGACTGAATTATTCTACAATGTGACCGATTCCATATTTTAATTCCTTAGAAATGATTTAAATATTTGTTAATAAATAGGAGGAATCATCCTCCTATTTATGTTGTGTTTTAGAAAGTCCAACTAGTGGGAAATTCTATTTTCATACCCGAGATTCTGTATGAATCACCTGTTAATAAATTAACATCAGCCATTTCTAAATCAGCGCCTGATCCAATCAAACCTACTGTTCCAATAGCTTGTTGACCTATAGTTCCCGGGTTGCTACCATTTGGTTGTCCACCATAACTTCTTAACCAAAACCAAGTAGCTGTCCCTGTTGCTTTAGCTACATTAAAGGAAGTAGATATAATAGCAGGATTAACAGTGTAGGAACTAGGGTTAAAATGACCCTGTGCAGTATCGAAAATAACTAACTCATCACTGAATCTAGATTTTATTTCTGCCCACACCAAAGTTGGTGTTAAGGAACCTATAGATGTAGGCATTATACCTTTCATTATAGTGATAACTGATCCCGTTGCTTGTGCAGTGTAAGTAGCAATATCAGGGTACCCTAAACCTATAGCAGCAGATAACACACCGCTATTTGCCTTCACAGCTAAAGTAGACCATGAGTTGGAATACATTAATCTAGATACCATATTGCCAGTGCCAAGAACCCAACCACTGCTTAAATCTATTCTATTAGACATTTTTAATATTCCTTTTAATTAATCATGACAGCGTCAATAGAACCGTCAGATATTACTTTGGATACATTTGCCACAAAGGAAGTATCTGCAAATCTAATGGCTCCAGGTCCAATATCGTTAGACACCGGTACCACAATAAATTCACCATTTGGTAAAGTTGACGCATCCATTTGAACTTTAGTAATATTAGTTGCCCAAAGAATAGCCCAAGTAGCATTGCCGGTATTAATCCCATTACTCGCTGGTGGCACTGCCAATTGTAATAAAAGACCATATGCAGGTTGAGACCAAACAGCACCTGTAAAATGACCTAATAAATAAGGTGTTTCAGCGCCGCCTTGCGTAACTACTCTTATAGCAGTAGATGTATTAGTCGCCATCGATAATGCTATAAACACACCGTTACCATAAGACAAAGAATGTAAAGTATAACCAGTAGGTAGAGCTTGCTGTACCCATGTAAATGCATCTGAGCTCACTGCACAGATAGTACTTGTCTCAGATATAGCTAAGAATGACCCATTTGCATATTGGATTTCACTCCACAATGTGCTAGCTGGCAACAACACTTGATCCCAATTAATCCCGTCTTCAGATGTAATAGATATATTAGTGTCTTTAGCAATTGCCACAAATTTGTTACCGCCAAACGTAATACACTTATAAAATAATTTAACAGGTGCAACACGTTGTATCCAATTAATACCATCAGTTGATGTAGCCACCATAACACTGTTATAAGCTATAGCTACAAATATCCCGTTGCCGAAAGCAATAGAGCGCCAATCAGCTGTTGCAGGTAATGTTCTTTGAACCCAAGTAATTCCATCTGTTGATGTAGCAGCTTTATTACTATTACTAGCTATAGCTACAAACACACCGTTACCGAAACTAACATCAATCCATTCAGCAGTAACAGGTAACACTCTTTCAACCCAAGTGATTCCATCTGTTGATGTAGCCGCTATTGAACTATTGTAAGCTATAGCTACAAATGTATTATTTTCGTATAATACACTAATCCAATGCGCATTCACGGGCATAGCTCTAAGTGTCCAGTCAATACCATCTGCAGATGTATTCAGACTTTTCGAATTCATCGCTACTGCTACAAAGAGACCAGCGCCGTATGCAATTGATCTCCATCCGGATGAAGCAGTCCAATCTGCGTCTTGCATTAAAGTGTGGACATCGGAAGTAAAACTATTGGTGTTACCTGCTATATTTGTTTTGTAATTAGTCCAATTCGATACAACTTCCGAAGCCCTAGGTTGCGCGCCTGAATAAACAGAAATCGCTGCTGGGTTAGAAAAACCAGCTAACAGACCCTGACCTATCATCAGATTTCTTACATTGGAGTGCCATTTTAATGTCATTTTATTTTCCTTTTAATATACCCAAGATGTGGGGAATTTTAATTTAAAATTTGTGATACGATATGTTAAATCTATAATGATGTTCGTATCAGGTATCTCTAGATCTTCACCGGTATCCACCATGCCGACAGTACCGATAATTTGATGGGGTATGTCCTTTTGTCCGGCGAGACCTTTTGCTCTAACTCTCCACCAGAACCATGTAGCTATGCCACCAGCTACCGATTTTACATAATCGGTTTGAATTGTACAAGGATTAATATTGGTTATGCTTTTAGAAAAATTAGTAGGATAATTAAGAGTGTCTTCACTATATGCACAAGTGTACAATATTAATAAGTCTGAATTTCTAGAATCAGTATCTACTAAAGTGCTAAAATCTAAAGGCACCTCACCTTTCATAATTAATATCTCACCTGTCCACCCACCGATGTTAGGATTATTGTTTAGTAACGGACACTCCGAATATAAGGCATTTGTTGGATTCATACTTCGAAATGTTGGATAACCAATCATTCTACCTGTATAATCCACACCTAATTTAGGCGATAATTCTATTTTTGACATTTATTTAATCTTTCAAACTATGCTTGCCGATATAACACCATCCGCAATAGCTTTAGATGTACCTAATAAAAAATGCCTATCTGGGTTAAATCTAACAATTCCAGATTGAGCTAATGTACTAACTTCGCCTACTATAAAAATATCATCGGGTAATATATTCGATGCTAATTCAACTGAACTCACATCTTTAGACCAAACAATACACCATGAACCTTGACCTGCATTGGTTGGTAATACAGGGGGTGGTAGAGTAGTTATACTGCAAAATTTAGAATCGCCGTCCAATGGTTGGGACCATACTGCTCCGGAGTAGTGCGCTAAAAAACTAGCATTTGCAGAATTATAATTAGCCCAATTCGCTACGATATCTGCAGCGTTTGGCTGCATTCCTGAATAAATAGTTATACCTGATGGTGAACCAAAGCTTGCACCTAAAATACCTCTACCTATCATCAAGTACGCAATATTTGGATGAAACTTAACTGTCATTTTTTTACCTTTATTTATTAAATATACCCAGTAGATCATTATCTACTGGGTATATGTTGTTCATACGATTTATGTATAATTACTATTAAACGTGATTGTAGGTGATGTAGCTAATGCCACACCTGCATCACCAGGTATAGAACCTCTAGCTACCCATGCCGCATAATCATGTAATGTTATTTGGAATGTTTCGTTAGGTTCATATACTCCGTCTACTTTAGCTGTTATAGAGAATGTGCCAACGTTATTATTAACGGTAAAGTTATTACCGGATCCTAACATTGTACTAGATGTCCATAATAAGTCTTCGAAACCTAATCCTGCAGAATTATTCAATGTTTGATAGAATATTCTAGTTCCGTCAGGCACACCTGTTGAATTTACTGTAAAGTTAACTGTACCACCTTCGTTAATACTTGTAGAGCTAGTTGCAATGCTGTATGTTCTACCAGCTGGAGGAGCTGGTGGTGGCGGGCTTGTTATAGCAACACTTGTGTCAAGAATAGTAATTGGGCTACTGGTGGCTAATATATCAGCATCTGTGTAACCTACATTACCCGGTTTGTATTTATACAAATACATTACAAATGATTCAGATCCTTCTGTTTTTAAATCATTGGTAGTCCAAGCAAGTGAATTTTGGATTCTACCATTTACCAAATAATCTGGTTGTCCTACAACTGTATTGTAAGATGTATTTGGACCAGTTCCGAAATCATACATTTCAATATTGGTACCACGGACACTCATTGAGTAACCTGAACCTGAAGTATCATTAGATAAAACTGTAATTGTCATTTGCTGACCTTCACTAATCGTAGAAGGTGAGACTGAAATGCTGTAAGTGATCACCGGGGCTGTAACCGGGGGTGGTGGAGGCGGTGGAGGCGGGAACGGTGTTGGTGTGGGAGTTGGGAACGGTGTTGGTGTGGGAGTTGGGAACGGTGTTGGTGTGGGAGTTGGGAACGGTGTTGGGGTAGGCGTCGGGGATGGTGGTGGAGGCGGTGGTGGAGGCGGTGGTGGAGGCGGTGGAGGCGACATACTTGTGTCGTAAACAGTGACTAAAGGACCTCTGGCTAACAAAGGTCCTGCAGGTGCCGATCTCAACGTAATAGCCAACGTTTCATTACCTTCAGTGGTTAGATCATTAATAGCTTTTAAACTAAAAGATGCTATGTTATTATTTATTGTGATTGCGGTATTCGCATCACTCCAATCACTGGCATATCCAAAATCAGTCCCTGTTGAAGTACCGTAACTAGGACTTAAATCTATATCACTGTACCAGTACAACACAGTGCCGTTTGGAACATTAGATGTATTCGCATAATAGGTAACTGTTATATTTTCTGAAATGTATGATGCACTCGATGTTAATGTATAACTAGGTGTATCGTCAACAATTGTCACTGTTTGTGAATAAGCCAATATTGAATTACCAGTAGAATTAGTTAATCCAAATGAAATTGTCTTATTCCAATTATTAGAATTACCATCTATGGAAACAATAGTGAATGTTTGTGGAGAACCAGTGACAGTGATCGTTCCAGATAAGGGCGTACTAAAATCAGTCGAGTTTGCACTACCGCTTATTTGCATCCAATTTAACACTGTACCTATTTCGACGTTCTCAGTATTAACGGTGTAAGTAATAACACCACCTTCGTTAATACTAGTCACATCGGGTGATATAGTATAAATTCGTGATTTACTAGTATCCAAAATTGTTATTTCAGGGCTAATGCAGAATCTGTGGGATAATTTAGAATTAACGACCTTTAATTTAAAGGTCTCATTACCTTCTGTTAGAAAGTCTTGAATTGCAATTAAACTAAATTCAGCAGTACCGTTCATGATCGCTACTTGTGATGAAGCATTGTAACTATTAAAATCACTAGTATATCTAGCAACACCTCTTGTGACTCTAAAGTCATCTATATAACCATGCATTGCTTCAGTGCCATTACCGTTGGCACCCACGGTTAATAAACTAGACCCAAATGAAACATTGTAGTTATTGACGGTCGATGCTAATACACCATTTATGAATAAATAAATACTTGTACCTGAACGCGTAAATGCAATATGTGTCCATGTATTAAGCGGTATGGCAGATGAAGCCAGTGTGTTACCACTACCTGTCCACATACATACTGTACCATTATCATCCATGTATAAACATAAATTATTTTCCTGAGATGATCTAGTGGAATACAACATTGCCACGCGATAGCTTGTTGGGTTAAACCATGTCTCAATAGTGAAATCTGAGGTACCTAAAGCCGACCAGTTCGGTACTTTGATATAGTCACCAGTCCCATCAAAATAGATACTACCGGAACCAAATTTCTTAGCGATTAATGATACATACGTGTCTCCAAATATTGTTAACTGTTTGGGTACAATACTAACATCAATTGGAACTGTTGAGTTATCAATGTTGTCACCACTAATCATTAACTCCACGTTGGTCGCATAAGGATCTGGGTTAAAATCATTTACGGATGCATTGCCTGAATAAATGAAATAATCCAGACGTTCACCATCAGGCACACCAGTTGTGTTTACTGTAAAGTTAACTGTACCACCTTCATTGATTGTTGTCACATCAGACGTCACTACGTACGATATAACATGCAAACCTATCGGAAATACGTGTTTAGCTGCATCAATTAAATTATTGTGTCTAGTAGATAAACCTACTGGATATTTGAATACAACAGGTTGAGTCAACGAACTACCATTTTCAGTTAAGCCTACTGGATATTTGAATACAACAGGTTGAATGAAGGTATTGCCGTTTTCAGCTAAACCTACTGGATATTTGAATACAACAGGTTGAATTAATGCATAACCGTTTTCACTTAATCTTACTGGGAATTTAATCAATTCTGTTTGAATTAATGTGTAATCTCGTGTTGCTAGTTTTACAGGGAACACTGCTATAGGTGATAAACTGGTATCATTTATCACTATGGTTTCAGTGCTAGCTAACCAAATATTTTGTTCACTATACACTGACATCACTAAGGTTTCTAATCCTTCAGTGAGTAAATCATCTTTTAATTTTAAACTAAACGTACCGGTATTATCATTAACAATGAAAGTTCCAGTAGGATTAAAATCAAAATCAGATTCGTTTATGGAGCCAGCAGAGTTTGCATACTTTAATGTGGTTCCATCCACCATGTACGTTGTATTTACTGTAAATTCAATTGTCTCACCTTCGTTTACAGAATATCTATCTGCAACAATAGTGTATATAAATGTAACTGGTGGTGCGCCTACTAATTTCAAAGGCGTATCTGCAACTTGAGTAATACCAAAAATGTCTGCATCGGATACTAATTCAAATTGTAGTCTACCAGCAAGCGATTGTCCTAATTTTATTAAAGTGTAATTACATGGACCAATTAAATACTCTATTTCATATTGATCTCTTTGTTGTCTATAATAAAGATTATTGTCTAAAGTGTAAGCAAAAATAATGTCCGAATACTCTTTATAATAATCATCAGTGCTATCAGCAGCGACTCTGCAACTTTTTACACCTGGATAATTTTTTGTAATGTGATTAGCTGAAAGTGTATCGTAATAATGAATATATGCGCCGTCAACTGTGGTCCAAGCTAAAACTAATCTCATCTCTACATCAAACGCCATCGATACTGTTTTTACACCACTAACTGTTAGAGTGAATTTTACAGTATCATATTCAGGCTTTACTTTAATTACACCGTTTTCATAGTAAACTATCCAACGTTTTAACTTTCTACCTTGAGACGGGTCATCTAAATCTACGCCACCCAAGACGATTTGTTTTAGGTGACGATACTGCTCATCGTTAGGTGGTAAGAATTCACTTACCACTGGTGGATCTGAAAATATTGTAGGTGGTATCATTTTTACCTCATTTTTAATTAATATCTCTAGGCAGACCATTTTCAGTCAACCTGATTGATCCAGTTTCAGTAGTTCTAAACCCACTATTAAATATACTAAGTTTAATTGGAACGTCTGTTAATTTGCCTTTAAATGCATCTGGATGAAATAGTGAGGAAGTGAAATATATTTTATTATTCTCTGTCACTAAATGTGGCGGCTGTAATGTATTTTCAGGTACCCCAAATACAGACGAACTAAAATAAATTACATCGGTTTCAGTAACAGTGGTAGGTGCTGTAAACTCAAATTCCGCAGGGGCTATTATATTAGGATTACCTGATAATAATAACGGTACGTCAGTTATGTTGTCAGCTACAAACATTCCACCCATAAACGTATTATGGATATCCATAATGCGAATATCTTGTTGCGTTACTGTTTCATCATTAACGTCCTTGGTCTGTATATCAAATATATCCACACCTTGAGGAACACAGAATTTATTAGATATATGTGTATATCTGTCCACTACTCTAATGTTTGCCAAATGTATTCTGATAGGATCTAACTTACCAATATGTTTAGACGATTTAATATCTATAGCTATATCAACGTGAGTTTTTGTATGTTCCCTACCTTCTATATCACCTAGCGGAAACACTGTATTTATATCTATCTTAACTTCTTCGTTTTCACTATTGATTATATCTTGTACGAAAACTGGAGCCGAATCCACGTAGTCTAAACTATTATCCTTAATCGATTCGTCACCAACTCTAACTGATGGCCGAGGTATAACTTGAATAGGTGGCTCTGATGAATTTCTAACTACTTCAATTGAATAACTGCTCAATAATTGAAGCATTTCCACCATGGCTATCTGAACTTTTCTTATGGACAGATCATCTACATTGTTTACGCCTGTGGTTTCAGTTATGATGCTATTATATAACTCGTAGAAATCTGACCCTTCATAAACTGTGAAATCTAAACCTAATCTACTAAACCAACTAGCGTATGATTCATTACCTAGACCCACTTTTTTATCTATGTACAATCTAGTAATTGCAGCTTGTATTTCACCACGTTCTATTTGATTTTCTACACCGTATTCAATTCTATATTGTTGTAGAGTAGATATGTATATTAATTTACATTTAGCGTAAAATACGTCAATTGAATCAATCGGACCAATCGTCGGTACCGTACTATGTATTAAATCTAGTTTAGATTGATCTACATACTTAGTGTCAGTCATTTTCCTGAGTTCACTTACATCTGTTTTAATTACAGGTAAAACTCTAGTGGCTAACGCACTTGGGATGTTAGGTAGATCTAAACCTATTGCTCTATTGATTACATATATTAAAAGAATGAATGCATCTTTTACACTCATGTCCACTATCTTTTTAGTTTTAATAAAAGAGATAGATACATAAGCGTTGTAGATATTTTCTGAAGACCAGTATAACCAATGATTTAATAAAATCATTTCCAATGTGTAAGGTGTGGATAATTGATAATCCGACACTAACGATTCTAATAATTTAGTACCTACTACGTTGGATTTAGAATCTTCTAATTTTTCCCTAATAGGTATTATATTATTTTCTAGATAAACCGCATTACCAGGCACTAAATCTTTGAGTTTTAAATTTACAGAATGTAATGATAAGAATGAATTCGGTGCATCAAGTTGCGTTTTATAATTTATTGGATTTCTTCTAAATGTAATGTTAGGATGTAAACTAAGTACTTCATTTGTAGGCGCACTAATCATTGCGTCAACATCGTGCTTCATGGTGAAATCATAAAGCGGTAAAGACCTAACAGTCATTAGATTTTCAACTAACCAATCAAACGTATCTCTCTTACCTGCATTTCTTTCAATATAAAGAATATTTCTATAGAAGAATAACGCCTGGTTAATTGTCATGACATCTAGATATTTGTCTAACATGCCATTACTTGCTAAATATTCTCTTATGTGAAAACTATGCGCTTCATTAGTTTTACAAGCTTGTAATCTGAGGTTGATAATCTCTGGGACTAAATGTAAATACAATTGTCCAAGATATGTGGCAACATATAAATCGTCACTGATTGCAAATTGTTTATTAATCCATCTGTCAACGTATTTATAAATCCAACTTTGAAGTTTATCTATTAGCGAATATTCATTAACATCAATTAAATATTTTGGGTAATTTAATATAGTGCCATCTTTTGCAGATATAGCTATATTTATATCAACTGGGTATAAAACACCTAAAATTAATAATTCATAACCAGGGTATTTCTGAATAAGTTGACGATAGTGTCTGTTACCGAATAAATAAGCTCTTTTAGTAGCTGGGTGATTTTCTAATACAGAAGATCTAAATTCAATTTGTTCTAAAGTGTCTAACGATGTTATAGTTATAACTTTAGAATTATTATCAAAAACGTCGCTAAAATGATAATTTCCGCTAATGTTTTGATAATATTTCCATGTACTTACGTCTGGAGAAACCGAGTTTAAACCATGATCAGCCATGACTCTTAAGTTAAGAGCGCGAGCTGCGTCTTCAAATTTAATAACTATTGTTTCAGCTAAAGTGTAAGTGTTTTCAATATATAACTTATAATAATTATTCATCTGTATCCTTTAAGATTAGAAAGATTAACTCAAATGGTAATACGCAAAATTCAAGAAGCTCAAATTAGCAATAAGTATCCGGCGGTAAATTTAGTTAGGAAGGATCCTAAAGTAGCCGCTATGATTTCTAAGACTGTTAGAAATAATCAGTATGCTACACCTAGAGATGAGCAAGGTAATAGAAAAACACTACTACCACACTCATACGCCTTTAAAGCATCTCTAGAAAAAAGAGCAAAAAGAAACAGTGATGCGGCGACCATTCTTCGCCTACTTCCAGATATTGAATTATCTATTCAAATATTAACTAGTTCTATTTTGTCACCTTCAGATATGATGTCAGTAGATGTAAATTTTACTGGACCGAAGAATTTATTAAACTCAGATTTATCCGGTAGTTTACTTAATAGACTGAAAGAATATTTCGATGAGACCTATAAAATTAAACCTCTTTTGCCGAAAATGTTGAGAGAGATCTTAGCAGAGAAAGGATCTTACCCGGTAGCAGTCATTCCAGAGAATGCAATCGATGATTTTATTAACAGTGATCAAGCAATATCTTTAGAAAATCTAAGGGATTTCGTAGACTCAAATGGTCAACCTAAAAACATCGGAATCTTAGGTAATTACATAAATGATACATCTAAAAAAAGTAAAATTGGTTTATCTTTAGAGGGCTATAAGGATAGCGTGAATGTATCAAAAATTGATAACAGTGTCCATTATGTTGAAGATATTTTAGGTAATTTATCGTATACAAAAGAGGAATACTTATTTGTAACCGATAATCCATCTACACTCAAAATATCAAAAATTAATAAGCTTTTAAAAACTAAAGCTATTAAGAAAACATTCAACGTAGGAAATAGAAGTTTCTCTTTTGAAGACAATGAAACAAATGTATCTGATTTTCAAATTGAGAAATTAATATATAGAACTAGACAGTTCCAAAATGAACCAGTTACCACGTTAAAGAAACAAGGTGAGTTAGGTAGAAGGACTGTAGGTAATCCTTTAATAATGAAGTTACCTAGTGAATCAGTTATACCCGTACATGTACCTGGAAACGTAGAACAACATATTGGTTACTTTGTCATTTTAGATGAAGAAGGTAATCCAATTGAAGCACCTGATAGTGAACATTATTATAATGGCATGGGCGCTGGAATGACTAATTCGTCTAATAATTCTCTATCGTCTAATATCATTAGAAAAGTAGAAACTAATATTGGCGGCGCTAACACATTTAACCCAGGAGCTGCACAACATTTAGATTTTGCAGCTCAAGTGTATTCAGACATGGTGGAGAGGGATTTAATTTCTCGCATTAAAAATGGAATACATTCTAACAATGTAGCTTTAGCTAAAAACGAAGAAGTGTATAGAATTATGTTATCACGTGTATTAGCTAGAAAATACACACAGATATTATTTCTACCAATTGAATACATGACGTATATCGCTTTCAAATATAGTGATGACGGCATTGGTAGAAGTCTGTTAGATGACACTTCTATGATTAATACTTTAAGAACAGTATTATTGTTTACAGATGTGATTGCTTCAGTAAAGAATTCAATTGGTAGAACACAGGTCACCATGACGTTACCTGAAGGTGACCCTAACCCGATGAAGACGATAGAAGTTGCTCAAGATGAAATTGTCAGATCCAGACAACTAGGTATCCCGTTAGGTGTCACTAACCCGTCTGATATTACTGACTTTATTCAAAGAGCTGGTTTTGAATGGAAATTCGAAGGACATCCAGGGTTACCTGATTTGAAATTTGATTTACAAAACACCAATACAAATTTCGCTAAACCCGATACTGACTTACAGGACTTCCTCAGAAAATCATCTATTATGGCCATGGGGTTATCACCCGAGATGGTGGATAGTGGATTTAATACAGAATTTGCAACTACAGTGGTAGCTAATAATATTCTATTAGGTAAACGAGTGATGACGTATCAACAACTCTTTTGTCCACTACTTAGTGATCATTTGAGAAAAGTGGCTATTAATTCTGAAGAGTTAGTTAATGACTTAAAAGAAATGTTGATGGAGAATTTTGAAGGTATTAAAATAGAGATCGATGAAATCGAATCAGATGAAATTAATACAATCGATGAAGAAACAAAGAAGAAAATAATTATTAATAAAGCTTTGAATGATTTCTTAAATCAATTCGAAATTGAATTACCTAAGCCACCATCTGTGACTCTGCAAAATCAATTAGATGATTTGAAAACATACATGGATGGTTTAGATACCGCAATAGATGCATACATATCTGATTCATTTATGACAAGTAGCACTAGTGGTGATTTGAGTAATGAGATAAATACAATCAAAGCTATGGTTAAAGCTTACTTCACTCGTAAGTTCTTATCTAATAATGGCATGATGACTGAACTATCTGAACTCACCGCTGTAAGAGAAGATGGCGAGCCACAACTTAATTTAATGAAAGAAATTACAGAACATGTACAAGCATTGGTAAGATCTGGTGTCACGACAATGGTTAAACTTCAACCGATCGTACAAGCAGCTAACCAAGATTTACAAGCTACTAATATGGATTCATCAGGCGATAGCGGTGGTGATGACGCGTCTTCGTCTGAAAGTTCAGGTGACGAGTTTGGTGGCGGTGATGATTTTGGTATGGGTGATATGGGTGAAGAAACTGCACCTGAAGATACTCCAGCTGATCCAGATGAAGAACCAACTGAAGATACAGAAGAAGATAAACCAGAAGAAAAAGAAGAGCCAGAAGAAAAGTAAAAAAAAATAAACCCGAAGGTTTATTTTCGATCCACTGATCTGTTTAAGGATCAGTGGATCTATGCCGCTTATGCCGCTGGACGGTTAGCGTTTGGAAGGTAGCTGCAAGCAGCTCCGACAACCGAGACGATAACGACCGCGACACCGATTGTCACTCCAAGGTTAAGGCCTGTGCGGGACGCGTCTTTCACGTCATCCCAGATAGACGATGTGCCGCGAACAGCGGCGACTTGGGCAGCGAGGCTGCTCTCTTGGGTAACGGCGGGTGTAGCTGTGGTTTGTGTTGCTTCTGACATGATGTTTCCTTTGTACTGCAGTACAATTAAATGCTAATGGGAGCATTTTAATACCCAAGTTAATATATTCCTATACTAATTCAATTTAGTCATATGTGACTGAAAAAATCTGGAATACGATTTTTACAGCATAATTGAGAAGGCGTCCCTTCTCAATTATTTCATCATTTAACTACGTTAACTAGATATGTGTCTTTATCAATAACTGACCTGTTTAACATATAGATCTTACGATCTAAAGTCCTAATCAGACATCGGTTAAATGTATACGAATAAGTATCTGCTTCTTTATAAATGTGGTTTGCTAGCTTATAAAGAATAGGTACATTATTTTCAAAGATAGCTACAGAGCATTTATCGTCAGGGATTTCAAATCGCAAATCGATACTAAAACAATGTAATGAAACAAAATAATCTAAGCTGTAAAAGAACGTTACGTTTGGTCTAAAAGGCATATCACTATTGAGATATAAACCAGTTAAAGATTTCTCGTAGCCATCAGTTGCATATGTGCAACAGTCTTCAATGATTTTCTTTTGACTCAAGCGTAGCGGATCACTAAACTTATCACCAAATTTCTTTTCAATGTAATCAATTAATTCTACACCTTCAGTGATGAATGAATCAATATTAATTGCTAAACACAGTTGGTTTTGTGTAAACCTATTAATACGTTCTGTCAGACGCATATTAAAATAATTAACAATTGTTAATTCATCAATAGGGTTATCTGACCTAATCGCCGCTGCTTTAGCTGTTTTTAGAATATTAAATGCTGTAAATAAATCTTCGCATGATAATAGTTTATCAGCTAACGGTTTTGGAGACGATAGTGTAACTAGTGGGTCATTCACATACGCACATGAACTGTATGCGATGTTCTGCACATTTTCTTTCTTTTTAGCCAATAGCATCAAATCGCAATCGCGCCAAATTTCTTGATCGCCTACACCTATTACATTTTTTTCTTTTTCTGTCAGTAGTTCTACATTTTCTGTACTTTCCGGTAATCCTGCAATCATGATATCTACCTCAATTTGTTTATTAGAAATACAATCACCGTTAATGTTACGAGCAAATTTTTCACTTCTAATAGCATTAGCTTCTTTTTCACTTTCCACTAAAGTCTGCGTTGTAACAGGTACTGTTATAGATTTGAAATGCTTATAGCGCTCCATTAATTTCTCCGGCGTTAATTCTTTTGTGAAAGGTATAGTTGGTTTACCTGGTTCTACTAAATAACATAACTCTTGCCTGTTTGGATCAAATGCTAAATTAAATGGATATTCTTTTGATGGAACCCATTCTGTTTTATCTCCAAATTTATCGGCTAAAGCAGGGACCACTGTAGCTACTGGAGGCGGTGGCACGATTGTTTCAATTTTAATAGGCAACGGTTCTTCTACTTTATCCTTAACTAAGAATGAGCTTCCAATTGACGGTTGTTGATTAGGACGGGTAAATGAATTTTGATTGTTATTTGAGAATACAGGCTGGCTATTTAAATTATTTCCGTAAATATTATTTTGCTGAGGCTGTTGCTGTTGAGGGAAAGACCTTTGATAGGGTGGAGGTGGCATTACTGATGGGTAAACAGCTTGAGGGAAATGATTATTTTGTTGTGGATATTGCGGCTGATTAAATCCACTTATACCATTTAAAAAGTTACCGAGTTCTTGTCGTACGTTTTGAGCTTTAATTAATGTATTCTGTACTTTATTGACAAACAGTGGATCCAACACTGATGCCAAACCGTTAACATTCCTCATATTTTCTGCACAAACCATTTCAGTCATTTTATTAGCTGAATCGTAAATAGCATCAGTTGGATTTGTAAATATACCTCTTTGCAAACACATGTCCGCATATATTGCAGTTAATTTAACTAACTCGTAGAAAGATTGGTTATTAAATACATTATCGCGCATCTGATTGTAAAGAAACACCCTCAATGGGTTTTCTTGTGCGCGATTTTGCACTACGTCGATACAGGCCGTTCCAATCAACGGCAGGAATTGCATTAAATTTTGATTCACTACTACAGGCAATGATCCTGGAAATGATCCTGGACTTACCTGTACAAACGGCGCCTGTAGCTGCACCGTAGAATACGGTAACGGTATTGGATAAGACATTTTATTTCCTTTTATGTACTACACATGTTAATGATATATGATCATAAAGATTTTGGTTATCTCCTAATCATCGATTGTACATTATTAATCAATTCTAAATATTTAGGGTTTCTTAAAAGTAAACCGGATGGTGAAATTTGTATATGCAAGTTTAATCTACTTCTTCCAGTTGGTTCTGATTTAGGTAAGCCGGAATATGATCCAGCTTCAGCAATAGATGCATTTAATCTTTTGCCCGGATCAGCTAATGCTAATCTATCGCGTTTACTTTTATTTCTACTAGAGCTACTTTGGGGCACTAATAGTAAAGTTGTTTTCAAAGCTTTATTATCGCCAGATGTTGACGTAGTTGTAACCTCACCATGTTCTCTTGTGATTTTAAAGATCAAACCTGTCTTTAAATTCATGTTCATGATGTTAATGATTTTATTTCTATTTAAATCTTTCTTTTGTGCGGCTTTAAGTTTAAAATATAATTTGAAAATTGTGCTACTAATTTCATAACAAATATAATAAAGAATACTGAGTTCTTTATCATACATCGTATTAATTCTATCATCCGACGATAATAACCAATCATTAAATTTATCGATAATCAATGCAAATATTTGATAAATGTTTGTGCAGTGAAAACCAATATCTTTTAACTTAGATGAAACTATACCGTCCACGTATTCGTCCAAAGACGCAATATGATCAGTTACGTCATTAACTAATTTACCACGATTAATGTTACCTGACCAAATGATGTGCCCGAGTAAATACATCCATAATTCTTTATGGTTTACATACTCAGGTTTTATGTGTGAAGGAAAGAAATCTACGCAATAGAAAAATCCACCTACTAGATTTTTCACCATTAACGTGTATTCTGATTTACGAATAGCTAATGCAATACTACTAGGTTCATAATACGATTTCCCAAAACCTCTCGGTTTATTAGGTGACATATAACAACCGCTATAGCAAATTACCCATTCGTTAGGTGGGTAATTTTCCTCATTTATTGTATCTGGTAAACCTACAACCGGTGTGCAGTTTGCAAACTGTTTAAATGTTTCATGTAATCCATATTTACAAAATAAGTAATGTGCTAATGTACAGTTTGCTTTAACTGTAGTTTTCTGAGAAGAATCATTTTTCTTATCATTATAAATGTCACTCCATGCTACTTGTACACTTTCTCTTACACCGTTAACCATATAGTGCTGAGCCGTACGATTAAATGTGAGTCTGGCTTTTAGTAGTCTAACAAACACATTTGTCATACCTACAGATATTACTCTATCTGACAAAATAGGAGAAATGACAAATCTACTTCCACCTAAAAAGATAATGCCTGCATCGCTAACAAACGGCAGTAACATATATTTAGACGGTAAATCTTCACCCAAATAACTAAATTTATACTCCATTAAGTAAACATCACTGCGGGCTGTATCGTAAACACAGCGACTTCCCTTTTTCTTTGTAGACTCGAAATATTCTTCTTGAGGCGTACATCGCCTGGAACCCAAATACAACATACCTGGTGGAAAACCTTGAGCTGCTGACCTAAAAATACTGTCTACATAATCTTCCACTTGTCTTAAATGTGTGCAAGCTAGACCATTTGCCAATATTGGATTTACATCTGGAGTAGCTTCATCTATGAGCATTTGCATTGATTTAGGAAACACGTTTATCCTTTAATTTGGGGAAATATGTTTTAGGTAAATTTACATTGTACCTATAGTTATTTATTACGCTTATATTTTTTTAAGCTTTATTTGGACTCATTTTAATAACAGCTGTGGCTATACCAATTACCCCAATAAGTATACCAGGTATAAATTTAACTACTTCAGATGTGTCTTTTCTTTCATAACTTCTCTTTTCGTAGAAGTCTCTCCAGTACATCGATTCTTGTTTTAACCTATGATCATGTTCGTCTCTGAGAAGTTTAAGTTTTTCTTCGAATTCTTTCTTCTCTCTATCTATTCGATCGTCTTGATCTTTTCTTTTAATTTCCAAAATTCTTTTTTCATTATCAAGATCTTGAAGTTTAGTATCTAACAAAGTTTGTTTTTGTTTATTTTCTAAAACTTGTATATTTAATTTTTGTGAAGCTAACTCAAGGTCTTGTTTCAATTCTGCTGTTTCTTTCTTAAGCATTTCTAAAGCATGCTCTTTTTCTAATAATTTTTCTTTTCTGATTAAATCTTCTTTATCCAACCTGCTTTTCTCTATTGCAGTACTTTGTTTTAATATTTCTAACTTGTGATTCAATGCCGACAATTCTTCTTTTCTAGTCAACTCTACGTTTCCATAATTTTGAGCTTCTTGATATGTATCATAAAGACCAATATTTTCTCTGGCTTCTGCTAGTGACATTTTAACCGCACTGACACCGTTGCCAGATAAAACTTCCGTATCGTTTCTAGAAGAATAAAAGAATATCAAGTAATCTTCAAATATAATATTACCCGATTTACCGCTATACAACTTTCTAGCAGGTGCATCTCTTTGTGGAAACACTGTAAACACTTTACCAAATACATTTAAATATACCGGTGATGCATTTATATCATGATTAACATATTTAATCTTTAAATTTAATTCCTGTTGATTAGTGTAATCATTTGTAATTCCAAATGTACCTATCCCTAGAAACCTAGAACTGTATGGATGTGCATCAATGGTAATGGTATCATTCAAAGATATCATTAGATCTGTTTGATAATGGTAAAGTGTATTACCTTTACATTTTAAATCATCTAATGTGATTAGATAATCTATCATTATTGATGTAAATATAAAAGATCTTCTATCTGTACCAGATAATACTTTTTTTACTTCTATTAATTCTAAACTATCTAACTGTGTAATGCTTTGTAAAGCATCCATCGCGGATGCTAAACTGTGCCCTTTTAGTTTTATTATTTTTCTAATAATAAAACCCTGTGTATTATAACTGGAAACATAAGGTATGTTGACAGCTAAACCATTTCTACCCATCACCGATATATTTCTATATGTTGAATTCACATAGAAAGTTTCTTCAGTGTATTCTATCTGTTTTAATTCTTCTAGTAGATTATACGCTGTTTGTGAACTGTAAGGATTGCCGTAAAATGTACGCATTGAATCTGAATGTAATCTAATAGCAATATTGCTATTAGAGAACACTGGAGGAATCTTCTCATCTGTTATCATTTTTATATACTCCAAAAACTAATACCAATGTAGTAATATGTGATCAAAAAAATATAGAAAAATAATTATAGCATATATGCCACACCTTAATAGGTGTGGCATATATGCTGCTTAAATTGAATACGGTTTACCAAGTTTGACGATTGCGCCAATATATTTCACTAGCTTGTTCTCGAATGTAATCTTTTTTATGCTAATGACACCTGTTCCGCTCTTTTTAGCATAATTCAGCCTCAGCCCACTATGAATCATGCTAGGTGGAAACACTCCCCCATCAGACATTACATTATCCTTTGTAAAGTCTGGACTATCTAGCCACTTATTGGCTTCATCAAAAGAATGATGAATCTTTGCTCTCGATATTGAATCGCTCCAATAAGGATAACCGCCAGACTGATCATCAATCGCAAGGTATGATGTTTCGTCATCAACTGTCACTGTTACTACAAACATTTTATTTCCTTTCGCTACTATGTAGCATTATACAAAACCAAAATTTATTTTTTACAGAATGCTATCAAGAGAATTCTTCTTTTGGCTCGGCGTATTTTGTTTTTTCATACAGAAGTCTTTTTTAGACTTATCTCATTTAACCGCTCTTGAGATAAGCAACCATAATGAACATACTTGTTTATGGTATTATCAAACCAAGCATTCCCATTAAGACTAATGAGATTATTAGACTCACAAACAGGGCATTTCACCCACTGTGAACCAAATTTTATTTCTTCAATCACCTGTCCGGTGTAAGCAATCTCTTTCATAAATACCTTTCTCGCAACATAGTTGCATTGGTTAATAGATAGTATCTCATTACAGTAATATAAGACTGAAAAAATCTAGATTAAGAAAAAAAAAATAGAGCCCGCCACCGGGTTATTTTTTCTACTCAGCTAAGCTGAAGCAGGTCGCGGTACTGTGGGCCAAGATCCCATTCGTAGATCCACAACTTAACAGCAAAGTCCTCTGGGTCATGATCAATAGACGCGACCCATTCTTCCATCTCTTCTTTAGAGTTGAAATAATGGTTACTTTGACTCTCGTTATTATAGAAACTCCGGTGGTTCGTAACCTTGCACACCCCCCACATCGCACTCTTCGGCCAATTACCTTGGACCTTGATTGCCTCTACATAACTGCCGGGCCAATGTGGTTTGATGCTGGCCAGGATAATGTCTGCTATCGGAGATGTAGTTATCTTACCCTGAAGCAATGCCATTTTAGTGGCAAACGATAGTTCTTTTGAAGTCGATGCATTCATATCTTACCTTTCGCTACTGTGTAGCATTATAAAATAAATTAGATATATTCCTATACCTATTCAATTCTAGTATATGTGACTGAAAAAAAATCTGGAATACAACATAATCCCCTAGCAAAGCCTTGTGAGCTAAGCTAGGGGATTATGAAAATAACCTACTCATTCAGTAGCGATATCTTTTTTTACACCGTATCTTTATCAGACAACGTGTTCTATTTTAAAATGTAAATATTTACCATTACCTAAAAACAATGTTCTAGCCAATTTGTCTTTAGCTATGTTTAAATGTTTACAAATTTCCGAATAATTTTCAAATACAATTTCTTCATTTGTTAACGTATTTATTAATTTTAATGGTTTAGGTTTATTGTTTTTTATTTTTTTATCTGGCAATAAACATAATATTTCTGGAGGTGTAGTGCATTTATATTGAATTAGCCAATCTTTTACTTTATTACCTTCATCACTGCGACCACCTTGAGCTTTTATCACATTTAAAGTTGTCCAATAATTTAAACCAATGAGATCACATAAATCTTTGAGTGTATTAGCTAATATTAATTTCTTATTAATATTTAATCCTAGCCAATGACCTCTTTGTTCATATAATAAACTATTTTGAACAATTTGATGTTTTTGTAATTTAGGCCACGGTATATTATCATCGTATTTGAATACATGAAAATCTTTAGTTAATGTTCCAATATATCTAGATTTTAAATGTTTAAATAATTTATCTTTAGGAATATTAAAGAAATCAATACAATCTTGAACTATATCAAATCTTCTTATAATGTCGGTGTGAACATCTCTAGCTAACACCGGTGTACATATCGCATTACCTTTTAATATAGAGTGCCTAATATTTTCAGAACGAGTACACCATTCTAAATTGCTTAGAGAGTTATTTCGAGGATTATTATCAATATGATTTATCTCCAATTTTTCATATGGTATATTTTCCAGATGTTTAGGTTTCGGTATAAACATAAATGCTAATATACGATGAACCGTTTTATTAAACATTTTACCGTCTACACAAAACTCTATTCTATTGTACCTACTATTTTTAACATTAACGGTAATATACTTTTTTGTTTTTAGATTAAAAAATACACCGTCTACATTAACAACATACGTATCAAAATTAGGCACATGGTAAAATCCTGGTAACTCTATGCATTCTGTCAAAACACATTTGTTCATTTTACTACACAATCTGTGATTATAGTTGCTACATAACATAGAGCATAAAAAGGGAAATTAATCCCTTTTTATGATTTAAAAATGAATAGCAACCGTTAATACAGTGTATACCTATACAACATGCGTCTGAACTACGGCCTTATCAGCAATGATGTTTTGGATACCAACAACATCGAGTGAACCCATCACAGGCAATGAAACAATGTGACGGAATGAAGGCTGTACGGTCAGCTCCATTGTGGTAGCGCCATTACGAACGATAGGCATCATCAGTGTCAGTTCTGGTTTCCAAGCCATTGCACCGAAATGCAGAGGATTAGGCACGCCAGAATTGTAGCTGGTTTCCATACCGAAGGTAAGGATGAGTTTACCAGTCATACGGCTGTCCAGTGTAGAAACTAGCTTGTAATCGAAGTATTCACCCAATAGACGCATGTCGCCGTTCAATGTCAAGTAACGGTTCAGAATTGGATCTGTACCGATAATAACCATTGGCTTAGGAGCAGCACCGTCAAACAACGCATCGCAAGCAGCCTTGTAACCAGAAGTGGTGTACAGGCGATAAGCCATGTCACGGATCTTGTTGATAATCAAAGCAACCATGTCTTCAGCGCGGTCAGATGACTTCAGAGAATCAATTTGTGTCTCAGTGTCAAGTGTATCTTCAGCGTAAGCTGGTGATACCAAATAACGAGCAACGCCTAGAATTTCTGGAGCATCAGTAGCTGCATCAGAAGCGCTTACGAAGTCTTTCAAGAAATCGCGTGCGTCAAGCAAAGCACCCACAGCAGCGTTGCTGGTACGGATGTGTGTAGTTGTAATCAAAGCTGATAACAGTGAGCTGTCATTGGCTTCAGTGTCACCCACTGGACGCAAAGCGGTAATGGGAGGCAACAGAGGCACTGTGTAGAGATGATTGACGTATTGAGTGTCAATCAGCTGACCACGTTGACGACGGTTACTATTGGTACGGTAAGCGACTAAGTCGTAACCAATAACAGTAGCGCCAGCGAAAATAGCGGCAATAGTAGCACCTGTACCTGCAGTCAGATCCATGATTTGGCCGTCAACTGTGGTGGCTTTAGCAACAACTAATTCACCAGTGTTAACAACTGTATCGCCCTTGTCTTGCAACACTGAACCAAACAATGTAGTACCTAAACGAACAGTGTGGTCAGTCAAAGCTGCAAATTGAGGAACGGCTGAACCATCAATTTTCTTAGTAGTTGAAACAACCTTCAAAGCGTCTGATTCAAAGTTCAATTGCAGCAAACGAGTGTTACCTTGTACTGCATAGTTGAAGTCAGTGCGTGGGAGCTTATCTACGTTAAATTTAACAACAGCTGCTGGGTTAGTAGCATCGGCTTTAACTTTAACATACACTGCGCTCAAACGAACAGCTGAATCGATAGCGTCGGTGCTATCAAGGATACCAGTTGCTAACAGTGCAGCAGTTTGTGAAATACCTAACAGAGAGAACTTCTTGCCAACTGCTAAAGGTGCAGTCACAACAGGTTGTGTATCTAAAGTAACAGTGTAGGGAGCCACATCAGCAGCAGCTACGAAATTAACTGTAGAATCATTAGCACCGCCGCCGGTACGCACGATAGGAACAATCTTAGTTTGATCGTTACGCAGGATTGTTGCGTCTATCACGGCTTTGATAACGTTCTTGCGACCAAACTTGTCTAACGAGCCATTGAGTTCGCGACGAACTTCATCTTGCACGAAGATCAGACGGATAGATACCATGAAACCGACATTGTCAGGTGTAACCACTACGGTTGGGAAGAAGGCTTCACCGAATTCGTCTTGACGAGCTGCTTGCATATTGTAAGCAACTGAATACACCATGGCATTCTTGTTTTCTTTTGTATCAAAAGCTTCTAATGCAAATGCACGGCTTTCCATTGCGCCATTGATACCGTTATTACCGATCACGGTAGTATTGGTACCCGATGCAGCTGCTTGTAAAGAACCAGCAGTTTGAATGGGTTTAATGAAATATGACTGTGGTGCAGAAGCCATCACGCCAGCTGCAATAGCTGCTGATTCTTGAGCCACATTGAGTTTACCAAAACCTGGCAAAGTCTTCAAGCAAGTATCAATAACATTCGACAGATTAGTAACAGCTGTATTCAGTTGAAACTGTTTATCTGGAGACATGCTCTCTAGAGCCATGGCAGCCTTAGCTACTTCAGGTGTAGCAAATTGACCAGGTCCTTGATTCACCACTGATTGCAATGATTCTACAACCAATGCCAATGGGGATACTTCTACTTGAGGCGACATGCCACGGTTAGTAAAGAGATTTTGATGTTTCATTTTGAAAGTTGTCCTTCGGTTAAGAATATAAAAATTTAGAAAAGTAAAATAAACTACCCAGCGTTTTAATTCTGTTGCACTTTAGCTGCACACAATATTGATTATATATTTTAATATTACATCACAATTGATTTATATAATATTCATATATCTGGCGCCGAGCCATATCGTCATAGCCTTCGTACACATAGAATAGCTTTAATAACTCTTTAGTAATATTAAATTGGTGATGTTTATAATCAGGCCCTCCAAAAAACCCCGGATAGATAATAATCAAAAATGTATTAGAATCAACATCTTTAATTTCAAAAGGCACGGGGTATCTTTCATTACGAGAAGATTCATTAAATAATCTACTCTCTAAATCATTAGACACGATTGGCTCTAATGGTTTAATTTGTGTATTGAATTTATCCCAACTAACGCTATCTTTATACCAGTTAGTATAAAGGGATGGAGAATATGAGCTAATCCCAAAAATTTTCTCACTATGTTCATTAAGCAAAGACGTCAAAGCTAGATCTTCTGCACTAGTAATACTGGTGAGTTTCTCTAGATCTAAAATAGTGTTCAATGTAAGACGATTTCTCTCTACAGTATTCACTATCCAATACGGTACCAAAAATACATTTTTTTCAACATGAATACTCATAGTTTCCTTCTATTTTAAAAATATACTCAGATTATAGCGCCACCAACGCGTGTCATATTAATTACACTTTAAAAAATATAACTGTTATTAATGTTGTGTTCAAAAGGAAAAGCTTTTGAAAAAGAATTTTAATTAATAAAAGGAAATTAATCAATTATGAATGATCCAAAATTAGTTATAGTAAAAGCTATCACACTTTTATATAGAGAAGGATTGTTGTCTGAGAAAAGTGAAAACAGTGCCGATCTAGTGCGCACTATATTAGAGACAATTATTTTACCAACTGAATCAGTTAGTTTAAATCACGGACATATAGAGTTGCAGGCTTTAAAAGAGACTGCTCTATATATGTGTGGTAATCCTTTCGATACAATTTATGAAAAAGATGAAATACTGCAAAGGTTAAGAGTCAACTGTCTAAACGATGATAAATTATACGAAGCTTTTTCTCAAGAGATTGAAAAAGATATGGATGAAGGTAGTCTGAAAAGAACTGTCCTATCCATAAGGAAATTCATAAATGATACATTTAGGGAAAACGAAATATTAAAGATAATTAAAGCAGCTAATTCATCGATATGTTTTCACCGTGATAAAATCAAAAGTATAAGGGGGTTTGTAAATGATCTCTGTACTAAATTAGAACCGTTTGCAATTGAGAGCAGCAGACGAGACCCAGCTATAGTATCTAGTGTAGATATCGGGGATACCAGTGGATTGAGTGATGCATTCGCTGAAGTTAAAGCTATGGCAGATTGCAGTGGATTATTAATCACTGGATGGCAAGGTTTAAATACAATGCTTCAAGGTGGATTTAGACGAGGTGAACAGGTGTGCTTACCTGCACTTCAACATAAATTTAAAACCGGTTTTACACTAACTCTTTTTAAACAGATTGCTATTTACAATAAACCTGTAATGATCAATCCGAATAAGAAACCGTTATTACTTAGAATTTCTTTTGAGGATTCACTCAGCACTAATTTGCAATTCTTGTATCAGAATTTAGTATTCAATGAGACAGGTGTTCTACCTGACATCAGAGAATTATCGACTGTTGAAATGGCAAAGTATGTCAAAGAAAAACTTCAAGTCAATGGTTATCAGATTAAATTACTCAGGGTAGATCCTAGCAGTTGGACATATAAAGATTTACAAAATTATATTTTAGAATTAGAAGCTAACGGTTATGAAATCCATTTATGTGTAGTGGATTATTTACCTATGATTCCTACTACCGGTTGTGAAGATGGGCCTATGGGTCATGCGTTGAGGGATCTATATAGGAGGACTCGTAACTTTTTCTCAACAAGAAAAATTACCATGATCACACCTCATCAATTGTCAACTGATGCAAAACAATTGCTTAGAGATGGACATCAGAATTTTGTTAAACTATTGCCAGGTAGAGGTTATTTCAGTGGCAGTAAACAAATTGACCAAGAGTACGATGTTGGTGTTTATTTGCATATAGAAAAATTGAACAAGGTGTCTTATCTAACATTGCAAAGAGATAAGCATAGAGGTGTAGATGTCATTTCTGAAGATGACATGTATTGCGTTTATGAGTTTCCACCAAAAGGACCTATACCTGATGACTTAGGTAAACCGGCTATACATATGAAAAAGATTGGGGCACCTACAGTTGGCTCAGGTCACGGCGATGAAGTGCCGTTTTTCATGTCAACTTAAAACACTGTTTGCCTGTATTACATTATTTGTAATACAGGCAAATATGTTGTAAGATAATATGACAACTTATTCTTTATAATCTTAAAGGAAAACATGAGTACTAAATACAAAAAAACATCTAAGGCAATTGCTTTAGATCAAATAGAACGCTACAGCGGTGTAGCATATGAAGAAAGTAAAATCAAGTTAGGCAAACCTAAAGTGCTTGATTTGCGAGTGGATATTACAGATGACGAAAATACATTTATTAATGTAGATTTCAGTGATGGTAAAGACACTATAATCACTGATGAAAATGGTTTCATATACAGGCGTTTGATGCTAGATGATATATTGAATGGTAAATCTTTCACTACATATAAATCCTTTCCATTAACTGTTTGGGATGTGCTCGATGATATAAACAGAGAGCATGATTTAAGTTTAGTAAGTGCTGACGTCATCAATAGAAGAATTGATAACCCAACAGTTCCTTTTAGTTTTAGAGTAAGTCGCGATAATCCTGCTTGGATTAGTGGCGATATAAATATGTCAATCAATTACGCGGTACCCACTAATTTCAGAACTACTGAAAACGGATCCATGAGATTGACTGAAAACGGTCTACCCAGAGAAATTAATTAACTTTTTTTAAATCGAGATTAAATTATGTCAAAAATATCAGAATTACCCCCAGCCAGTGCAATCACCGGTGCAGAACTAATTGAAATTGTTCAAGGTGGCGTAAGCAAAAGTACAGCTGTTAGCACTTTACCTGCTAATATGAGTGCATATGAAATCGCAGTCGCTGCTGGTTTTACAGGTACTCAAAGCGAATGGTTGCTAAGCCTAGTCGGTTCATCAGGACCAATGGGTCCTCAAGGTCCAGCTGGCGCTGATGGTTTAACTGGACCTATTGGTCCTGAAGGTGTTGCAGGACCTGCTGGTCCTGAAGGTCCGATGGGTCCAGTAAGTACAGTTCCTGGACCTGAAGGATCAATAGGTTTGACTGGTGCAGACGGCATGCAAGGACCTGCTGGTCCTGCTGGTCCCCAAGGCCCTGCAGGTGCTGACTCAGTAGTACCTGGTCCACAAGGTGAACAAGGTCCAGCTGGTGCAGACGGTGCTACAGGTCCCCAGGGTCCAGCTGGCGCTGACGGAGTTAGCAACGTACCAGGACCACAGGGTCCTGCGGGTGCAGATGGCGCTGTTGGTCCTCAAGGTCCAGCTGGCGCTGCGGGTGCAGATTCTACAGTGCCAGGTCCTCAAGGTATTCAAGGTGAACAAGGTCTCGCTGGTCCAGCTGGCGCTGATGGTATACAAGGTCCTGCGGGAGCAGACGGTGCTGTTGGTCCTCAAGGGCCCGCAGGTGCGGATGGTGCTACAGGTCCTCAGGGACCAGCTGGCGCTGACGGCGTATCTAATGTTCCTGGTCCTCAGGGTGAAGTAGGTCCTGCAGGTCCTCAAGGCCCAGCGGGTGCTGATGGTGTACAAGGTCCTGCTGGCGCTGATGGTGCTACAGGTCCACAAGGTCCTGCCGGTACGCCTGCGCCAACAGTGGTGTTCCCATTTAACGCTCAACTAACCGCGATTGGTGAAGTTTGTGCTGCAGGTGCTGACAAAGCATACATTGTAGCTCCATTTGATTTAGACGTAAAAGACATCTGGATGGATTTATTTGTTGGCAATTTTGGTGCCACAACGGATCCGCTGGTTAAATTAACAGTTGATGTTAAAGTAAATGGTGTTTCCATGTTCGGTGGAGCTTACATGGTAATTAATTATTTATCAAACGCAACCACTTACTCTGTTACACCAAATGCAAATATGGTTGATACATTGGTATCTAAAGGCGAAAGAATCACCTTTGATATTGTTGAAGCGCCAGCTGCAATTGATGCCGATGTAAAAGGTTTGACTGTTACATTGCTTGCTCAGCAAGTTTAAAAAAAAAATGGATGTAATGCATGCATTCCCAATTAAGGGAATGCATGCATTATTCTGCATTATTTTAACTAGAACATTTTGCACATACACTAATCAATTGAATGCGTCGATTATAATGGTCATCATAAATGACATCAATATTATCGTTACCAAGTTGATTCTCAAATGCGTCTTTTGTAATTTCATTCCTGAAATATACATCGTTACATTTCCGGCACAATTTAGTGAAGAAGAAATGATAGTCTTCTTTGACAGGTGCGACAATTTCAACCGGCGCCGGTTTGAGTTTATCAATATCAATAAGAGTCACAAATGCAAGAACAACATCGTCGTTGCACATTCCACTGTCTCTCATGAATGACAACTCACGATACATGTAGTCACCTTCTTCATCAGCGACACTAACGGTAAAGTTAATCTTTTTTGGAACATCTGCATCGTTTGCTATTTCCAACACTGATGGATAATCATCTCTATTATCAAAAATAACTTCGATATAATCCACCCCAACAAAGCCAATTTTCTTGACTTTGACACCAGCGCTCGACAATGTTGCCAATAACAATCTTACCATTATCAAAAGGCTTTCAAACATACTAAATCCTTTCGCTGCATTGCAGCATTAATTAAACTAACACCACTCTAATTATGTATGATTGAAAAAATCTGGAATATGAATCTTGTGACTAAAATAAAAGGATTTAATAATGGATAATTTAGAAGAAGATAGAAAAGATATCAACGACTGGTTTTTGATACAAAGTAAAAAAGTACAAAATCAATCACAAATTGTAAGCTGCGCAGGTGCTGGCGCGATGTATCACATCGATAAAAAGACACCGCATGTATTTACCCCACAAATGCCAAGATCTGCTGCAAAATCAGAAGACAACACTACATCCAGAATCACTGTTGCGCCTAATTTGATGGGATGTTTAATTGGATATGCTAGAAGTGATTTCGACTTCACTGACGGTACTCATCCAAAAGTATCAAAACAAACCGGGTTCAGAGGCGGCTACCAAATATGTGAATTACCATACATGCACTGTATTCAACCTACAAACAGATTAGTCTATGATGCAGATAGAAGTTTAGAACATTGGTTAGTATCTTACAATGAAAAGTCATTACAATATAAACCAATCGATATTGGTAAAATGTTTGTGAGCTCCATACTGCTAAGCGCTCATGACGGTAATGATCCTACTAGTTTAATCACTATTTATATCGAACATAATAAAACCGAAGGTGTAAAATTTAGCCCTACAAATACATTGGATCCTGGGTTTCATAAAGCCGAAGTTTTCTTTAGTGATAATGCTGACACGCGAGATTGTAATAAGGAATCTGATTTCAAAGTAAAAAGTTGCAGCGCCAGCGAATACAATGAAGCTAAGAATTTAGCTGCTACACTGTTGTCTTATAAAGATAAACCAATACCAGGATATTTCAAATGGTAAAAGCAATTATAATTAAAGGTAATCCTAAATACATTAATAATGATTTAGCCAGAAATTACTACAAAGAAATAGAAAAGTTTTTAAAATCTAACGGTGTAGATAGAGTAGAATTCAATGACGGTAAAGCGTACACAATTCCAAAGTTAGATGCTGATATTTATATTGGCCATTCTAGAGGTTGTGACAGATATGAGCACATGCCTAAAGACAAACAAAAAGTATTTCTTAAGTTTGGTGTACCTGATGGGTTTATAGATCCAGTGGATTTAAAATGGCAGAAAGAAGTGTGGGTTAAAGATACTGATGAGCAACCACCAAAAGAACATTTCATTTTAATAGATTCTCAAAAGAAAGCTATATTAGATTTACTGGCTAAACTGAAAAATACTTCTTTAGAGAACTATAATGAAACCATTCCATTAGAGATACTTCAGCAGGCTGATAAAGATCCATTCTTAGAAGATATCATTGAAGTTGACAAAGATAAAACCAGAGTGCCTATTTATTTTGGTAAAGTAATAGCTGGATTCTATACACCTAGACAAACTGAATACAAAAAAAGAATGTATTGGAGAACTGGTGCTATCTATATATTACCGAAATATAGGAAGAAAGGTTTAGCTAGTAAAGCAATTAGTGAATTTTTTTCTGATAAAGAATATGGGTTAGCATTTATTGAACCACATAATGCGGCTAGCCTAGCTACATTTGAGAAATGTGGTTTTAAGAGAACTGAAATAATAATTGGTAAACGGACGAGTGATAAATTCTGGAGAATGTTAAAAGAACCAGAACTAAGACCTGCATTTTTGAGTTGGTAAAAAAATATACATATTACCCATCACTGAACCTTATTTGGCTCAGTGATGGGTAATATGATTTAAAACAACATATTAGAATTGCCCTAACTAATCAATTGTCGTCGTCTAGATCAACACCTAATTGATCAGCTAAATTTTCGGCATAAAATTTAGTATACTTTTTACTATACTTTTTTGCGTACTTTTTTACGAGTTCTTTTACGTCGTCCCAAGATGCATCATCATCATCCGTTTCGTCACAATTTGGTGCATAATCCCTGGCAAAAGAATGCTGTGGATGCACACCTACATTGTTTTGTACGTTAGGATTATATGGCTGCTGAACAGGACCATTAAAATGTTGCATTGTAGTAACATGATTTCTATTTGCCTGTGTAAACATACAAGATATAGCTTGTTCAATAGTGAGACTAAATCCCTTTTGATGACCGGTATTAGATCCGATTGAATAAATAACGTATTTATCATTAACATTACAATTATAATTATCATTTTTGATTTTTAACGCGACCTCAAAAGCATCTAATTTTCTCTTTACAATTTCAGGTAACGTGTAGTCTATAGGTGTAGAATTTACACCTCTAGATATGAGAAATATGTTTGAAATGGTTTGTTCCATAGTAGGCATAAAACCCAATTGATCAAACAAATCCTTCTGAACAGCTTGGAACAGTTTCTCTTCGCTGCTTTTCAATACATAGCTATACAAAACTGGTTCAATAATTTCTTTTTCGATGTTGATTTGATTAGGCATAAATTTCCTTTTGGTTAGTTTCAATTAAAGTTGGTTTAAAATTTACCATTACCATTTAGGTTGGTTGGGTGATGGGAAAAAACCAGACTGTGTTCTATAGTACTCCGGACCTGGCTTTGGTCCTGAGTGTTGGAAATTACTTAAATCTTTTTGAACATTGTTTAAAATATGTTCCAATGTTTGAGAAAGCGTAGGTTTAAATCCAAATATGATAGCCAGTTGAATTTGGGCATCTTGCATGATTTTCATTGATTTATCAGAAAAATCAATTGATTCACCTAGTTGCATTTTAATCACTGGTTTTTTTGGCTTTGGTATTTGTATCAGCTTCAACTTTTTCATTAGCATGGGTTTTCTCTTCCGCATGAAGAGAGGCGCTTTTTTCTTGAATTTTGTTAAGGACTGTAGCTGGAGCCACTGTTTGCGTATCAACGTTGATGCTCATATTACCGCTTTCGTCTGTAGTTGAAACAACGGATTGTTTGGATGATTCGGATTTAACATACTCTTTAAAAATTTTCTTTGTCATATATTTAGGACCGATTGCATTGTATTTTCTGTCATTTACAGAATATTCTCTATTAGTTGTGATGATACCTAAATTAAGCATATATTGAATAACAGGTGTTGGATTTGAAGAAACATTTTTAAATTTTTCAGAAATGTCTTTAAACGTACAATTTGGGTTACTTTTGATAAAATCCCAAATTTTATTAGCTGTCGAGCGGTAATTTCTGAGTCTGGTTTTATCTAAACTATTCATAATTCTAATAACCTCACTTTGATATTCCGGACAATTATCTTCAATCCATTCGAATGCTTCCTTTGAAGTCAAATGTATTTTAGATTTAATTCTCTCAATCAAATTTGTTTCCATATTCATATAGAACTGTTTATGTGGTGTTATATATAATTCCATTATTACGTCTGGATGACAAATTTCTAGTTGCGCTGAGTGTTGATAAATGCAAACATCTTCAGTTGCTGGGTTTATATTGTTTACACAATTATGCATGTGATCTCCAAAATTTAAACATTTTTATATAGGTATGTTTTATGACCTGGTCTACAATTTAGTAATATAAGATTAAAATTTTCTAGAATCATATTTACCTAAACTACTCAATTAAGGGTAGTTTAGGTAATATGTTGTTTTACTTCATATCCGTTATTGCAGCCACTGAGAGCCATAATGCTCGTTTGACAACCTGAGTATTAGATAACTCAACTCCGTGAACTTTCAAGAAACTATCTCTGATTTGATTAACCAGATCATAATCTCTTGAGTCTAATTGGATCAAGCTATCTTTAAAAAATTGGGTTTTTGAACTCAGTGGTTCGGGGACCGATTTATCACCACGCTCAAGATGACCTTCCATTGCCGAATTCATCATTGATGATCTAATGTAATCTGATGTTGATGAAAACTTCAATGGTTTATAATCATCATCGACAATTTTAATAACAGTCTCTTTTATCCGTTTAGCTGAGTGACCGGATGCAGTAGTGACGACATTAAATAAACCTTGGTCTGTAACTGTGATCCTACCCTGATCTAAAAGCTCATCTAAGGCCGGCATGACACAGAAGTCGAAATTCTCAGCCACGCACGCTTTACATGCCCCAGGATTGTTTAAGATGAAATCATACACGGCGATATGTGGAAGCACTTTTATTTTGGTTTGAGTTTTCATTATATAAATTTCCTTTTTATTTAATTGATGTTAATATTGACATTGCTATTGCAGTATTGAAAGGATGATCATCGATGTATTCCGGTAATCTTCTACCATCTGCACCGTAGTATTTTGAACAAGTCCAAAATCCTGAATTAAAACCATACCCGACTACGTAATGTTCGCCGGGTTCATTGCAGTTTGAGCAAAGTTCTTTACTCATTTTTCTTTTAAATATTCTTCTTTGATGCGAATTCATATTTTAAGAAATCAGTGTACCATCTATATAACCCAGTGGTTTATTGTGACCGTCATAAATAACATGGTGATTCACCCATTTGTTATTAACTATATTGAACCCCCAATAGCTGACAATTAATTCACTAGAATTACTTATTTCTACTTTAGTTTGTGTTTTTATGAACATGCCACCCATGTTAAACAGATATTTAATTGCGTACCATAGACCTAATAATCTAATTTTAATGGGTGCAATTTTCTTTTCTTTCAGTTCCATTGTAATATTTCCTTTTGTTTATAAATCCCTATATAGTCGAATATATTGACTATATAGTGCATCGGGTTCAATATAAGAATCAAAATGATTATAGAACTGTTTAGTAGCATTTAAAGTGGCATCTACAAGTTTTCTTTTCTTTTTAAGAACTTCTAATATTACAGTGTCAGGTGATTTCACTTTCCTGCATTTTCTAATATCAGAACCAATGTTAAGCAATTTTCTATGTAGAGCCAATTCAAGATCTTTAACATCTTCTTTTTTAATCATCGTCTTCTAGTTCCAAGTAGCGATCGATTAAGTCGTTAGGTTCATCTAAATCGTAGTCATCTGCAAACACCGTTCCTTTTGATCCAGTTATTCTACAGGGCTCCGCTTCTTTAATGACATCTGGTATATTTTCACCCTCTAGCCATAATTCTGCTTCTGCATCAGTAAATATGACGTCTGTATGTTGATCATTATATTCGTTTCTGCGTAATGTGTAGATACCATCAACTGAAAAATCACACCACTCAATATTTAGAATATTTTTAGAATAATCTATCTTTGTTAAATCGGTAGTTACTTCGCATGTGAACTGCGTAGGTTGAACTGTAAAATTATTCGTATTATTAAAAATGAATTCTTTTAATTCTGTAAAAACGACATTAATATCCTTGTATATAATAGCTTCGATTTTATCTGAATAAAAATCATCAAATAATGATTCAATTGTCATTTCACGTGTATCCGTTTCAACGCTCATAATTTTACCTTTTTAAACAATTAACTAATCTAGACCAAATTAAAATATTGTGATATTTCGCTGTGAAAGAAAATATCAAACTTTAACGATTTATCCATAATAATGAATTTACCAATAGCCGCTCTTTTAGTAGTCAGTTCCTCGGTAGGCAACATAAAAGACTCACCTGTCGGTATGAAAATTATTTTATTTTCATCTGCATCCATTATATCAGTAATGGGTCCACCAAAATATGTGTCGGAATTGTATTTGTAGAGTAAAGATACAGTGATTTTCTTTACTCTATTTTCACTGTATTCGTTATGGTTATCTAAGATAGCCACCAGATCTTTGGCAATAATTATTTTATCTTCAGGTGTATTTAAATAAATTTTTTCGTAAACTAACTCGTAAGGTGGTTTGATATAATCGGTGTTACTAGGTAAACATTTTTTATATGTTTTTACTGTAATGTTATCTCTGCGTTTATTAATAATTGAATAAGATTTATTCTTTTTATTATCAATACGATAATTTATAGCCCTATTGTGAGATTCTTTTGACACTCTTAACACAAAATCACTTTGGCTATAATTTTCAAGATTTATAAAAATATCTTCAAGCCAAGGTTCGTATTCTTTATTTTGATCTGATTTTAGTTCAAAATTACACAGTACTTTCATGATGTTTATATTAATTATTTTTTAATTAATTTATTTGGTAAAGCCATTGTAAATATAGAAATTAATAAGAAAACATCAATTGCTATTAATGTAATTGATGCACCTATTAAAATTGGTGTTAATATAATAATTGCAGTTATTATAACCAATAATTTATATATCGATGTTAGCATGTTTATAGTAAAGAAGTCTGAACAGATGTCTGATACATATATTTTCCACCTTGATCAGCATATGTAGATGATGGAGCTGTGTCACCTCTTAAAAAGAGCATTTGGGCACAACCTTCATTTGCATGGAGTTTTATTGGCAGTGATGTAGTGTTTGCAAATTCTAGCACAATTTGTCCAGAGAACCCACACTGCACGACTGTAGCAAACATGTTTAAGCCAACTCTGGCATATGTGGACTTTGATAAAAGTATACCAGTTAAAACATTTGGCATGTTTATATATTCATTTGTTTTACCTAGAACAAATGAATTAGGTGGAACAATCAACATGTCGGTTTTAATTTCAGTATACGTTTTTTCGTTAAAATCTTTAGGGTCTATTACTGCGCTATTTATATTAGTAAATACTTTAAATTCTGAAGATAGCGTAAGATCGTAAGAATATGGACCACATCCATACGAAATTATTTTCTCAATTGTTCCATCGGCTAATTCATTTTCTCTTATTTGATTTTCTGAAAAAGGATAAATCATTACCTTTTGCTGAAATATTTCCTCTTCAGTTAATTCTCTTATATCAATAATTGAATTATCTTTTTTCTCAGTAGCAACGTCGTTAATTTCGTTTATTGTTAAATACGAATATTCATAAGTTGTGACTGGGACTAGCTTCGGTATTGACACACCTTCTTCGTTCATTATATTTTGAACTACACTTTTTTTCCTAACGATTACAAATTTAGGAAGTTTACACAGTTGAATGATTTGTTTGTCGGCGAGTATCATAAGTAATTTCCTTATTAATTTAATGTATTGAATTTTTAGAAATAAAATTAAAGTTGTTAGATTCATCTAAATGCGCGAAATCACCTACTTGAATTTGTGGCAACAATGCATTAGGTGTAATTACATTATGATAAGTGTCATCATCAAACGAAATTACATATTTAAACATTTGCCCGCCCTCTTCAATTCTTTTAATTCTTTTTATAAACCCTACATTAGACATTTGTTCAATATTAGGTTCAGGTTTACAATCGTTAACATTTGCACCATTTGACATTTGAATATAAACATCTAATGTGATTTTAGTAGCTGCATTTATAAACTCCACCACGGTGTCTGATGTAGAGTTATAGAAAGACAATGTTAACAACTTGTTTTTTAAAACTACAGAATCCACCTCTATTTCAAAACAACATGTTTCGCTATCAATTGCGTAAAAATGTGTTTTGAAACTATCTAACCTGTTTAGTGCATCATCGGTTAGATAGTAATAGGTGTTTGGCACACCATGCTCTCTAACCATTGCATGTTTTTTAAACATCAGTTTAAAAGTATGAAAAAGTAAATTTAAGAATGTGTTTGTTATATGGTCGTACAACAAAAGCATTCGATATAACTTTACCTTTTCAGATGTGACATTATCCATATTTTAAATATTAATTATTGATGTATTTGGAGGTTTATTTATTTTGTAATTTATAACAATTGAATTTAGTGGCTGAGCGCTACTATTATCATAAATACTAGTATTATTATAAACACTAGTATTTTCTAAATTACTTGCATTATCGTAAACAAATGTGTATTCTTTTGTACAAGAACCCCAATAATTAAAATTATTAAGATCCAGTCGTTTATTTAATAATAATTCACTTTCTTTATAACAATCTAAAATTATTTTTTTAGCCAAAATAGCTTCTTCGAAAGATTTTGCTTTGTACACAAGAAATTTATATTCTTTACATTTCGAGTATTCATTAAGTAAAGCTTTAGAAAGAGTACGGTTATAACGAAAACACGTTCTAACATTGTGACTACGTCTATAAGCATTAGATGTTACACCTACATAAATTTTATTTGTTTTTTCAAACATTATAACATATACTGCAGGATAATAGTCATTGCAACCTGTATCTAACTCAGTGAAATGATTTAACATAAATAACCTCTTTGTACTTAAAAATATTTAACAATTGTTTAAATATTCGTTTAAAGTCTTTTCTTTAATAACTTTAATATTTAACTTCATTGCATCAGTTAATTTACTACCTGCATTTTCGCCTGCTATTACTAGTTGAGTATTTTTACCGACACTCGACTGGACAGTAGCGCCTAAAGAAATCAATTTATCCTTTAATTCTTGACGAGACATTGTCTCAAAACTACCTGTTAAAACAATATTCAAATTTGAAAATAGGTTTTGCTTTATCTCTGTTTCGTCATTCCAGTATATACCTATATTACGTAATCTAGATATGGTTTCCAGATTATCGGTATTATGAAAGAATGAATAGACACTAGATCCCACTATATCACCAATATCTTTTACAGATATTAATTGTTCCTTAGATGCATTGATTATATTTTCCAGCGTTGTAAAATGCTCTACTAATCTTTTAGCAGTGCCTTCACCGGCATGGCGAATACCTAAACCAAATAGAAACTTTCTAAGTGTGGTTTGTTTAGATTCATTAATTGCCCTAATTATATTTTCAGCACTTCTCAAACCCATTCTATCGAGTTGCATTAAAGTGTCTAATGCTAACTGACGTCTCTTGATTGAGGATAATGTTTTAACAGCCTGGTCGTAGGTTATCTTTTCTTTTAAACAAAGTTGACTCACGCCTAAATTGTATATGTCTACAATGTTAGAAATTATCCCTCGCTGAAGTAATTGATCAATTAAACTTTCCCCCACACCTTTAATTTCTACTGCTGATTTTTGGATAAAATGCAGAATAGAGTATTTGATTTGTGCTGGACATATTAAAGCACCGGTGCACCTGTAATCAGCTTCCTCTTCTTCTTTCGAAGTAAGTGACCCGCAAGCCGGGCAAGTGCTTGGCATTTTAAAATCAGGTACAGTGTTATCTGGATTTATTGATCCTGTAATCTCGGGAATCACATCACCAGCTCTTCTGACTATAACAGTGTCACCAACATGTAAGTTTTTCCTAATAACTTCACTCTCGTTATGAAGAGTTACATTTGTGATTGTAGCACCACCTACAAAGACAGGTTCCAGTCTAGCGACAGGTGTAAGCTTACCAGTTCTACCTACTTGTATATCGATAGCTAGAAGTTTTGTTTCTTTTTCCTGTGCTGGAAATTTATGTGCCACCGCCCATTTAGGTTCGCGACTAATAAACCCTAGTTTATTTTGTAACTCTAAATCATTAACTTTGTAAACAACACCATCAATCTCAAAAGGTAATTCACTTCTATCGAGTTCAACTTGTTTATGAAATTGAGCTAATTCTGCGGGACCTTTACATATTTTAGTATGTGTACAAACAGGAAAATTCAAATAGTTTAAAAGATAACTTAATGAATCAAAGTGCGTTTTAAATTTTTTATCTGAATCTATTAGTGTATATACAAAGAAACTCAAGTTTCTTTTAAAAGTAACCATTGGATCCAATACCCTCAATGCTCCAGCAGCTGCATTTCTAGGATTAATGTAGGATGGTTTACTTTCTTTAATTTGTAGTTCGTTAAGACACTTAAAAGAATCTTTACTCATATACACTTCACCCCTAACAATTAATAGTTTTGGAGTATCGCTATTATCATTAGAGAAAATGTGTTTAGGTATACACCTAATCATTTTTACATTTTCAGTGACGTCCTCACCAGTTACACCATCACCGCGAGTAAGAGCTTGTACTAGATTGCCATTCTCGTACCTTAGATCGACGCCTAAGCCATCAAATTTCAATTCAGCTACATACTCTACTGTATCTTTAGAATTGAGTAGTGCGATAACTCTATCATTAAACGCATAAGCTCCTACTGGAGTAAAATCAGTCTCGGTTTTCAAACTAAGCATTGGATGTGAATGCTTGACTGATTTAAATACTTTATGTGTCTTTAATACTGCGCCGGGACTTTGGGTTGGAGAATCCGGTCTAATCCATTCAGGATGAGCTTTCTCAATCTCCTGGAGTTCGATGTATTTTTCATCGTACTGCCAATCCGACATTATTAACTTTTCAGCATAATAGTACGCTTCAGCTGCTTGCTTTAATTCTTCTATTAAAGAATTATATTTATCTGTCATGATTCGCCCCTCAAATATACTTTAATCTTGGACAAGATATTCTGTGCCTGAGTTCATTAATATGTATTACACCATATTCAATGGCATCGGATAAACATTTATGCGATGTGGGGTCATATGCAATATCAAATTTTTGATTTAAAAAATTTTTAATTGGTTTAATTCGTTTTTTAAGAACAAATTTGTTTTGTTTGCTTATAGCTTTAATTTGATATTCATATCTAAAACCATAGAAACAGTTATCTATAATAAAAAGGTTAAATCCTTTATAGTTAATATTTTTAACTATCTTTGTTTTTCTTATCATTATTAATCCAATCTTTATATTCTTGCATTAATTTTCCAATTGGATTATATTTTTCAGAAGAAGTAACTGGAAGCCTCATGATAGTTTGTAATTCTAAAACTAAATGATGAGGTCCATTTAATGCTTGCAATACATCTAGTAATGCGTCTGCTGACACCAAAATTTTATCTGTCATGGTTTGTCAATATTAATATTAAATAGGCTATTAGCTTCATCAAAATCGACTATTAAGCCTGCTCTACAAACAGGACATTCGACTCTCATATTTACATTTACAAGATTTATTTCAGCGTCATTTAATCTATTACACAATTCAAGTATAATTGGACTATGATGCTTAATATCGTCTAACATTCTAAGCAATTCAGAATTTTCTAAATTTTTAATCGTTGAAATATTAAGCATAAAAAATATTTGGTTAATACGTGCAACAGACCCTACAATCTGTTGCACGCTTTTAGGTAGGGTTATTCTTTAGATGATTTATATGCGCGGTGATGGTAAATTAAACCATACATCGTCACAAAACCAGCAGCAACATAGTTGTTTTTGATGTTGAAGATATTGTACCCCGCATTGATTTTTTCACCGTTAGTACTAGCTACTAAAATATATACACGATAATACTTATCCACTTCGCTCCAAACCAACTCAAAATTGGGCATACCTTTAAAGTCGCAATCTACATTAATGATTGATTTATCTTTAAGGTAAGTCACGCTCACTTTATCTAAACAATTCAGAGCCGTTACACTAGACGAAATGCGTGATTTAGTACGATCATCGTCATTTTTAATAAAATTAACTGCCATTTTAAATACTCCATTGGATTTTAATCTAATTTAATAGATTACTAATTATGTCTAACTAATAAAAGTTAAACGACTGATTCGTATCACTTTCGTAATACTAGGGGGAATACAGTGCAGGCTATATTCAAGTTAGTAATATGTGGTTTAAAAAATTTAGAATTTGATATATAATCCACACCACTATAAGAAGTGTGTGGATTATATATTTATTATCTTAAAGTGCAAATAGAAACAGGACCCAGATCTTTACCCAGTATCATTTTATAACCATTCTCATCGTAACCGAATAAAGATGAATTACCTTGATGCCAACGAAGCAATTGTTCGCTTATGCTCTCTTTATTTACATTTAGAACAATGTTAAATGTTTGATTAGAAGTAGTGAACTCCACGTAAACACTTTGTTCATTATCTTTCGCGTTTACTTCAATTAAAGATTTAGCTAATATATCAGACCATTTCTCTAATCTGATCTGCTTTTCTTTGCATATTGAAATCAGTTCTTCTTCGGATAACCATTCAATATCCATGATTACACCATCTTCTAATTTATCACATTCGTGTTTATTAACTTCCACACCAATGGCGACGCCAATATGAACCCTATCTACTTGATTATCAGATTGTGGCACATGTAAAATAACATATTCACCGTTTTCTAACATTGATTCAATATAATCTTCACTTACTTGACAACCTACTTCTTCTTCAATTTCTCTGACTGCCTCTTTTGCAATTACAGAAATTATATCTAAATCTTCACTGGTATCGATATCAATATGTCCACCAATACCTATGCTGATTTTAGAGTGTAATCTATTTTCTTTACCACCGGAGCCACGTGTGTAAGAGAAAATCTCTTCGGTTAATTTATCTATTAACGTAATATAAGGAATAATTTGTAAAACAGATTCATCTGTCTCACAAATATCCCTATCTATTAATTTAGTCACCCATTTTTCAATCGGTTCATTAGCTTGATCTTTACTAATGCATAATGCCTTTTTACCCATTTTTCAATATCCTTTTAAATTATTGGTGAACAAATGTAACCCGTTATCTAACCACGGATGCTTTATTTGATTAGCTTCTTTAGCAACCAACATAGCATCATACCTGCTTATAAATACTCTTTTGTTTGTATAGAATCCGTCTGTCATCCTAATACCAATAGTGTACTCAATATCCACATCAATTACTTTAGTATTATTAGCCTTAATACCTTCTAAGTCAATATCTTTATGTGAAAAGGGTATTGGTAACGTATAAATTTTGGCTTGTACACAATTGTCATTTATGACTCTGATTGCGGGACCTAAAATTTTCTCTCTACTAGTCATTTTAATACACCTAATTTTGAAAACCCACCTAAAGGTGATAATACGAATATAAGAAATTCATCATTAACCGCTATAAATTTGTATTGTGGACTATAATAATAGAAACTATTGAAATC
>JFJP01037007.1_pt1 | contig 63528 bp, 64 predicted proteins | sample 431651 | NCBI WGS metagenome assembly JFJP01 (sample SAMN02602958, study PRJNA72255) | Microbial mat metagenome, whole genome shotgun sequencing project. | biome: fresh water; feature: sink hole; material: water; isolation source: purple microbial (photo- and chemosynthetic) mats found in... | reverse complement strand
CTCAAACGTCCTTATGAATTAATGCCCAATCTAGCAGAAAGTTTGCCTGTAGTGAGTGAGGACGGCTTAACCTACACTTTCAAAATTAAAAAAGGTGTTCTCTTTCATGACAGTCCGGCATTTCCAGGTGGAAAGGGACGTGAGCTGAAAGCTGATGACGTACTTTATTCTATCAAACGTCTGGCCGATCCTAAGCTTCAGGCCAAAGGCTGGTGGGTTCTTGATGACCGTATTGCCGGTTTAAACGAATGGAAAGAGAAGAATGCTCCACTTGAGGCTTCTAATTATACTGAAGAAATTGAAGGTCTTAAAAAAATTGATGATTCAACTTTTACCATCAAGCTTAAGAAACCATTTCCTCAGTTCCTTTATGCTCTCGCAATGCCATATACGTTCATTGTGGCCAAGGAAGCTGTTGATCACTTCGGGAAAGAATTTTTAAACCACCCTGTTGGAACCGGTCCTTTTATTCTTCCGGTTTTTGAACAGACAAACAGAATCGTATACGTAAAAAATCCAACATTTCGTGAAAAGTTTTATCCTTCAGAAGGTGAAGAGGGTGATGACAGACTAGGACTACTGGCCGATGCTGGAAAAAAAATACCTCTAGTTGATAAAATCGTCGTCGATATTATTGTTGAAGCCCAGCCAAAGTGGCTTTCATTTCAGAAAGCTAAAGCGGACCTTTTTGAAATCCCGAAAGACTTTTTTGATTCAGCTGTCGTTGGTGGGAAAGAGTTGGCACCTGATTTAAAATCAAAAGGTATTCGTTTATTTGCAAATGCTCAGTTGGATACAACTTTCTTTGCCTTTAACAATGACGACGTACTTTTCAAGAATAATAAAAAGCTTCGTCAGGCCATCTCCCTGGCGTGGAACAGACAGGAAGCGAACAAGCTTTTTTACAATAGCTCTGCCGTCGAAGCTCAAAGTGTGATCCCTCCTGGTCTTGGTGGATACCGTAAGGAATTTAAAAATCCATACGTGAAATATGATCTTGAGCATGCGAAAAGACTTCTTGCTGAAGCAGGATACCCAGGTGGTAAAGGTCTTCCTGCCATTACAATCCAGACGAGAAACGAAACTGTTGCTCGTCAGATGATTGAGCACTTTGCAAAGAATCTTGAGAAAATTGGCGTCACAATTAAAGTGGGAATGAACACCTGGCCAGAACTTGTGAACAAAGTGACTAAGCGTCAGCACCAAATGTACACAATGGCGTGGGGAGCAGATTATCCCGATGCTGAAAACTTTTTAGGACTTTTATACTGCCCTAATTCGTCTCCAGGCTCAAACGGATCAAACTACTGTAACCCAGACTTCGATAATCTTTATAAGACGGCCACGATCCTCCAGGACTCGCCTGAGCGAAGTGCCATGTATGAAAAGATGAACGAAGTGATTGCGATGGAAAATCCTTGGGTCTTTGGTTTTCACCGTACCAAATTTTATCTTTCACAGGCTTGGCTAAAAAACTACAAGTTCATGGAATTCAATCACACTCAGTTCCAGTACCTGAGTGTTGATTTAGAAGTGAAAAAAGAGTTGAGTAAGAAGTTCTAAAAGGTACCAATGACCAAGTATATTATTCGCAGACTCCTCTACATGATTCCTGTTCTCTTGGGAGTGAGTCTGATTATCTTCGTTTTGTTCAACGTCGTTTCTGGGGATCCAACGGCTGTTCTTTTGGGGAAAAATGCAACCGCCCGCCAAATGGCAGATCTAAGAGAGCAGTTGGGACTTAACAAGTCCCTCTTCTTACAATATCTCGATATTGTGAAGTCAGCCTTTACCTTTGATTTTGGATATTCATGGGCGACGAAGCAAGAAATATCCCAGATGATCAAACAGGGTGCTTATCCTTCTCTTTGTTTGTCGATTCCAGCTTTCGTTATTTCAACTGTTCTCTCACTTCTGATCTCGGTGTTTGTTGCCTATTACCGTGGCAAGGGCATCGATCTTTTTGTGAGAGTTTTTTGTATTGCCGGGATGAGTATATCGGCCCTTGCCTACATTCTCTTCTTCCAGTGGTTCTTTGCTTATAAGCTTGGGTGGTTCGAAATTTCAGGGTTCGAAGAGGGGTTTCCCAATTTCATCTCTTACATCGCTCTTCCAGCAGTTATTTGGATTGTTTTAAGTATAGGCCCGGATGTACGTTTTTTCAGAACAGTTATTCTCGATGAGATCTATCAGGACTATGTCAGAACTGCCAGATCCAAAGGGCTTCCGGAGATTAAGATCCTACTTCATCACGTTCTTCGAAATGCGATGATTCCTATTATCACTTATGTCGTGATTCAAATACCGTCCCTGATCCTTGGTGCCCTTTTGCTGGAAAACTTTTTTAGTATTCCGGGCCTTGGTGGAATCACTTTGAACGCTCTAAACTCATCAGACTTTCCTGTAATGAAGGCGATGGCAATCCTATCAAGCGTGGGTTACATCATTTTCGGATTAATCTCCGATATCCTCTACACGGTTGCTGATCCTCGAATTAAGTTTAAATAATAGGAATTTGATGAAAACCAATTCTTTGTGGAAAGACGCATTTATAAGACTCGCCAAGGATAAGTTAGCTTTATTCTCGTTAGTCATTGTTCTTATCTACTTTTTTATCGCAATTCTCTCTTCCCTGGGACTGATTGCTTCTGACTGGTCACAGGAAGTGGGTGCCTCAAATCTTGCCCCTTCAATGGAGCATTTTTTCGGAACAGATATATTTGGTCGCAGTGTTTTCCTGAAAGTGATTCGTGGAACACAAGTGGCAATGTCTGTGGGGGTTGCCGCCTCTATCATCGCGATTCCAATTGGTGTGTTGCTGGGAGCACTGGCCGGCTACTTTGGTGGTTGGATAGATGATTTTGTGACATGGCTCTATACAACTTTTTCTTCAGTTCCAAACATTATGCTCTTGATTTCAATCACTCTGATTCTTGGCAAAGGGATCTTTGCTGTCTACATCGCTCTGGGAGCGACGAGTTGGGTAACTCTCTGCCGCTTGATTCGTGGTGAAGTGATGAAACACAAAGAGCGTGAATATGTTCAGGCGGCAGGTGCTATCGGCGGAGGTCATTTTAGAAAACTGTTTCGCCACATTCTTCCGAACGTCAGCCACATTATTATTATCAATACATCGATGCAGTTCCAAATTGCGATTAAATCAGAAGTGATACTCTCTTACCTTGGACTTGGAGTTCAGGGGGAGCCATCTTGGGGAACCATGATTGATGACGCCAAACTGGAACTTGTTCGTGGGGTATGGTGGCAATTGGCCGGCGCAACTGTCGCAATGTTTTTTATTCTTCTCGCCTTTAATATTTTAAGTGACGCTCTTAGAGACGCGCTCGATCCAAAGCTAAAAGGAAAGTAGCTATGACAACACCACTTCTATCAGTAAGAGATCTTATTGTTGAATTTCAAACGGGCGAAGGAATCGTTCGGGCAGTCAACAACGTCTCGTTCGATATTCCCCACGGGAAAACCATCGGTATCGTTGGCGAGTCTGGTTCAGGTAAAAGTGTGACGTCTCTTGCAGTCATGGGCCTGTTGCAAAAACCAGCGGCAGTTGTTCCTCAAGGGGAGATTCTTTTCAACGGTGTTGATCTTTTAAAATGTAATGAAACAAAAATGCGCGAGCTTCGAGGAAATCAAGTTTCCATGATTTTTCAGGAGCCGATGACCAGTTTAAATCCTGTATTTAAGGTTGGTGAGCAAATCGCTGAGGCTCTTCGTATTCATAAGAATCTTTCCTCAAAGGAAGCGTGGGAAAAAGCCGTTCACCTGATGAATCAGGTTGGTATTCCTAACCCGGCGGTGAGTGCCCATAAATTTCCTCACGAAATGTCCGGCGGACAAAAACAACGTGTCATGATTGCTATGGCGATTTCGTGTGAGCCAAAGCTTCTTATCGCTGATGAACCTACCACTGCTCTTGATGTTACTATTCAGAAACAAGTACTGGAACTCTTGCATAAATTGCAGCAAGAATACCGCATGAGCATGATGTTTATTACTCATGATCTTGGCGTGATTGGGGATATCGCTGATGATGTTGTGGTTATGTACCGCTCAAACGTGGTTGAAAAAAACAATGCTAAACACATCTTCACTACCGCTAATCACCCCTACACAAAGGGTCTGCTTGCATGTAGACCTAAGCTTGGGGCCAACCCTCGTCGTTTACTAACAGTCAGCGACTTTATGACTGAAGAAGGGAAAGAAAAAGTTGTCCCTGTAGAGAGAGTTCAGATTTTTGATAAAGAGACTGTTCCTGATAAAAATGACCATATTCTGTTAGAGGTGAGTAACCTCGTTACTCAATTTCCGATCAAGGGTGGATTTTTTGGTGGGACTGTTGATCATTTTAAAGCTGTAAATGATGTTAGTTTTAAAATTAAGAAAGGGAAAACTCTAGGGCTGGTTGGAGAGTCGGGGTGTGGTAAAACAACCCTTGGTCGATCTATCCTAAGGCTGGTTGAACCTTCGGCCGGTAAAATTATTTACGATGGCAAAGATATCACCCACGTAAAACACGAAGAACTACGCTTACTTCGTAAAAAAATGCAGATCATCTTTCAAGATCCTTACTCTTCTCTTAATCCACGAATGACAATCGCAGATATTCTCATCGAGCCATTAAATATTCATAATGAAGGTGGAACCAAAGCTCAGCGCTATGACATGGCGAAAGCCTTAATAGAGAAAGTGGGACTTAAGGCGAATCAAATGAACCGCTACCCTCATGAGTTTTCTGGTGGTCAAAGACAACGTATTTGTATTGCGAGAGCTTTGATGCTTAGACCAGAGTTTGTTATTTGTGATGAATCTGTATCTGCTCTGGATGTTTCTATTCAGGCCCAGGTGCTAAATTTACTTTTAGATCTTCAAGAAGAGTTCGGTCTGACTTATGTCTTTATTTCTCATGACCTGAGTGTGGTGAATTTTATTGCGGATGAAGTAGGGGTTATGTACGCCGGGAAAATCATTGAGATGGATAAGGCCAGTAGCATTTATAAGAATGCCAAAGAAGAGTACACGCGCACTCTTCTTTCCGCGATTCCTAAAGGTGAAACTAAGCAGCCACTGGCTTCATTGGTTTAAGTGTGCAGTAGATTTTGAGAAAGATCGTACTCATGATAAATCCCCAATAAACGTTTAGGTTCCAATCCCAAATGAGTACCTTGGTATTCAAGTATACGCCAGTCATCCCGAAGGCGTATGCACCAATCACACTGACTGGTGACAATCTGTACTGAAACCATTTTTTGAAAATAACTTTAGAGGCGAAAAGTGCGAGAAGAGAGCCACCAGTCCAAGACTGCGCCTTCAAGCCGAGTAACAAGAGGCCATCATTTTTTGAAGCTATCAATGCGACTGTCAAAATTAATAACGCCACAATTATCGAATCAATCAGACTATACAGCTTCATTTTCTTGGCATCACGCTTAGGGAAAATATCATTATAAAGGGTCGCACAAAGTGCGTTGATGGTTGAATCCAGAACACTCATTGTGGCCGCAAGAACTCCCGCCACCATGATTCCCCTAAGACCCGTTGGAAAGTAATTCACGATAAAGTGAGGGAAGAGGTGATCCGCATTGGGAACTGAAGCGGGGATCGGGTGAGTTTGGTAATGTGACCACAGCAATGCTCCCACACTTAGGAACAGAAGACCGACTGAGATTGAAATAAATGACGAGAAGAAAATGGCATATTGGCCACCACGAATACTTTTATTAGCGGTAATCCTTTGTGCGAAATCCTGGTCTACACCGTGTGTTGACATATCAAAAAGAAATCCACCCATGATACCAATCACAAATGGCCATGGATTAGAGAAGTCGAGGAATGAAGTTTTACCAGCGGCTTGCGCCATTGACATCATGTCACTCCAACTCTGGCCACTGACGTTTGGAATAAGATAGTGCGCGAGAACTCCGCCGGTGATGAAAAGTGCTAACTGGAGAATATCTGTTCTAACAACTGCTTTAAGTCCGCCCACCTGAATGTACACCAATGTGAGGAGGGTGACTCCGACTAAGGCAACAGGAATAGAGACGCCAAAGAATTGGGCAACCATGATGGAACCCGAAAAAAGCCTCACCCCAACTGAGATGACTTTGCTGATGGAATAAAAAACAGCGACTGTGCGTTGTCCTGAGGGTAGGCCAGTTGCCTTTGCCATGACTTCATAAATTGTGAGGCCCTGGTTATAAACTCTTGGGAGGAAAACCACGGCAATGATGAAACGTGCCGCCACGGCACCCATATAAATCTGGATGAAGGAAAAGTTGTTTTTAAAAGCAAACGCTGGGATACCCACAAAGGTTAGGGCCGAAACTTCGGTAGCGATGATGGAACAAATAGACTCAAAAAAAGTGAGGGACTTGTTCGCCATATATTTTTCCTGAGCGATTTCCTCAGGCGTTTTCAGGTCTGCCTCATGCATCGTTTCTCGAGAAACCAGAGCAATCACAAAGATCGCCACCACGTACGCAACGACGAAAAGCCAGTCAATTAGCTGAATATTCATAATACATCCTTTGGAACTTGATCCTATGATACCGGACCACAAACGTCTACTTTTGGGCAGCAATATGCCTGACTTTTTAAGCTCAACATCGATGCTCCATAAACCGATAGGTAGTTAGAAACATTGGATTTTAATGAAACCAACAAATGAAAAAATAATTTCCCTGCCCATAAAAGATTTTGCAAAAAAAATAATTTGTGATGGGCACCTATATCTTCGATCAAAAGAAGGTAGAAAATTTTATTTAATGAAGCCAGGAATAATGATTGATGAGTCTTTTATAAAAAAACACGCAACCAATCAAACTGTTTTTGAATATTCTCCGGTCATTGATGACACTGTTGCAGCCCAATTCACAACTCAATTTCGCGAACTTAAATATCTGCAGTTCGAAAAAGATCTCAGATTAAAGACTCAGGATATAGTAGCGTTCTTCAAAGGCACATTTGAACGCGATGTTCACTTCCTAAGTTTTGCGATGGCCTGTTACAATGAATTTTGTGCACTTCCCAGCGAAGATCTGAAAAAGATGCATGAAACTGATCTTCATCTTTTTAGAAAGTCACTATACTCAGCTGCCTTTGCTGTCATTGTTGGCTTCACAAATGATTTTTATCACTATCCCATGATAAAGGATTTTTATAATCTCACTCTAGGCCTTGATCTTGGACTATGTGAATCTCATTATAGTTATTTTGTAGCTGAGGCCTGTAACCATGAAAATCAAAATCCTGGATCTGGTCAGGTCTGGATGAGAGGTGAGGGTGCGTCGGAAATGGAATTAAACGTTTTCCTTAAGCATCCTGAAAATGGATACAAATATTTTCAGGAGCATGCTGAATTATTTGCTTATCCTGAATTGATTGAGGTCGTCCTCTATCAGCATGAGCTATCCAATGGGAAAGGTTTCCCTCGTGGCATTCCCAAGGGACAAGTATCAAGCTGGGAGGCGGTCGTGATTCTGGCCAGCTCATTGGTCGAAATTCGTGACGAATACAAGTTTGAGACAGAAGTTTTGAGTTATCTTTTTGCGTTTGAAAATAAAAAATTGGCGGATATTCCGGTTCATCGAGTTTATCAAAAACTTTGCATGGGACTTGGAGATATTTTTAAATTGAAGGAGAATGCAGGGTAATGGATAAAATGGTCAAAAACCAAATTATCATTTTGAATCTTACTGGAGGACTCTCTGTAGAGTTATCCAATTACTTTGTCGCAAAAAATATTCTCATTGTTGACCCCGAAGTGGATAGCTCAAGTCATGAATGGACCCACATCCTGACCAAAGATATGAATGACTTCACCAAAGTTAGTGAGCTTCATCAGACAATTGAAAAGGATATTAGGATCATATCTCTGACTCCTGTGGAGGATCTCCAGCACTTTGTTGTTTCTAACGGAAAGCTTATTTTAGATGAGCTGTGGATGCGCAATAGTCTTGGCGCATTTATCCTGGATAAGTTTCTTCAGGAATTTGGCGGGATTACCCTCGGTGACAATTACCCAACTTTCAAAGAGAAAGGGTCCTTTGTAATTACGAACCCTTTTAATACGGGTGAATACCTCGATCGAATGGTCCAAAGTGCCTACCTCGATGGCATTAGCGGTCTTTCAATTAAAACCTTCTTTGATCACCTCGTCATGTATTTGACCGGTCTTAAGACGAAGGGAAAAATGGGGATGCCTATTGAAGTTACCTATGGGTACTTCGAGGATGTTTTTGGTGTCCAACTCCACTTTTTTACCAAAGACTTAATCTTAGAAGACGTTACTTCAAGTCTCTCGAGTACAATTTCTAAACAAGCTGAAAAGTATCTGCTCAATATAGCTGTTCAATCGAGTGATTTTTTTGATTTCACTTTGCTAAGGGAAGTTAATAAAACAGTCATCACGGGCCTGTGGACCAAAGATGAAAGAATAAAAGCTGAAAATCGTGGATTATTGTTTAACGATCTCTCGGCAGCGGCCAGCATTACGAGTTATCCAACTGAAGGGATTACATCTTTTCAAGTCAATGATCCGCCCCTTAATGATTTTTCAGATAAAGTTGTCCTTCCACCTAGTCCCAAGGAGGAGGAGCACAAGCAGACGATTAGTGGTGGCAAAGAAGAAGCTCCTTTTGTCCAGACTATAAGCGGCTCTGAAACTGAAGATGAAATTATAAATTTAATTAAGGGTAAGATCGAAGAGGAAGAGGAAGTATTCAGGATCGCTGGCAATAAATCGTTTGATGTTGAGAAATTTGCCTACCGCGTGTCATCTGGTATTGAGGGTAAGACTAAGGGTGATGATGTCTTGAAGATTAAATCCCTTAAAAGTGATTTGCCTGACGCTATAAAAAACAGTTTTCAAGAGTTTGCTTTAAAACTTAACAAGAGCGTTAATGATATTAGCGAATCAGACCTCGAAGCGTTTAAGGAAGTCGAAATTCCTCGGATTATTAAGGATACGACGAAAAAAATTGATACCAAATTCAATATTCTCGTTGGGAATGATAAAAATTCCACGGAAGCTCCCAAAGACAATGAAAAATTGCTGGAACTCAAGATAACCGGCATCAATGCAGAGAATGAAAATCTTAAAAATAAGATTAAAACATTGATGACGGAAGTCAAAATTCTTAAAGATTCCAAAGCGAAGATGGCAGAAATTCATAGCAAGGCAGTTCAAGCCTCGGCTGAAACACAGCCTACTATGGCCCAGCAGTCAGCTGCTAAATTAGATAATGCTTTTAAAGAGCAGATCCTTGAGAAAATGAATAGTCAGAAGACTCTGTCGGAGCAGGATACCAAAAAGCTCGCAGCTTTAATGGAGAAAGAAGCCAAGTTTTTGCAGGAATCCAGGGACCATGAAGTTCAATTGAAAAAACTGCAAATTGAAACAAGTCAGAAAGAAACTTTTGTGGCCCAGGAAATGGAAAAGCTAAATCGTGTAGCGAAGTCAAAAGATCTAATGATTACTAAAGCTAAAGAAGGATTTACAAAAATTCTTGAGCAGAAAGATTTAGAAATTAAAAGCATCAATGACAAATTGGCTGCTGCGAGTAAGGCGATGGCCAATAATCAAACTCAGAATCAGGCGCAAAAGATAAGAGACCTTGAAAAGCAGATTGTTAATCATGAGAAGATGATTGAGATTTATAAAAGCAAGATCGGTCAGAAGCCAGTTGTTAAAGGTGAGGATGATCTCTTAAAAGATGATAACAAGCGTTTGCAATTACTTACCAATCAGATGAAAAATCAACTTGAAATGGCGAAGAAAGAAACAACTAAGTATCAGGAGCGAGTGGCGAGTGATGCAGCTGCTATAAATGCACTTAAAGTAGATAAATCAAAACTTGAGCAGCAACTCAAAAAAGAAGCTCAGGATATTAAGAGAGAGACTGTGTCGAATTTGAATGTCCAGCAACAGGAGCAGGACATGAAGAAGCTTAAGGCACAATACGAATTTCTGGAAAAACAATTTAATGAAGGTCAGCAGCGCAGAAAGGACGTTGAACTCAAACTTCAGGAAGCGCTTAAGGGTCAGAAAAAAGATGCCATCGTTGAAGAGCCCAGTACTAAAGGAAAGGCAGCCCATCTTGAGGCCAACGTCAGAAAACTCACTCAGGACCTAGTTGAGACCCGCAATCAAATGGCCGAAATGAAAAAAGAGACCAATAAATTGCGCCTAGATAAGACGTCTTTGCAGAATCAGATAGATAAAATGAAAAAAGATGCTGAGAAAGTGAAGGCTGCAGCGCCCAAAACGCCAGGAACACCCGGTAAAGCTGCATAAAAGTCTTGCCAAATAATTTCATTTCAAAGAATATATCACCTCTCGTATAGATCAATGCCCGGTTGGTGGAATTGGTAGACACGCTAGGCTTAGAACCTAGTGCGCGAGCGTGGGGGTTCGAGTCCCTCACCGGGCACCAAAAAATTTATACGTTTTAAAAAGCCAGGTCTCGCGCCCTGGCTTTTTTTTTTGCCTATTCTGCCACTGATGGTCTGAACCAACAGAGTGGCCTTGTCCCGATTTGATAACCGCTCTCTGGATGACAAGTTCCTATCACTTCATCATGTTGTGAAACACTCACTTTAAAACTCTTGGAACACAAGGCCCCTTGGAAATAGCTATCAAGTCGGCATTGAGGAACGGGATGCTTGTCAAAGACTTGAGGGACAACTGCAGGATCGGGAGTACTAAATTCAGGAAATGGTGCAACTCTGGAGTCTGCACTAACTTTCGAAACAGCTCTGCCGGCCATGGCGATTCGGATACAAAGTGAATTTTCTTTTTTTTCCGGAAAACTATTTTTACATTCCTTGCTCACAAAAGACGGAACATCATGTCTTCTTATTGCCAAATCATTATCTTCGCTTTGGAAGACCCGGCGAAGGCATTTTAGAGTCGCCCAATAATCTGACTGGCCTTCAGTGGATGCCCAGAAGGGCTTCTCATTAATAATTTTCTTGGGAGCGCCGCCGATGTGGTGTCCAATTTCATGACAAAGAACCAATGCGTATCCGTCTTCTGTCATAGAGAGATGACGTGCCAGTCCTCCATAGAGGCTTACATGCCAGTGTGTGTCTCTTTCATCACGGTATGTTCCGGCATTAACTGTTCCGCTTTCCCACTTTCTGTCTAGTTTTAGAATCGCGCCATGTTCTTTTGCTATAGGTGCATAAATGTTCTCCACCTTCTTAATCACATTTTCATATTGGAATTCAGAGAGACCACTGTTATGGCCCACAGGGAGAGAAAGTTTATTCGGAGGAAGAAATCCCTCACATGCCATCGAAGATGATGTGTGCAAAATGAATGTGAGTATGGCGAGCTTATTCATTATTCCTCCTTGATTTTCGCCAGTGGATATTTTCCTACACCATTAATGCTGTCCAGACGCATGCGCTGCCTTGGAAGATGGAATTAGCGAGTCACTGAAAGTTCTTGAGACCAAATTAAATTTCGGTCACATTAACATTTGATTAGTATCGGTAAGTCTTTGATGCGCCCTATGTTCGATTAATAAAGGAGAACAAAATGACTAGAATATTATTTTTGCTCATGAGCTTTTTCATGCTCTTGCATGTCCACGCTGGTAGTATCAATGGTTATAAATTCAATGATCTTAATGGTGATGGGGTCGATAATAACGAGCCTCGTCTTCCAGGGTTTTTAATTGTCTTAGAATCTAAAACAGATCCAGATTTGGATATGGAGCGGATTACAAATCTGGATGGTTATTTCTCCTTTCTAAATTTACCAGTAGGTAAATACCGTGTATGTGAAGTTGCTCCAGAGGCTACACCCCCATGGATACCTACCACTCCTGATTGCGTAAGAGTTACGTTACGAGGGAAAACATCTAAGATGCATATCCGTTTTGGAAACAGGCAAGAGGGTGGAACCAGTGGAGGAACAACCGGTGGTGGAACTACTGGTGGAACAACCGGCGGAACATCAGGTGGAACTTCTGGCGGAACGACTGGCGGTAGTGAGGGTTGTACCAGAACGCAGGGCTACTGGGGTAGCGCTCCTGCAGGCGAAGCTCAGGTTCCAGTATTAGTTCCGGGGACAATGACTCTTGGGACTGTCAATTACTCTGCGGCTCAACTGGCCACTATCTTTGATACGACTCCGGCAGGGGGAAATGCCCTACAAAGTCTTGCGCATCAATTGATTGCTGCTAATTTAAACATTCTTGCAGGCGCAAGCGCTCCTGTGGCGGTTACCAACGCTATTAATGCGGCCAATACTCTGATTGGCTCACTAGTCATCATGCCAGTAGGATCCGGCTTCGTTCACAATAGCACAACGCTTGGTGGACAGATGGATACTCAAAAAACCATATTAGATAATTATAACAATGGGCTTTTGGGTGTGCCTCACTGCGATTAACAAGTTTTAAAGTATAGACAGAAGGTTCCCGGAGGATCCTTCTGTTTTTAATTTTATGAAATTATTTTTTGTTAGTATTCTATTTTCTGTTGCAGCTCCAGTCCTGGCAGTTTCCCAATTGCCCATGATTGAAGCTGTTGATAATGATTTGATTTATTTAAGCAATGGGCAGGTGATCTTTAAAGATCAAACCGAGAGCAAGAAGGATCAAATAAACTACTTCATACCTTCTGTCCCACCCGAGTCGAATTACACTCCCACTGTCCTTCCAAATCAAAGTGAGGCTTATAAACTCTATAACCTTATGAGGTCTGATTACTTGGATGAAGCCCAATGTACTAATATGGCCCATGTTTGGGCCTATGAAGAGTACAAACGTTCGGGGCTCAATTCACAAAAGATTTTTTTATTTTTTACTAAGAAATATATAATGCGTTACCGATTTGGATGGTGGTTTCATGTTTCTCCATTGGTACATGCCAAAGAGGGGAAAGAGATTTTGCAGGTTGTAATGGACCGCCGTTATACGTCATTGCCCTTAGATAAGAAGACCTGGACGGATCACTTTGTGAAAACTAACCGTCAGTGCAAAGAGATTGATAAGATTTCTACTTTTTGGAACAATCAGCAGTCTGAAGATTGTTACCTGATGCAGGTGAGCATGTACTACTGGCAACCCAGAGATATCCGTCTGCGTGATGAAAATGGTAAAGACAAGACAAGGTTTTTATCTGGTGAATTACGTCAAGCTTACGAACAAGCATTCAATCGACAATAATTAAAAAATAAAAAAAGAGGGAGTGCCGAAGCACTCCCGGAATCTCAAAACCTTTTATTTCATATCATCATGATCGCCAAGATAGCGAAGGAGATCTCTTTCGCAGTAATAAGTATCTTCTTCTTCTTGGAATTCAATTTCCACTGGAACAAGGCGACCGATTTCCTGGCCTTCACCTAAACAAGCTTTAAATTTACGTTCAGGGGTACTCGTTGAACCTGGATTCCAATTAGTTTCAAGACAACCGTCATCTGATTCCAGCTTAATATAATCTGGATAGACGAGAGCAATGTGTCCATTTAAAGTTGGTGGACCACGGCGTTCTGCTTCAAAAACAAAGGCTGGTTTTCCGTACCCATTTTGCTGGGCTGATTCATAACACTTGATTTTGTCTCTTCCATGGTCGCCGTTTGGTTGTGCAAAAACTGAAGTCGTAGCTAGAACTGATAGGGCAAGTAGAAATTTCATAATATACTCCTTTGAAAATTTCCTTGGAGGCAGTAAATACTGATGAAAAAAAACTGTAAATACAATGAGAGCAATCTTTATCCACAAAAAAGATAATAACCACAAGGCCCTTTAAATCACCATAACGTCGTTGCTCCTGCCGAAGCGCACATGACAAAGCAGCTGCAAGAAAAGATATGAAGCAGTCAAACTTTAATTATAAAACTTTAACAGTTATTGTTCTAAAAATTCGTAAGGGAGGATGCATGAAATATTTTGCTCTGTTCTTCTTTCTTTTGACCATTTTTCAAACGGCAATGGCGGTAACATTCACATCAAGGATTCATTCGATTGATTATGGACAAGTGAAACAGTTTCACATCGTTAAATTTGATAATGGGAGGGTTGGATTTATTGATTATAGAGATAGAGATCTGGTAAGGGCTTTGGATATAGGCCGCAAGGCTGATTTGAATATTGAGATTGTCCTGGATGAAAAATATTATATCATTTCTGCTCAGAGCACTGGAATAAGTGAGGATGATGAAGAAGGGGTCCGAAGTCTTCCTCCATATAAACCATCTATCTTGAAAGATTATAACTCTGCGCTTAGTGTCCTCAATAAAATGAGGCGAGGTTATACTCAAGACGGGCAGTGTTTCAATCGCGCCCATGTTTGGGCCTATGAGGAGTTTAAGCGCTCGGGTTTGAATTCAATGAAACTCTTTCTCTTTTTCACCAATCGTTACATACGAACTTATAATTTTCATTGGTGGTTTCATGTCACACCTATGACTTATGTTGGAAATACAATGAGAACCCTTGATCGTCGTTACGCTAAGGGACCGGCGCTCACCAAGGCGTGGACTGATATCTTTATTCAAAGTAAGCGCACATGCCGAATGATTAATACCTTCGCGAGATATCATGAGTACCAACAAAATGAAGATTGTTATCTCCTTCCCGTCAGCATGTATTTTCTCATTCCTCGTGATATTGAAAGACGTGACCTGATGGGAATTGAAAGAGACCAATTCCTCCAGAAGGACATGGACCGCGCTTATCAGGATGCATTCGCTATAGGACGTTGATTAGATCTTCGTTAGGTATTTTCCGCCCACTCTTGCTGACATGGCGGCACTGGCATAGATCAAAGGAAGCCATGCGGGCAGAGTGGAGATGATTGATGGATTAGGTAGATAAACAAAAATTTGAGTCTGGCCCAGAATGTATTCAGTCGCCCAACCACCGGTCATGACTAAAATAATATCGGCCATTGAGGGAAGATCATTCATCTTTAAATAAAAGAGCTGGGCCAAGACCATTAAGGCCAGCATAATGAATTTCGGGTACAGATAATTTTCTGAAAGAGAAGTTCCAAGATAAATGAAGAGCGTCCAAAGTAGATTTAATAAAACGAAAGACAGTTTAGGATTAGGATCCTTGAATTTTAGTATTTTAGCCTTGAAAGAGTAGGTGGATACTAAGATCAGAGAGGCCAGAAAGAACTCTATGAAAACCCAAAGAGGAACAGCACCCAGGCGCGGTCCTTGATCTCCGGGATAGATCGCCATCCCCGAGAAAATATGGCCTAAGTCCCCGATAAAGAGGGCACAGGCAGGAAGCAGACAAAAGGCAAAAGTTCTTAGCATAATACTCAGGTAATCCATTGTTTATCTTGTCCCGCTGGCGAGCCGATAAGCTTCCAAAGGCGGACAGCATGAAATTTATTGCTCTACTCATTCTAGCATTTCCCACATTTGCTTTGGCAGGAAATTTTCTGACTTTTCAGGAATATCAAAAACTCAATCCAAAACAAAAAGTCGAGATGCTCACAATTTATAAAGAGTTTGTGAAAGAAGTTCTCAAAAATGAGAATGATATGGAAGCTTTGACTTCTTCGGCCCGTTTTTCTTTTATCACTGAAGCGTATGCTGCTGGCAAATATGATTGTTTTTACGCCGGCTGGCCCAGCCAGAAGAAAACGGTCACTACTCAAGGCAAAAAGAAAACTTTTTGTAGCTCTCCATTAAAATCCAATCCCGCTTACCAAGCTCTTTCTAAGAGCTGTGGTGAGGGCCAGCTGCTTTGTCAGCCTGTTTTGTTTGGAGTGGGGTTATGTATCGAGACTAAGACTAAGGAACAAAAGAATAGTGCTTTTTCCCAATGTGAGAAGAAGTTTCAGGCCAGTGGAAAGGTTGTGGCGGATTTGGCGAAAGATCTCTCAAGTGAATCGATGAGTCCTGTTGCCGATGAAATGTTTGCACTGGTGCATGACATTTGTGAGGTTGGATCCTTTCAGTCTAAGACACCCATGTGTGGGAATTTAAAAAAGAAAGTCGCAGCAGTTAGAGAGAACAAAACTGAAAAAATAATTGCGAAGACAAAAAATGTACAGGTGCTTGACCAGGGGAAAGCCGTTGAAGATGTGATCTTGAAGGAAAAACTTATCACGACCGTGAACAAAGTTGATGATGTGGTTAACATCTCTGAGGAAGTTAACAGCAAGGTCAAGTGTGACAAATGTGAACAAATGAAAAACACTCAGCTCCTCGATGAAGTCCTGGCCCCTTACGAAGCCTCAGAGGTGATTGATCAAAATCGCGTTACTGAAAAAGATTACTGTTCCGGAAATCAAAAAGGAACTCAGAGACAGAAATATTCACAAAGCGCTTTCTCCGATTATGATAATGGAGTTTCGCTTGATATTACCTATCAGCAAAATGGTGAAGATAAAGAGCATCGTGTTGTAGGTGGTTATGGAATTGACGCTGATAGGATGGGGAAGTCTTACTCATATGTTGAAGAAGGCGTGGAGTACCCTAGTGAAGAAATGGAAGCAATGTACCCAAAAAGAAGTTACTCTGACTCATTTGAGGGCAGAGGCAAAGAAAGCGTATTTGAAATTGTTGATATGCCTGTACGCGAGGAATTTGAAAATAAAAAGTTAAAAGAAAGATTTATCTCGACTGATCTGAGAATGACCCAGCTCACGTTTTTTCCTCGAAAGAATGTTCCTTCGGTTAAGAAAAGAGATGACAAGCTAATCATGAAGCTCACAACTGGAGAGGAAATTATTGTCGACAGTAAGAGTGGTCGGGTGGTTTCAGGCGCGGCCAAAGAAATTCCTGCCAAAAACCAAGTGGAAGTGCGGCCAACTAATAAACGAACTTTTCCTGATACGGATTTTACTTATCAAGGTGAAGGTTTATTTATCGAATCCAAAGTGACTTATAATAACGACGAAAGAAAGCCTGGGAATCTTGTTCCTGTTAAGGCTATCGTGAACGGTAAACAGCAAGTTTGTAAGCTTAAATCAGAGGATATCTGGCAATATGACTACGGGTCTTATATCCCTCATGGTCAGGAAGGATATCTTTCCAGTGAGTGGTCTTGCACGAGACTAAAGTTTCAAAAAGATGAAGAGCTTTATGCTTTGATTAGAAAGACGTGCCCTGCGTTTCAATTCCCGCCTCTGGCAAAGTGATTACTTAAAGAAGTTGGTAGGGCCTGCGCCTTCGCGAATGACTTCGGGGGCGCCACTGGTAAAATCCACGATTGTGGTTGAGTTACCAATAAACTCATATTCTCCCGGATCTAGAACAAGATCAATTTTGTTGCCGCAGGAGTCATCAATCAGCGCCCCATAAAGGGGAATTCCATCTTCTTCTAGCCCCAGCATTTCGTGAGTGAGGTGAGACGAAATAACTACCTCACCGTGTATCGCTAGAAAATGGCGGCACAGATTGACCGGTGGGAATCTTATTCCAACTTCTTTGTCGGTTCTCGAGGCTTTTAAGTATTTTGTAATTTTCTTTTTGGCTTCAAAAATGAATGTGTAGTGACCGGGAACAATTTTTTTTAACAGTCTGAAGGCGGAGTCGTCTATGTGTGAGACTTCTTGGGCCATGTGAAAGCTTTCACAGAGAACTGTAAAGTGTTTGGTATCGTCCACGTGGCGAAGGCGGTAAAGCTTATCGACACCATCTTTATTGAAGGGATCAGCTACGACGACCCAGTTGGTTTCTGTGGGAAAACAAATAAGCCCCCCATTTCGTAAGATTTGGGAGGCTTTCTTTAATGTGCGGTCGTCTGGATTATGTTCGACGACGTATTCGATCATTTTTTAATGTGTTCCAGCGCTGACACTCATTTCGCGGCCAAGAGATTTTGAGCGACGTTCAAAAAAGTTTTGAGATTCTTCTCTCTCAGACTCTTCCTTGCAAAGTATGCACATCTCTGAAGTAGGGCGAGCGATCAATCTTGTGTAGGTAATTGGATCCCCACACTCATCGCACATGCCATATTGTTCAGTTTCAATCTTACTTAAAGTTTTAGTAATTTTTTTGTAGTAAAGACTTTCGCGGTTAGAGAAGCGCATATCGGCAGCGAGCAAAATATTGTCGTTGGCCGAATCGACTTCATCTTTGGCGCCGGTGGCAGAACTATTCTCGTACTCATTTTTTTTGAGTTGGAAATTGGTTCTGATACGCTCTGCTTCAGCTAAAAGTTTGTCCTTAAGAGCATGAAGCTGCTTATCTGACAAATGACTGTTTAGTCGAACTGACATCCTTAGTTCTCCTTGTTACAGGTGGGTGTGTGTAAATGTGTTCTGAAAATTAAAACAGTCTCGAATTTGATTGCCAACTTTTTTACAGCGGTAAGATCCTGTTTTATCTAACATTTGCTTTCAGAATTGAGAGAGGATGTAAGGCAAGAATTAGATCCCGAGTACATAGGAGACAATTTTTTCTTTGAAAAACGAAAAATGACGTTTTTTTGACACTTCGAAATTTTTCAACAGCATGCAAAAACTTACTTTATAAGCAGATTGCATAAGGTTTCGGCGTTACTTATAATTGAACAAATCTTTTCAGTAGGGGCACATGCAAGTTCCATTTCATCCAATTATCGTACATTTTCCTATCGCTCTGACTTTTATCGTCCCTCTACTTATTTTAGTCTTCGCTTTCATGATTAAGACGAACAAGATGTCACATAAGACGTGGCTCATTATAATCGGCCTGCAAATTGCTACAACAGCGACTGGGTATTTGGCGCTTGAAACAGGTGAAGACGAAGAACATTCGGTGGAGAAAGTATTAGATAAAAAATTGATTCACGAGCATGAAGAAGCGGCAGAAATTTTTGTTGGCTCTACAGTGATTGCTCTTGTTTTATCAATTGCAGCATTTTTTCTTAAATCTCAAATTCAATTTTTGGCTCAACTTGTCGTTTGTCTTGTAAGTCTTCTCTCATGTTATCTGGTCTACAACACTGGGAGTTCAGGTGGGGAGCTGGTCTATGTCCATGGTGCTGCCAGGGCCTACGCGCAAAACTCTGGCGACGATTCAGCTTCCGAGGGGCTCCTGCCAACTCCAGGGATGAACACTTCTGAATCTCCATTGCCTGTTGATGAAAATGAGAGTCTCAAGACCGATGAAAACGACTACGGTCAGTCAGATGAAGCCGATGAAGCCGAGGATGATGAATCCAAGCAGGAAGACTAATTTTATTTTCTAAAAATAAAATACACTGCGCCTACCAAGCATAGAGACGCGTAGAAAAAATTTCGATTCAGTGGAACTTTCATGAAGTACACGGCAAACACACAGAATACCGACATGGTGATGACTTCTTGTATGATCTTGAGCTGTGGTAGCGTGAAATGAGTAAATCCAATTCGATTTGCCGGAACCTGAAAACAATACTCAAAAAAAGCAACTGCCCAACTGACACCAATGGCTATCCAGATGGGTTTACCGGCCAGCGTTTTTAAGTGCCCATACCACGCGTAGGTCATGAAAATATTGGATAATAGTAGAAGGCCCACCGTTTTAAACATTTTATTTTACCAGAGCGTCTATGGTTTGATTAAATTCAACTTTCCATTTTTCAAAATATTCTCCGGTACTAGGGCCGTTAAATCCCGCATGAACTTTAACAACTTCGTGCTTTTTGTTCAGAAAAATTGTTGTCGGAAATGAAATGAAATTCGTGAGCCCGGGGAGTTTATCTGAGGGCTTATCTTCAGCGGTAGACCCCGCTTGAAGGATGACGTAGGGAACGTTGAGTTTTTTCTGAACTTTTAGAAGTTGTCTAGTCGCTTCTTCAATACTCAAACTTCGCTCAAACGCCAGGGCCACGATTTCAATGCCACGTTTGTTATTCTTATTATACCAAGGGATGAGGTAGTTCATCTCATCGATACAATTTGGGCACCATGAACCATAAATTTGTACGATAACCGGTTTATTTTTAAATTTAGGATGATTCAGAGTTACGCTCTGACCTTTAAGATCTGGAAATATAAATTTGAGCTCTTTAATTCCAGTTTGCTTATAGGCGTCGGGTAATTCTGCCTTCGCGTCTAGTTGCCCAGTAATTTGTGTGGTGGAGTTTGAAAGAAGAGCAGCTTGCATTTTGCCGTCTTTTAAATTTCCCTTAAAGACGTAGTTATAAACCCCATCGAAGCTAGCGGCTTCAAAATTATTGGCGGAGACATATCCCTCAAGGTAGCGGTAATCACCAGTCTGAGTCAGAATGCTTCCAGTGAAACGCCCATCTTTTTGAGCAAAGATCCCTATTCCCGGAGTCGTCTGATCTTTTTCATCTTTCATCTCCAGTGCCCACTTGCCAGTGATATCAACAGTAGGAGCTTCCTTGAGAGCAGTGAATCGCTCCTTAATGCCATGAACGCCAATAACGGGAGTTTTTACGATGGGATTCTTGTTATGTCTTACTAAGTTGCCGACGAGCGTATCTTTGTCTTTTGGGGTTAATTGCAGGGAAAGTTCATAGTTTTGAAGCGGAATCGAAATTTCGCCTTTAACAAATGTGATGTCTTTAAGGTTGATCGCTTCCTTCCCATTATGAAGAACACCCACCAGCTTCTCGCCCTTGTATTTAAAATCGATTAGGAATGGGATGTCCGCATTGTTGGTTTGGAGGACAAATCTCCATGGCCCGGTGCTTATTTCGTCAGTTGAAGCTATTATGTTTATGGATATGAGCATTAAACTCAAAACAATCAAAGATTTTTTCATCATAAGCTTTTACCCCTAAGTAGCATTTGCTAATATCTTGGTTCAAACTTGTGGATTTGTCACTGCCTGGAGGGGAGATGAAGCAGTTCATCATTGGCCAACGCTGGATATCGGAATCTGAGCCTGAATTGGGTTTAGGAGTCATTGTTGAAGTAGAGGGAAAGACAGTCACCTGTTTTTTCCCTGCCGCAAAAGTTGACCGTAAGTATGGTGCCTCTACCGCCCCTTTAAGAAGAATTCGTTTTGTTCAAGGGGATGAAGTTAAAGGTCAAAACGGAGAGACATTTATTGTTGAATCACTTTCTGAAGCCGCTGGCCTTGTCACCTACGTTGGGGATGGAAAAACTCTTTCGGAGACTCAACTTGCCGATACTCTTTCCTTCTCTAAACCTGAGGAAAGACTCTTTGCCGGGAATATTGATACCAGCGATTTTTTTAAAATGCGCTACGAAACTCTTCTTCATCAAAGAAAATTATTCATTTCTTCAACCCGTGGATTCACGGGCCCCAAAGTGAATCTTATTCCTCACCAGATGTATGTGGCGAGTGAGATCAGTAAAAGAAGCCGGCCGAGAGTTCTGCTTGCTGATGAAGTTGGTTTAGGTAAAACCATTGAAGCAGGTCTTATTTTGCATCATTTGATTCTCACAGGAAGAGTCGAGAGAGCGCTGATTCTGGTGCCTGATTCGTTGGTTTACCAGTGGTTTGTAGAGATGCTCCGTAAGTTTCAGTTAACGTTTAAGACTATCAACCATGAATCTGGAATTGAAAAAGGCGATCAACCTTTTGAGGACGGACAACTGTTTGTTGCCTCTACCAGATATCTCATGAAAGAAGACTGGCTGATGGAACAGGCGATGGATTCCAAATGGGATTTGCTTATTGTCGATGAAGCCCACCAACTGCGTTGGGCACCAGATAACTCATCCAAAGAATATGATTTCGTGGCAGCCTTGGCCAAAGACACTCCCGGAGTTCTTCTTCTTTCAGGAACCCCGGAAATTTTGGGTCTTGCGGGTCACTACGCCAGACTACACCTTTTAGATTCGAATCGATTTCATGACTTTAACCAGTTCATAGAAGAGACCATGGGGTATAAACCCGTCTCTGATCTGGCCAATAAATTAATTTCAGGCAAGGCACTCACTGCTGCAGATAAAAAATCACTCAAAGAGAAACTGGGTGTGGAAGCTGAAGGGCTGGATAAAGAGAAGGCCCTGCAGATGCTGGTTGATCGACATGGAACAGGTCGGATCTATTTCCGAAATACTCGCAAAACCATGGCAACGTTTCAGGAATTCTTCCCGAAAAGAGTTCTCCATCATTATCCGGTGAAATTAGGTAAAACTAAAAACCCGGACAAAAAACTTTTTGAATTAAAATCAGGATGGCTGGCCGAATTTGTTGAGGCCAATAAAGCCGATAAAACTCTGCTTATCTGTCATGATAAGGACCTCGTGGTCGAGCTGGAAAAAGTTCTTAAAGATAAAACCACGGCAAAAGTCGCTTTCTTTCATTCAGGCATGAACCTTATGAACCGAGATCGTCAGGCCGCCTATTTTGCTGAGCCTGGCGGAGCGGACATCCTTCTTTCAACTGAGATTGGATCTGAGGGAAGAAACTTTGAATTCGCCAAACATCTCATTCTTTTTGATCTCCCTAAACTGCCCGATCTCTTGGAGCAGAGGATTGGTCGTCTGGACCGTATTGGGCAAAAGAATGATATCCAGATTCATGTTCCGTATGTTGAAAAATCCAGTGATGAGCTTTTAATGAGATGGTATCACGAAGGATTTAATGCCTTTGAATCTTCTCCTCGTGGAGGTACTGAACTCTACGCAACTATACGAGAAGAGCTGAAGGCTTTGCTTGATTCCGCTGAAGCCGGAGATTTTCCAGAAAAAGAGTTCGCAAAGTTTTTGAAAACGACTCAAGAACTTCATCAGGAAATTGAAAAAAAATTAGAAGAAGGGCAAGATCAGCTGATTGAATTCAATTCTTTCAATCACTCAAAGGCGATGGCCTTCGTGGCAGAACTTAAAGCTCAAGATGACTCCAACGATCTTAAAGACTTCATGCTTAATATTTTTAATCAGCTTGGTGTAGACACTGAAGACATGAATGATCCCTTCACCTTCTTTATTAGACCTAGTGACAACATGTATATTCCCCACTTTCCTGGTCTTGATAACGAGGGGATGACGATCACTTTTAAGAGAGAAAATGCACTTAAACGTGAGGACATCACTTTTTTAAGTTGGGATCATCCTATGGTCGTGGGGATTATGGACTACATTTCTTCAAAGGAAATGGGGAACGTGACGATTGCCTCATGGACGACTTCATCTAAGGAGAGTTTTTTATTTGAGGGCTACTTTTTATTGAGTTGTATCGCAGATAAGAAATTACAGCTTCAGAAGTATTTCCCACCGACTCCCCTCAGAGTCTTGCTTAACTCTCAATTCGCAGACCTCACACAAAAACTTCCTAAAAAGTTTATTGATGAGAACACGGGAACCATTGACTCTGAAAGACGCGCCCAGATGAAAGAGCTGCCTAAGGACTTTCTGAAGGAGTGTATTAAAAAGGGCAAAGAAATGTGTCTGGCTCGGGCCAAACAATATAAAGAGAAATTTCGCGATGATATGCTCAAAACCATGAATGGAGAAATTGAGCGTTTGGAGGCCCTTAGAAAAGTGAATCCAACAGTTTCTGCCACTGAGATTCTGATGCTTAAATTTAATCGAGACAACATGCTGAAAGCGATGGATAAAGCTGAACTCTCACTTGATTCTCTGCGCCTCATTGTAAGTTAATAGGAGTTAATGATGGATATTAAGATCAGACCAGGCCTACTCTTTGATGTTGGGATAATTGCGGAATTTCAATGCAAGATGGCCTTTGAAACAGAAAATATGAAACTTGATCCACCTACTGTAGATAAAGGGGTCAGTGCCGTGTTTGATGATCCCTCTAAGGGAAAGTACTGGCTGGCAGAAGTTGACGGAGATGTAGTGGGGTGCCTACTGACTGTTCCTGAGTGGAGTGATTGGCGAAACGGAACAGTACTATGGATTCATTCAGTCTATGTGCGCCCAGAACTCAGAAAACATGGAGTCTACCGCAAGCTCTATTCTCATCTGAGAAATATGGTTGAAGAGTCAAATGATCTGAGAGGCTTAAGACTTTACGTTGATAAAAGTAATGCTAAGGCACAACAAGTTTACGAAGCGCTTGGCATGTCTGGAGAGCATTATCATTTGTATGAGTGGTTGAAATAGTTCTATGATCAATTCGTTCACCCCATAGTTTAACTGGATAAAACGAGTCCTTCCTAAGGATTTGCTCCTGGTTCAAGTCCGGGTGGGGTGGCCATCTAATTTTCTATTCTATCTACAAAAAATTTAAAGTTTGAAAGAAAACCTGCTGAGGGTGGAACAGTGACGGGGTGGGTGGCGGATGTGTGAGAAATTTGAATGGTTTTAAGTTCAAATCCCGGGGACATTTTTGTGAACTTTTGTGGAGTTCATCACCCTCAGCTCAATTACTTATAAGCAGGATTTGTGCCATATCTTGAGGCTGTCTAAATGTCCGAAATACTGTATTTCGCCAGTCGGATATGGTGCCATCGTGACTTTGGAGGCCAAATGAGCACCAGAGGCAAGTGTCAGAAGAGGCTCAGAAATAAAAAAGCCCTCTTGCGAGGGCTTTTTTGATTTTTTGAATAACCTTCAGAGGGAGAGAACATTGAAATGGTGTGGCAGGATATTTGGGGAAAAGTTTAGTGGTTAGCTACCTTTTCCAGGGACTTTATTGTGAACTTTTTTGGAGTTCATCCCCCTCTGACTTGCTCCTATTAAAGCAACTGACATGCCAAACTACCTTTACGCGGGATTCATTCTAAGCACCCAAAAACTCATTACTTCGCAGAAAGCCAAAACAAAAAACACAGGTGTCAGTATGCCTCGTATTAAATTCACAAAGGGGCAAAACTGTCAGAATCAGTTTTACTCGCCCCATAATCTGAACAATGTGGTTGGGTTGGAGATTCAATCTTACTTAATCTTACTGTAAGACCTGGTAAGAATGGTTGTGGATAAGTCCTGCGTCTGATGCTACTTGATACTTAAATAAACATTTTCGTTTTGAGTTCCATCAGTTTTTTCAATTGCGAGCCCAGTGTTCAAGTCAATTTTGTTAGCGTCATCTTTTAATTTTTTTACAGTGCTTCCAATCTCAAGTCGCTCACCACTATTTAATTGTAGAGTGGTCTGCAGCCGTGATGTTTCCTGCACCTTCTGCAGGGCCGAATCTGGAACGATGACGACTGTGCCTGGAGGCACAGGCGGTATAAGAGGTATTGCGTCTTTTCTTACCTCGAGAGAGATTTCATAGCGTGATGGATTAATGACCCGGCATTCACCTTTAATGGCGTCCTGGTTAACGATCAGTTCAAACTCTTTGAGTGTCTGAATCGAGAGTATCTCACTAGATTCACCCAGCATTTCACTGCTCTCGATTGTGGCGTTGAGATTAGTGGTGAGAGCTCCACCCGTTGAATCTTTTTGTCTTGTGCGGATTCTCTCAACTTTAATATGGCATGGGTTTGTGCGAATTGGAGAGGAAGTAAATCCGATTTGCACCGCAGGATCCAATCTTTTGATATAGTTCTGTATGAGTTCCTTTCGATGTGGAGGTGTACTTACAGTCAAACAATTTTTGTCTTCCTGCGTTTTATCTGCAGGAACTAAGATAAACTTCAGCCTTGAGGAAACTTGCTTCATCCTTGCGACGGAAGAAAAACAGTATTCATCAATAGCAGACTCATTTTGGGCCAATGCAATCAAACTATATAATAGAAGCCATAAAATCATTTCTCCATTATAATCGAAAACATATGTCTAAGGAACTAACTTACCTAAACTCGGATGGGTTTACTGTCTTTACCAGTCAGTTTTTGAAAAATAGAGGCACGTGTTGTAAAACCGCATGCCTTCATTGCCCATATGGCTTCACCTTAAAGAAGCTCGGTCTGAGTTTTCGGGAAGTTAAGGAAGAGGACTTTTCCCAAATCGAGAGCATGCTTCAGGAATCTTCTCAGTCAGGTGTGGACTGGAAACCATTTTATCCGGAAAATATTCGTTTCATTATTATCAAGGATCACGTTTGTGGTTTCTTGTTAAAAAACCACATCGTGATTAAACATTTATTTTTAAAACCATATTTCCAAGACCAGGGGCTCTCCAGAGAAATGGTAGAAGCTTACCTGTTTTAAAAAACACCAATAAGGCTGAAGAAAAGAAAGCTTCCCATAAAAATCAGAAGAGATCGGCTCACCCATAGATCGTGATCAGTAACCATAAATTGCCTCCATAAGTTATAAAAAAGACAAAGGAATTCCCGGGCTCGAAGCATTCACTCCAGAGAGTCGTTCCATTATCTTTGAATTAGTAAGAGAGAAGTATTCTACTGCAGGAAATATTTCTCGAAGATATCAAAGTTGCCATCAACGGCAGAGAGCATATCCATGAGATCCCACGCCATTTCGGAAGCTAAATTGGGATCTACTTGATATCGATTCACCAGTTCCAGTTGAATCTTCGCAAATAATTCCGTTTCATTCATAGTTTCGAGAGCATTAGAAAAAAGTGTGTGTGCTACCATAAACGTCCTCCTTGACGAATACCAAGCTTGAGCCTGTGTGTGTTAACGAAAAAAGTGAAACTAGTAGGTTCTGATCAGACCAACCATTACGCCGCGAACTTCGCATTCTTTATCTTTGATGATAATTGGCTTCATGGTCTTATTGGCCGGATGTAATTCAATCTGCTTAGCCTTTTTAAAGTAGTGCTTTAGAGTTGTTTCATTATCAACAACCGCAACCACAATTTGACCATTATCTGCCTGAGACTGGTGCTTGATAATAGCGATGTCTCCACTAAGGATTCCATCATCTATCATTGATTCACCTTTTACCTTAAGGGCGTAGTACTGACCTTTTCCAAGCATGTGCATCGGTACGCTGATTTTATCGCTGTTTTCGATTGCCTCTATTGGAACCCCGGCGGCAATAGATCCCAGAAGAGGAATTTCTTCCGTATTCTGTTGAACAGTGGAAGGCATGAGACCACGAACGGAATGAGAGTCATTTGAGAGGTATCCACCATTGGTTAGATATTTGATATAGTCCTGAACGGAACCCAGTGACTTAAAGCCAAAGAATTCCTGGATCTCTTTCTGAGTAGGTGAGTAATCATTTTCTCTTACGTATTCAGTGATGAAATCCAATACTTCTTTTTGTTTTTTAGTCAGCGCCATAACGTCTCCGTATTTTATCCGTACTTAAAATTAGTATAGGCGTACTTTTTCCGTATATCAACAGAAAAGTTCTTTTTTTTTATTATTTAAAGGGGCAGTGTAGGGGCGACTTTCTTGTCGAATCGGGTGATGTAGGTGCAGCGCTGGCAGAGGTCCTCTACGAGTTTGTGCTTTTGAAATCCCTCTCTGATTTTTTTAAGCCTTGGCGAATTCAGAACTTCTTCAAAGCTTTGCTCTAAAACATTGCCTAGTGGTATGCCCGCTTCTTTATCAAAACAACAAGGCACAACAGTTCCATCAGCGTGAATTCCTATTTGTTGAGACAGTGCGTGGCAAAAGCCATGTTCACTACGAATTGGATCGTTGAATGAGGGCCAGTCAAAGCGGGTATCAAAATGAAAATAAATTCTTCCAATAAGATTTTTACTTTTATTTAAAGCGACATCAACGCGTTCATTTACTGATATCTGGAAGAACTCCGTTATGTGATCAATTATTCCCTGGTTCTCCACTTTGCTGCCTGTCGTACTTGGTAAGTTCCAAAGTCGGTAGTTGATATAGAGTTCTGGCCTCTGAATTAAGGCTTCTTTTGAAAACTGAAGGATGTCGAACAAGTAAGGGCGAATATCTTTGTCCGGAAAATTATCCTTAAAACTATGGAGCGAGAAATTTATTTGGCGCAAGCAAGGGGATTTAAGAAAAGTTTCAAACCCAAACTTACTTAAAAATGTTCCGTTGGTTGTCAGGTGTATGACGGCTTTTTCTTCGTTGCATATCTGGAGGATCTTTTCGAATTCCGGATGAGCGAGGGGCTCACCCATGAGATGCAAACATACTTGGTCAGTGTGAGGAACAACTTCTCTAAGAATTTTTCGGAATTGTTCAGGATTAAGAATCTTTTTATCACGTTCAACTTCAGGACAAAAAGTGCACTGAAGGTTACATATATTAGAAATTTCGATGTAGGTTCTAAAAAAACGCATGCTCTGACTTATCATGAGTCAGGGCATGAGTCATGTATTTGATTAATTTGAGGCCAGATCACGAGTTAGAACTGACGATTCTGCGGCTACAGTTTTAACTAAATCATTGATACTTTTGCTAATTGAGGCAAAAACTTGGGGAATAGACACTTCTTTATTGAGGATCCAGTGCTCAGTTTCAGCGCTGTACTCATAAGTCAATGTTGTCTCGTTTGGACTTACTTCAGTTAGTGTGAATGTGCCTATTGTTTCATCAAAAGCAGAGTCTTTATTAAATAAAGGATTCGTGTACTTTTTAGCTTCTTTGTCAGTCAGCATTTTTTGACGAATTGATACGGTCTTTTTATTATGGGCGTCTTTTCCTTCATGAACTGTCACGAGCTCGTAGTAGCCGAAGCTTCCACGGTTATAAACTTTACGGCCAAGAATGAAGCGGTCAGTTTCGTTTGTTTCTTTTACCCAACCTGATTTCTTAATGTCTTTAACGACAATGGTCTCAACCAAGTTTTCATTATGGTATTTGCATGAAACTGATTTTTCAGTGTATTGACGGCGGCTCTTAAATGAATTGTTACAGCGGTCCTGGAAGTTTACGATGCTATTCTTTACGGATTGAATTCCATAAGGAAACATTTTAGTAATGGAGCCGCGATAAATTCGGGTCCCATCGTGTTTGCCGGTCTGAACAGACACACCATTAATGGATTCTTTCTTATCCATTTTGGTATCTGCGAACGCCTGAATTGTGATTAACCAGCCGACACACAATAAAAACTTATAAACTGCCATATCATTCCTTCGATAGTGGAAATTCTATTCTAACTCGAAAAAAGATTAATGTGCTCCCGGAAAATCTTTCGCAGGGGCACTGGTTAAAACGGAAGACGCGACAGGTCATTCTTTGTATCCACTTGAAATTTAGTCGGCGTAGGGAAACTTGCAATACAAAGTTGCGGCAATGCCATTATTGATATCGGAGCTAATAAGAGAGGCGGAATAAATTCTTCCCCATCTTGGTTGACCATCAGGCCACAAATCAAGGGATAAACGGAAACCGGCCCCTTGGTAGTTAATGATGCTAAATCCGTTGTATCTGTTCAAATTTACGACATTAGAGTAGTTCTCTTGAGTGTTATTAGTCAGAACAGTGACTTGAACATGCCTGAAAGACGACGTATTGGGAAAGGGCTGCTCAATTTCGACAAAAATTCTTTTAATGCCGACGCTGCCTTCACATTCAACCTCATTGAAGGACGCCAAGGCGGAAAATGAAGAAAGGAATAATATGACCAACAACGTTTTTTTCATGGTGACCTCAGTCAATTGTTACATAGATTATTGATACTATTTCATACACCATCTCGCCAGCGGGAATCCTGATTGAGACTTCATCGCCCTGACATTTACCTATCAAATTTTTTCCAATAGGAGATTGCCAACTGATCCGGCCCTTTGCAGTATCAACTTCGTCTACCCCTACAATAGTGAATGTCTTTGTCTCGCCGTTCTCATTGAGAGTTTGCACGGTGGCACCAAACTGAACTTTAATGCTTTGAGTTTTAACCGGGTCAACAATCTGGGCAGCATCTAATCTTCCACTTAGAAACCTGATCCTTCGGTCAATCTCCCTGAGCCTTCTTTTACCGTAGATATAATCTGCGTTTTCAGAGCGATCCCCGTTGCTAGCGGCCCATTGTACCAGTCTTGTCACTTCAGGTCTCTCGACTCTCATCAGTTGCTCAAGTTCATCAACAAGCTTTTGGTGCCCTCTTGGAGTAATGTAATTTATACTTTTCATGAATTACTGGTTTAATTCTTTTATGCCTTCAAGTATCGCTTCCTTTAATTCAGGAGAACAATCCTGTCCTTCAGCAAATTTTTTAAGCATAGAAATTGGGGGATTTGTTGATTTATGATTAAGATAATCATCCAAGGCTTCAATGAGCTTATCTAACTCTGGTTGGGCCCGATCAAGTTTATCACCAAGACAAGCTTGCATAATATAATTCATTACAAGTGGCGCTTTATTTTCTTCGTAGTGAATAATTTTACGTTTTTGGTAAAAATAAAAGATCACTCCCAAGAGTGAGAAAAAACCAATCTCAAAAGCAAAATTCACCCAAAATTTATCCATCAACAATCCCAAAAAATATTAAAAGTGGTCGGTTTATAAATAGTGGAGCAGGTAAAATAACAACCACCCATAAGTAAACGCGTTTAAAAAACATGGGTAGTTCTGACAACCACTTCTTCTCTATCCATAATCCCAGTGCTTGAACAATAAAGTAAAGAGTCATATTGCCAAATGTGAGTTCTCGCGAATAGAGGAAATGGGGAAAGTTTGCCAATAATTCATGAAAGATGCCGGAGACAAAAAATGTCAGAAGGAGTTTTTTTGCCAGGTTCTTTCGAGAGGATTTACTAATATCAACTAACCAGTCTCGAACCCAGAAATTCCATCTTCGTCCCCAGAAATCCCCAAGGGAGCTCGCCTGAAGTGGATGTCTGTGAATGGGTGGTATCCCCCGAGAGGCCGGATAAAAAAGTAACTGACCCAGGCTACCCAAGACTTCAGTGAAGAGGTAGATCATGGGGCAAATCAAAATCATTTTCGCGTAATTTAAGGGTTGAAGAAAATTCTTGGCGACAAAAATGACACAGAATAAGAAAAATAGACTGAGGAGAAATTTAAAAATCGTGAGGAGGAGGGGGGCCTTATGAAATCTGGTTTGAGCATACGCTCGTGCCGAGAGCAGTGGGGTCGTGAATAAAAAAGGCAAAAGTTTGGGGCGCTGCTTATGTGTCAATAAAGACCAGCTGGTGATTTTCATCACTAGGAAGATCAAATAAAAATTCAAGACAAAGAAGAGTTGATAGGTCAAGTACCTGGTCTCCATTGATAGATACAGTCAGGTACAAATCATAAGCTCTTGTAATTGCCTTGTGAAAGAAAATTGAAAGAACCTTAACCCTATTCAGCAATTTTCCGATAAGAGTAATGAGATTTAGGAGTAGAACCTCATGTACCACGCAAAAAGCATTAAAGACCTTCTGAAAACAACCCCTCTTAACGAGGATTTCTTTACCGGTCTAGGGCCATTTCAATTGAATTTCATTGATATGTGCTTCAAGCGTTCATTAGATGAACAGATTGGTATGATGTCTGAAATTGAGTTTGGGAACTACCAAATATTTCTTAAGTACAAGAGCGAGTATGAAGAAGATTTTTATCCGGAACTAAAGCCGAAGAAAGCTTCCTAAGCCCCGAGTCTCTGAGTTATTATTTTCCTTATAAATAGTAAGGAAAATACCTAATGACTACCTCCCACTGGTTTAGGCCCCACAATTTTTCTACCCCAAATATGACGGCTGATGTTGTAATCGTCGGCGGTGGGTATGTTGGATTGTCCACCGCTTACTGGCTATCTGAATTCCAACCAGATTTAAAAATTATCGTTTTGGAAAGATCTCACGTGGGCGCTGGAGCAAGTGGAAGGAACGCTGGTTTTTTGACCAAAGGAAGTGCCACCTTTTATAAGAGTCTCACTCAGCACTGGGGCGTAGACCGCGCTCTCGATATTCGTCAATTTGCTGAAGAGTCCCTCGATTTAGTTTACCAAAACATTCTTAAGTCATCTCCGGAGATTAAGTTTGAAAAAACAACCTCCCTCACGCTCTTTCAAAGCCAGCAGCAAAACTCTGATTGGAGTGCTTCTGAATTTAAACCTGATGATTTTAACTTTAAATGGAAGTCAGCTGAAGAGCTGGCAGCGGGCCTAAGAGGGAAGTTTATGGGGGCCTATGAAAGTGGTCCGGAATATAAGATAAATCCCGTTCAGCTTTTGACCAGCCTTAAGACAATATTGGCTTCAAGGAAAATTCAGATCATTGAAAATCTGTCTGCCTTTGAAATCACTCAAGAAGGTGTATCTACCGAGTACAATAACATAAAGTGCAAACAAGTGGTTCTTGCCTTAAATGGATACTTCCCCCATTTTCACCCGGTCTTTAAGCCTCTCATTACTCCACAGCGCGCCCAGATGATGGCGGTTGAGTTAGAGGATGATATTGACTCAAATTCCCTTCACTATGACTCACCAGAAAGAGTCTATTGGAGAAAATCCCAGGATAAGATACTTCTAATTGGTGGAAAAAGACTTTTAGATGAGGCAGGTGAAGTAGGTGACTATGAAAAGTTGTCTTCTAATATACAGGCCGGTCTAGAAAGTTACTTACAAGATATTTTAAAACTTCGCTTCAAGGTCATCCACCGGTGGTCTGGAACAATGGGATTCACAGAACACGAACTTCCCTACATAACAAAGGCTGAAGCCTTGACGGAAACATTTGTCATTGGTGGTTTTAGTGGCCACGGTATGGGGTTTGGCTTCAGGTCAGGGCAGGAGATGGCGAAACTGGTGACAGGACAAATTTCCCAATCTTTTTTTGATAACTTTAAGCCAGTGAAAATAAAATTATGAATAAAAGAAATATTCTTATAGTCACCGTTCTTCTTTGCGCTCTTGGCGGCGGTTATATTGCTTGGTCAAAGTTCAAGAAGGGATCGAATTCTCCTTCTCTGTTAAGCCTTTCACTAGATAATGCCTTTGATAGCTTGGACCCTGCAAAGGCATATAGCGATGACTCACTCATTATTTCGGCCCAAGTTTTGGAGCCTCTTTATCAGTATCATTATCTGAAGCGACCATATGAAATTCAGCCTCTGGTTGCTGAAGCCTTGCCAATGATTGAGCAGAAAGGGACCGTATTAAAAATAAAAATCAGAAAAAAGATTTCATTTCATGAGCACCCCGCATTCCAAGGGAAGCCACGCTATTTAAAGGCGCAAGATTTTGTAAACCAGTTCAAGCGATTGGCGATGGCCAGCCTCAAGAGTCCCGGCAAAAGTCTTTTTTCAGGTTTAATCCTTGGATTTGATGATTATGGAAAAAAAATCAATGAGGATTGGAAAAAAATAAAAACCACTCCTCTGGAAGGGGTTGTGGCAGAAGATGACCAGACTCTAATTATCAGAATGAGTCGCGCAGAACCCAACATGGTTTATTATTTAGCGCTGAACTTTGCCGTGCCAGTTCCATTGGAGATCATTGATTATCAGGACAATAATCTGGACAAAGTCCTGGTAGGCACTGGCCCCTACGAATATTCGGGCTTCACTAATAACTATTTCGGTATGAAAAAGTTTGCTAGTTACCGGCAGGATTTTTATCCAACAGCTGGGGATCGATACGCCAACGTAGAAAAATTGCTGGTTTCCTCAAAAGAGAAGATTCCATTTATTGATGAAGTACGTTTTTATGTGACTTCCCAGGAAGAAGAAAGATGGGCGATGTTTTTGGAGAGGAAAATTGATCTTCTCACTGTTCCTAAAACGTTTATTCCCAAACTCTATGACTCTAATGGAGAGTTAAGTCCTGAGTTAAAGAAAAAAGACATCAAACTCAAGCATTTTCCCATCCTTGCGAACAGATGGCTTTCTTTTAATATGAAACATCCGGTAATAGGGCAAAATGATTTTCTACGCCGGGCCATCGCTTACGCGATTGATTATTCAAAGTATGTTCAGGTGCTGTCTCAAAATACAAACCTCAGGGCCAATTCAATTCTGGTACCCGGTATCTCTGGGTATCTTCCTGCAAAAGATTTCAGGTTTAAATATGATCCTGCGCTAGCCAAAGAATACTTAAAACAAGCAGGGTTTGATAAACCTGAAAAAATGCCGACGATCATCTATTCAACCAGAGGCAATCAGAGCATCCATATAATGGAAGCCGAATTCATCAAACAACATCTTGAAGCTATTGGGCTCAAGGTTGAAATAGAGATTCTTGCGTTCCCGGATTTTATTCGCAAAGGAAGAGCTGGTGAGCTGATGTTTTTCACTGACAACTGGCTTTTTGATTATCCCGACGGAGAAAATATTCTTCAATTATTAGTATCGAGAAACTTTCCTGGAGTGAATAAGTCTGCGTACTCCAACCAGCGGGTTGATCAGCTCTACGATGAACTCAAAGAGACGGTCAATCCAGATCAGAGAGATCGAATTATTCAACAAATGGAGGAGATCGTGTTTAATGATCTTCCTTGGATTCCCCTTATGTATGAAAGTTCTTTTGTTCTACAGTATCCCGAAATTAAGAACTTCAGAAAATCATCCATTATTAGAAACTACGTTAAATATCTTAAAATAGAGAGATAGTTATGCAACTAGAGACGGTCGCTACAACTTTGAGAAATGCACACAGAGAAGATCCGCATTTTAGTGTCAAAATGCGAATTCAAAAACTAAATCAATTGAAGAAGGTCATTGTTCGTAATGAGTCAGAGATTACTCGGGCGCTAAAAGCTGACTTGGGTAAATCTGCATTTGAAACTTATGCAACTGAGATTGGATTTATCCTGGAAGAAATTAATTTCACTGTAAAACATCTCGAATCATGGGCAAAAGTGAAAAAGGTAAAAACTCCTTTGACTCTGTTTCCTGGGACGAGTTTTATTTACTCTGAGGCTTATGGTGTTGTGCTTATTATTTCTCCCTGGAACTATCCCTTCCAGCTTTGTTTATCGCCAGTCATTGGCGCAATTGCGGCCGGAAATAAAGTGGTCGTAAAGCCATCAGAGTTTGCTTCTGAAACGTCATCCATCATTAAGAACATTATCATGGAAGTTTTTAAGGAAAATGAAGTTTCAGTTGTTCAGGGTGGGCTCGAAGAAACTCAGGTGCTACTTAAACAGAAATTTGATTATATCTTTTTTACCGGCAGCACCAGTGTTGGAAAAATTATTATGAAAGCCGCTGCTGAATATTTAACTCCGGTTACATTAGAGCTGGGTGGTAAAAGTCCTTGCTTGATTGAGGAAAGTGCCAACATTGAAATCGCCGCCAAAAGAGTAGCATGGGGGAAATTTCTTAATGCTGGTCAAACCTGTGTCGCTCCTGATTATGTTCTGATACCGGCCAAACTCCAGGATGAATTTATTGAGAGGTTGAGGTTCTATATCACGACATTTTACGGACTAGATGTGAAGTCTTCCCACGACTATCCTCGTATTGTGAATAACCGACATTTTGATCGTCTGAAAGAACTTTTGATACAGGATAAAATAGCTATCGGTGGGGAGCTCAACCGAGAGGAGAATTTTATCGGGCCCACTGTCATGAAAAATGTCGATTTGTCGGATAAAGTGATGCAGGATGAAATTTTTGGCCCCATTTTACCAATCATCCCTTACGATAATTTGGAAAATGCCATAAAGAATATAATGAATTTTCCAAAACCTCTGGCCTTCTACCTCTTTTCGGAGAATTCAGAGCAACAAAATGACATTATTGCCAAGATTCCCTTCGGTGGAGGCTGTATCAACGATACGGTTATTCACCTGGCCAATCCCAATTTGCCATTTGGTGGAGTTGGTACGTCTGGGATCGGAAGTTATCATGGTCAGAAGAGTTTTGAGACATTCACCAACTATAAGTCAGTGTTTAAACAGGGTACATTAGTGGATATCCCTTTGAGATATCCACCTTATAATGAAAAAAAATTGAACTGGATCAAGCTCTTTCTACGTTAAAGCTTATAACTGGCATCGTACCAAGGTTTGACGCTTTGGGTGTAACCAGCAACATAACGGTCCTGAGCGGGTGTTTTCATATGGGCAAAATGAACTGCCATGAAAGCGAAAAAGAAGAAGAAGAATGAAGAAGTGCAGAAAGATTTCCAAGTCATGATTGTCCCCTTTAGTGGTTCGTAGGTGACTTATCGGCTGCTGCTTTAATAAGTTGATCCTCCTTTATTCAAAAACAATAAAATTAGTGTGTTAGGTGACTGATCCCTATTGCCTAGAGTCTTTAGAATGACTTAAAATATGACTTCATAAACAGATTTTAAAAGGCAATTTGGTGAAGTTAATTGTTCTCATTTTAGGCTTAATCCTCAGCTTTTCTTCTCTCGTTCATGCCCAACTTTTAAAAGAGAAAGTTTTGATTGGGAGAGTGGAGTGGGTTAATCTTCCAGATTTTAAAATTAAGCACAAAGCTCGAATCGATACAGGTGCCAAAACAACTTCAATGCATGCAGTGAACATAGAAGAAGTTGAGCAAAGGGGCGAGGTTTTCGTCAAGTTTCAGACCTTGGACTCGGAAGGAAAAATCATTGAGCTAGTTCGCAAAATCGGAACAACTCAGAGAGTTTCAAACACTTCGGGATTTGTTACCCGTAGATACGTAATTAAAGAAAAAATTAAAATGGGAAATATCGAAAGAGAAGTACTCATCAACTTAAATGACCGATCGAAGATGGAATACAAGTTTCTGATTGGCCGCAACGTCCTACTTGGACGTTTCATAGTAGATGTTGCTCGCTCACACGTATTAGGTGATTAATTCATGAAAAAGATAATTGTTCTCATAACGACGCTTCTGATTGTTACACCTCTTGCGATGCTGTTGTATAAATCTCAGGTTTTAAATCTCTCGCTTCTGCCACAGATGGTGGATGATGTCTGGAATTTTCACCTTACTGCTCGCCCTAAAGGGGATCACACTTCATTTTCTTTCCCCATTCCGAAGCCTGGTCCCGGAATTAAAATAAGCGATGAAAGAATTCGTTCCAAGAACTTTGAAGTTTTTATTGATTCTAATTCGGATAGCGCCCTAGCGACTTGGAGTTCTAAGGAGCCTATTAAGCAAAGAGTTACATACTCTGCCAGAATAGATCTAAAGCCACTTTTGTATAAAAATATTCCCAAGGACTACACTGAGACTTATCCCAAAGGGCTTAATCGATACCTGAAAATGCCGACACTTTTGCCCGAAGATGTGGCAGCAATTAACCATCTAGAAAAAGCGATCCTTGAAGGTAATGAAGATAAAACCAGCGTCGTTAGAAAAATTTATTATTACGTTGAGGAAGAAATTCAGCGCAACACATCGATCAAAACCATCCATGAGACTTTAAATACAGGCAAAGGCTCGCCTCTCATCAAGGCCAAGCTTTTCAATATTATGGCCCGTCGTCAAAAAGTGCCCTCTCGAGTTGTTGTGATGGTCCGGATGCCGGATCTTAAAAGTAGTGCTCAGGCAAAACTGAGATTCACTTTCGCCAATGAAGTTTTCTTGAATAATAAATGGATTCCGATCGATACAAATCGTGGCTATTTCGGTGAGCGTCCTGATAATTTCATGGTCATTCACAGAAATTATGAGGAAGTTGAGAAAATTATATCTAAGAAACGCGTGAGCTATGCCATTCAAGCTGAGAGGGCACGGATCAATCGTTTCAACAAAACAGAATTTAAAAAAGAAGTGATTAAGAGTGATTCGATTTTCTCGAGACTCAGCCTTTACCGCCTTCCATTGCCGCTTCAGACAATGTTTACAACCATTATGCTAATTCCAATAGGAACTTTGGTGCTGTCTATTGCCAGAAATCTGATCGGTATTCCTACTTTTGGTATTTTTACTCCAATCCTTCTCACTTTGTTTTTTAAAGAAACTTCATTTGGTTTTGGTTTCTTGTTCTTTTCTGTTGTTGTGTTAATTGGAATTGGTGAAAGATACGTTCTGGATAAGTTTTATCTTCTCGCTGTACCTAGGCTCTCAATTATTCTGACTTTGGTGATTATGCTTATGATTGGCTACTCCCTCTTCAGTACCGATATTGCTTTCATTTCCCAAAAACACCTGGCGTTCTTTCCTATTGTTATTGTGACAACTAATATTGAACGTCTCTCGATCATGCTCACGGAAGAGGGGTTGGTTAATACCCTGAAAACTCTGTTTGGGACCTTGGTGATTGCAATACTTGGATACCTACTTTACTCAATTCACGCTCTTGAAATGTTCATGTTCACTAATCCTGAGCTTCTATTTACGATCATTGGACTTTTGATCCTGATCGGTAAGTACAAAGGATACCGCCTTTCAGAGTTCTTGAGATTCAGAGACTTGGTTCGTCAAAAAAAGAAGCAAACGGAGATGATATCAAATGATATTCCGTGAACTTAAGGAACTAGGCATTCTTGGAATTAATAATCGCGTTGGAAGATACATTCTTCGACACAATAAACGTTCCAATTATCCACTAGTAGACAACAAGGTTCTGACGGCCCAAAGGGCAGAGGCTTGGGGCATTGCCATGCCTGAGAACTACATGATTGTAGAGAACTATGGCTCTTTGAAAAATCTGCATCTCAAAATTCAGGACTATGATTCTTTTGTGATCAAACCGGCCAATGGTTCGCAGGGAAATGGAATCATTGTGATTAAAGAAATTATTAAAGAAGAAAAAAATGGTGTGACGAGAGTTTTATGTCGAAGGTCCAATGATAAGCTCATGGAGATCGAGGAAGTGAAGCACCACATTTCCGGGATACTTTCCGGTCTTTATTCTCTCGCTGGTCAAAGTGATACGGCCATTATTCAGGCAAAAATTGATAAGCATCCGATCTTTGATAATTATTCTTATGGTGGCATTCCCGACATTAGAGTGATTGTTTTTGAGGGGTATCCTGTGATGAGTATGGTCCGTCTTCCAACGAAATCATCCGACGGTCGAGCTAATCTTCATCAGGGTGCTATTGGCGCAGGTATTAATTTGAGTAACGGGTGCACTAACAATGCAGTTATAAAAAATCAAGTTGTTGAATTTCACCCGGATACGGGCCATAAATTAGTAGGACTACAACTACCGTTCTGGAGAGAAAGTCTGGAGCTCGCAGCGCAATGTTTTGACATGGTGGAGTTGGGGTATTTGGGCGTCGATATTGTACTTACTCCCGACAAGGGGCCAATACTTCTTGAGTTAAATGCCCGCCCTGGACTTGGAATTCAGATCGCAAATCTCGCCGGTCTCGTACCACGTTTAGAAAAAATCCGTCCGCAAGCTTCAAAAAACCTGCTTGCGCGGGAGAGAGTCGATTTCTCAATGGAAAATTTTTAAAGACTATCAATAATCGAAAAGAATTCGGGTGCAGTTTGTGAAAGAAGTAGTTTTCTTCTGATTATTTCGCCGTTTTCGATTCCATCTAGCATGAACCTTGATACGGACTTGCTTTGTTTAAGCAGTCCTCTGTCCGATATGTTTTCAGCTTCAAGCTCTGTACGGTACTCAGTGAAGAATCTTTTTATTTTGATGAAGCGTTCTTGTGCAGTTTCTAAATAGTCACCATTTTTGTAGTCTTGAGCGATCCAAGGTGCTTTCAAAGCACCACGGGCCACCATGACAGCATGACAGCCAGTATCCTTAAGCATTCTGTCGATATCATTAACCCCCCAGACATCACCGTTACCGATGACTGGAACTTGCGAAATCTTTACCGCTTGCTCAATGTATTTCCATTCCGCCGGAACTTTATACATCATGTCCCGAGTACGGCCATGGACTGTGATCAATTCAATCCCCTCATCATTAAGAAGTCTGATTGAATCTTCAAATTCTCCGGTATGGTGAAAGCCTGTACGTATTTTGGCAGAGAGTCTTCCCGAATAATTATCACGAATATTTTTGATGAGTGAGCGCAGTGTCGTCAGATCAAGCAGAAGAGATGAGCCTCCTCCATTTTTTGTAACGGTATTGGAAGGGCATCCAAGATTAATATCCATCCAGGGATAAGCGAGAGATTCTACATCTTTAACCATCTGGATGGTAAAAGCACGATGTGAAGTCAAAATTTGAAACATCGTCTTGTCTTTGACTGATTCTACTTCTGAGAGATCCTTTCCAAAGTGAGTGATGAGATGTTTTAAGGGGTATCTTCCTGCCGAAGGAACGCGCAGGAAATCAGTCGCTAGATAATCCCATTCTGGATAAAGCTTCAAAATAGTTTTGCGGAAGGCCTCATCAGTAATGCCTTCCATGGGAGCAAAAACAAGAGAGCCATATGGAATGGGATTAAGTTTTTTCAATTTTTTTAGTCGTTGTAAATGCGTGAAAAACAGCTGTACTGGAAATTGAGGCCGGAAAAACTCAGATCAATTACAAGATTATTGGAAGATTTTCCAATCGCTTCACTTGGAACACTTACTTGGCCTTCGCCATTTTCGTTCACAACTTTGTAGATATGGTTATTGCCTTCGATCATATCAAGCTCGATGTTCACAAGAATTCTTTCGTCTTCAGGATTTTGCATGCCAGAAGAGAGGAAAAGAGTTCCACCCTTTTCTGTTTGTAAATTAACAACTGCAACATCAGTTGAATCACCCAAGACTGAACATTGAATATACTGACGAGCAAATGCCGAAGTTGAAAGAGTAAGGGCCAATAAAACGATAAAATTTTTCATGAATCCATCCTTTGAGTAGATAGTTTGGTATACCAAACAGGTGGTGATGTGTGAAGTGGAAACTATGAGTAATTGCTTGTTACACACTCATATTAATTTTATAACATTCAAGTACTTATTGTTATTTCAGAAGGAGCTTATGATGGATCCGAAAATTCAACAGAAACTAATTGTACTTGGTGCCATTGGTCTCTTGGCCATCGTTTTAATTATGTCTGCTTCCTATGTGATCCCACCCGGACACAGGGGAGTGTTGGTAACGATGGGGAAAGTCTCTCCCGTTTTTGCGCCTGAGGGCTTTGGAGTCAAGACACCGTTCATGACTGATGTTCTTCCGATATCAATTCGTCAACAGACTAAATCCACTGGAGCAGATTGTTACTCATCTGATCTTCAGCAAATTAAGATTGAATTACGTGTTCTTTATCGTATTCCCGAAAATATGGTTGTGAGGACATTTCAAGATTACTCCGGTGATCCATTTGACAGTCTGATTGCTCCAAGGGTTGCTGAAGCCCTGAAAGAAGTGACGGCCCTTCAAAGTGCTGAGCAAATCGTTAAGAAGAGGGAAGAAATTAAAACCACTGCCCTTAATGCGGCCAGAATAAAAATTGGGAATTTATTGGTGATTGAAGATCTTGTAATACAAGACGTTTCATTATCCAAAGAATTGGAATCCGCTATTGAGGCAAAAATGGTGCAGGAGCAGGAAGCAGCAAAAGCAAAATTTATCCAGCAGAAGGCAGAGATTGAAGCTAATACGGCAATCATTAAGGCCAAAGGAGAAGCTGAGGCGATACGTGTGAGAGGCCGCGCTCTTCAGGAAAGTCCAGGGCTCGTCCAATTACAAATTGTAGAGAAATGGAATGGCGTCTCTCCTCTCGTAATAGGTGCTGGCGGCAGCGGTGCCAACATACTCCTTCCGCTTAAGTAGCTTTTTGACGCATTGTGAGATGTGTAAAAAGTTCCTTGTACTCGGCCTCATTTTTTACAAATGAATCACCCCGGGATAGCTAGTAATAAATCCTAGCTATCCCGGAGATATAAAATGAAAAAAGCTTCAGCTCTTCTTCTCTGTATTTTATCTGCAAACAGTTGGGCAGTTAAGCTCTCCGACTACAAGCCTTTCAAGTTCGAGCCCCTTTTTACAAATCCTGTTTGTGAAACTTATTCTTATGATCGCCCTCTTACAACAGAAGGTGGAGCGACGATTTCATCTAAACCTAAAAACGTTTATTGCAAGCCATCTGATGAGGCTGCCTCAGTTTCAAGAAATACATCTCCCCAGTACAGAATTGTTGAATGGGTTTCGGATTCTGAGACAAAAGAGCTTTATCTCGCTTACCTAAGCTTTAGCTCAAAAAACGTAGTCGCCGCCATTTGCTCAGCTGTTAAAAAGGGCGTGAAAGTTTCAATTGTTTTAGACGGTGGTGAGGAATCAAACACTAATCCCGTTTTGAATAAAGATGCGGAGGGATTGAAAAAGTGTAGCGATAAGGATCTGGTGAAAGTGACTTACCGAGGAACTGCTTCAGGGCTTGGTTATGCTCATAACAAGATTTTAATTGTGAATCCAGGAACTAAAATTGCAAAGATTCTTTTCTCCTCTGGGAACATGACGGGTGGAACCAGTATCAATCATGAAAATTGGAATTTTATAACAACTTCCGGCGAATCATTTTTTGCTCAGTCTCATAAGTGTGTTATTGAATCGATGATTGAGGCCGGGGATACAAAAGCAAACTTTACAACATCACTTAATTCTTGTCGGGCCAATATTAAGGCAGAGCCTGAAACTGACATTCAAGTTTTCTTCTCCCCGGTTGATGGGGCCAAAGCGCTGGAGAAAGTTACTGAAGCTGGTAATAATGCCAAACTGATTGAAGCTATGTCACACAGGTTTTCTGGACAGTTAGCAGCTCTATACATGAAGCTTCTGGAAGATAAAAAACCAATAAAGTTCATTCTTGATGATGATATCTATTGGTCAGTTAAGCGCAGACAAGACATTGGTCGCAATACTTCGATTGAATCTTTCAAAATCTATAGAGACCTGATCAATAAAGGCATGCAAACGAAATTTCTTCAGACAAACCAAAATGTCTTTCAACTTCAGCATAACAAATTCATGATCTTCACTTTTGAAAATGGTGGGGCTGTCTTTAATGGTGCCGGGAATTTTACAACAGCAGCTTTCACAAAAAACTTTGAAAACTTCTATTACATAACGATCCCAGAAGTGGTTGAAGCCTATAACAAGCAGTACGACCTCTACTTTGATAAGATGGCTACCTCGGAAGATGAGATGCCAAGAGATTACGTCCTCCCTTAATTTTTTTTCTAAAAAAAGGCTCCGTTAAGGAGCCTTTTTTGTTATTCTAAATCATGACAAAAATATTCTTATTCGTTGTTTTAGCTTCCCTCATTTCCTGCTCCCTTACACGGACTGTGGACGTTACTAGCTATAATCAACACACTCAAAAGATTTTAGACCAGGCCGAGAAGGGAGTCAGAAGAGTTCAGTCAGATTTTACTAACCATGAGAACATTTTGGCCAAGTGGGGTGATCCCAAAAGCCGACAAAGTCTGGCTCGTCTGCAGGACATTCAGCGAAATCTGATGCAGAACTATATCCGTCTGCAAGAAGACTTTAATAGCAGCCGGTTTTTGCAGACAGAGAAGATCACTTCTAAGGATAAGGATTTTTCTGCATTTAATTCCCAACGTGAGAATTTTGAAATGAGACTTGATGGTCTCGACAAACAATTTGATAAATATAGATCTGAAAGTAATAGTTTGAACGCTTACCTTGAGACAAAACGAATCTATAAAGTTGACCCGCGAAAGATGAGAGAAGATTTTGTTAACGCCCTTAACGAATCGAAGAGAGAGCAATTAAAAGTTAAAAATGACCTGATGGATTTAAATGTGAAAATGAATGAATCAAGCCTCTCTCTTGAGGAGAAGAAAAAGCAGAAAGAGGTTATCCAGGAATTGGTTAAGATCGTCGAAAAAATGGAAAATGAGACATTTAGACTTCAACGATTATTTAATCTGGCCACCCAAGAAGTTAATCAGGGCGTGGTTTTCGTGACTCCCGGAATGAAGGCTTATGGTTACCAGGATAAAATTGCAAGTTATGAAACTATCGTGCAGAAGTATATCGTTGAATTTAATTTGAAATCTAAAACGCTAACTGACTCTTTATAGGGTGACACAAAAGAGTCAGCTCGTTTTGTAGTTTCGCTTATTCGGCGCCTTGGTCTGGCTCCATTTGTGATTGCATGTAATTCTGAACACCAACGGCTTTGAGAAGATCTCTCTGAGTCTCAAGCCAATCAATGTGGTGCTCTTCTGATTTTAAAATTGAAAGGAAAAGGTCACGAGTTGCGTAGTCATGATCTGCTTCCGCTTGCTGGATGCAAATTTTAAGGTGTGGAACTGCTTCATATTCAACTTCCAGGTCAGCAGCGATCACTTCGCCAATGTCCTGGCCGACGCGAATTTTATTAATTTTCTGAACATTTGGAAGGCCTTCAAGAAAAAGAATTCGCTTGATAACCATATCAGCATGTTTCATTTCATCAATTGAGGCCGCGTATTCTAATTTTCCAATTTTCTCTAGCCCCCAGTTTTGTAGCATACGAGAGTGAAGGAAATATTGATTAATAGCAGTCAGCTCTTTGGTAAGAACAGAGTTAAGAGCGTCAATCATTGCTGGAGAACCTTTCATAAAACACCTCGAGGATCAAAGTTTGTTGGGCTTATTGTAGAAGAGGTGAATTAAAGAAGCAAAATACTTTAAAGGATCTAAGAGTTAGTCGATGAGTCTTTCATCTCAAAAGGTGTGCGGGCCGCTGCTTCAACCAAAGTCTTAACTGCATCTTCAACGCAACTGCCACAATCTGATCCGACTCCTAGGGCCTTGAGTATTTCTTTAGGATTGTTCGATTTCCGAGCAGTAACCGCGTCTTGGATTTGTTTATCAGTGATGCCTTTGCAGATACAAACGTACATGGTGAGTTATCCTTGTTACGGTATGAGTATACACATGTTCGGCATAACAAACAAAGGTTTTAATAGATATTGTAAAGTTTGCCTTGCGTAACGGGAAAACGGTTACTTGGAAGCTTTGCGCAAATAGTGGTAGAGCTTAAAAAAGCCCAAAGTTGACATGGACCACCGGATTTCATCCCTTAAAAACTTCTCCATCAGCTCCTCAATATCGAAGGCCTTAATGGAAATGATGGTGTCTTCACCATCCGGATTGGGGAATTTTGAAGGAGTGAGTCCGCGAGCAATATAAAAATAATGAACGTTATTAACAGTGCCGGATGACGTTGAAGTCCAAAAGTTTTCCAACGACTTGGCCTTGAACCCAATTTCTTCCTGCATTTCTCTTTGAGCATTTTCTTCTGGCGAGCCCTTATCTAACTCGAGGATGCCTGAAACTGGTTTAATTCTGAAAGGAGGATTTTCGTGAGGGCGCTTTTCTTCAACCATCAGAATTTGTCCCTGATCATTGATGGGGAAAACGATCACTCCAGAGGGTAAATAGACTCTTTCCCAATTAATTCCTTCAATCTTTTCCTCGGTCACTCTGACGATCTGACCTTTATAAACTTCCTTCTCCATACTGCTCCAATATATTTTTAATGGTCAGGCCCACTTCGGCATTTAATTCATGTTTTAACTCAGGCAGAAGATGCCAGGAAACTTCGATCCCTAGATCTTTGAGAAGGGCAATTTCTGTTTGTGAGTTCTCTGGTGAAACAATAGTGTCCATGGCGCCATGAATGGCATCAAGAGTAAATTCTGGAGCGGTCGCAAAAAAACGAGTCCGAAATTCACAGCCAACACCAATCACATGTTGGGTTTTATCAACCGAGTATCCGACCAGAGGGGCGAGATAGCCCCCTTGCGAAAAACCAATGATATTAACTGGTAATCCCTCAGGGTTTGCCTGGAAAATGAGCTCACTTAAAAGTCCCAGAACGAGTTTCTGATCAACCTGGTAGCTCTTAGTAAAGGGGTCATAAAAATACCAAGCGTAGCCGAAATCCACCCTGTCGCTCTTTACTCTCGGAAGGGGGAAGGGCGCATCGGGAGCAATAATGTAATGGTCTTCAGGGAGATATTTGCTGAGCTTACGGAAGATCCTAAGACCTCTCTCATTGTATCCATGCAAGAGAAGGGTGATCGCTTTGGGGTGCGAAGGCTTGCTTTCAACGGTTCTAAGCTGCCAGTTGCTGGTGAGATCCCAAATTTTTTCCTGAGATTCCTGTAAAATCTTCACTAAACTGTTCCTATTCATCCAAACTCCACCAATCCACTATAAAATAACTCCAATTCTTACAGGAGTCTCTCATGAAGTTCAGAAAGTTCAGCATACTCGACATAAAAGCTTCAGGTTCAACTGAAACTGAGGAAGTAGAAGTCCTTTTCAATCTGGACCATATCATTTCAATTAAGCCTATTCGGATCTCAAGACCAGACAAGTTATTGAATGGATTCTGGATCAGAACTACCAACGGCAAAAAATATCGGGCTTCAAAAATACCTGACGAACTCCTTGGGGTTATCGGTGAGAAATACCAGGGTCAAGTCAATATACCGGTTGATTCTGACGACCAGCCTTTTCAATAAGATTTTTCTCAAGGACAATCTTTCTTTCCCGAAAAGAGTAGGGAAAGGAAAAATTGCCATGCTAAATCTCATTCAAAAATATTTTAAAAAAGATTCTTCCAATAAAGCTAAGTTAAGAGAAAACTTTAGTTTTTACTTTTTCTCTTTGCCTGAGCACTCATGGATCATTGAACAAAACTTAAAACCACATTTTGAAAAACTTTTCCAGCACCTTCCTGCCGGCCTAATTGAGACCATGATGACTAAATATCCCGTGACTTTTGTTCCAAGCGAAGCGATGAAAGGTCTACGTAAACCTGGTCAAGTCCTCACCAACACAGTGGTGGTGTTTCCTGAATTTCAGAAACTATTGAGAACACCTAAAAGAGCTGCTGTTGCCTATTTGGCGCATGAATTGGCGTTCCTTTTGTATGAATTGGAAGAGGCCAAGGCCGATCCCCTGATGGCAGAAGTTGGTGCCGATAAATTTGTTTGCGACATTGGCCTGGCCGATGAATTAGAAGATCTACTTTTAATGCTGGATGAAACGATCGAGAAGCGTCTGCGTTTAACGTACCTCACGATTAATCACTTCGCCCGGACAGATTCTTAAATCTAATCCCATTTTTTGACCTGCGTCGCAGCTATGTGGACTAGAATAGTCCGGGAAAAATATTCTTTTAGATATTTTCAGTTGATCAAAAGTTTTAACAAGCGATAATGTTCCCTATAACTGACTTTTACAATGGAGTGTAAGATGAAAAAATTATTAGTTGTTGTTGCTATGGTTCTCGCTACGTCTTCAGCTTTTGCCGCTAAATACGGTTCTGCTGGTTGCGGTCTTGGTTCTATGATTTTCGAAGGTGACCAAACTTGGTGGAAACAAGTTCTTGCTGCCACTACCAACGGTACAGGTCTACAAACGATCGCTATCTCTCTTGGTACTTCTAACTGTGATTCACCAGCTCCACTTAAAGTTGGTCAAGTTGAAGCTTATATCGAAGCTAATAAAGTAGCTCTTGCTAACGACATCGCTCGTGGTAACGGAGAAACTGTTGTTGGTCTTTCTAATGTTTACGGCTGTAGCAATTCAACTGAATTCGGAAAAGCTCTTAAAATGAACTATAAGACTATCTTTAATTCAGCTGCTGCTTCTTCAAAAGAAATCACTCACAACATCAACACTGTGGCTGCGACTTCTTGTAATACTACTGCTTCTCTTTAATTTTCGTTTTATCCGGCCCAGGACGCATGTCCTGGGTTGGCTTTTCCTTCTGCCTTCGCTAAATTAAATCCATGAAATTATTGTTATTCGTTTTTTTTGTTTTTATCCTTTCTGAAGGGCATGCCGCCATATTGGATTCCAAACAGATGAGTTACTGGCATAAGCTTTTGCACTTTCGTCCTAATTTATTAGGGAAGATGGTTAGTGAGGTTGATTCCAAAGATTTTTTTGTTTCTAAAGATGGAAAAAAATCCCCGGAGAGAGAGCTCGAAAAATTTATTGAATTATTGAATTCGGATAAGGCTCAAAGCTACGTTTGTAAGTTTCCTCTGCGCTACAAATGGTTAAAACAAACCATAATGAATGACTGGAGTTTTACAACGGAGAGTTGCACCATTTACAACTCCTTTGTTAATAAATTGGAAGCCAGAAATCTAAGTTTGGTATTTTCATCTTTTTATATAAATAATCCGGGCTCAACTTTTGGACATACTTTTTTGCGCGTAAGTCGTTACAAAGACTTTAGGCAAAACGAACTTCTTGATTATGCTATCAACTTTGCAGCCCAGTCTTCAAAAGATAATGTCGTTTTATACATGATGAAAGGCTTGGCAGGGTACTACCCTGGAAAATTTGCGGTTGTTCCTTATTACTACAAAATTCGTGAATACAATGATCATGAGTTTCGGGATATTTGGGATTATGACTTAGGACTTAGTCAGAAGCAAATCAATCGAGTGGTTGACCACATCTGGGAAATGGGTGAGGTGTATTTTGATTATTTCTATTTCACTGAAAACTGCTCATACCATATTCTGGGTCTTCTCAATGTTGCTTATGATAAGGTCGATATATTAAGCGGATTGAGTCCAATTTATGTTTTGCCAATTGATACCGTAAAAGAAATGAAAAAGCTTTCTTTGATCAAGGACCGCAAAGTGAGAGTCTCTGCCTATGGAAAACTTCTCAAAGAGACCGAAGGGTACACTACGGATAAATTGAATCTCGTCAAAGAGATTGCTAACAACCCATCTCTCGCAAAAGATATTTCTGAGAAATATGAAGTCAAAGAGGGAGCTGACCTTTTAGATGCTTCCATAAGTGCCTTGGACTATTTAAAAGCGGAAAAAGTTCTACTTAACGATAAGAAGACAACGGAAGAGAGAGAGGAGTTATTAGTTCTAAGAGCTGAGAATCCACACATCAGTGAAGAACTAAAATTTGATAGCACAAAAATGAATGCACCTGACGATGCTCACGATTCTTCGAGGCTGGGCATTTTTGCTGGCGATAGGTACGAGCAAGGTGCTTTCACCGGACTGGAGTGGCGAGCTGCTCAGCATGACCTTCTTGATCCTCACCCGGGTCATCTTAAAAACTCTCAGGTTGTTATGTTTGATATACGGTTTCGTTATCAAACGATTGAATTTGATTCTCGGAAATTTATTCTCGATCGTTTTCGGATGATTGATCTCAAAAAATATCAAGCGTCCGATTTCTGGAACAGTTCGGTTTCCTTTGATCTGGCCATTGGTTTTGATCAACGGAAAGACTGTCAGAGTAAAGACTGCCTTGACCCTATCCTTACCTTTGGAGCAGGTAGTTCTGTGGCGTTTATTGATGACTACGTTTTAAGTTTTCTTTTGGGTGGAAGCTACGCCTATGATCAAGTTTACGATAATAATTCTCTCTTAAGCCTCGGGCCAAAGTTAAACTTTCTTATTTTAAAGGACGATTTTTCCTTAGGATTTGATGCTGGATATTTTTTACCAAATGAATTTTCTGAGACCTGGCTTCGCCGCCGAATCACCTACGATTTAGAAACTCGGTACTTTTTAAAACGTAACACCGGTTTGTTTTTCAAAACGAATAACATTGATCAGGATGTAGGTAATGAACATGAGGCACAAGTTGGTGTATACTTTTATCATTAATTTTCTTTTATTCTTTTATGTGAGTTTTGCCATGGCCAATATACCTGCTGGTTTTGTTTCTCTTTCTGAGGTTTGTCCCTCAATGAAAATTCATATGAGTTATGCTACATCAGATAACTTCACTGGAGAGATCGTAGCTGGATATAAGGCCAAGAAAGCCTTCCTGGCCAAGACTGCTGCAGAAGCCCTGTGTAAGGTTCAGACCGAAGCTCAAAAAAGAGGACTCAGCCTTAAAATCTACGATAGCTACCGGCCTGTGAAGGCGGTGGCTTTTTTTCAGGCCTGGGCCCAGAAACCAGAGACTAATCCGCATATCAAACAGATGTATTACCCTGGCTTTACTCGTCTTGAGCTATTTGAGCAGGGGTATATCGCTAAACAATCCAGTCATTCTCGAGGGAGTGCAGTTGATTTGACTTTGGTGGACTTGGAATCGGGTAAGGCGCTGGATATGGGGTCGGCATTCGACTATTTTGATGATCTCTCTAATACAGATTCCCCAAAAGTGACTGAAGAGCAGAAAAAGAACCGATTGATTCTAAGAGAGCTCATGGAAGCAAAGGGCTTCAAAAACTTCTCCCAGGAATGGTGGCATTACTCTTTTAAACCTGAGCCCTATCCTGATCAGTATTTTGATTTTGACGTGGAATAGATCTCATCCAAACTTCTCATGGCGTTTCTCCAGTAGAGTATCGCCAGCACCGGACTAAAAATAACGTATAAGATTTTTAAAACTGCGCTCATAAAACCCTCCAATGAAAAAGAGTATGCCACGGCGAGAGCAGGGCATGTAATAGGATCAGGTCAGGAAGGTCAAGATCGTGTTAGCTGACTTACCTAGTCAGGGAATGGCTTTTTTTTGCCTAGCCACATTTATTTTTGTCAGGATTTGGAAAATGGTCCTATACTGGTAGTAAGGTTTTTGTTTAGGAACTTTATCGAAGGATTGATAAAAGTAATGAACCAGATCAAAAAATGCCCTACGGATGAAGTCGGTAAAAGATCTTACACGAATTTTGCTCACCTTAACGGTGAACATCCTTTCAAGAGTCTCGTCCCAGGTGGACGCGTTGAGTACAAGGCCCGCTACCGTAAAGGTGGTAAGGTGGCTTTTTTCAACTTTGACCTCGCCAAAGAAATGGGGCTAATAGCCAAAAGTCATCCCCACACATTAACTTCTGATCTTGAAAAAGAAATTCTAGAAACATTCAGTTTAACTATCATTAATGAATACGACGTCATGAATAAAGTAAAATTTCCTGAAGAGGACATTTTTCCGAATACCTTCATGGCCACTCGCTACCTTCAGTTGCAACACCCTGACAAAATGGGAAGAACTTCTGGCGATGGTAGAACGATTTGGAATGGAACCGTCAGACACAATGGCACCACTTGGGATGTCTCAAGTTGTGGAACAGGGGGAACAAAGCTTTCTCCCGCTTGTAACATCAATAAAAAGTTTTATCAGACAGGGGACCCGTCAATTTCTTACGGCTGTGGACTGTCCGAAGTTGCTGAAGGATTAGAAACGCTTTTTTTCTCGGAAGTCCTGGGCAAAAATGGTTTTAAAACGGAAAGAGTTTTGGCCATCTTGGAATTCGACAAAGGCATTGGAATCAACGTTCGTGCCAATCCCAATCTCATTCGACCGAGTCATTTTTTTGGACATCTGAAGCAAGGAAATTTAGAGACACTAAAACAAGTCTCTGATTATTACATTTCCCGCCAGAGCGAGAACAAGGCATGGGAACAAACGTCATTTAAGTCCGATAAAGAAAAATATTTTTACATGGCCAATCAAGTCGCTCGGGCCCTGGCCGAAACTGCCGCCAAATTTGAAGACGAATATATCTTTTGTTGGCTCGATTGGGACGGCGATAATATTTTGATGGATGGTGGAATCATTGATTATGGTTCAATTCGCCAATTTGGTCTTTTTCACGCTGAATACCGCTATGATGATGTTCAAAGATTTTCAACAACCATTCTTGAGCAAAGACAAAAAGCACGCTATATGGTGCAATGCTTTGTTCAAATTGCGGACTTCCTTTCTACGAAAAAGAAAAGATCTTTGTCTCACTTTAAAAATCATCCCATCATGCAGTCTTTTGATAAGCATTTTGTAGATTGTAAAAATCGCAATCTATTGCAAAAAATTGGCTTCAAAAAAACTCACGTAGAGCACCTGCTCAAAAATCACATTAGCAAGGTTACAAAGTTCAGGAAAGTATTTAGCTACTTTGAAAGAGCAAAATCAAAACGCGGGGCCTATAAAGTTCCCGATGGTATTAACCGTGATGCACTCTTTTGCATGAGAGATATTCTTCGTGAACTTCCGCAACTTTATCTGGCCAGAAATGCCAGCTTAAGCTGCCAAGAATTTACTGAAATTATTAAATCTTCATACGCAAGAAAGAGTGATCTTAAACTAACGAATCTCCGTAAAAAACAGATCAATCGTTTTCAGTCCCAATACTTCTCCTTGATCGCGACATTGGAGAAAGACCTCGATTTGAGCAAGGGGCAGCAGCTGCTTGAGCTCACGATGCGAGCGTCCGTAATCAATAAGTACGACAGAGTTACTGGTGATTCAATTACCTATATAGTTCAAAAAGTCCAAAAATTGAGACCTAAACTCGCCTGCCACGAGCTCTTCGAGCTCTCTCAGCAATTTACGGTCTATCAGAATTTGAATCCGGACCAGAAAGTAGTTGCACATCAGGCGCCAGAACGGCATAAGAACATCATGCAGAATTTTCATTCGATTGTTCGAGAGTGCCGTGAGGGGCTATGAATCTTGTCTTCTATTCCGGTGGTGATGAAAAAGAAAATCAAGACCTAGATCGAGCCTTTTTAGAACTTTTGGCCAAGAAAAATCCTGTGGTGACTTTTATTCCGTCATCATCCTATCTTTCTGAACAAGAATTTAAATCATTTGTCAGGCATTACTCGAAGTTCAAGATCACTCGGTTTATCCATTTTCCGATTGATGTGCCCTTTGATAACATTATTTTTAACGAGGTGATGCGCAGTGATGCCATTCACCTGGCAGGAGGGAATACATTTTATTTTCTCAACAGCCTTCGCAAAACCAAGCTCCTCCCTCAGCTCAAAGCCTTCGCCCAAAAGGGAGGTTTGTTAACCGGTCTTTCCGCAGGTGCGATCATGATGACTGAGAATATCGAAATGGCGGGATATCCTGAATTTGATCGTGATGAAAATGTCGTTAATATAAAAAATCTCGCAGCTTTGAACCTGGTTGATTTTCTTTTCTTTCCTCATTTTAGAAACTCCAGCCGCTATGATGTGGTTTTCAAAAAATACACCCGCTCTTGCAATAAGATAATCTATGCATGCCCAGACGGGGCAGGCATTGTTGTGAGGGGAAATGAAATAAGATTTGTCGGAAAATGTTACGCTTTCTCTGGCGGACATAAATTCATCATCAACTAGTCTTCAATCTCAATTTCTACATAGAGTGGTAAATGATCTGAGAGTTTTTTCCAGTGGCTATGGCCAAGAGTCTCCGCATGAATAGGGGTCATCTTATTGAGAAAGACTCTGTCCAAAGAGAGCACTGGCATGAAACTCGGAAAAGTTGCGGGGTATTTTCCGTGGAGAAATTTGAAAGCTTCTTTAACGTTGAGTTCACTTTCAATTTTTTTTGCAATTTTTTTGTTCCAATCATTAAAATCACCGAGTAAGACCCAAGGTGTTTCACTTTCTTTTTTTAAATCTTCGATTATTATTTTTGACTGCTTGTCCCGACCTGACTGAGTTAAATCCAGGTGAGTGTTGGCCAGAATGATTTCTCTTTCGATTTGTGGTATTTGGACCTTGGCCTTAAGATATCCACGCTGCTCAAAGCGGTTGGTGCTAATTTGTTGGTTTGACCAGTCGATGATAGGGAATTTACTTAGAATCGCATTCCCGTGGTGGCCCTCTGAGTAGATGGCATTTTTGCCGTAGGCAAAGTGGGGCCACGTGGAATCGGCCAGGTACTCAAATTGGATGGCTGTTTCCCAGTCCGGGATGCGACATCTTTTGTCTTTGTGGTCGCCTAGAACTTCTTGCAAGAAAAGAACATCGGCGTTTACCTCACGCATGGCACTTCGGATCTGTTCCAAAATGAAATCGGTGTTCCCGATAGTGAAGCCTTTATGGATATTGTACGAAAGTATTCTTATCTTCATTTAAAACCAATATTTAAAAACAAATGAGAGTCTCGATAGAAACTTATCAAAGAAGGTTCTTTGTTTCAAATGTTCAATTGTTATTTCAACCTGAGGAGGGGTTGACTGGATAAAATCCTCTATCATCATTTCTTTATTCTTTGGGTCTTGTATAGAAAGGTCAACTTCTAGGTCATGTAAAAGACTACGGTGATTTAAGTTACTCGAACCTATGGTCATCCAGTCATCAATGATGAATGTTTTGGCATGTAATACCGTTTCAACGTAGTGAAAAATTTTAACACCTTTTTGGGTAAGGTAGGGGTAATAAAAAAACTGCAAGGTCTGAAACATTTTGACGTCAGTTTTAGATGAAATCAGAATTCTGACATCCACTCCTCTTTGAGCTGCTTTACCAAGCATTCTGATTAAATTTCTCTTAGGGATAAAATAGGGAGTCATAAGCCATATGCGATTTTTTGAGCGGTTTATTTTTTGGAGTAAGTCTCTGTAGTAGTAGCGCTTCATAAACAATGAGTGATTGATTCTTAATGGAGAATTTTTTAATTTTTTGGAGAGAAGATGCTTGATCTGTTTACGGTAGCGAAAGTAATCTCTGATCCTCCATATCTTTTTAAAGTGAAGAAGAGCAATTTTGACATTCTCTCCCTCGACCCGAACTCCCATGTCCTTCCATTTTACTTCATGGTGATCTTTGGTGTGCTCGATAGAAAAGTTGAAGCTGCCTGAATACATGATCTGGCCATCGATGGTGATAATTTTTCGATGATTGCGCTGGTTGATGCGCCAAAGTCTGGTGAAAAATACCTGAACTTTTTTAATAAAACTCAGCTTCTCATACACTGGATGGTAGAGGGGGAGGGGATGAAACATTTTGACTTTGATCCCTGCCCCAAAAAATAGAGCATAGAGCTTATTAAAAAAGCTGTAGCTACCTACACCATCAACAATAATTTGCACTTTAACACCCCTTTGATGGGCACTTATCAGATGCTGCGCGATCATGTTTCCCAAACTGTCGTCGTTGAAGATATAGATCTCTATGGTAATGAGCTCTTTGGCCTGGTCAATATCGCTTATCAGGCGATCAAAATAATGATCCCCATCCAGGAAAATTTCCTCTTTGTCCCAATAATTGCCCATTCTCCCTCTTCGGTGACTCGCTCGGGATTATTCACTTGATCGAGGTTGTCGGATATAGGGAAGACGCTAAACCTTGTGAAGACTTTGGACGATAAAGTAAGGGAAATCATTAACAAAAGAATTTTAATCATGGCATTGACCAAAGAAGCCTTTGTGAGTCTCATCAAATCAGCATCGTCGGCTGGCGTCAGTGACATCCATCTAAGAACTGATGAGAAGCCTTGCTTTAGAGTGCGAGGAGACTTGGTTCCAGTAAAGCTAGACCCTCTTACCAACGAAGATTTAAAACTTTGCTGCTCCCTCATGATCAAAGACGCTGATGTTTTAAAGAAGCTAGACACGATTAAGGAACACGATGGTTCGTTCTCGGTGCCAAAAATTTGCCGAGTCCGTTACAATCTTATGCGTTACCAGGGAAAGTTAGGCTTAATCCTTCGACTCATTAATGACAAAGTTCCTACGACTGAGGAGCTGAAACTCCCGGCGGTAATCAATAAAATTGCCGAGGCCAATGCTGGCCTGGTTTTAGTAACCGGAGCAACTGGTTCAGGAAAAAGTTCTACGTTAGCAGCGATGATTAACTATATTAATAAAACTGCCGCGGTTCATATTTTAACTCTGGAAGACCCTGTAGAGTATGTTCATTCCCCTATCAAGGCAAGAATCACTCAAAGAGAAATCGGTCAAGATACTTCAGATTTTGGTTCAGCACTTAGATCTGCCCTCAGACAAGATCCGGATATTATTTTGATCGGGGAGATGCGAGATGCAGAAACGATTTCGATTGCACTAAAGGCAGCAGAAACTGGTCACTTAGTTTTTGGAACAGTCCATACCACAGATGCTCTAAGTACTATTGGTCGACTGATTTCGATGTTTCCGCCTGAAGAGCAGAGTGTAGTGAGAGTGCGAATTGCTGATAACTTGCATGCGACGGTCTCACAACGTCTGCTTAAAACCATTGATGGCAAAGGCAGAATTGCCGCCCAGGAAATTATGATTAATAATCCAGGGATTAAAGAATCAATTCTGGATCCGACAAAAACCAAAGAAATTTACATGTACATTGAGAAAGGTGCAGGTAAGGGTGGGTCAGGAGCTCAAAGCTTTGATCAGGCCATTACGAAACTCTACAAAGACGGCCTGATTAGTATGGAAGAGGCCAAAGGCAACGCCACTCGCCCAGATGATTTTGAGAGAAATCTAATGTTTGGTGACCAAGGCGAAGAATAATTGCTAAGATCTCTGTCGTAGAGGTCATTTATGAATTTGTCTTTTAAACACTATTATTGGCGCTGGATCAAGAATCAGATTTTTCTGTTTGCGTGCATGTTGTCTCTCTTGACGCTTGCTCGCCTGGCCTTTTCATTTGCTTTCGGTGACACAGCCGAACTCCTGGCCCAAGTGGGGGATGTTAGGTCTGCGATCTGGTTAGGGATGCGCTATGACCTGATGCCTTTGGCCTATATCAACGCTTTGCCTTTCATCCTGATGAACCTGGGATATTTGATACCGGGAAAAATTTCGATAAAAATCCTGCGATTCCTTGTCCTGAGTCTGCTTCTGTTTGGATATGGAGCACTCTTTTGGCTTTATGTTTGTGACTATGGTTTTTATTCCTATTTTCAAGACCATTTAAATATATTATTTTTTGGTTTCATTGAAGATGACACCTTTGCCCTTCTTACTTCTATTTGGAAAAATTACAATCTGCCTTTGTGGCTGACAGTCATTGTCCTGGGGAAGTATGCTTTCTTTCGGTTCCTGAAGTTTCTTTTTTCTGTCTACGATTTTGATCTCAAAGCTAAGAAATTTGATTTTCGCTTTTTAGGAAGCTTTGCTATTGGGCTGGTCATGATAGCTCTTTTTGCCCGAGGAAACTTTTCACGACTCCCTTTGTCGCTGGAAGATGCCCATATCAGTTCTAACGAATTTATTAATAAAATAGCCCTCAATGGGGCTTTAACATTTAATCGGGCCCTGAAGATTCGAAAAGTTTTTGGGAACAAGCCGGTTGATTACCTCAGGAATTATGGCTTTGAAAGCTGGGAATCTGCTTATGAAGTAGCCTTTTCAAAAACGCCAAATGATAAAGGATTGATAGAAAATCTAAAGAGAACAACGCCTGTGAACACGGAGGCGGCTAAAAATCCTCCTCATGTGGTACTCGTCGTGATGGAGAGTTTTGGGACGTACTGGAATAAACACAATTCGGCGCAGTTTAATATTCTTGGTTCCCTGGATGAGCATTTTAAAAATGGTATCCTCTTTGAAAATTTTCTATCTGCTGAAAATGGAACGATTGGAAGCCTTGTTTCCATTGCCAACTCACAGGTGATTCGCCCAGGGGCCAGATTCTTATCCGAGTCCGAATTCATGAAAGTTCCTTTGGATATTTCGGGACATCTCCCTTACAAAAAAGCTGGTTATGAGACGCATTTTCTTTACGGAGGAAAACTAGGTTGGAGAGATTTAGGGAAATATTTATCGGTCCAGGGCTATGATCACCTCTGGGGCGCGGATGAAGTCAAAGAGGCGATGCCTGAACTCAATAATATTGAGGCACGTGATCTGGGTAATGAATGGGGGATTTTTGATGAGTACCTTTACGCCTTCATAGACGAGCATCTCAGAACCGCCACTAAGCCGCAGTTCTTCCTGGTTCTCACGACTTCGAATCATCCTCCTTTTGAGTTTCCTTCTTCATACAACACTCTTCCTATGGAGATGAGTCCGGAAATTGCAAAAAAAGTAACAGTTGGCGAAGAAATCTCCCAAAAAAGATTTCTGGGCCTTCAGTACTCAAATCAAAAAGTAGGGGAGTTTATATCTAAAATAAAAGAGACTGCTCTAAATGATAAAGTTGTCCTGGCACTGACTGGTGACCACAGCTACTGGATCGCCAAAGGGGTAGATCTTGATGAAGAGTTTGCAAGATACGCAGTTCCCTTTTATCTTTATGTTCCTGATCGACTAAAACCGACATCTTATAATTCAAATAATTTTGGTTCCCATGAAGATATCTTTCCAACGCTCTATCATTTAACTTTATCCGGGCAGGAGTACCTAAAGTTGGGTGATGATTTAATCGGTGAGAAAGGAATTGCACAAAATAGTGCAGGGATCATTGCGAATGAAAAGGGATCTTACCACCATGGCCAATATTGGAATTGGAAAACGGACAGTCAGAAGACTCTCATTCCTGCAACAGAGACACCTGAACTTTTAGAAATGAAAAGAAAAGCGGAAAGCTTAGTAGGTCTAACGGATCTTTATCTTAAGGAAGAAAAGGCACGTAAGAATTCTGTCTTAAAAAATGGTCAGAAATAACTAGTTTGGCCATCGCTTCAACCACGGGAACGACTCTCGGAAGAACACAAGGGTCGTGCCTGCCTTCTTTCGCATTTTCCCCAACGGTAGATGGGGCCTTAAAGGCAAGCTTGAAATGGATCTGTTCTCCGTTAGAGATTCCACCTTCCATTCCACCAAAAAAATGAGACTGACTTGAAATTTCACTTCCCAAAAGATTAGCGAATCCAAAACCTTCGCCAAGACCAAAGCCTGTGCAAGCGGGAAGGGATAGCATCGCCTTGGCCAGGTCAGCTTTGAGTTTATCAAAAACGGGCTCACCTAAACCACTTGGACAATTAAGAATTGAAACACTGACAATGCCACCGGCAGATTCACCTTTGGTCTTGCAGTCTTCTAAGAAGGTAATTACTTCTTTGGTTAAAGAAGGATCAGGAATACCGATTTCACCCCGGTCCACTTTGTGGTCCTGGGGATGATTTTTTAATTTATAAGGCCCAATTTGTTCGATGTAGGCGTATACACTGATGTTGGGAATGATCAGCCCTGCGAAATAGCCACCGATCACGCGGGCAAGTGTTTCCCGGCCTGAGGCCCTTCCGCCACCGCGGTAATCCCGAATTCCGTATTTTTGAGTGGTCGTTCGGTCAGCATGTCCCGGACGATACTGATCTTTAAGTTTGCTGTAATCTTCGCTTTTTTGATTCGTATTTCTCACAATCACTGAGATAGGTGTGCCTAAAGTTTTGCCTTCAAAAACTCCCGAGAGAATTTCCGGAAGATCATCTTCTTTGCGGGCAGTATGTACTTTATGCTGGCCCGGAGCTCTTCTCTTAAGCTCTTTTTTGAGGTCTTCAATATTGACCAATAAATTTCCGGGCATGCCATCAATCACGACCCCTAAGGCTTCTCCATGAGATTCGCCAAAAGTTGTTATCTTGAGCATTTGTCCAAAACTATTTCCAGGCATGGGCGAGTCTCCTCAAAAAACTATCTGCGAAATCATCCAGAGTTTTATTTTTTAAATCCATCAATTCTTCAACTGATGTATAAGTTTCGGCATTGAGACCGCAGGGATTGACTGCATTTAGAGCACGCTTCATCTCTTCATCTTTGTAAAAGTTCAAGGCCATCCCGTGAAACGTCGTTAATTTTTCGATGGCAATCCCCATAGAGGCGAGTTTGCGATCACCATGCCAAAGCCCCAGAAGTTTATTCTCGTGGCTTAGACCACTGAGCCCCCAGTCTTTGAGCGTATCAATGGCATAATCAAAAAGATCATTAATCATTGAAGAGAGGGAGAGGGTTTTAGGATTGAGTCTTACAATAGGATAAATAATCATCTGGCCGGGATGATGAAAAGTGAGACCACCACCACGCTCGATTTGATAAAAGGGAAAAGGAAGTCTTGCTGCAAGTGACTTATCAAACTCTACCAAATTGAGCACTTCGCCTTTTCTAGGCTTCTGAAGCCCCCGACCATTGGTGAAAACTCGGGGATGACTGCAGCAAATGAGAATTCTTGTTTGCGGGGCCGCTTCTAAAAGCTCAAGACATTTACGCTGAAACTTATGGGCCAGACCGTAGTCCCAGTTCCATTTTTTGACGAGGATTGTTCTTTCATTTAATTCTTGAAGGTTCGTTTGATCTAAACCAAATTCACTTAAAGAAATTTGGGAGAAAAAAAAAGACATCATAACTTAGAATTGGCTTCGACGTAGTCCAGGAAATCCCCAGCTTTATAAGAGCTTCTGACTAAGGGGCCTGAAGCAACAAACTTGAAGCCCATTTTAAGCGCCATACGTTTTAACTCATCAAACTCTTCTGGGGTATAAAAACGTTCAACATTCAAATGGCGTTTTGATGGTTGAAGATATTGACCAAAAGTTACAATGTCGACACCAGCTTTTCTGACGTCTTCAAGAGTTTCTTGGATCTCGGCCCATGTCTCACCCAGACCAACCATGATGGAGGTTTTAGTTTGAATATGAGGGTAGTTCTCTTTGTAGAATTTTAAACAATCTAGAGTCTTATCATACCCAGCGCGAATATCTCTTACTGGATGAGTGAGCCTTCTGACTGTCTCAATATTTTGAGCAATCACGTATGGCGCTGCTTGTGCCAGCGTATGCATGCGCTCTTCACTTCCGGCAAAATCCGGAATTAGAACTTCGACTTTTGTTTCAGGATGATCTTCATTTACTTTTTTTATGACGGCGGCAAAATGTCCGGCCCCATGATCAGCTAAATCATCGCGGTCAACACTCGTGATAACGATATAACGAAGATTCATGATCTTCACCATATTCGACGTATTCTGAATTTCTTCTGGATTAAGAAAACCCTTTGGATTTCCTGTTTTAACATTACAGAATTTACAAGCACGCGTGCAGGTATCTCCTAGGATCATTACAGTCGCGGTGCGACCACTCCAGCACTCAGAAATATTTGGGCATTTAGCTTCTTCACAAACAGTCGCTAGTCCCTTCTCACGAAGGTTGTTGCGGATATCTTTAAAGTCGTCACCCTGGGGGAGTTTAACTTTAAGCCACTCCGGCTTACGCTGGTAATTTTCTTTATCAAAATAGGTTACGGCCATGGACAGTACTTATCACAATTGAGAGGAGTTAGACTAGGGTTGTTGGGGAAGTTTTGTCGAGTTTTAGCTGCAAGTTTTCCACTACTTACCCCATTTTTTCTTAATTCTGGCAAGAGGCTCCCCCCCAGCAACTTGGAAGACACGGATTTTATGAGTGAAAAAGTATTAACACTAAATACTGAATCACAGGATGAATAAATCCCCCGTATTTTTATTAAACGGTCCCTTTTTTTGGGTACAGATCACAATCGGGAGCGTTTTCAATTCGATTCCCATCGAAATTCATACAAAAGCATTGATGGACGATATTCATAAGAAATATTTTCTGAAGCACACTTACCCGATTCAATTGTGACTATGGTATGACCAATATCTTTAGACTCTGATTTTTCAATCCATGAACATGATATATTTTTTTTAAACTCCCGAAATTTTTCCTTCGGGACAAATAAGAACTGCACAGTCAGTTTTCCAGATGAATCAAAGAAGTGCCCACTTTCAATTGATTTCCAAGGAAACCGATAGATAATTCCCTTATGTTTTTCCTCAAAATCAGATCCGAGATTTTTAATCACCTGATCTTTTGTAGCTTTTTCATGCCATAACTGATCAATCACTGCATATTTTTCGTAATTTTTTTGACTTAAAGTACATGCCGCTATTAAAAACAATAATATTAATTTCATCATTTCAATTTTCCTTTGAGAAATTGATGAATCTTGGGATATTTCTTCGCATACGCCTCTGGAGAGTCATGAAATTCTTCCACATGATTGGAGAAATCTTCTTCTTTACTCACCGACGAATCAGACTTTATCAAAACCTTAGGAGGAATTTCAAAAACTTTTCCTGTCTTATCAACCTCAAGCTCCCAGCCTGAAAGATCAGCAAACTCTTTAACGCCATCAGGGCCTAAGTTTTTATAAATGTGATGGGATGACTCATGAACGATAACAGATTTCTTATTTGGCTCTTTAAAAAACTGATCGTAAAGAATTATTGACTTATGGATCAGTTCACTCGTCGCAGGATTTCCTTTATGTATGGAATCTTTTGCTCGACGAAAATTGTAATTTGGGATTTGTGTCCAAGAAGGCAAGGTAGGTAAAATTTCAAGTACAACTTGAATTTCGTCTCTACTCCACTTCTTAAAAGCTTCGCCTTTATGTAACCACCCTGAAATCGGTTCAGTTTTAAATTGCTTTATGTAAAGATCTGCATCTTTCCATTTGTTCCTACAATACTCAACTCTAGGATGTTTTCGAACAGTTGTTTGCTGACGAGGATGCTTATCCACATTGGATGCAGATACTTTACTCTGCCACCAAGAACATTCCAAAGCGGATGAAGCAAGAGGAATCGATAAAATGATTAATGCAAAGACAATTTTCATATCTTAAGTATTCCGATATATGTCTTTTCGGTGGCCGATTTTCAGTACTAGGACTTTTAATTTTTTTCCTTCTACTTCATAGATAATTCGAAAATTCCCTTGTCTTATACGGTAAGTCCCTTCTTCGCCGGCCAGTTTCCTACAGCCTTCCGGAAAAGGATTTATGGCAAGAATCTGAATTGACTCTACGATCTTGATCAAATCTTTTTTGGGAATCTTCTTTAATGCTTTTTCAGCTGTAGAAGAGATTTCAATTCTATAATTTGCCATTTGCCTTAAGCTCTTTTAAAATTTCATCAAAAGGTCTAAAGGATTCATTACGTAGCTTGCGCAGGTCAGAAACATCTTCAAACTCTTCAAGTTTATCCAGTATTGCATCTTCTAAAAACTTATTAATTTTTAACCCTTTCTCTTCACAAAAAGAATCTAAAGCCGCTTTAATGTTTTCATCTATCTTCGTTGCAAGTTGTTTAGCTCCCATATGGCCTCCGTAGTCATGATTTTACTATAAAAATCTAGAAAAATCTACCCTAGCTTGTAGCCTAGGTAATCAGTGACGTCCTTGGATTGTCGATAAGTTATTGAAATTATGAATGAATTCCTATAGTGGGATGATAAAACACTGAGACAAATCTGGGCATAGTCTGATCTTTTGCCCTTCTTTCCAATTTGAATATGTCTCCAGTGGGAGACTCACTTTAAAAAGCTTCTCTGATACTTCTATTTCCAGCTCGCAAGTATAGTACTGTGGGATCTTGTTAAGAATGGTTCCTTCCAGGGGAGAGACGTGATCCACATTCCAAGCCGAAGGTGGAACAACTAGATAAGCCTCTTGATCCTCGTGATCAGATTTAATTTCTCCCCAAGGTGTTTTCCAGTTCCCTGACTTACCAGAGACTTTTATAAAATTATGATGTCCAAAATACTGGGCCACAAATAAGTTTCGTGGTGCTTTTAGGATATCGATTGGTGAAGAAATTTGTTCAAGCTTTCCATGCTGAATGAGTCCCACTTGGTCAGCAAATCGCAGAGCTTCGTCCCGCTCATGAGTTATCCAGATAACAGTAATTTCTCTCTGGCGTAGGTAAGTAAAAAGTGAGGTCAGGATATCTTTTCTCGACATGGGATCTAAATGAATAAAGGGCTCATCCAGAAATAAGATGTCAGGTTGATTGATCAGTTCAGCGGCCATGAGAACTTTTTGAAGTTGTCCCTGAGAAAGCTGACCAATGTTTTGTCTGAGTTGGAAAGTGAATTCAAAAATATCGGCCATATCTCTGGAGAGTTGGAGCTTTTTATCAGTATCGATCTCTTGATCCTTAACTGATTCCATTAAAAAACGCTGAACATTGAGCTCGGGCTCGGGACTCTTTTTTTCAAAAGTATGTATTTTTCCTGCCACTTTTAATGAGCCAGAATCCATCGGTAGCTTACCGGATATGACGTTGAGAAGGGTGGTTTTCCCACTACCATTGGGACCCATGAGGGCAAAGACCGTGCCTTTTGGAATTTCAAGATCAATAGAGTGAAGGCCAGCGATTCCTCGCAAATCAAAAACTTTAGTGACCTTACTTAGCTTAAGCATGTTTTTTCCTGTTCACTTTTCTGTGGCTTAAAAGTGATTCGGCCGTGTACCACACCAGCGCAATCCATATCAAGACAAATGCCTGCATTTTCTCAGGACTCAATACTTCTTTAAAGATGAGCCAGCCGCATGCGAATTTCAGGCCTGGGGAGAGATAACCAAGAAAACCAAGAGTTCCCAGTGGAAGTCTCTTGGCAGCGTACGCAAATAGTACCAAAGGAGCACAGGTGAT
>JFJP01037189.1_pt1 | contig 63631 bp, 63 predicted proteins | sample 431651 | NCBI WGS metagenome assembly JFJP01 (sample SAMN02602958, study PRJNA72255) | Microbial mat metagenome, whole genome shotgun sequencing project. | biome: fresh water; feature: sink hole; material: water; isolation source: purple microbial (photo- and chemosynthetic) mats found in... | reverse complement strand
AGAATTTTCGATTTCAGATTTTCGATTGTCGATTTAATCGAAATTCGCAAATCGCAAATCACAAATCCTTTTGACCTTTAGACCTTCAGACCTCAGACCTTCAGACCTTCAGACTATTTCAGCATACAAATCAAACTCGGTGGACCCGGTTATCTTCACATCAACGAAGGTGCCGGGTTCAATCTTTTTGGGTGAGTTGATGAGTATCTCCTGGTCCACCTCGGGTGAGTCATACTGGCTGCGCCCGATATGGAAGAGTCCCTCCTTCCGGTCGATGATGACCTTCATGACCGTGCCGGTAAGCGCGGCATTCTTCTCTGCCGAGATGCCCTGCTGCAACTCCATTATCTGCGCCACCCTCTTCTCCTTGGTCTTTTCGGAAATGCCGTCACTGTAATTAAGAAATCCGTACGTGTTCTCCTCATGTGAATAGCGGAAGGCACCCAGTCGGTCAAACCTCTGCTCCTCTATGAAGCTGAGCAGCTCGCGGAACTCCTTCTCCGTCTCGCCCGGGTGGCCGGCTATCACCGTGGTGCGCACCGCAGCGTCAGGCACCATGCGGCGTATATCGTCAAGGAGCTGGCGTGTTGCGGAACTGTCATGCTCGCGCCGCATTTTCCTGAGTACCGTGTCTGAGATATGTTGTATGGGGATGTCAATATACCTGCATATCTTCGGGTCAGCCTGCATCATCTCGAGGATCTCATAGGGGAATCCGGTGGGATAGAGATAGTGGAGACGTATCCATCCCAGTTCGCTGATGGCCGACAGCTGACGGACCAGCTCGGGAAGCATCTGCCTGCCGTAAAGGTCTGTACCGTAGAGGGTCAGATCCTGTGCTATGAGGATCATCTCCTTCACTCCCTCCGATACGAGGAACCGGGCTTCGGATACCAGCTCTTCCAAGGGGATTGATGTATACCTGCCCCTGATGTCGGGTATGGCACAGAATGCACAGGTACGGTCACAACCCTCCGAAACTTTAAGATAGGCATAGTGCCGCGGACCGGTGATGACCCTCTCCCCTGTCAGCTCCTGGTGGTAAGAAAGGCCCAGGTGGCTGATTATCTCTCCGGGTCTGTTAACACCGAACCAGCTATCTACCTCCGGCAGCGACTCCTTAAGCTCATTGCGGTACCGTTCCACCAGGCAACCCATGACAAAAAGCTTTCCAACTCCCTCGCGCTGAATGGTTTTGGCGTGACTGATAATTGTATCAATGCTCTCCTCCTTTGCGTCATGGATGAAGCCGCATGTATTTATGATTACAATATCCGCAGGGTCAGGCGAGCCGGCAGTAACAGAATAGCCACCAGCTTCGAGCTGGCGCATGAGCTTCTGTGAATCAACGGTGTTCTTGGAACACCCCAGGGTGATGATATTGACCCTGTTCCTTTTCATCAGCTGCGGTCGCTGAAGAGTGAGTCGACGAAGGCATACCTGTCGAAGACCCTCAGGTCCTCCATCTTTTCGCCTACTCCTATATACTTGACCGGGATCCTGAACTGGTCGGATATTCCTATCACCACTCCGCCCTTAGCTGTGCCGTCGAGCTTGGTGATAGCCAGAGCATTGACCTCTGTGGCGGCGGTGAACTGCTTCGCCTGTTCAAAAGCATTCTGACCCGTTGAGCCGTCGAGCACCAGCAGCACCTCATGGGGTGCATAGGGTATGACCTTCTCCATGACCCTCTTTATCTTCGAGAGCTCGTTCATAAGGCCTATTTTATTATGGAGTCTGCCGGCGGTATCAATGATTACAATATCTGCACCTGATGCCACAGCTGAGGTGACAGTGTCAAAGGCCACCGAGGCCGGGTCTGCTCCCATCTGCTGGCTGATCATTGGCACGCCGGCACGCTCTGACCAGATCTTAAGCTGGTCTATGGCTGCCGCACGAAAGGTGTCGGCAGCACCAAGCAGCACGCTGCGGCCGGCCATCCTGAAGTTATATGCCAGCTTGGCTATCGTGGTCGTCTTGCCAACACCGTTGACGCCAACAACCAGTATCACGTATGGCCTTGCAGGCAGAGGAGCATCAAAGCCCGAGGAGGTGTCATGCGTGCCGGTGTTCTCCTCAAGGAGACCGGCGATCTCTTCGCGGAGTATTAAATTCAGCTCTGAGGTGCCAACATACTTGTCGCGCGCAACACGCTTAGACACCCGGTCAATTATCCTGAGAGTAGTGTCAACCCCCACATCCGATGATACCAGGAGCTCCTCAAGGTTGTCAAGCACCTCATCGTCTACCTTCGATTTGCCCGCTACGGCCCTGGTCAGCCTCGAGAAGACATTCTCACGCGTCTTTACCAGACCCCTGTCAAGTATCTCCTTCTCCTCTTTCCTGAATAATCCGAATAATGCCATCACATGATTATTGATCCGTCAAAAGTAAAAAAAGAGACGCAATAAACTGCGTCTCCCTGTAATGCATGATCAGAATGACTGACCTTATTTCTTGACGAAGAAGTCCTTAACGTGGTCGTTATGAACAATTTCCTCTTTGAACTGGTAGGCGCCGGACTTATCAGACTTCACCACCTTGATGCATTTGGTGAACGTTCTTCCGGTACCTGACTTTAGTGTTGCAACAACTTTCTTTGCCATAACTCAGAATTTATTTGATTTCCCTGTGAAGGGTCATTTTTTTAAGTATCGGGTTGTATTTTTTTCTTTCAAGACGGTCAGGTGTGTTCTTGCGGTTCTTTGTGGTGATGTACCTTGAGGTGCCCGGCATTCCGGATTCCTTGTGCTCTGTGCATTCAAGGATTACCTGCACCCTGTTGCCTTTGCTCTTCTTTGCCATTTTATGTCCGGTTTAATTAATTGATAATGAATCCTTTTTCTTTTGCTTCCTTAAGAACCGAGGTAAGACCATTCTTGTTGATATTCCTCATACCTGCTGCTGAAACCTTAAGGGTGATCCATCTGTTCTCCTCAGGAAGGAAATACCTCTTGGTGAACAGGTTGGCCATGAATTTTCTTTTGGTCCTCCTCTTCGAGTGGGAAACGTTGTTTCCGACTATTGCTTTCTTGCCGGTGACCTGACAAACCTTTGACATTATTATCTCGTTTTAAATGTTCTGAAAAACTCCAAAAATCGGTTCGCAAAATACGTGATTTTTATTCTATTAACCAAATAATTCATTCATTTTTTTCCAACAACACTATGACGCCTGTGTTTAACTGCTGATTATCTGTTTTCTAAGCATGTTTATGGCAGTGGTGGCCGACCGTGAGATATTGACGTTCCTGTCGTCGGCAAAGCGGTGTTGCTCAGCTACTACGCCCCCGTCGGAGGCAATTGCTATCCACACTGTTCCCACCGGTTTCCCGGGTGTACCTCCCGTTGGTCCCGCTATCCCGGTGACTGCTACGGAATAGTTTGTTCCGAAAAGTTGTCGCACTCCCTGTGCCATCGCCACTGCCGTCTCTTCGCTGACAGCCCCGTACCGGCTGATTAATTCGGGGTCAACTTTGAGGATACTGGTCTTGATGCTGTTATCATAAGCCACCACAGACCCTCTGAACCAGGCTGAACTGCCTGGCACCGAGGTGATCATCGAGGCAATTTTCCCACCGGTGCAGCTCTCTGCAGTTGATAGTGTCAGGTTATTGTTTATTAGTAGTTTACCTATAACCTCCTCAAGCGTAACTTCATCCTCGCCATAGATCACATCCGGTATAACTTCATAGAGTTTCTGCACCTGCTCTGCCATCTCCTGTCGGAGAAGTTCAGCTTCAGTGCCGGTTCCTGTAAGTCGCAGTTTGATTACCCCGTATGCAGGAAGATATGCCAGCCTGATCTCCGGCGGAAGCCCCTGTTCGAAGCCTTCAAGACGATCAGCAAGCTTCGCCTCAAAGGTGCCATATGTCATGATGTTCTTGTGGATGATTACCATCCCTCCTGCTATTGCTGCCAGCATTGGCAGCACATGTACCTGCATGATATGCTTCATCTCGGAGGGGACGCCAGGCATGGAGATGACGAGCTTCCCTCTGTTGTTGAAAAGCATGCCGGGAGCCGTGCCAGTATGGTTGGCAAGCACAGTGCAGTTGTCGGGCACCTGGGCCTGGCGCCTGTTCTTCTCATTCATCTCAAGATTCCTCCTTCGCAGCCTCTCAGTAACCTCCTCCAGGACCCCCGGGTCAGTCACCATCTGTGAACCGAAATACTCCGCCAGTGTCACCTTCGTGATGTCATCGCTGGTCGGACCCAGCCCGCCGGTCATAAGAACAAGACTGGCACGGCCAAGAGCTTCTTCAAGGGCGTTGATAATCTCCTCCCTGTTGTCTGATATCGAGGTTATCCTGTTGACCCTCATGCCGTAAAGGTTTAGTTGTGAGCCTATCCACGCCGAGTTGGTGTCAATAGTCTGGCCTATGAGAATTTCGTCTCCTATCGTTATGATTTCAGCATTGTTCATATTTTGAAGTGCCTCTTTGGTGGCAGAGGCAAAATTATCAATATTTTGTGTCAGGAAAGAGAGTCAATAAAATGAAAAACGAACAGGAGATAATTATTAAGGTCAGCGATTTCGTAAAGGAGGCAATGCAACAGTATGACACTGGGCACGGATGGTCTCATATTGAAAGGGTTGTGCGACTGGCGCTGCATATTCACAACTGTGAAGGCAACGGCGACAGGTTTACCGTTGAGCTGGGTGCACTGATGCACGACATAGGCGACCATAAGTTTGCGGCTCATGACGGCCCCGCAGAGATACGCAGGCTGCTGAGCAGCCTCGGGGTTGACGCCTCAGTAACTGAGGAGGTTGTGAACATCAATGAGAATATCTCCTTCTCAAAGGGAAAGAACAGCATTGTTAAAAGCGATGAGCTGCAGATTGTGCAGGATGCCGACAGGCTGGATGCGATGGGGGCTATTGGCATTGCGAGAGCCTTCAACTACGGGGGCTTCAAAGGGCGCGAGATTTATGACCCCCGGGCTGGGTATAATGCCCCTCCGCTACTGGCCCAAACAAGTCGTAACTCAGCCTCTACGGTCCACCATTTCTATGACAAGCTGCTCATGCTAAGGGATCTGATGAATACGCCCACAGGCAGAAAACTTGCTGACGAGAGACACAACTTTATGGTCAGGTACCTCGACCAGTTCTTCAGGGAGTGGAATCCTTCAGAGTAATCCATAATAATTGTATTTTTGCATGTATAATTAAAAATCAAGAGAGATGTTCTACGTACTTCTGATTATTATTGCTGTCGTGGCCCTGCTGGCGGTGAGCCTGTACAACAGACTTGTGAAACTGAGGAATAACCGCGAGAATGCGTTTGCTGACATTGACGTACAGCTGAAGCAGAGGCTTGACCTGGTACCTCAGCTGGTGGAGGCTGTCAAGGCCTACATGAAGCATGAAAGCACTGTTCTTACAGAGATCACCAAGGCTCGCGCCAGCTCCATCGAGGCCAAAGGCATTGATGAGAAGATTGCTGCTGACGGAAGGCTTTCGTCAGCCCTGCAGGGACTGCGCGTTGCTGTCGAGGCATATCCTGACCTCAAGGCCAGTACCAATTTCCTGCAGCTCCAGGAAGAGATATCAGACATCGAGAACAAGCTGGCTGCTGCCCGCAGGTTCTTCAACTCGGCTACCAGAGAGCTGAACAACGCTGTTGAGACCTTCCCGTCAAATCTCCTTGCAGGCATGTTCGGATTCAAACGTGAAACGATGTATGATCTGGCAGAGGCCAGGGCTCAGGCTGAGGAGACGCCTAAACTGAACTTCTAAGGCAATATGAAATATGCCGGGCTCAACACACAGATCTGGAACAACAACCTGAAATCTGTTGTCCTGCTTATTTTGTTTCCTGTTGTGATTCTTGGACTGGTATGGCTCTTCGTCTTTTTGGTCCAGTCCACCCCGGAGAACAGGATTGCAGGCGCGAACAGCATGTTCATAAGAAGTGTACCATGGGTTGCCATCGGGGTTCTAGCGTGGTTTACAATTGCCTGGTTCTCACATACCACCATGATAGCCAGGGCGACAGGCTCCGCTCCTCTCAGCAGGAAAGAGAACAAGAGGATTTATAATCTGGTTGAGAACCTCTGTATCGGCAGCGGTATGCCGATGCCCAAGGTAAACATTATCGAAGACAGTTCCCTTAACGCATTTGCCAGCGGTATCAATGCATCAAATTTCACCATCTCCCTTTCCAGGGGGATAATTGACAAGCTGGAGGATGACGAGCTGGAGGCTGTCATAGCTCACGAACTTACGCACATACGGAACCGGGATGTGAGGCTCCTGATTATTTCCATCATTTTCGTGGGGATCTTTGCATTCATTACCGAGGCGCTGGTTCGCTCAGTCAGATTCAGCGGAGGAGGGCGCGGCAAGAAAGACGGCAGGGTGGTATTGATAGCCCTGCTCCTTGCCGCAGTCGGATATTTCCTTTCACTGATCTTCAGGTTCGCCATATCACGGCAGCGCGAGTATATGGCTGACGCCGGCTCGGCATCAATGACAAGGAACCCGCTGGCGCTGGCCTCAGCGCTGGAGAAGATATCGGCAGATCCGCTGATTGAGGCTGTGAAGCGCAATGATGTGGCACAAATGTTCATTGATAATCCTCAGCCCAGGGTGGAGAGACCGGTGTCGTTCTCCATCAGCTCCATCTTCAAGACACATCCCCCTATTGAAAAGCGGATAGCCATCCTGAGGCAGTTCTGACCTGCCCTAAAAGGCGTACCGTAAAGTCTTGGTATAAAAGGGATTGCCTCGCCTGCGGCTCGGCTTTCCCTGGCGGGGGCGCTGTCAAACAAAAAGGGCCACTGGCGTGGCCTCCTTTTGTTATTTATCCTTTCCTCCCTCTGATAAAATCAGGGTCGGAAAGTCCAAATAACAAAAGGGCTGCTTTCGCAACCCTTTTTGTTTGAGCGGGAAAAGGGATTCGAACCCTCGGCCCTCAGCTTGGGAAGCTGATGCTCTACCCCTGAGCTACTCCCGCTTATTTAATTTCTATCCTGTCCCTCAGCCTGGGATCCCGACACCTGTGTCGGGACTACCCCTGAGCTACTCCCGCTTATATTCAGTCTTCAGTCCACAGTCTTCAGTCGGTAACTTATCGATTGACTGTCAGACTGTTTACTGCCTATTGCCTACTGCCTACTGCCTACTATTTAAAGTCTTCAGTCGGTAACTTATCGATTGACTGCTGACTGCAATACTGCCTCCCCTGCAAGCAGGCTCCTTCGCTAAAATTGCCCACCGGGCAATTTATTAACGCTCGGCCCTCTACTGCCTATTGCCTACCCCGAGCCTCCCATGGGAGTTGAACCCACGACCTGCTCATTACGAGTGAGCTGCTCTACCACTGAGCTAAGGAGGCATATATACAATAAAAAAAGCAGGGCGCGTAAGAAATAAGTGTGGAATAATTATGTCTCGCTGCATTTCCTCGTGCTTGAGGGAATAGCGCCCTGCCGATGCAAATATAATAAATAATTTAATTTAAAAATTATTTTACATCGCCATGCCACCGCAGACATTTATGGTCTGGCCGGTAACGTATGACGACAGGTCAGATGCCAGGAACAGGGCAACATTTGCCACATCTTCCGGTAACCCGCCGCGACGCAACGGAATCTTCGATATCCAGTCGCTCTTCACATCATCAGGCAGCTTGCCGGTCATCTCCGTCAGGATAAATCCGGGTGCAATGGCGTTGCACCTCACATTGCGCGAGCCCAGTTCCTTGGCGACACTCTTGGTGAATCCGAGAATCCCTGCCTTGGAGGCCGAATAGTTCGATTGTCCGGCGTTTCCGCTGACACCTACCACCGAACTCATGTTGACGATCGATCCGCTCTTCTGCTTCATCATCGGCTTGATGGCAGCCTTCGTGAGGTTAAAGACCGACTTTAGGTTCACTGTAATAACCTGGTCCCACTGCTCCTCGGACATCCTCATCAAAAGGGTGTCACGGGTGATGCCGGCATTGTTGACCAGTATGTCCACCCTTCCGAAATCCTTCACAATCTCGTCTATCACATTCTCGGCATCGCTATAAACGGATGCATCTGATACATATCCCCTGGCCTTCACACCAAAGGCCGCAATCTCTTTGACTGCCATGGCAAATTCCTCATTATCAATGATATTGGTCAAGGCTATGTTTGCTCCCTCAGCAGCAAAACGCAGGGCGATGCCTTTTCCAATGCCTCTTGATCCGCCCGTGATCACCGCTGTCTTTCCTTCGAGTAATTTCATTTCTCTGAATTTTGGGCACAAAGATAAAAAATTATTTATGCAGCACTGCTGCCACCGTTGCACCTATGTCGGCAGGTGACTTGACCACATGTATCCCGCACTCGGCCATGATCTTCATCTTGGCCTCCGCAGTGTCGTTGGCTCCTCCGATTATTGCTCCCGCATGCCCCATCCGCCTTCCTTTCGGTGCTGTCTGTCCTGCTATGAATCCTATCACAGGCTTGGTCCCGTGTTCCCTGACCCAGTGTGCCACATCGGCCTCCATCACGCCGCCAATCTCTCCGATGAGCACCACAGCATCAGTACCCTCGTCGTCCATCATCATCTGCAGGATGTCGAGCGATGTGGACCCGATTATGGGATCACCCCCGATGCCAACGCAAGTCGACTGTCCCAGGCCAAGTTTTGTCAGCTGGTCGACAGCCTCATATGTCAGTGTTCCTGAACGGGAGATGACCCCTACCCTGCCTGGTTTGTGGATAAATCCAGGCATGATGCCCACCTTGGCCTCGCCGGGCGTGATGACACCCGGACAGTTCGGTCCGATGAGCACCGTATCATAATCTCTCATCAGTTTCTTAACCCTCACCATGTCAGCTACAGGGATCCCCTCAGTAATAGTCACTATGAGCTTTATCCCGGCCTCTGCTGCCTCAATAATTGAATCCGACGCAAATGCCGGCGGTACAAATATTACCGATGTGTCAGCCCCTGTAGCCTTGACGGCTTCCCTGACAGTGTTGAAGACCGGCAGCCCGAGATGCGACTGACCGCCTTTGCCCGGCGTGACCCCTCCTACCACCTTCGTTCCGTATTCGATCATCTGACCGGCATGAAATGTACCTTCGCTTCCTGTGAAGCCCTGTACGATCACTTTTGACCCGGAGTTCAGTAAAATACTCATATAGATATGCTCTTTTAGTGCCTTATATCTCAAATGTAAGGTAATTTTTCCTGCTTTTGCTAAATTTACGGAATATTATCGAGACCATGGATTTCATTGAGCCGGTACTATACATAGGTATTTCCCAGTCTTTTTTTGCCGGGATGCTTATTGCCACCAGGAGACCGTTCACCGCCGCCAACCGGATAATGACGGCATGGGTCTTTCTCTTCTGCATTGAGATGATCTTTGCGCTGATTAACAGCAATGTGCTCGACATGTACTCCTTTCCGTTCATCTCTCTCACCTACGGACCGCTGCTCTACCTTTATGTGCGCCACATGACCCTGCCCACGCTCAGATTTTCACCCTGGAATGCCCTTCACTTCGTACCCTTCATAATCTTCTTCGCCATTTCTGTAATATTACGAGAGGAACCCATTTTTGATGACCTGAGCGGGTTCTTTGTAATTGACAGGTTCATTCCGCTACGGATTTTCTACAGTGTCTGTTTCTTTCTATCGGTTACAGGGTACAGCATCCTGTCGTTCATTGAGATTAGACGGCACCAGAAGAGACTGCGCGATATGGTCTCCTACACCTCTGCAAAAATCACCCTGAACTGGCTCAAGATAATTTCCATTACATTTTACACCGGCTATGTCGTTGTATTTATTCTTGGCGGGATCAACATCATCGCCGGACTGCTTCCATTTGATCCGTATATTTTAACGTTTGCCTTCATTTCGATATTCTCATTTGCCTATAGCTTCTATGCCATCAAGCAGCCGGAAATGCTTGATTATCCGGTCGCCGTGCAGGAAGATGAAAACGAAAACGGTAATGGCGGGATTGAAAAATATGCAAGGAGTGGACTCAGGGATGAACAGGCCGAAGAGTACCTGACGAAATTGCTGCATTACATGGACGAAGAGAAGCCCTATCTTGACGGCGACATGACAATCAACGACCTCTCCAGGAAAACGGGAATTCCCCGTCACCATATTACTGAGGTGCTTAACGAAAAACACCACCGGAACTTCTTCTCTTTCGTAAACGAGTACAGGATACGCGAAGTCACCAGCCGCATCAGCGATCCGAAATACCAGCATTATACGATCCTGGCCATCGCCTTTGACGCCGGATTCAACTCAAAATCAACATTCAATACCTTCTTCAAGGCATATACCGGCAAGACACCAAGCGCCTACAGGGAGGAGATCTCAAAAGAGTCAGGCAAGGTGTGATCCGGGCTGCACCTGCATTTTCTAATTAGGTGATCCGGGCTGTCAGCTCCGCCTCCCAAGGTGTGATCCGAGCGGCTCAGACCAGGCCGCAATCCCTTACCTGTCCTAACCGTGCGGTCCGGACGATATCACAGATTATCATGACGACCTTTGCAGAAAAAGATCACCATGATAAGACGGCCATTGATAATTATAGTATCATTGCTTTTTCCTCTTTCCCTCTTTTCGCAGGAAAAATCATTTACCCCCGGAGGGTTTGTCAGGGGCGGCGCATATTTCAGTACAGGCGATTACCGGCATGACGTTAATGCAGCGTTTGGAGATGCGGCCCTTACCCTGACAGCAACCGACAACCTCAGCTTTAAGGGCTACGCAGACATTAGACTTCGTTTTGGACAGCAGTTTGGTGAGAACGTAAACTCCCTGACTCTCCGGGAGGCATGGGGCATGTATTATAACAGCTTCATGAGTGTCTCAGCGGGACAAAAGATCATCAATTGGGGAAAAACCGACATCTTCACTCCCCTGTCGAGATTCAGTCCCGCTGATTATACCCTGCGATCACCTGATTTCGATGATGCCGAACTGGGAAACCTCCTTGGCGAGATAACCTTCACTCCCGCCCCGTTCTTCAGACTCTCTGTTGTTGCAGCACCCTTCTGGAATCCGTCAGTGCTCATAATTAAACCGATAGAGCTTCCTCCGAACATGCAGGTGTCGCTGCCGGTGGGAATGAGGACAGGCAATGGGTATTATTCATACGGTGTCAGAGGCGATTTTATGTTCAGGGGATTTGATGCCGGTATCCAGTATTATCATGGCCCAGACCTGATGCCGGGACTGATCCTGACAAACGCTGATTATACTAATCCTGCGCAGCCTGCCGTCTCAGTTAGCGGGGTACCTTATGTTATCAACAGTACCGGCTTTGACTTTGAGACAGTGGTATCACCTTTTGTGCTCAGGGGTACTGCTGCCATTACCACTCCGGTGGAAGAAAAGGAAGGCAATGAGGAGATACCCTTCAGGCAAATTGAATGGGTGGCAGGATTCGATTGGATCCCCGGGGCAGTACGGGTGACGGCCGAGTATTCAGGTAAAAAGGTCCTCGACTTTTACGAGGCTCCATATGACCCTATCCTTGGCACTGAACCTGACATGCAGCAGCTCATGCAGCTCTTCAGCACACCTGGGTTTGACCCGTTTGAGTTTACACGGCTTCAGATTGAAGCATTTAACAGGCTGTATAACAACCAGCTGCATGAGTATTATCACTCTGCCGGGGTGAGGCTCGAGGCCGAACTGTTCTATGGCAGACTGATTCCTTCATTAACAACGGTTTTCAACTTTACCTCGAAAGACCTGCTTGTCCGCCCTGGGGTGAAATACAAACCCTCGGACGGTGTGACACTCAGTGCGGGATATGAGCATTATGAAGGCACCAAAGGAGGAATGTACGACATTATTGACGACTTCATGAATGCGGCATACTTTACTATCAGGATAGATTTTTAAGACTATGACAGACTTTATTATAAAATACAGATGGGCTATAATAGCAATGTCGTTTGCCCTTGCAGCAGGACTGGGCCTGCTGATACCATCATCGGAAACCGATCCTGATATCAGGAATTACATACCCCACAATATGCCCTCGAGGGTCACCAACGACTCCATCGAGAAGGAGTTTGGTGTTCAGGATATGATCATTGTGCTTTTCACTGACAGCACCATTCTTAAGCCTGGCGACCTGAGGCAGGTTAAGGAGGTTGACAGGGCAATGTCAAGGATGGAAGGCATAGGGATGGTTAATTCATTATTTACGGCAAGGAAGATCGAGGGCATTGATGGCATGATGGTCGTTGATCCTCTTATTGACAGAATTCCCGAAACAGCTGAAGAGATGGAAACGCTGATGCAGGACATTCTGGCTAACCGGTTTGCCCGCGACATAGTGATGTCGTCTGACATGACCGCCGCGGCGATCACCGGAACCATCACCTCCACCGTGTCTGAATATGAGACCCTTAACAGGATTGACTCGGTCATCGCGGCGCAGCATGGGGATGCGCAGATCCTTACAGGCGGGCTGCCATACATAAGGCAATTCATCAATGGGGATGTAAACCATGACGCCATGATCCTTATCCCCATAGCCCTCCTGATAATGCTGACAGTGCTTAAACTGTCGCTCGGCAACTGGAGAAGCGTACTGATTCCTTTCACGGTAGTGATACTTTCAACAGTTATTACCTTGGGAATGATTCCGCTGCTTGGATGGAAATTTTCGATAATTATGAGCCTTGCTCCCATCATACTTATCTCGGTTGCAAATAATTACGGCATATATCTTGTCTCCAGGCACCAGGAGCTCAGCCGGTCTGATCTTCCGGTGACGGGAAAAGAGATGGTCAGAGCTATTACAGGGTCTCTTAATATGCCAATCCTCTTCAGCGGACTGACCACCATAGCCGGATTGCTCGGCCTGCTGACCCATTCAATCATTCCGGCAAGGCAGGTTGGGATACTGGCAGCAACAGGAGTTACCCTGGCACTGGCAATGAGCCTTTTAATGATTCCTGCCCTCATCTACATGCAACATACCCCCGGAAGGAAACCCCTACCTCGGCGGTCGGTAAAAGACGACCTGATCAGTCGTACCCTTGCAATGATCTCATCAGTCGTCAAAAGACGACCGGGAAGAGTTCTCCTGGTTTCAATGGTCCTGACGCTCCTTATTGGTACCGGCATGTTTTTCCTGAGAATAGACACTAACCAGGAGAATTTCTTTCCCCATAAACACCCTATTAGAAGAGCTTCGGAAATCATCAATTCGAAATTTGGTGGCTCACAGACCGTCTCGGTGATGATCAGCGGCGACATCAAGGACCCCGTTCTGATGCAGAAGATCGATGATCTCACTCAGCATCTGAAGGGTTCGGAGGGTGTCGGAGGCGTATTCTCAATCTCCGACGTTGTGAGAGAGATGAGCAAGGCGCTGTATGAGCCCGCGGAGGAGGGATATGACATGATACCATCCTCTTCTGCGGCAATCGCCCAGATGTTCGAGCTATACAATATGAGCGGTAACCCTGACGATTTCAAACAGCTGATGAACTTCGATAATACAAAGGCTCATCTGCTTGTGCGGCTGTCAAAACCGGACAATAAGATCGTACGTGATCTAAGGGACGACATAAAAAGCTTTACCGCAGATTTTCCCGCCAGTGTGACAACCGGAGGATATGCTATCATCATGATTGATTTTGCGCAGAAGATAATCAACGGCCAGGTCTCGTCGCTGGCTTTAGCACTTATAATAGTCCTGATTCTACTGACTGTTATATTCAGGTCGCTGAAGGGTGGTCTCATAGGATCAATTCCTCTTGCAGCTTCAATCATAATACAGTTTGGAGTAATGGGCATCACAGGAGTGGCCATCGATGCCGCAACCGCCCTCCTCTCCTCAATTATGATAGGAGTGGGTGTCGATTTCACCATCCAGTTCCTCTGGAAATACAAGAATGAGCTAAGGAAAGGTGCATCCCGCGAGGAGGCCATATCGGAAACATACCGGACAACAGGACGGAGTATCGTCATTAACGGCCTGAGCGTAATTGCCGGATTCTCAGCCACCCTTTTCTCCGGGTTCCTGTCAATAAGATTCTTCGGTTACCTGACACTGCTGGCAATAGGCTCCTGCCTTATCTATGCAATTATTGTGATGCCGGCATTCATGCTCTACTTCAAACCTAAGTTTATAGAGGCAAATCAGAAACAAATAAATAAAAATAAAGAAGAAAATGAGAAAGATGTTATTCCTATTGTCAGCAGTATCGGTTCTGTCACTGCAGGCTACATTGGCACAGCAGTCAGATCCCGTGCAGCTGATGGACAAGAGTCGTGACCTGACTATGTCAGGGAACATACAGTCGACCGTCACCCTTACAATATCCGAGAAGAACGGTTCCGTTCGGACGCGGAAGTTGAATATGATCACCAAATCATACGACGACGGTACGATCAAGCGAATGGTTAAGTTCCTTGATCCGGCGGATGTGAGAGGTACAGCGATGCTTATCGTAGACAGCAAGGATGCGCAGGACGACATGTGGATCTACCTTCCTGCACTGAAGAAGACAAGACGGATAGTCAGTACGGAGAAAGGCAAGAGCTTCATGAGTTCTGAGTTTTCAAATGCGGATATGTCGAGCGGAAGCAATGCCGACTTCAAAATCAGTCACCTGCCGGAATCAGGAAAAAACGACGTCTGGGTAATCGAGAATGTACCTGTCAGCGAAGACAAAGCCGATGAGTACGGCTTCTCTAAAAAGATAACTTTTCTCGATAAGAGCAGCCTGAAAACAAAGAAGATCGACTTTTATAATTTTGATGGTGAGTTGTTCAAGTCAATTGAGATAGTGGCCACCCAGCCACTTGAGGGAAAAGAGGGGTATGTCATGACGGACATGCTGGCCAGAAATTATATCAATGGCAGAAGCTCGAGGGTCAAATTTGACCAGGTAAATACTACAGCATCAATACCGGATAATACCTTTATTGCCGATAACCTCTCGAGGTAGAATTCCATTACCTTTGTCCCGGGTAAAACTATGACACAAAAGGGGACAATCATATGCGCGCCGGCCACATCCGGAGGTGGTGCGATAGCTCTGATCAGGCTTTCCGGGCCCGGAACAATTGAAACCTTGGCCGGAGTATTCGAACCAGCTGATAAACAGGTGGATATACGTATTGCGAAGGGTTACACATTAATTTATGGGACTATATCTTCGCAGAGCGAATTCATTGACGAGGTACTTGTCTCCCTATTCCGTGCGCCGCACTCTTATACCGGGGAGGAAATGGCAGAGATCAGCTGCCATGCCTCGCCCTTTATCCAGCAACGGATCATAGAAATTCTCATCGGCAAAGGGGTTGAGACAGCCACTCCCGGAGAGTTCACCATGAGGGCTTTTATGAATGGCAAAATGGATCTTTCGCAGGCCGAGGCTGTGGCTGATATTATTGCTTCCGATTCAGAAGCGGCGCACCGTCTTGCTGCGGCCCAGCTCCGCGGCGGTTTCTCGAAAGAGATTGAGAAGCTGAGGATGGAGCTCCTCTCCTTCGCCTCGCTCATTGAACTGGAACTAGATTTCAGCGAGGAGGATGTTCAGTTCGCCGATCGTTTCGCTATGACTGAGACGGTAATAAAAATCAAGAGCCTGGTCGACAGGCTGGCAGCTTCATTCAGGCTGGGAAATGCAATAAAAAATGGTATTCCGGTTGTGATCGCCGGCAGGCCCAACGTGGGAAAATCTTCCCTGCTCAATGTGCTGCTTCAGGAAGAAAGGGCCATCGTCTCTGAAATACCCGGAACTACACGTGACACCATAGAGGAGGTGCTGCATGTGAACGGACTCCTTTTCAGATTCATTGACACTGCAGGTCTGAGACAATCGGATGATGAGATAGAAACCCTGGGCGTGCAACGGACCAGGAGGAAGCTGGAGGCAGCTGAGATCGTTCTGGCTGTTGCCGAAGCCAATGACAGTGCTGAAGATATTGTCGGGTTTGCCCGTTCGATGACAGAGATGACAGAAGCCAAAGGTGCGAAAATTATCATGGTGCTTAACAAGTCAGATCTGGCCGACCCCGCCCGGATTGCAGACCTCAGGAAGGAGCTGTCACAACCGGGTCATATTCCGTTGGTCTTTGTCTCTGCAACAAAGTTATCAGGGATGGATGAACTTAAAAAGATGCTTACGTCTTCTGTCGAGACCGGCCGGCTGAATACCCCGCAATATATCGTAACCAATGCCAGACATTACGAGGCCCTGAAGAATGTTTCGGAAAGTCTGCAGAGGGTCCTTGACGGCTTTCGTGACGGTATCCCAACCGTGCTGATTGCCACTGACGTTCGCCAGGCAATATACTACCTTGGGCTAATAACGGGAAAGATCACACCCGAGGATATCCTCGGGCAGATCTTCTCAAAATTCTGTATAGGAAAATAACCTTCTAGAGGTTGCGGATTGCCCTTTCGGCGTCATGACCAATTAGGTAAAACAGTCCAAGCTGAATACCCCTGTTGGTCGATTTTACATCACTGCTTTTGTTAATATCATTTATTCCGTGATTGTACCTTAAATCAATCCCGAAACCTGTTGCCGGAACTACATAGCTTACACCCACACTAAGTGCAATATCAATAGGGTTCCAATTATCATTATTGTCTGAACTAACAAGTAGTCCCAACTGCGGGCCAGCCTGAAGCCTGAATCCGTTGTCAAACATATATTGAATCAAGACAGGCACATTCAGATAACCCAGGTCCAGGGTTTTTGAACCCTGTGCGGAATATACCAGTTCAGGCTGAATTGCCCATTGGCTGTTGTGATGAATATGGCCAAGAATACCAAAATGATAGCCTGTTCTCTGATCGTAACTGGTACTGTTGTCATTCTGAATGTTATAGAAGTTCAATCCTCCTTTGACCCCGAGAACGACGTGACCGGCAGGTGACGCACTGTGTTGTGCACTGGCAACGCCGGTAATCAGGAACGCTGCAATTAATACGGGCAAAAATCTCATTTTCAGTTTCATTACTTTTTTATTGGTTTTGGTTATAATCCTGTTCTGTCAGGGATTCTTAAGTTAACAGCAAAGGTGCCGCTTATTACGAGAAGAAGTGTTACAGATTAGTAATGACATTTTACATAATTCACATAAAACAAAGGGATTAGTAACCGATGATTTAACCGGGAGTTTTATAATATTGTTCCCTTTGGCTGCTTTTTGAATACTGCCTTGATTCTGATAAGCGGGGGCATGGTATCACCCAGCAGGAACCCCCAGGGTTTCAGTGTTTCGACATTATCGCAGATGAGTTTAACAACGGCAAGCATTGGTATTGAGATGAACATCCCGGGAATCCCCCATATGGCAGCCCCAACAAATACAGCCAGGAGAGAGAACAGTGCATTGAGCTTTACTTTTGAGGCAACGACCTTGGGAAGGATGTAATTGTTGTCAACAAATTGAATCATAGAGTATACAATCAGGACATATATGGGATACCATGCGGAATCTTTGGTAATAAGTGCCACAATCATCGGCATTGCTACGGCCACTATACCTCCTATGACACGTATCATGTTAAGTAATGCCCCAATGATGCCGAGCAGCAAAGCATATTCGATGCCCATGATTAAGAGGGCAGTAGTATTCAGAACGGCCATAATCCCGGCCTCAATGATCAGACCAATGAGATATTGCTGAATGAGTTTCTTGGTTTTGCTCACCAGTTGGCTCACTTTGCTCTGCTGGCCCAAACTGAAAAGCCTGTGGATAAACTCTATAAGGATTGAGTGGTAAAACAGGAGCATAAAGACGTAAACCGGGATCAGGAAGATCAAAACTAACAGGTTGCCGATGGATACAAGCGTATTCCCGATGGCGGCAGTGCCGGTATCAACCAGTTCACTGCGGGTTTTTAACACCCAGTCAGCCAGCTTCTGCGAATTAATGTCGAAATAGCCTGATATCCAGACGATGGCCTGGTTAATCATCTCTGTGAATTTGTCAGCCAGGAATGGTAAGGAATCGCTCAGACGTGTTGCCTGCGAAAGCAGCAGCGCGCCAAATGCTAATATGACCAGAACAGTGAAAGTAAGCGTAATGATGATGGCAATGACCCTGTTTACTCTCTTATCAACAAAGAAATTAACGACCGGATGGAGTACTATAGCCAATATGGTTGCGAAAACTACCGGTACAAAAATGCTCCTTCCGATATAGAGCATAGCTATAAGGACGGCTAAACCGGTTAATAAAATACTTACTTTCAGATAACCCGGCAGTTTGATCCCTTCATTAGTCACGGCTCCGGGATTTCACTCTCTTGTTCCGGAAAATGCGCAGAAGGGCTATTTCTCCCATTGACCTTAATGAGCCGGTGTTTTTGGATACAAACCTTGAGACCCCTGACTGCAATACGGGACTTATAACCCTTCTTAGCCCCGGACCTGCCAGGCCTTTGAAGACCACGTTTGAAACCAAACCGGCGGCCAGTCCCAATGTTGTACCCAGTATGTTATCGACCATATGGGGAGATGAGGTAATATCCTTCAGGGTGCTACGGATCAGGTTGACAGGCTTGAGGCTTTCAGCAGTTGCATAAAATTGCGCTTTCAACTGCTTTCCACTGGCATCATGCTCAACTTCAAGTAATTGAATTGCCTTTTTAAGGTCGGCAGTTGAAGTTATTGGTTGCATCCGATTTTAATTAAGAATTCGCTTTATGATGTAATTGCCGACCTGTTTTTTAAGCCATTTATGCATGAATAGATGCAATATAAGGGCGATGAGTCCATAAAAAGCTGCTACCGCAAAAAATCCGAGAAAGAGATTGCCAAGGAGTACACCCACCCATAAGGCAATACCCAGGTTAAGGAACAGCATGAAAACGCTTGCTGATAACATTACTATGACCCTGGGGACACTTGATGAAACTATATCCGATGCTTTGTCAAGAGCTTTCAGCTTGGCCAATTCCAATTCCGCCTTGCCGTATTCGGTAACTTTTGCCAGGAGTTCATCGATAATCCCTGTGTTCTCTTCCATTGTTGCGGCCATATAGTTATGGTTTGCTATCAATCATCAAACCGCAGCTCTCTTTGCCTTTTTGTCAGGCCCTTCCTTTGCACTGCCGCTCATGTCATCCATGTCAGAATCCGCCTGGCTTACATTGTCATATTTTTCAGATATATCATCAAGAAATTCATTGAATTTCTCCTTGATCGATTCCTTCAGCTCCTCCCCTTTTCCGGTCAGCCCCTTGCGTGTTTCTGATCCTTTTGCAGGAGCAAAAAGAATCCCTAATGCTGCACCGGCAGCTATGCCGGCCAGTAATGCCGCTACTACTTTTCCTGAACTCATAGTCTTTTCGAATTAATAAGTCCGCTTCGGATTATCCCGCCCAAAACGCCCTAACCTAAACTGTCTGTATTTCGATAATACAATATCCGGGGTTTCTCCGAAGCGGACTGTATGATTATTATTGAATATTAATTTTTATACTAACAAAATTACACCTCAATGCCCGGGAAATCATTACATGGTTCTTGTTATTAATTACATAATTCCCACATCCGGGAGATACCTGATACCTGTTGCACAATACATGATGCAGTATCAGCCAGGGGGAAAAAGGATCTTAAGTCGATTACGGTTGTCAGAAGAACAGGCTCGCCAGCATTGTGAATGCCAGTCCGCAAATAGAGATGATTGTCTCCATAACCGTCCACGACTGCAGAGTCTGTTTCTCGTTCATCCCAAAGTACTTGCTTACCAGCCAGAACCCGCTGTCATTGACATGTGACGCGATTGTTGCCCCTGAAGATATGGCAATGACGATAAGGGCCTTATGAGGATCATCGAAAGCGAACACTGGCAGTATCGGGGCGATTATGCCTGCAGCCGTGATCATGGCAACGGTAGCCGATCCCTGTGTGACGCGAACCACAGCTGCTATAATCCATGCCAGCAGTATTGGCGAAAGAGCCGTCCCGGCTACTGAGTCGGCAAGGGTGGTCCCGATGCCGCTTTGAACCAGAACCTCCTTCAACACACCTCCGGCTCCTGTAACGAGGATGATAATCCCCGCCGGTCCAAGTGCCTTTGTACTGAGCGACATGATCCTGTCGCGCGACATGCCCCGCCTGATGCCCAGCAGCCATATCGCGAGGAGTGTTGCTATTATCAGCGCCGTGAATGGATGGCCTGCAAAAATCAAAATGTCAGTGACTACGGATGAGGTTATCGCTCCGTTCCTGATTAATATGGCTGACATCGTGCTGATGACGATTAGTAGTAAGGGCGTTAAAATCAGAACAAATATCAGCCAGAAAGAAGGCAACCCGCTCCGGGAAGCCTCCTCACCGCCCTCACCGTTCACAGCGACGGGCGGATCAATTTTTATCTTACCCGCAATGAATCTGCCAAAGAGCGGTCCTGCAATGACTGCTGTAGGCAGCCCCAGCATCAGGCCGAGCAAGATCACCCACCCAAGATCTGCACCAATTATCTCCGAGACGGCTACGGGCCCTGGCGTAGGGGGAATGAAACTGTGAGCTACCGCCAATCCTGCAAGAAGCGGTATTCCGTAGTACAGGAGTGATTTACCGGTATCCCTTCCCAGGGCATAGATGATCGGGATAAAAATGATAAGGCCGACGTCGAAGAAGACTGGAATTGCAACAATGAAACCGGTAAACATCATTGCCCATGAGGCTCTGGTCTGACCGAATTTTTTCAGCAGGTAGTTTGCCAGGGCATGAGCTCCGCCGGAGCTTTCGAGAATCTGCCCGAAGATCGCACCCAGGCCCACAACCACGGCAATGAAGCCAAGTGTCTCTCCCATCCCCTTCTGGATGGCTGCCGTCACCTCCTTCAGAGGCATGCCGGCAACGATCCCCACAAAGATTGCAGTGATCAGCAGCGAGATAAAGGCACTGATCCTTACCTTTAAAACCAGCAGAAGAAGGAGGGTTACTCCTGCTGCAACAATTAGCAGAATCGATCCGACAGACATTTTTGGGTCAGGGTATCAGACATAAATATACGGAAAAAGGTGAAAATGATTCTTTCTTTAAAATGAATACCCCACAGACAAACCAACCCATAAACAATTTCCGAATGTATCTTCCTTTTCGGAATTAATAATAAACATTGGAGTTGCTCTTAAGGCAAAACCCCGCCTGCCCTGATAACGGTAGCCAGCTGACAAAACAACAAGACGGTCAGGAGAACCGGTAAAATAGGTAAACCCTATGCCTGGTTCAAAATAATGACTGGGGCCGCCGTAAAGAATACCAGCAGCGACTATAAAATTAAAACTTAGTTTATCCGTAAATGACCCATGATATTCATTTCCGCCAATTCGTAAAAAAATGGCAGTCCTTTCCCTGGCGATAATAATCCGGTCATAATTTATTGAATAAACAACCCCATTGCCCATAATTTCAAGGTAGAGCGAGTTTTTTCTGATTGATTCAACGCCTGCAACTTTGGTATCTGTATCCTGAGCATTCAGGGGACTGAAAAGAACTATTGCCAGAAGCAAAAAGGGTACAAAAGCTTTCATTTTTGCTGATAGTAAAGGCAAGAGGTTGTTATATCCATTTTCACTGTGTCCTGACTTTTCGATCACGATATATCAGAAGGATCGCTGTCAAAATACCTGCTGCAATAAGGCCAATATCTTCCACAACACCCAGTTTGACTGGCACAAATCCGGTTAAGGCGTAAATTACCGGTATGACGGGAACTATTTTTGGTATTGGTTTTTCACTCCACAAGAGCAATCCCAGTGTGAAGATGGCTGTGGGGCATGGCATCATCCCTGTCAGGAGCAGATGCGGATATCCCCTGCCTGTGAAATTCGCAATCAACGGGTAGCCTATAAGAGCATAGATGATCAGAATCGCTCCAACCAAGCCGAAGAGATCTGCCCGTACCCTGAATGTTAGCCTTTGCCAGAAAAGGCCCGCCACTGCCAGTATGATGCCTTCAAGGATGAACAGAACCACGAAAAGGTATGCCATGGGGTAAAACTTGCTGAAGTAAAGCAGGTTGAAGACTGCTCCTACCCAGATCCAGAAAAATACAAGTATCGCGGTAACTACTTTACCGGAATAGCGGGTCTTCCTGACGGCGAAGTAGATGGCGGCAACCGCCAGTGTATACATGATCAGATGCACCGGCCACCACTCGGTGTTGAACCTCTCCAGCATCTCCAGAAACTCATCAAAGGTAAATGGGACACTCATTTTTGTATGTATAAACCTTGATCAGTCTTTCACGCAGCGGACTGAATAGCCATACTGCCTGTCTCGCTCATGCCTGTCGATTCCTTTAATGTTGTAGCCAAGGTACCGCATCCAGTAGTTGCCTGGTAATGTTGCAGGGGTGGTTGTCAGATAACCTGTCCATTTCCTGTACTCCGTGAGTTCCCCGGGGGGTCTCCTGTAGCCGGTGCCGTAGGCGGAGAATCCTGAGCTGTTGTCTGCAACTGCGCTTGACGCATCCCAGTTAACCGTCGCCCTCAGCTTTCCACCCACGTTTTGATCTTCACCACGGACGGCATCAAGGTATGCTTCCGCCTGGGGCAGACCAAGTTCAAGCTCGAGGTCTATCCATTCGGCATCGGTGGGGATATGCCAGCCAGCCGGACACAATCCCCTGGTTTCAAATACCGCATACCCATTGTAGAGTCCTCCGAAAGTACCCTTATTGGAGGCATTGTTCTCAGGCCAGCAGTAGGCAGCGGTTGAGAGAGCAGCCCAATCGGCCTCACCGGTTACCAGGGAAATGGCTGTGCCATCCCTGAATTTAGTGGTCCGCAGGTTCTCTGCCATCCAGACATTTCCACCGATAGTAATTATTTTATAGACATTGCCGTCAATATCAGTCACATTATCATCGCTTTCCTTCTTACAACTGACAATAAACAGAATACAGAAAATCCCGGCTGCTATGGCCGGAATGATCTTTTTCAGGGTATTTTTCATAGGCAATTGATTTTGGGGGTTATTAAATCAGAAAGTTGCTGATCTTGTTTTTGGTCTGTTCGCCGGTCAATTGCATCTAATTTATAACTTTTTCTCAAATTAGCAATAGTATGCTTCCGGGATTTTATACTCCATCAGGGACATAGCCTGATTAATGGTCCCTACTATTATTCCTGCAAACAGTCATCTCCTCAGGAACTGTCATCTACATAGAGGTGTGCAGTTTGCAGTTTTTAGGTGAGAATTCAATAAGGAACCCTGTGGGTGTGGAAAGCGAGAATTTACTTTGGGTATACACTCAATTCTTAACGCATCTTACTGAAAGGGCATCCGGTTCATGATCACATGTGCCGGCGCTTAGTCCGTAACTGGAATTGAACAGCACACAACCCCAGTAGATACCATCATAGTCATCATAGTAATTGGTGGAAGTGAACCAGTTTCCCGAAATTCCCAACCCGTCAAACTCCCCGTCAGTCCACCTTATCCCTGCAGGCAGTGCCCTGAAGCCGGAGGCGTTTCGCTTTGCGGGATAATCAATGTTGCCGACAGCTCCCTCATATGATGATGATACCCAGTTTGTAAGCGCGGCCATTGCCTTGGCTATCTTGTTGCCGGTGGTGGTGCCGTCATAATTATAACCGTTTGCTATCAGGTAATCCTGCAAAATGATCCACTCCGGATAGGCAGGCACATGCCAGCCTGTCGGACATACTCCCCTGGGATCAGTGATAGCGTACCACGTATAGAGCCGGCCATAAAGCCCGACGTTGGCTTCATTGCCGTCATAAGCCCACTGGTATTTGGGCTTGCCCTCCCCCCAGTCCTGGTCACTCAGATCAAGATTGGCAGGATTGGTTGTGCCTATCATATCACCATTGGTATACTTGGTAACCTTGAGATTCTCCGCCATCCACCACTGAGTGCCGATCTCAACAATCTCATACATGTTCCCGTCAATATCAGTTATGGTGGGGATCTCCTCTTCAGGTCCATCCTCTTTTTCGCATTTATTTGCGGTGAATAACAATCCCGCAATTATTACTATGCAAATCCAGAAACTGCTGATTTTCTTCATAGCCTTCGAATTATTTTGGTAAAGTTAAGCCGGCATAATGGCTAAGTCAACTCACAATGAGTAAGGCAAGGGTTCTGGTTAGCAGAATATAGGTTTGCTTTAGTAAAAGCTGATGATAAGATGCTTTTCGGCCGGCATATGCCTAAAGAAGTCGGGGAACGATTTGTCCACTGCTTCCGCTCCCTCTATTGTCACCGCGCCGGTGGCTCTCAGGGCCATCACGGCTGCCATCATGGCGATGCGATGGTCGTTATGTGATGAGACCAGTGACCCGCTGATCTCTCCGCCTGTGATCAGCAACTCGTCGCCCTTGATGCTCGATACGACATTCAAAGCAGCCAGAACCTCGCTGATTGCCCCAGCCCTGTCGCTCTCCTTATGTGCAAGCCGGCCCACACCCCTTATGCGGCTTGTCCCGCTGCAACATGAAGCCAGCGCTGCCAGTGGCGGAAACAGGTCGGGACAGTCGGTGGCATCAAGCGTGAAAGCACTGAGCTCAGATCGCGTTGTACTGATTCCTGTGGCGCTAATATTCAAGCGCGCACCGGCATCCTCCAACGCCTGCATGATTGCCCTGTCGGCCTGCATGCTGCTGACATCAATGTTACCGACCGTCACATCCTCCCCCGGGGCCCCTGCAAGGACACCCGCAACAAGCAGAAACGCCGCCCCGCTCCAGTCGCCTTCAACCCTGTATTCGCAGGGACGGTACGACTGGTTTCCCGGAATGACGAATTGGCTGAAGCCGGTGCTATTAATCCTGATGCCGAAATCCTCCAGCAACTTTAGGGTGAGGCTGATATATGGCCTGCTCCTAAGTTCGGACACCTCTATAAGACTCTCCTCCCCTGCCAGCGGCAGCGCCATAAGTAATCCCGTCAGCAGCTGTGACCCGGTGGAGCCGTCGATAGCGAGACTGCCTCCCCTGAGCCTGCCGCTGAGCGCGACAGGCAGATAGCCATTGTTCGACCTGACTGTCACCCCCAGCTGGCTCAGAGCCTCGCTGATCATCTTTACGGGTCTCTTCAACAGCGATCCCTCGCCGGTCAGGGTAACCTCATCAGAAAGCAGCGCCGCCACCGGCGAGAACATGCGGAGGGCCAGTCCCGACTCTCCGCAGTGCAATATCACTGGCGCGGCTGACAGGGGCCCTGGCACAACAGTGATGCTTCGGCCCTCAATTGACACAGCGGCTCCCAGGGCCTCAGCCATCCTGATTGCGGCAAGAGAGTCATTGCAGAAAGAGGGATCATGGATCAAAGTGGTTCCCCGCGCCAGCATGCCTGCAGCTATAGCCCTCTGAGTAAGGCTCTTGCTTGGCGGAGCCTCAATCTTTCCTTTAAGAGTTGAGGGACGAACGGTGATATCCATTTAAGGGTCTCTGTTAAGTGGTTTGAACTGTATACCGGGATACTAATTTAGTCTTCTTTCATCACTTTCATCTGGTGGGTGATCGATTCCTGGTGTATGGCCTCCAGTATTGTATGAATGAATTCGGGTGTCAGACCCTTCCTTACCCCCTTATCAACCGCATTACCCACCACCTCTTTCCATCTGCTGCTCTGAAGGATGGTGATGTTATGTTCCTTCTTGAACTTACCTATTGTCTCTGCCAACTGCATCCGGCTCTCGAGGATATCAAGCAGGAGGTTGTCATAGACGTCTATCTGGCTTCGCAGGTCCTCTATTGTCTCGAGGAACTCGGGGTTATCCGTGGTTGGTGACCTGAGGATGAGGGTGTCGAGTATCGCGATTAGCTCTGAGGGGGTGACCTGCTGTTTTTTATCGCTCAGCGCAACAGAAGGATCGATATGCGTTTCTATCATCAGGCCGTCATAGTTCAGGTCCATCGCTTTCTGCGACAGGTCGCCGATGAACGCCCTGTCGCCCCCGATGTGGCTCGGATCGCAGATTAGCCCCATGTTTGGTATGCGCTGACGCAGTTGTACAGGTATCTGCCATCTCGGCTGGTTCCGGAACGAGCTCTTCTCCCATGAAGAAAAGCCCCGGTGGATGGCTGCCAAACGCTTTATTCCTGCCTTGCTGATGCGTTCTATAGCCCCTATCCAGAGCTCGAGGTCGGGATTGATGGGGTTTTTCACAAACACCATCACATCTGCACCCTTAAGGGCATTGGCTATCTCCTGGAGCGCAAAGGGATTAACGCTGGTGCGTGCTCCGATCCAAACGGCATCGACGCCGTGCTTGAGAGCTTCATATACATGCTTCTCATTAGCCACCTCCACTGAGACTGGGAGCCCTAATTCATCCCTGACACGCCTGAGCCAGGCCAGTCCCACCGAACCTACACCCTCAAACTGATCGGGACGCGTGCGGGGCTTCCAGATGCCGGCACGGTAGAGATCAACCCTGCCCGAGGCTGCAAGGACTTCAGCAGTCTTCATCACCTGCGCCTCGCTCTCTGCGCTGCAGGGACCGGCAATTACCAGGGGCCGTTGCCTGTAGATCGGCCACTCCTCTATCGGAATTATGTCCAGCCTTTTTTTCGCTGTTTGATTATTCTGTTTGTTCATGGTATATTCGGTATTTATTTGAGTATAAGGCCTATCTCGTTTGCCGATTTCATAATTTGCCTCAGTGCGGCGTCATCGCCGTTACTTATATGTGTCTTGAAGAGTCGCATTTTCTCGATGTAGGTGTCTATCACCTCCAGTATCGGTCCGGAGTTGCCGATGAAGATCGGAGCCCAAGTATCGCCATTGCTCTTTGACAGGCGTACGGTACTCTCGAAGCCTCCAGCCGCAAGCGACATTATGTTCTTGTAGTCCTTCTCCTTGTCAAGCACGCAGAGCGCAAGGGCGAATGAGGTGATGTGCGATATATGAGATACATAAGCCACATGGACGTCATGTTCAGAGGAGTTCATATACTGTATCCGCATGTTAAACGACTGCAGAAGGGCGGTGATAAGTTCGAGTGCATCCTCATCACTCTTCTCCGGATCGCATATTATTGCCACCTTGTCGAAGAAAAGCTTGTCGAGGGCCGCAGCCGGGCCGGAGTTCTCGGTGCCTGCCATCGGGTGTGCCGATACGTATCTGCCGCGTGCGGGATGTTCTGCCACCGCAGCGGCAATGTCAGCCTTGGTTGATCCCATATCGGTGACCACCTTGGTGGTACCACCGATCATATCCAGAACATGTGGCAGCAGCCTGCAGTTGACATCCACAGGGGCGGAGAGGATAATGATATCTGACTTCTCTACAGCCTCCTCCAGCGGAAGGAACTCGTCGGCCAGTCCCCGGTACATAGCTATGGTGCAGTGATGGGGGTTGCTCTCCACGCCAGTGATACGTCCCGAGAAACCGTTGAGCCTGAGGCTCCTTGCCATGGATCCTCCTATGAGGCCCAAACCTACCATGCAGATATTTGCAGACATAAAATCTTAAGTTAAATTTATATATAACTGATATTTAATGTTTTACAATACGCTCTAATGCTGCCTGCAGAACCTCTTCCGGGGCGCAGAGCGAAATCCTTATGTATCTCGCCCCGTTGTTGCCGAAGACGTTTCCGGGAGTAATAAAGAGATGCTTCTGATGGAGGAGTTCCTCCGTAAGGCCGATTGCATCGCTGTAGTGATCCGGTATTCTGCCCCAGAGAAACAGTCCCGACTGCGCCGGGTCGAATGTGCAACCCAGGGTGTTCATTATCTCCGCGGCCTTCTGACGGCGCCGGAGGTAATTGGCGTTGAGCGCTGCATACCACTCCTCCGGCGCCGCCAGCGCCTCCGCGGCTGCAGCCTGAAGTGGCTGGAACATACCCGAATCCATGTTGCTCTTCACCTTAAGCACGGCATTGATAAAGGTACTGCTTCCGGCAACCATGCCTATCCTCCACCCTGCCATATTATGCGATTTGCTCAGGGAGTTCAGCTCGAGGGCCACATCGCGGGCCCGAGGCACGGAGAAGAGACTCAGGTGATCGGTATTGAGTATGAAACTGTATGGATTGTCATTGCACAGGAGGATCCCATGCTTCCGGGCAAAGGCTACCAGCCGTTCAAAGAGTCCTGTTGTGGCTTTCGTGCCCGTAGGCATGTGCGGGTAGTTGATCCACATCAGTTTGACCTTTGATGTTCCCGAGGCTTCGATGGCCTCAATATCAGGCATCCAGCCGTTTGCTTCTGTCAGGTCATAGGTTCTTACACTTCCTCCGGCCAGCTTCGCGGCAGCGCCGTAAGCCGGGTAACCGGGATCAGGGACCAGGACTTCATCACCCGGATCGAGGAACGCCATGCTGATGTGCATTATACCCTCCTTGGAACCTATCAGCGGTAATATCTCAGTCTCAGCGTTGAGCGCCACAGTGAAATAATTTAGGTACCAATCTGCAAAGGCATGCCTGAGCGAGGGTATTCCACGGTAATTCTGGTAGCCGTGATTGCGGCTGTCGGAGGCATTCCTGGCGAGAGCCTCAATTACGTTGGGCGCAGGCGGCATGTCAGGACTCCCTATCCCGAGGCTGATCACATCTATGCCTTGCTGTCGCATCATGGCTATCTCGGCCAGTTTGGTCGAGAAGTAGTACTCACTTACCAGCTCCGTGCGCGCTGCTGCATTTATCTGAGGCCTGTCTATAGACTGTTTGTTTTCCATTCTTTTTAATTATGTGCACCATCAAAAGGTATTGCTCCCTGCCTGAATTCTCCTACTATCTCCAGGCCCTCGGTAAGGGGACGGATGGCATCGAGAGCCATGCGGTACCTTTGAAAATCGGTATAGACGAGGTCTATATGAAACAGGTATTCCCAAGGTTTGCCGACTATGGGCAGCGACTGGATCTTTGTAAGGCTGACCTGATAGAAGGCGAGCACTGACAGTACCTGTGATAGTGATCCGACCTTGTGAGGAAGTGAGAAGCATACCATCGCCTTGTCGGGGTGGCTGTCAATACCGTTGTCCGGAGCACCGTTCATGCTTCCGGAGATGACCAGGAAGCGGGTGAAATTCTGCCTGTCGGCCTCGATCTCCTTTTTGATGATGGCAAGTTTGTACATGGCCGCAGCAGTACTGCTGGCAATGGCGCCAATACCGTATTGCTTCTCCTCGCTGATCAGCCTGGCACTCAGGGCTGTATCGACAGTCTCGACCACCTTCACTCCTTTCCTCCTCATTTTATCAAGGAAGACGTTGCACTGCTGTATGGCCATAGGATGCGAGTGTATCTCTGTCAGGTCGGAGAGATGCTGCCCGGGGAGGGCTATAAGGTTTTGTATGACCCGGAGGTAGATCTCCCCTTTCACCGACAGGCGCGATTTGCGGAGTAACTCGTAGTTAGGGAGGAGGCTGCCGGCAACGGAGTTCTCGAAGGCAACTATGCCGTAATGAGCCTTGCCTCCTGTAAGAAGGTTAAACAGCACTGCAAAGGAATCGCACGGCAGGGTCGTAATCTCCCTCCCTTTGAAATATTCAATTGCTGCTATCTCATGAAATGATCCCCTTACTCCCTGGATCGCCACACTGATACTCTGAATTCCTGTTTTCATCCTTTCGTTTCATATAAAAAAAAATCCCGCTCTCTGCGGGACTGCCTTCATCATATGTCTTAATCTTTATTCGAGATATACAACTATTCAGCCCCTCTTCACGGACGGTAAAAGAAAAAGTAAAAAGAATGGCTGTATGTTGCGATTGATCTCTTCATTTCGGATGCTAAAGTACACAAAAATCAGAAAACTAGGAAAAACGCAAAAAAAAATCATCATCCTTTCTATTCTAATCTTATCGTGTATCTTTATTTTCATAATATGTCAACCGAGATAGAAAGAAAGTTTCTTGTGCGTGGCAGGGAGTTCATCCCGGAGGCCACTGAATCCACCGAGATCGTGCAGGGCTATTTGACTTCGGTGCCGGAGCGAACCGTCAGGGTGCGCATACGGGGCGACAGGGGTTTCATTACGATTAAGGGAAAATCCGGAGATTCAGGTGTTGAGAGGTATGAGTGGGAGAAGGAGATTGCGGTTGATGAGGCCAGGGAGCTCCTGGAGTTATGCGAGCCCTTCCCTGTGGAGAAGACCAGGCACCTGGTTCCTTTCAGGGGACATCTCTTCGAGGTGGATGTCTTTCACGGCCAAAATGATGGGCTGGTAATGGCGGAAATAGAGCTCAAAGCCGTTGATGAGCCGTTTGAGCGTCCTCCGTGGCTTGGTGAGGAGGTTTCACGCGACCCGAGGTATTACAACGCGTTCCTGTCGGTTAAACCATTCAAGAGCTGGTAATGCCTGTTAGAACACGTTCCCAGATCACACGCATTATCATTGCAGTACTGCTGATGATTGCTGCCATTACTATTGCCTCGCTGACCGTGGGGCGAGACATATACAATGGCTCTCGCGATGAGGGGATGCTCTCATTTGCAATTGTAAACGTCTGCGGTTATCTCTTCTTCCTATTCATGCCGGTGGAGGTGGCATTCGTCTATTACATGCAGGGCGATATAAGCATATTGGCTCTTAATGCCGTGGCCATCAGCACTGCGCTCTTCTCACAATCGATTGACTACTCCATCGGGTTGCTGGTAAGCAACAGGTTCATCGACAATTTCATAGGCCGGAGGCGTTACGTGAAGGCCGAGGCCAAGATAGAGAAGTACGGCAATCTCACGATCTTTGTTTTCAATGCCCTGCCCCTCTCCTCCCCGGTGATTTCGCTGGCTGCCGGGATGATCCGCCACCGGATCAGGGATACGGTCATCTGCACTGTGCTGGGATTAATGGTCAAGTATGCAGCGCTGACGCTTGTCTTTTAAAGCAGTAGGCAATAGGCAGTAGTGAGCTATGCGCCAGGTGTTGGAGAATGAGCCAGCCTCAAGGGGAGGCAGTATAGGGCTGATAATAGCCGCAGAATTATAAAGGTGCCCCGCCAAACCGGCTTTACCCCTAATGAAATCTTAAATTTTTTTGCCGTTCACCTTAATCCAAGTGGTTACCAAGCATACTGAGCATCAACCGGAACATTAGGATTACCTTCCACAAAGGTTGATTCGGTTCTGTAAAGTCTGAATTTGGGCGCGTCATCAGGCTCGTCGTATTCCTCCAGATAAAGCAAATTGGTTCCCTGAATCGGATGCCCGTTATGTGAAAAATATCTGCCCGGATATGCGATACTTTCAATGGCATAAACATCCTCACCGTTAATTTCACCAGTTTTGTGAAAAATAAATCCGGTAGCATCATTGGAAAACTCACTTGCTTCAAACCAGCCATCATCTGTAGTGCCGGTAAGGCCTATAAATGGATTATTTGCTACATATAGCCAATTGTTTTCTATGACTTTCGATTTAAATAACAGACCTTTTTTATCGTACATCGTAGTAAAGGAAGATGGCCGGTAAACTTTCAACACCAGATAGTCCCGCTCCTGGGCAATGTCCTCCAGTGTATTATCACCGGATAATGTAAAACTTCGCCTGAACGGGGTGGATGCGTCGATATCTACTACCCTGATTTCCTGATTTTCTTCATCAGTAAAGTAATACAACAATCCCTCAATTGATTTTGAGTCTGATGAAGCGTCATCTTTTTCGCAACCAGTTAAAAATGAAGCTAATAATAGCGCGGCGGCATAAATTACGAAAGTGTGTTTCAGATTTTTCATAGGTCTCGCTATTAACGGTTTATATATATTACTTGAGAAACCCCATCCGACCTAATGTAGGAAATAATCCCTGAAGAATGGGTTTAATCAAACTTTTTTTGAGAAACCAATAAAGAGAATAAAAAGTTCACAGAAATTGAACTTTTCAGAATCAAGGAACAAATATTAGCAGTTACATCTATTTAGGTTTAATTGTCACAAATATCCTTTTGTAGCCTGTTAACTGCGGTTCATTGTTTTCTTTTTCAATTATGCTATTTTGTATATATCACAGCATTTATTTTCTCCCAAAGAGCATTGTCAAACCCGGAAAGAGCAAAAGTTGGATTCCCCGGATCAGATGCATCTCCCATTCTTATAACAACCATTTTTTTGCCGGGAATTACATAAATGCGTTCATCTTCTGCCCCCATGGCTGCATACATATCTGATGGAGCATTTGGTACCAGGGGTCCCTGATAAACAGTCTGAGACCCGGGAACCATATAACTCGTTTTACCATTTAACCACCATAAGTATCCGTAAGATGGATTGATATTTTGTGAAGTACTAATACTTATATTGAAAGATGATTCATTCAGTATTTGTTCGTTCTCCCATTTTCCTTTATTAAGTGCTAATAGTCCAAACCTTGCCATGCTCCGTGTATTACTATTATAGATTTTAAATATGAGCCCGTTATCCCAGAATCCGTCCATCCCGATTTTAGCCTTTAATTTGGTATTGAAGTAAGTTTCAAAATCCTGATTGCCGGCATCAGCAACAACATCCATCAATGCCTGAAAGACATTATGGTAGGACCACCTGGTCCCGGCATCTGCAAGATATGTTAAGTTCGATTTTATTACAAGATTGGATTCGTCATTGATGCCGGAGGTCATTGTGAGCAGATGTTTCAGCGTTATTAAATTCTCTTTCTCCGGTGTTTCACTTGTCCACCCTGCACCCAAATAATCAGATACTTTATCATTAATATCCAGTAATCCTTCCTGCTGGGCTATGAGGGTTGTGGTTGCCACCAATGTCTTTCCGGCACTGTTCCATTGCCAGGTAGTGGTTGGAGTATGCCCGTTAAAGTACTCCTCCAATACAATTCGTCCATTGACGATGATCATAAAAGATCTGGAATTTTTTTGAATTAAGAAATCCTTTAAAGGTTGAACTGCACTTTCATTCCACCCCAGACTGGATAAAGACTTTGTATCCCATTCATTATCTGAAGGGAAGTACATAGAATCATCAGGTTGGTCATCATCATCGTTTTTGTTGCATGCTGTTAATGGGAGTAATAGCAGCAATAGGATTTTTAAGTATTTCATATGATAACAGGCTTAGTTTCGATGGATTATTTTTTCGTTTATACGATCAGAGTCTCAAAATGTTTGATATTCAATATCACTTCACAAAACCATGGTTGGTAATGCTATTAAACGATCACAAAAAGGCCTTCTTTATATGGAATAGTAAATTCGATTGCGTTTTTATCAATAGAACCTGTTCCATGGGGTATTGAAAACGCCGGCTCAAATGATTCTAGCCAATGTATTGACAAAGCAGCAAATGCCTCACTCGCACAGCAGGCAGTATTATTATTGTTTTTTAAGGCCTGGTGTTATCTCTTTATTTTCTATGTTACAGAGAAATATTATAAACTCCATTTGTGAGAATCAAGCTGTCAATGTTTGCTTCATTGATTTCAGTATATCCTTCATGCTCTCTTCCTGTTTTTACTTCAATTTTATTAAATAAATACTTGTCATCTTCCTGTTTATTAAGAACCAAAATAAAATAACCATTTTCACTCCTGATAATTGCGTTTGATGGCAATGCAGTTACAGTATCCTTATTTGTTATTATTTCAGCCTCAACAAACTCATTTGCAATAGTATTTGTTTGTTCTTTATCTTTTATCGTTGCATAACAATCAATCGATTTTGTATCGTTATCAATAACAACACCAATAGAATTTAATGTGGCAAGGTGCACATCTTTAACGTTTGTAGATTTTAAACGAACGGACTGCCCCTTTTTTAAATCTACAATATCCTGGGCAAATACAGATAGTTTTACCTGAAACATATCCGGGTTGATAATTTCTATAAGCTCAGTTTGAGAGTCAATATAACTTCCGATACTAGTTTTGAGTCTGGAGACATAGCCGCCAATTGGTGATTTTACTGTGTAGAATGAGTAAAATTCCCCGTTCTCTATTTTTGAAACTGAAAAACCAATAGACTCAATTTTTAATTTTAATCCAGTGTATTTTGCCAAAGAGGTTTTGAATTCAGTTTCAGCAAGAATGAAGTCTTTCTCTGACGTCACTTTTTCATTATACAGGGATTCAATACGTTCGTATTCACTTTTTAAACGTTTGAAACTTGCTGACGCTTCTGCAAACTCATTCTGAATATCAATTATTTCATTGCCGGCTATTTCTAGTAATGGTTGATTTTTTTCCAAAAATTGTCCATTTTGGCAATAGATTTTTTTAACTATACCCTGAAATGGTGCACTTACTTTAGCCATACCGTCGGGTAATGGTACAATAGTGCCATTACACTTTACTATGGTTTCAAAAACTCTTGTTTCAGTTTTCCCCAGTTGCATTGAATCGGTAATGAACTGTTGATTTGTAATTTCAACGAGAATTGATTCTTGTTGTGTGGATTCTAGACTTTTATTGCCGCAAGCAGAAACAAAGAAAGTAGCAGCGGCAAAAAATAGCAGATGTTTTACAGTATTCATAATATTTTATTTCGAAAGGTAAATAAGTTCAAGTGCTGTATTAGTATAAATCATTAAATTGCTTAAGTAATCCAACTTTATTTGAAGAGCAGTTTCAGTGCTGGTTGCAAACTTAAAGAAATCAATTTCCCCATTTTCAAAGTTAAGCTGTGCAGTTCGCATAATTTCATCGTAAAGTATGCTGCCGTGATCGTTGTAATAGTCCAGTAGTTCTCTAAGCTTCTTATGCGAATTTATAAGTTCCTTTTGCTTTGATTTTAAGAGTTCAATTTCATATTCCGAGAAATATTTAGTCGCATACATCGCTATTTTGGATGCTTTAATTTTTGATTTTTGGGCACTAAAAAATATTGGAATAGAGACACCGGCTTCAAATCCGTGATAATATTTAGCATAATCAAAAAAGTTAGTACCCAAAAAGTAATTAAATGATATATCAGGCAAAAGTCTATTCTTTTCAATTCCGATGTTGGCATTACTCAGTTCTTCCTTACTTTTTAACCATAAGAATAAAGGAGTAGATTCGATACTTCTTTCCGTATAATTTAAAACCTGAAGTTCTTGCGAAACCACGAACGAACTATCGATACCCATTAAGGTTTTAAGTTTTGAATAGGTGTTGCCAAAGTTATATTTGACTTCACTGAGTTGATGTTTTATTTGTTGTTGCTTAGCCTTAATGTTAAGTAAATCAAGATTGCTGATATCACCTCTGCTGTTTCTGACAGTTGCACCCCTAAGAATGTTGAGGTATAGACTGTCAATGTTTTGGTAAATCTTCAGTTTTTCGCTTAATATTTGAAGTTCGACATAATTGATCGAAACTTGTTTGATTAAATATTCGCTTTGGATTTTTAATTCGGTACCGGCGATACTGTGTTCAATCCTTTTTGCTTTCAGTTCAGCACTGTAGAGAGTTGGAAAGCTGAAAGTTTGAGTAATACCCCAAACATTTAGTGGATGGTTATTCTCAGCTATATTGTTTTGGTCAGTTCCAAATGCAAAGATCGTTTTATCCAGTGCAATTGCCGATGGTATCAATGCCTTCTGTTCTTCAACTTTAAGTGAGTAGGCTTTGATTTCTTTGTTGTTTTGCAATGCAATATTTATTGCATCATCCATTTTTAATTCTTTGGTTTGTCCAGCAACATGAAACGACGGAAGCAGGAATAAAAGGAGGATAACGCAATGCTTAGCTCTTATAAACCGCAAAGGGAATAATTTTATACTGATAACGTCGTTAAAAATCTCAAACATTAGTGGGAGAGCAATCATGGTAAGCATAGTTGAGGTGAATAATCCTCCAATCACTACTGTTGCCAAAGGGCGCTGCACCTCAGCTCCGGCACCTGTAGATATTGCCATTGGAAGAAATCCCATTGCTGCAGCACCAGCAGTTAGCATTACCGGGCGAAGTCTGTCTTTAGTACCTTGAATAATTAACTCACGCATACTCATTGTTCCATGGTGCTTAAGCTCCTTCAGATGTTCAATGAGCACAATTCCGTTAAGGACTGCTATTCCGAACAGAGCAATAAATCCAACTCCTGCCGAAACACTAAAGGGCATGTCTCTTAACCAGAGCAGGAATACTCCCCCAACAGTGGCCAGTGGAATTGCTGTGAAAATCATTATTGCGTCTTTGAAAGATTTGAAAGCAAAGTGCAGGAATATAAATATTAGTAGTAAAGCCACAGGTACAGCGATACGTAGTCGGTTTGTTGCATTCTGCAAATTTTCAAATTGTCCACCGTAGGCAATGTAAGTACCAGGTTTTAAGGTGATATTCTTATCCACCGTGGCTTGAATATCTTGTACTACAGATTGAAGATCCCTGTTTCGTACATTTACGCTAACAACCACTCTGCGGTGCGTGTTTTCTCTTGATATTTTTGCAGGACCCTCGGCATATTGTATTTCGGCAAGCTCCGACAGCGGAACTTGATTACCATCGGGTATTGGAACCCTGAGTTGCTTAATATCATTTATATCTGTTCGGTTTTCTTTATCGAAACGAACAACTAAATCAAAGCGTTTTTCACCCTCAAAAACGACTCCGGTAGCCTCTCCTCCCAAAGCTGTGGCAAGGTAACTGTTTAGCGTTCTGATATCTACTCCATAATATGCTATTTTTGTTCGGTTATAGTCAATTTTTATTTGAGGTAATCCTGCGGTCTTTTCAAGAATAATATCACTTGCACCAGGGATTCCATTAATTAAATCTTTAATTTCAATTGCTTTTTTATCGATATACTCCAAATCATCGCCAAAAATCTTAATGGCAATGTCTGAACGAACCCCCGTAATAAGTTCGTTGAAGCGCATTTCAATAGGTTGTGTAAATTCGTACTCAATTCCGGGAATGGCCGATAGAGCCTCCTTAAATTTGTCGGCCAATTCCTCTTTACTCTTAGCGCTGGTCCATGTTTTATGGGGCTTGAGTTTGATAATCATATCTATTTCCTCCATCGACATTGGGTCGGTAGGTACTTCTGCTGCACCAATCCTGCTGACTATCTTATCAACTTCGGGGAATTTATTCATCAATATCTTCTCCATTTTCGTGGTGGTTTCAATGGTTTTTGATAACGATGTCCCTGTTTTTAGAACTGGCTGAATTACAAAGTCACCTTCATCCAAAGTAGGAACAAACTCACCTCCGATTCTTGTGAAAAGCAATGCCGTCAAAAGCAACGAAACCAAAGCAGCACCAAGCACAAGTCTCTTATGGGAACAAGCCCAATGAATGACTGGTAAATAGGATTTATGTGCAAGATTCATTATCCAATCGGAAATATTTCTCTTATCTGATTTTTTTGGTTTCAGAAATAACGATGATGCGACTGGCAACCATGTTAAACCCAATATCATTGCCCCAATAATTGCGAAACTGAACGATAGGGCCATGGGTTTAAACATTTTCCCTTCAACTCCGGATAACGAAAGTATCGGAATAAACACTATAAGAATAATGACTTGTCCAAAGATGGCCGATTTCATCATTTTTGATGCTCCATCAAAAGATATTGCATCCATAATACTTGCCCGCTCTTCAATGTTTGTATTTTGGATTTCACCTTTCTTTACCGATATTTTAAAAGCAATAAACTCCACAATGATAACTGCTCCATCTATTATTATCCCAAAGTCAAGGGCGCCAAGGCTCATCAAATTGGCATCAATTCCAAAAATGTACATCATTGATATGGTGAAAAGCAGGGCAAGAGGAATCATAGAGGTAATTACCAATGCAGAACGGAGGTTCCCAAGAAGGAGAATCACTGTGAGCATTACAATTATTGCTCCAAGTATCAGGTTCTCTACAACGGTGAGTGTGGTTTTTGCAACTAATTCGCTTCTGTCAACAATAGGGTTGATATAAATTCCCTCGGGTAAGTTTTCCTGAATTTCTGCAACTCTGCTTTTAACCTCTTTTATAACCTCTTTAGAGTTCGCATTTTTAAGCATCATTACCTGTCCGAGAATAGTTTCTCCTTTCCCATTTGCTGTAATTGCTCCATATCGGTTGGCGTGACCAAATTTAACAATTGCAATATTCTTTATTAGAATAGGGGTCCCATTAACGTTCTTAACAACAATATTTTCAATGTCTTCAACGGATTTCACCTGACCATCGCCTCGTATAAAGTAGCTTTGATTAGTCTTCTCGATATATGAACCTCCCGATATACTGTTGTTTGCTTCCAGAGCATTGAAGACTTCCATCAGGTTTATGTCCATAGCAATTAGTTGCGATGGATTAATAGATACTTCGTATTGTTTAAGATATCCTCCCCAGCTATTTATTTCAACCACGCCATTAATACCTGATAATCTTCGTCTGATAACCCAATCCTGGATGGTTCGCAGGTCGGTTGCGGTGTATTTGTTTTCATATCCTTCTTTTATGTCGAGCGTATATTGATATATTTCCCCTAATCCTGTAGTTATAGGACCCATTTCAGGTTCTCCAAAGCCTTCAGGAATTTTTGCCGATGCACTTTTTATTTTTTCGGCAATAAGTTGGCGTGGAAGGTATGTGCCAAGGTCTTCATCGAAGATTATGGTAACCAGCGATATGCCAAATTTCGATACTGAACGGATTTCGGCTACTCCTGGAAGGTTGGCCATCTCCATTTCAACTGGAGCGGTTATGTATTGCTCAATTTCCTGAGTAGATAAATTCCCCGATGTGGTTATAACCTGAACCTGATTGTTGGTTATGTCCGGAACAGCTCCTACTGGGATTTTGAATACGGCAAATATTCCAAAAGCTGATATGGTTAAGGTAAACAGAATAATTATCAGTTTATTCTTGATACTGAATTCAATAATTTTTTCAAGCATGCTAGTCTATGTATGATTATTTCATATTGTAGAGTTGCCACCATGGTGTACCTGGTGACTGGTGGTGCTCATAATGGTATCCGAAAAAGTAGCATGATACCATGGCCCAGAGGTGATTCTTTTTTAGTGTGCGTGCACGGTAAATGCCCATCTCCTCAGTATGCGGCTCGCGGTGGGGCATAAAGGTGCCAAAATAGAAGAGCTGGAACGTGGAGAGAAAAGCTGGCACGATCCAAAGGAGGATTAGTGCGGCCTGACTGATTCCGGCAAACCGGAACAGTATATTGTAGGCAACAGCCATGACAATAAGCTGAAACAGGGTGGTGTACCGCACCATAAAACTGAACCACCAGGGCCAGAACGACTGTGATTTCGTGTAGAAGTCGGGGTCCTTCCCGGTGCCCGGATATTTGTGGTGGTCCCAGTGGTTTTTAATCAGCCGTGCATAAGACATTCCAGCGAACAGGAATACTGCAGAATACCCTATGGCATTGTTGACAACCCTGTTCCTCGATACCAAACGGTGCATGGCATCATGACCGGTAATGAAGAGTCCGGTATAAAGATACGCCTGTACCACAATGTGAAGGTACATCCACGGATTGACTGCAGACACCTCAACTGAGGTTAGAATATACACCAGGTGAGCTCCCCACAGCGCCATAATGGTCAATGCAATTACAACGCCCATAGCTTGACAGATAATCGAAATTTAACCAGTAAAACAAATAAAAATAACCGAGTATAGATCAGCACAGCTGCCATTTATTTCTTGTAGTTAACCACACAAGTAACATCCGCAAACAAGATCAGCAAAAAGTAGAGTACTAATTTCATCAGTCCTCCTAAAACAATTAGACATTTTAATTGTTCAGAATTTTAATAGGAACGCTTAAACAAAAAATATACATACAACTGTGAGTAAAAAAGCGATTATCGTTGGCACGGGACTCGGTGGTCTGACAACCGCTATGAGACTTGCCAGTAAAGGCTATTCCGTGGAAATGGTGGAGAAGTTTCACCAGGCTGGAGGGCGACTGAACCAGCTGAAAAAAGACGGTTTCACATGGGATCTCGGACCCTCGTTTTTCAGTATGAGCTATGAATTCGATGAGTTCTTCAAAGATATTGGTATCAAGGCCCCGTTTGAATTCATCGATCTGGACCCGCTTTACACGGTACGGATCCAAAACGATCATCGCAAGTATGTCATTCACAAAGACCTTGACAAGCTTGCGGAGCAGTTTGCTGAGATCGAGCCCAACTTCAAACAAAATATGGAGAGGCTGCTGCTTTCAGGCGGTAAGTTTTTCCACGATACCGAAGACCTGGTGATCAAAAAGAACTACAACTCCCTGATGCATTACCTGCTGACGCTTGCCCGTGTACCATGGGGACATTCCCCAAAAATGGTGCGTTCTGTATGGAAAGAGCTGGAGCGTCATTTCGAATCGCAGCAGGTGAAGCAGATTTTCTCCCTGGTAGCCTTCTTTTTGGGAGCCACCCCCTACGATACCCCGGCTATCTATACCCTGCTCACATATACCGAACTGGTTCATGACGGTTACCACAATGTGAAAGGTGGAATGTACAAGATCGTGGAGGGACTGCTGGCGGAGATGAGGAAGATGGATATAACCATCCATTATAATACCGAAATAACTGGCTTTGAGAAGAAGGATGGACGCGTTAACGCACTCCTCGATTCCACCGGAAAACGCTGGGAAGCTGATACCTACGTGATTAACAGTGATGCAGCCGGCTTCAGGCATGAGGTCTTTAAGCGGCCAAAATTCACTGAGGAGCGTCTCGACAAGATGAAGTGGACCCTGGCACCTTTTACCATGTACCTCGGCGTGAAAGGTAAAATCGATTCCCTGGAACACCATAATTACTTCCTGGGTGACAACTTTGAGGATTATGCCAACAAGATCTTCAAGAACTCGATCAGTCTTGATAAACCCTACTACTACGTAAACGTCAACTCGAAATCCAATAACGATATGGCGCCGGCCGGACATGAAAACCTATACATCCTCTGTCCGGTCCCCGACCTGAGGTTCAAACCCGACTGGAGCGACCGGGAGAAGCTGGCTGATGATATCATGACCGACCTGTCGGAGCGCACCGGGTTTGACATAAAGGCCAACCTGGTGACCAAGACCATTTACGACCCTATCGATTGGCGCGATGCCTTTAACCTCTATAAGGGAAGCGGACTCGGACTGGCACATGACCTGAACCAGATCGGATACTTCAGGCCGAAGAACAAAGACGAGGAATTCAATAATGTATTCTATGTAGGAGCCTCCACAATTCCGGGAACCGGGCTCCCCATGACCGTGATAAGTTCTAAACTGGTGACAGAAAGAATTGTTGGATAACATGGATCTCTTTACCCACAAGCCCCTGCAGCTAAGAAGGCTGCGTTACCGTATCTCCGATCACCGCAAACTGTTGATTTCCGGAGTCACCATGATGCACTGCAAACTTAATATATGCTGATGGAAAAGAGCTCCTGGACCTACTTACTGCTTCTGGGCCTGTCTATCCTCTACCCACTCGCCCAGAGCTTTGAAAAAAAAGTTTCCATGTACCGGAAATTCCGGTTCATTTTTCCGGGAATCCTCTTCTCGGCTACGCTTTTCATCATCTGGGACATCTTCTTTACCCGCTATGAAATCTGGGGGTTCAACCGCGCCTATACCCGCGATCTCTATGTAGCCGGCATCCCTGTCGAGGAGTGGCTCTTCTTTATCGTTGTACCATATTGTGTCTTCTTCATCCACGAAGTCCTTCGCTACTACGTCAAAGAATTCTACTTTCCACGCCTCTCCAAAGGCATCATTATCGGCCTGATCGCCATCCTTACCCTCTCCTTGCCCTTTGTAGTAACCAAGACATATACCTTCACCGCGTTCGCTTTTGTGCTGCCCTTCCTGGTGCTGCAACTGGTATTGAAGACGTTCAAGACCTGGTTCTCCGGATTCATTCTCACCTACCTGATCACATTCATTCCCTTTTTGGTGATCAATGGGTTTCTAACCCGCATTCCAGTGATCTGGTATAACGACAGCGAAAATCTCGCGCTACGCATCACCACGGTTCCGTTGGAGGACTTTGTCTACCTGCTGGGCATGCTGATCCCCGCATTCACAATTTATCAGCTGCTCCTCCAGAGGTACGCCTCCCCCTCCCTCCGGAATAAAATGAACCTTGACAAAACAACCGGCTTCTAATCTAATCAAACCAAATCAAACCTGTCAAGGTTCATTACTTTGTTCCATACCGCCACGAAATCTTGTACAAATTTTTCACTGGCATCCGAACTTCCATAGACCTCAGCAAGTGCCCTGAGCTCTGAATTTGATCCAAAAATGAGATCAACCCTTGTACCTGTCCATTTTAGATCGCCTGTCATGCGATCAAGCCCTTCAAACTCTTCCTTAGATTCAGAGGTTGATTTCCAAACAGTATTCATATCGAGCAAGTTTGCGAAGAAATCGTTAGTTAGCACTTCCGGACGTTTGGTAAATACGCCATGTTTTGAATTGTCAAAGTTTGTGTTCAGAACACGCATTCCACCAATAAGAACTGTCATTTCAGGTGCAGTTAACGTAAGCAGCTGAGCTTTATCTACCAGAAGTTCTTCAGTTGATATCGTATATTTAGTTTTTACATAGTTCCTGAATCCATCGGCTACCGGCTCCAGTACTGCGAGAGAATCCATATCGGTTTGTTCCTGCAAAGCGTCCATTCGACCGGGTGTGAAAGGCACTGTTTTTTTATGGCCTGCAGCTTCGGCAGCTTTTTCAACAGCTGCACAACCTGCTAAGACAATGAGATCAGAAATAGAAACTTTTTTACCATCTGCTTGAGCATTATTAAACTCTTTCTGAATGGCTTCAAGCACTGCCAGTACTTCCTTCAGCTGAGGGGGATTATTAACCACCCAGTCTTTTTGTGGAGAAAGACGGATGCGCGCACCATTTGCACCACCTCGCTTATCTGATCCGCGAAAGGTTGAAGCTGAAGCCCAGGCGACAGATACAAATTGTGATATTGACAGTTCTGAAGCTAATATTTTACCTTTTAACCATGTAATGTCATGCTCATCAATTAGTATATGATCAACTTCAGGAATCGGATCCTGCCAGATCATTTCTTCCTTGGGCACTTCAGGACCCAGGTAGCGTGTCCGCGGCCCCATATCCCTGTGCGTCAACTTAAACCATGCGTGCGCAAAAGCATCAGCAAATTCAAGTGGGTTCTCATAGAATCGCCTGGAAATTTTTTCATAGGCCGGATCAAAACGCAATGCAAGATCAGTGGTAAGCATAGCCGGATCATGTTTTTTTGACGGATCGTGTGCATCCGGTACAACCTTTCCTGCATTTTTTGCTATCCACTGATGTGCACCTGCCGGGCTTTTTGTCAACTCCCATTCGTATTTAAAGAGGTTTTCGAAGAAATAATAACTCCACTTGACAGGGGTTTGGGTCCAGGTAACTTCAATACCACTTGTAATTGTATGGCCACCTTTTCCTTCACCAAACGAGCTTCGCCAACCCAACCCCTGCTCTTCAAGAGAAGCGGCTTCAGGTTCAGACCCTAAATGTTTGGCATCACCAGCTCCATGAGTCTTTCCAAAGGTGTGCCCCCCAGCAATTAATGCCACGGTTTCTTCATCGTTCATTGCCATACGGGCAAAAGTATTTCGGATATCTGTTGCTGCTGCGAGCGGATCGGGATTTCCATTTGGGCCTTCCGGATTTACATAAATAAGTCCCATCTGAATGGCTGCAAGAGGGTTATCTACTTCGCTTTTATCCAGGTTACGATTATCATTCTCTAACCATTTTGATTCTGAACCCCAATAAATATCTTCCTCTGGTTCCCAAACATCTTCACGACCTCCGGCAAAACCAAGGGTTCTAAATCCCATCGACTCCAGAGCAACATTGCCAGCCAGAATCATCAGATCAGCCCATGAAATTTTCCGGCCATACTTCTGTTTTATTGGCCAGAGAAGTCTTCGGGCTTTATCAAGGTTGACATTGTCAGGCCAGCTGTTCAGAGGTGCAAATCGTTGTTGACCGCGTCCTGCGCCACCGCGACCGTCACCGGTGCGATATGTACCTGCGCTGTGCCATGCCATACGGATAAACAGTGGACCATAGTGTCCGAAATCTGCCGGCCACCAGTCCTGCGAGTCAGTCATTAACTTCTGAAGGTCTGTTTTTAAAGCCTTCAAATCAAGGCTTTTAAACGCTTCAGCATAATTGAAATCTTTATCCATCGGGTTTGATAACGAAGAATGCTGACGCAGGATATTTAATTGTAACTGATTGGGCCACCAATCGCGATTCTTAATCCCGCTGCTTCCTACACTGTGCTTATGAGTAGCTCCGGTTACCGGGCATTTGCTCAACTTTTCAGAGTTTTGTTCCATGGTATATTATTTATTTTTATTGAATTTCAATGAAAATTGAACTGATGAAATCAATTATACATCAAATAATTTCATTCACTTTTTTTGAGGACTTCTGAACTTCCCGATTATTTGAAGTTTTATCTCCTCGATATCAAAATCCTGAATTTTATTTTTTTTGAAATATTTTTCAAGAATTCTATTTATTTCATCATTCTCATAATCTTTTATTATGCTTGATTCACAACTATATAAATGATGGTGCGGTTCTGGAATGGCATCATATCGGATTATTTGTTTTTCAGTTTCAACTTTATTTATAAGTCTTCTGGCGACCATAATATCAAGAGCCTTGTATACAGTAGCAGTAGCGATATTTTGGTTTTGAGTTCTTATATATTTATATATTTCTTCCGCAGTAGGATGATTTTTTAATTCGATTATTGCCTCAAGTATTGATAATCTTCTTGGGGTGGCCTTCAACCCTTTTTCCCGTAATTTGATCTTTAGAGATTCTATATTCATAAAAATTCAATTAAAGTAGAATTATTCCACTTTAATTAGCAAATTTATTATCAATTTGATTTAAAACAAATTTATTGCCTTTTTTAGGAAGCCTAAATCGAACTCTTTTCAAACTAAGGCTTTGTGAAGTATTAAGGGGCCAGTTAAAGTGTAAAAATTTATTGAGTTTTGAATTTTGAAATTTTTAATTGTAGCCTATCCCCTTCTTTTCCCGAAAAATAAGCTTTTGACATTATTGCTACCAGATTAAGAAACGATTTTGAATCACAAGGGATTGAAAACAGGTTCAAGGAACAAGAAATGCACCATTGGGAGCGAAGTAGAATGTCGTAAGTCATAAGGCGAATGCAGTATATGGAAAGGGGGAACAAAAAACCGGAGACTTTTTAGGGTCTCCGGCAGTGCAAATATGTAATCTCTAAAACGTGAAGGAAATATCTTATGGTGGCAGGGTCAGGCCTGCTTCGCGTACTGCACCTCGCAGAAGATGCGCACATCTTCGCTGACCAGCACTCCACCGCTCTCCAGTGCTGCATTCCAGTTCAGACCCCACTCCTTGCGGTTGATCTTGCCTGTCAGGCTGAAACCTGCTTTGAGATTACCCCAGGGATCCTTGCCTATCCCACCGACCTCTACATCAAGCTTAACGGGTCTTGTGACATCCCTGACGGTCAGATTGCCGTTTAAAGTAAAATTCTCATCATCAACCTTATCAATGGATGTGGATTCAAACTTTAAGACGGGATATTTTTCAACATCAAAAAAATCGGCACTCTTGAGATGCCCGTCTCTCTGATCAGAGTTGGTGTAAACCGATGCCGTGGCTGCCTGAAACTTAATCTTTGCGGTGGCAAAATCATTTCCCTGAGTCTCAACCTCCGAGGAGAACTCTTTGAAGCTTCCGGTAACAGTGGTGATCATCAGATGCTTAACCTTGAACTGAATCTCACTGTGCGAAGGGTCTATAGTCCATTTTGTTGTTTCCATAGTATTGGTCTCTGTTTTATTCAACATTTGTTAGTTAGAGTTTAACAACAATATGTTGGATATTGTTCAACGGGAGTTGCACAATCCAGTCGGCAGTTGGCAGTCCTCAGCCGGCAGTCTTATCAGGTAATAGGTAATAGTCTCCATTCGGTAATAAGCAGTCATTCTCAGGCAGTAGTCGTCATACATGTAGAATTTCGACTTTACAGACTTTATGGACTTTCAGACCTTATTGCTGCAGACTGCAGACTGCTATTCAGATTGTATATCTCACCCCGGTGAGCTCCTCGGAGACATCCCAGAGTCGTGCTGCCAGTGCCGGATCAAACAGCTTTGCAGCATCATTGGTAAGGACGGGATTGCCCTTGGTGTTGCCGGGACCGTCAGGACCGATATACTCACCGCCACGGAGATCGGGATGGGTAGCAGCATAGAGTGTGGGCAGCGCTCCCTTAACTGCCGGCTGTGCCACGATACCCATGACCCACTTCATGACCGCGCCGGTCTCCTTGCCCGAGCCGCGCGACAGCAGGTTGGTGACACTGATGCCGGGGTGGCACGCAATACTGATAGTGGAGGCTTCAGCCCTCTCGAGCCGGTGCTGAAGTTCAATGGCGAATAGCAGGTTGGATAGCTTGCTCTGACGGTAAAATGGCATCGGACTGTAACCCTTTGATCCGTCAAGGTTCGTGAAATTGATCTTCGCCCTGCGGGCAGCTATACTGCTGATGGTGACAATCCTGGAGAGTGGCGTGGCCATAAGCATCGGCAGGAGATGAGCGGTGAGCGCAAAATGACCGAGGTGGTTGGTACCGAACTGGAGCTCAAAACCGTCCTTTGTCTTCGAATATGGTGGCACCATCACTCCCGCATTGTTTATAAGCAGGTCCAGCCTGTCAAACCGGCTGCTGAACTCCGTGGCAAACTGCCTTACAGATGTAAGATCACCCAGGTCGAGATGCATGACGGTTACGGATGCTGCCGGGTGTTTTGTCTTTATCTTCGCGGCTGCCTTCTCCCCCTTCACGGTATTCCTAACTGCAATAACGAGGTCAGCTCCCCGGGAGGAAAGCACCTCCGTGGCCGAAAAGCCTATACCGCTCGCCCCGCCAGTGACAATAATACGTTTCCCTTCAAGGTTGCCTATTCGTTCAGTAGTCCACTTAGTCATGTCAGTACAGATTTTTTTGTATAAAACATCCTGCGGGTGCAAAAAGTTCCGCAAATATAGAGGATAATAAATGTGGAGAGCCTGAATGCCCCCTGGAAAGAGCCATCGGCTCCTTACAGGCTTACCGAATAGGTGAGTCCGATCAGGTTCGTATATGCAGGCTTGGTCACCCTGCTTTCATTGTAGATGTATTCAATACCGAAAGTGTGTTTCTTATTCAGGGTGTACTCGACCCCGATCATCGAACGCCACTTGTCTATTGTGTATTCGTTGGGCTCTGAGAGCAGTCCATGCAACTCTGTATTGACATAGGGCATCAGCGGGATTCCCTTGATGTCATAGCCCAGCTCGAACCTTAGGCGCTGGTACCAAACCGGCACCTCATCTCCTGGTTCCTCGATCCATGTTTTGAACTGTTCCTGGAGGCGATACCTGACGGTAAGGGTGAAACGGTAAAACGAAGGGGCTCTCCCTCTGACCTGCGCGAACCAGCGGTGACGCACATGAAACTGATCATCCTTCTCCAGCTGCTCTGTGATCCGGTAATAAACACCGGCAGCAAGGTAGTCGTTGAACTTGTACCTCAGTCCGGGCTCAAGGTAGATGGTCTCAATCCTCGCTGCATTCTGATCCGTTCTGACGCTTGTCTCAAGATCGAACCGCAGTCCCTTCCATAAATCCTTGTCGGCCTTGACCTCGTACCATATTCCGTAATCGGTCTTCTGACCAGTCAGCACCGAGGATAACAACACTGCCGCTATTACGGCCAGGCTCCTTCTAATCATCGTCATTATCGTCCTGTTTGATGAAACCGTTCTGGTCGGCGAGGTTGACCGAGCGGCCCTTGTCTTCGTAATAAATTATCATCCGGCAGGTGTCTTTCAGGAAATTGATGGCTCCAATCTCAACCTTCTTAATATCTGTGATGCCAGTCCGCTGCTGAAGATCGGCTATCATCTCGTCATACTTTTCGGGAACGATCAGGTTTATCTTTTCATAGACGATTGACTTTGAGGAGATGTGCCTGAGTAGCCATATCTTTTCCAGACCGAATGTGATCACGATCACAGCTATATTTGCGAACAGGATCTCAAACAGGCTGGTCCCGGCTGTGAGGGCGTTGATGACGGAGACGCCGATCACCAGGAACAGGTAGGTCATCTCCTTGATAGGCATGGGGTTGGTCCTGTACCTGATTATCCCGAATATGGCAAAAAGTCCCAGCGCAAACCCGATCTGCAGGCTGACGCTCTCAAGGAGGTAACAGAGCAGGAATACAACGCTTGAGATTAGAATATAGGTAAAAAGATAATCTTTTCTCCTGGTAGTGGTGTAATATAGCCATCGTACCAGGAGGAGTATGACCACAAGGTTAATGCCGAAGCGTAACACTAGTTCCGGCAAACCGTTAAAGCTGAACAATTCCGATGCCGTCATTGCAGCGCTGCCGTCAGGCAGTCCCATTCCTGTTATATTCATCCCTGATCCTGTTTAAGAGCAAAAATTTCGGTTTTAAATTATTCTGTTTCGGCGCCCCGTTCACCATGGCCATGCCCATGGCATACTTGCTGAAGCCCGTGCTGCGGATCCCCAGGTGCTTGAGCTGCTGAAAAAAGGGTGAGAGCGTGGTTGACTTTTCACTCTTTATCTCCGCGATGGCCAGGAAAGGCATCTTCACACCTTCGCCCTTCAGGTTGTTCCAGGAAATATTATAATCGATAGTTATCCTCTCCGCCTTGTCCAGGTTCACCAGCGTGATGCGCGTGAAACCGGTGTTGAGCACTGCCTTCAGTGTGCCTGCGTTGGCGAATATCAGCTCGGTGAGGAATTCACGCGACTGCTCTATGTGGTTCATATCGCCCGGCTCCTTCTCCATCCTCGATTTGGATGTACGACCCTTGTTCGACTTCTGTTTCACCTCCAGGAAGGTCAGTCCGTTCGTCTCATAGGTCCTGATCCTTACCTTCGCCCTGTTGAGCTTGCCTGTCACATGCTGGCTGTAGAAAAGGAGCTCCGGGGTATCAAAATAGACGGTCTTGTAGCGGAACTCACGCTGCCAGTCTATCTCAAGAGTCTTGTAAAGCGAGCGAACATTCTGAAGCAGCAGCGGTAACTTGCTGACTGAGAAGAGATACTTGGTGTCGATACGGTTCATGTACCTGACGTCTGTCATACCTTCAAGACCCACCGGTTCAAACCCTTTAAGTATACTAGTTATTTCCTTTAATTCCATTACCTGAAACCCGTGCAAAGATAACAGACTTTTCAACGTTCCAAAGTCCGCAAAAATCCTGCATCTGCGCTACTGATAACGGAGCTTCACCACCAATTATTTCACCGGTGTTAAAAGCTGTGTAAAGGACTCAGGATCAGAATCCCTTGAACCACTCCTGGAATTTCTCGCCCAGCAGTGGGATTGGTTTCATCTCACCCTGAATGGACCACAAGAGGCTCATCAGCCAGAAGGCAAATACCAGCAGCCCTCCAAGGATCCACAGTACAGGGCCGAAAATCGGGATCACATTAAGGACCCTCAGAGCGATGGCCATGATGATGATTCCGAGGTTCTGCTTGATATAGTAACTGGCAAGCTCCTCCTTGTTGTTCATGTTTATTATCAGCGCTATTACCCATCCCACAACGAAGAGATGTGAGATGATGGCCTTGGTCTTTGCATCCATTGAATTATTGGTTTATGGTTTACTCAAAATTAAAAATATTATTTGCCGCAGGTGTGTCTGATGAAGGAAAATTTTGAGGGAACCCGGTTAAAAGGAGAAAGGGTAAGGGCGAATGTATATTTTTGTGCCCTGATATTTTAGCATTGCATGGAATACATAACTTCTCACACAGGAGAGTTTGCCGCGCTTGCCGTGGCTCTCTTCTGGACCATCACCGCGCTGGCTTTCGAGTCGGCCAGCCGCAAGGTCGGTTCACTCACAGTAAACATTATAAGGTTAAGTCTTGCCATGATCTTCCTGAGTATCTATACTCTCATCTTTCGCGGTCAGCTCTTTCCTTCAGATGCCACAACCCACAACTGGGTCTGGCTGGGCCTCTCGGGGATTGTGGGTCTGGTGCTCGGCGATTACTACCTTTTCCGTTCTTATCCTCTCATAGGCTCGAGGTTTGCTATGCTGATCATGACCCTCGCTCCTCCCCTGGCGGCGATCTTCGGTTACTTCATCCTGGGGGAGTCACTGAACCTCATGCAGATTGCCGGCATGGCAATCGTCATCCTGGGTATAGCCCTGGCTATCTTCAACAAACCGGTTAAGGGTGAGCGACTGTCAATCAAGTTTGCGCCGGCAGGGTTGCTATTTGCCTTCATTGGCGCTATCGGGCAGGGACTTGGTATCGTTCTGAGCAAGTACGGAATGGAGGGGTATGATGCCTTCGCCTCAACCCAGATCAGGATCATTGCCGGGCTGGCTGGTTTTGTCATTTTAATATCACTCTTGCGCCGGTGGGGCAATGTGTGGGCAGCCGTCAGGAATGCGCCGGCAATGAAGGCGCTGGTGCTCGGGGCCTTCTTCGGCCCGTTCCTGGGCATCTCTTTCTCACTGCTGTCAGTGAAATTCACCCAGGCGGGTATCGCCTCAACCATCATGGCTATTGTACCGATACTGATCCTCGCGCCTTCTGCATGGATTTACAAGGAGAAGATTACGGCAGTGGAGATCGCCGGCGCCATATTGAGTGTGGCAGGGGTTGCCTTCTTTTTTATCTGAAAAACTTAAAGCGTTACCGGGTAACTTCTTCCGATTTAGCGCCCGGGGTGGAAGTAACAACAAGCGTTACCAGGTAACCGCTTCCTTTGCGGCGGCCGGAGTGCATGTGACCACTGGTTATTTGCCTTTCAATCCCACAACAATGGCATTAAGAAGCATGCCGTCAACGTCTTCAGTATATTCCCAGAACATTACCCCGCCCAGGCCCCTGGACTTCACATACTCCATCTTGGCTGCGATGGATACCTCATCATCATATGAAATGAAGACTGAGTCGCGCTCATTCCAGAGGAATGGTGCAGCAGCCGTGGAGTCATAATGGCTGGTGAAGGCGGGATCGGTGGCAGCCTTGAGAACATCAGTGTATGATATGCTTGCGCCCGTAGTGGCAGCCTCACGGTAGAGTCCGTTATTGACAGGCTCCGCCCCTTTCCATATCCGGCCATAGAACGGAACCCCGATATTCATCTTCGACAGTGGTATACCTGCCCTTAGGTGCAGATCCACAGCCTTCACCGTGGCGTCGCCGTCAGGCGAATCAGAGTCGGACAGGTACAGGTTGGAATGGTGCCCTGTCTGCGAGGTCAGGCCGTTGTGCAGATCATATGTCATGATATTGATAAAATCGAGGTACTTATGAATCTCTCCCAGCTCAGTATTGGCAGCATAGACCTCATCAGCCCCCGTGGCGATGGTCAGCAGGTAAGGCTCCTCGCGGCCCTGCTCTGCTGCAAGTGAGTCAATATGCCTCCTGACGCATTCAAGCATCAGCGTGAAATTATGCACGTCTTCAGGCCTGTATATGTTTCCTGCCCCCAACTGGTTCGGGTACTCCCAGTCGAGGTCAATCCCGTCAATGCCATGCTCTCTGATGAAGGCTGAGGCGCTGACGGCAAAACGCGTCCGCGACGAGTCGGTGAGGGCGGCATCGGAGAAGTTCCCTGACCATCCCCATCCCCCTACGGAGACCAGGACCTTCAGATCAGGGTTGACCTCCTTCAGCGCCACGAGGGCACGGATGTCATTACTGTTCATTTCGGTGCTGTCAATCTTATCGCTCCCGAACATCACCTCTCCGTCTATTATGTTAGCAAAGGCATAATTAATATGTGTAAGCTTCGCAGCATCGATACCTGAAAAGTCATAGCCGCGGAAGCCGGCAACATATCCCACAACCATATATTCACCGACTGAGTGTGTGGTACCGCATGATGCCAGCAGCATCAACAGGCTGGATAAGGCACAAATAATCATATTTTTCATCACAGTTATTTGATCAGGTCTGGCTGCAATTTATAAAAGTTTGCACAATTGTCAGCGGGTAAATACAATCATGAACAGTGGTTTGCGTTATCCGTTATATTTGTTCCGCAAATAGTAAAAAGAATTTATGACCGAGAAGGAATTTGATGCCGGGGTAAAGAAGCTGTTTGATGACCATAACGAGCTCATCAACAGGCCCAATCAAAATAAGCATGGCGGGAACGGAATATATGACAGGTATCTATATCCGGTGCTCACGCGTGACCATGCTCCGGTGTTCTGGAGATATGACCTCAACTATAAAACCAATCCTCACCTGATGACGAGGCTGGGCATCAACACCACCTTCAACGCAGGGGCGATAAAGCATGATGGCAGGTACTGCCTTGCGGTGCGCACAGAAGGGTTCGATGTCAAATCGTTTTTTGCCATAGCCGAGAGTGCAAATGGCATTGACCACTGGCGCTTCCGAGATCATCCCATCGTGATGCCTGTTACCTCTGACCCGGAAATGAATGTCTATGATATCCGTCTTACCAGGCATGAAGATGGCTGGATCTACGGCCTCTTCTGCGCAGAGCGAAAGGATACCACCAAGCCTGACGACTCCTCGGCAGCGCTGGCGAGCTGCGGTATAGCAAGAACAAAGGATCTGAAGCACTGGGAGAGACTTGACGATCTGAGATCGTCTGCCGCACAGCAGAGGAACTGCGTTTTGCATCCCGAGTTTGTCGCCGGGAAATACATGATCTACACCCGGCCACAGGCAGGATTCATCGAGACTGGCGACAGCGGCATCTCAGCTGGCTTCTGTGACAGTATGGAGCATGCCGTGCTGGGCACAGAAATACTTGTGGACCCCAGGAAATATCACACCGTTAAGGAGGTAAAAAACGGGCAGGGACCTTCCCCTCTGAAGACCGAATATGGATGGCTCCACCTTGCCCACGGCGTCAGGAGAACAGCTGCCGGATTACGGTATACCCTCTACCTCTTTTTGACCTCCCTGGAAGAGCCCTGGAAAGTGATAAAAAGACCCTCGGGTCACTTCTTGGAACCGCTTGATGATGAGAGAGTTGGAGATGTTTCAAACGTGGTGTTCAGTAATGGCTGGATTGCAGACGATAATGGCACGGTCTTTGTCTATTACGCAAGCTCAGATACAAGGATGCATGTAGCAACAACAACGATGGAAAAAATGATTGATTATGTCATGAATACACCTGAGGACGCAGGACGCACTCAACTATGTGCTGCCCAGCGCGATCAGATGATTGAAAATAACCTGAAAATAATGTCTGAAAAATATCCTTATATCAAATTTTGATTTAAGTTTGCGCCTCAAAATAAGGGCATCATTTTTATGACCTGAAGCCAGCCTGTGAATAACTTATTCCAGGGCAGGTTATAAAACTGAAAAAGAGGTACTAACATATGAGATGATCGTGTTAATATCTTTTGTCCGGCAGATTTATCGCAGGTTATGCATTTAATAACTTAGCGACAATTTATTGAAACTTTTTAATAACTAAAACGAATAATTAACAACCAGAAAAAAAAGGTAATTCATTTTACCGAAGTATGAACGCTAACAGAAAAGAGGCAACGGTCACTCATGTTGAGGACCGCCTCATGGGCTGTTCTTCTGACGAAGAACCTGGCGCGGGTACCATGATCTTCCCGCAGATCGGATCCCACGATCGTTTAGTTAGCAACCGGAGTTCGGAATTCATACGCCGCTACTTCCCTCTTGCAAATGCTGAATCCTGGAATGACTGGCGCTGGCAGCTGCGCAATTCTTTCACCACTGCTGAGTCGCTGTCTCGTGTCATGACACTCTCTGATGACGAGATCAACACTCTCCACGGGCTGAAGAACAGGTTGCCGTTAAGGATCACTCCCTACTATCTGTCGCTCATCTATGATTCGGAGCCGGGTTCACCCCTGCGCCGGACGATGATTCCGACAAGTGATGAGCTTATCATCACCGAGGCCGAGAAGGCTGACCCTCTGGATGAGATGGGAAGCAGCCCGGTGCCGGGAATAATTCACCGTTACCCCGACAGGGCACTCTTCACCGTGACCCAGTTCTGCTCTTCCTACTGCAGGTACTGCACCCGGTCGCACTCGGTGGGCAAGCTCGGTCATCTGACCAAGGGCGAATGGGACAGGGCGTTCAGATATCTTGCGGAACACACCGAGATACGTGATGTCATCATCAGCGGAGGGGATCCTCTGACTATGAACGACAGCAAGATTGAATACCTGCTCTCGAACCTGAGAGCCATTAAACATATTGAGATACTGAGGATAGGTACCAAGGTGCCTGCAGTGCTTCCGCAGAGAATCACCCCGCAGCTGGTAGCCATGGTGAAGAAATATCACCCTGTCTTCCTGAGCGTGCACTTCACTCACCCTGATGAAATCACTCCCGAGACACGCAGGGCATGCGAGATGCTTGCCGATGCGGGAATTCCCCTGGGAAGCCAGACGGTATTGCTGAAGGGCATCAATGATGATCCCGCGACAATGAAGAGCCTGATGCATAAGCTCCTCACCGTGCGCGTAAGGCCCTATTACATCTACCAGTGTGACCTGATACCCGGCTCGAGCCACTTCAGGACCACTATCGAGACAGGAATTGACATTATTGAGAACCTACGCGGCCATACCAGCGGTTACGCCGTGCCTCAGTTTGTTGTCGACGCTCCCGGCGGAGGCGGCAAGATACCCATCCTGCCTGCATATGTGGTGGAGAGCGGACCTGAAAAATGGGTCCTCAGAAACTATAAGAAGAATCAGTACACTTACCCCAATAAAAAGTAACTGAGGGATGAGGATCGGCCTGACCTATGACCTCCGTTCGTGGTACCTCGAACGCGGTTATACCATGGATGAGACAGCTGAGTTTGACAAGGAGGAGACGGTGGCAGCCCTTGAAGATACGCTTATGCGGCTCGGTTATGCGACCGAACGAATAGGCAATCTCTTCGAACTGGTTGAGAAGTTGGCCGCAGGGAAAAGATGGGACATGGTGTTTAATATTTCCGAGGGCCTTTATGGCGACGGGCGTGAGTCTGCCGTCCCGGCGCTGCTGGACCAGTACCGTATACCTTACGTATTCAGCGGACCCGTAGTGATGGGCATCTCTCTCAACAAATACCTGGCGCGCCTGGTGGTGGATGCTGCCGGCGTGCCGGTCTGTCCGGGCATCATAGCCACCTCGGTGCATGATCTTGACCAGTCCTCAGCGCTGGCGTTCCCACTGTTCGTCAAGCCGGTGGCTGAAGGTACAGGCAAGGGTATAACCACAAGGAGTGTCGTGAGGGATCATGACTCCCTGGTGACCCTGGTGGCAGAGCTGCTGGCCACATATCATCAGCCGGTGCTGATTGAGGAGTACCTTCCCGGCAGAGAGTTCACCGTTGGTGTCACCGGCAGCGGTGCAGAGGCGAAGGTGACTGGCGGCATGGAGGTTATCTGCCGCGATAACCTGCCCTACTCCGTGGAGGTTAAGGAGAACTACGAGAACTACGTCAAATACGCGGTATATGACGAAGATATCAGGGAGGAGTGCAATGCGGTGGCCCTCGGCGCCTGGCGCGCCCTGAGCGCCGTCGATGCCGGACGCGTAGACATGAAGGCAGACAGAAACGGAAAAATGTGCTTCATCGAAGCCAATCCCCTTGCAGGCCTTAACCCCATCCATTCAGACCTGCCAATGCTCTCACGGCTCAACGGAATGAGCTTTGACACCCTGATGGACAGGATAATGGAATCTGCAAAAAAACGTCACGGACTCGCATGATCACAAAGAGATGCCTCATAATATACAACGAGCCGGCTCCTGATGCACTTCCTGACGAGCTGGATGTACTTGACCAGGTCAATTTCATCGATTCTACGCTTCAGACCCTGGGGTACACCGTGGAACGCAGGGGCATAACAGACGATTTTTTCCGCGAGACGGCACGCATTGCCGGTGAGGACTATGAGTTCGTCTTCAACCTTGTGGAATCGCTCGGACAGAAAGCCGAGATACTCTACTTCATCCCTGCGTTGCTGAACATGCATCACATCCCATATACCGGATGCCCGGTGGAGGCTGCCTTCATCACGGGCAGCAAGGTGCTGGCCCGTCGTATCATGAAGGCCAACGGCATTCCCGTTGCAGGAGGATACAAAGTGTCGGAAGCCGGTCAACTGGTCAAAGGAAGGAACTACATCCTCAAGCCTGTATGGGAAGATGGTTCCCTGGGGATAACCGAAGAGTCAGTCTTCACCTTCGACGGCACTGTACCGGAGATTGTGAAGGGGAAGAACGATCGCCACTGGTTCATTGAGGACTTCATTGACGGCCGTGAGTTCAATGTTAGTGTCAAGTCAGGCCCCGACGGCCCGGAGGTGCTTCCTCCTGCTGAGATGACGTTCGTAGGATATCCTGATGACATGCCACGAATCGTGAGCTGGAAGGCCAAATGGGAGGAGGATACCTTCCAGTATGACAACAGCATGCGTAATTTCCCGGATGACCTGAGCGAAAGGCTCATAAAGAATATCAGGGAAGCCGTACTCGCATGCTGGCATACCTTTGGCCTCAGAGGCTATGCCCGCGTTGACATGCGTGTTGATGCAGATGAGAACGTATACGTCCTGGAGGCGAATGCCAACCCATGCATATCTCCCGATAGCGGATTCATCTCGGCAGCCGTTCATGCCGGATACTCCCATGCCGAAGTGATAAGCCATATAATCAACGACCTGAACAAGTGACAAACCAGCCCATGCCTGAAATTTCTTTTAAGATAACCCCGGCCGACAGGCCTGCTTTTGAAAAGATACTCGCCTCATCCGGGTTCTTCTATGATTTTGAGATAGAGGTGGCTCTTTCACTGGCCGACGAGACCTTTGAACAGGGTGAGGAGAAGAGCGGCTATTACTGGGTCAAACTACTTGAAGAGGGTGAAGTTATAGGGTTTGCCAATTTCGGGCCCAATCCTTCATCAGTGCACTCCTGGGATATCTACTGGCTGGCGATACAGCAGGAACACCGGAGTAAGCATTACGGCTCGGTGATACTGAAGGAGACTGAAGATCGCATCAGGTCCGTCGGGGGTAAAATGGCCTGGATTGAGACCTCCGGAAGGCCTCTTTACGAGCCTACACGCCATTTTTACATTAAGAACGGTTATGAACTCGAGGCTACACTCCGCGAGTTCTACGGGCCGGGAGACCCGAAGCTGGTTTACCGCAAGGTTTTATGAAGGGACTCTGGTCCATACTGCTGCTGATTGTCTCCAATTCATTCATGACCGTGGCATGGTACGGCCATCTCAAATACCAGAACGTATCGAAGAATGCTTTGCTGGGTCTCATGGGGATCGTTCTTGCCAGCTGGGGTATTGCCCTCTTTGAATATTTCTTCCAGGTGCCGGCCAACAGGATCGGATACCAGGGCACGGGTGGCCCCTTTTCGCTGGTCGAGCTCAAACTCGTCCAGGAGGTGATATCAATATCTGTCTTTGTGATCTTTACGCTGGTTTTCTTCCGCTCAGAGACCTTCCGGCTCAATCACCTTTTCGCCTTCCTCTGTATCCTTGGAGCCATCTACTTCACCTTCAAAGGGTAGCAAGAACCTCGCACGCCTTTTTAATCTGACCATCGCTCACGTCGAGGTGGGTCACCATCCTGATGCTTCTCTCCCCGGTTTTAAGGGCAAGGATTCCGTGTGGCTTAATCTTTTCAAGATACTCCGCAGCGGTCATTCCAGGCTTCAGTGAGAAGATGACGATGTTTGTTCCGCCGTAATTTACGCTTTCCGTCAGACTGCTTTCTCTCAACGCCTCCGCCAGGGCAGCGGCGTTACGGTGATCATCGGGGAGCCTTGACACGTTATTCTTCAGGGCGTAGATACCTGCGGCGGCAATATATCCTGCCTGTCTCATGGCGCCCCCGAATACCTTTCTGATGCGCATTCCCTGCCTGATAATCTCTTTTTTTCCGATAAGCAGAGAACCGACAGGTGCACCGAGTCCTTTTGACAGGCAAATTGATATGGTGTCGAATACAGCACCGTATTCTGCAGGCTTCCTTCCGTCAGCAGCCATAGCGTTGAACAGCCTGGCGCCATCGAGATGATAGCCCAGGTGCCTGCTGTCACACAGCTCCCTGATACGCTTCATCTCCTGAAAATCCCAGCATGAGCCGGCGCCCCTGTTGACGGTGTTCTCCACCTCTACCAGCCTGGTGTAGGCCTTGTGCCAGTCTTCAGGGTTGTTGATGTGCTGTTGCACATCCTCTGCGGTGAAGGTACCGTCTTTAGAGTCTATCAGTGCCACTGATGCACCTGAGTTAAACGCTACCCCTCCTCCCTCGAACTGGTAGATGTGGGCCATCCGACTGCATATCACCTCGTCTCCGGGCCTGGTATGCGCTTTTACTGCAATCTGGTTGGTCATGGTACCCGAAGGGCAATATATGGCGCCATCCATGCCGAACATGTCAGCTGCCATCATCTCAAGCTCATTCACTGCCGGGTCCTCGCCGAAGACCATGTCGCCGACACTGGCTTTCATCATAAACTCAAGCATCGCCACTGAAGGCCTTGTAACTGTATCACTGCGCAGGTCAATCATTTCTCTGATTTTTTCGAGGTTCTAATATAGTTTATTTTTGATCGGCGCTTCAGGAGCAAAGACAGTTATGTAAAAAAACAATATATTTATCAGGATAGTTAGCACAGGGGCCGTTATGGATGTAAAGATTGAGCCAGGATGGAAGGATAAGCTCCGGGAGGAATTTGAGAAGGATTATTTCATTGCCCTCACCGGGTTCATACGCGAGGAATATCGCAACAGGCAGGTCTTCCCTCCTGCTACACGTATCTTCAATGCATTTGATCTTTGCCCCTTTGACAGGGTAAAGGTTGTAATCATCGGCCAGGATCCGTATCACAATGTAGGCCAGGCCCACGGACTATGTTTCTCCGTCACCGACGGGACCGATTTTCCTCCCAGCCTTGTCAATATCTTCAAGGAGCTTAACAGGGACCTTGGCACTCCGGTCCCGCAGTCTGGCAACCTCGAGCGCTGGGCCAGCCAGGGAGTGCTTCTCCTGAATGCCATCCTGACTGTCAGGGCCCACCAGGCGCTGTCACATCAGAACAAGGGCTGGGAGCGGTTCACTGATGCCGCCATCAGTGCACTTAACCGCGACAGGGATAATATAGTGTTTATGCTATGGGGCAACTACGCACAGAACAAGGGGGCATCAATAGATTCATCCCGGCACATCATTCTTAAGACTGTTCATCCCTCGCCCCTCTCGGCCTCGCGGGGATTCTTCGGCTGTTCGCATTTCAGCAAATGCAATGAGTGGCTCGTTGCCCGGGGTCTTGAGCCCGTGGCGTGGTGATTACGCCTCCAGTCCGCGCCTGATGACCGATTCTATTTTATTGAGGTCTTCGTACCCAAGCGACAGTCTTATCATGCCCGGTTCAGGGTATTTTGCGCCCCATACAGCCTCAACGGGCATCAGTATGGTGTGATTGTCGCCCAGTGAAGGAATTAGTTTTATCTCAGGTCTTACGGCCTCAATGAACCGGTCGCGCCTCTTTCTCTTTGCCTCAGGATTCCTGCCACCGAGATCGAAGGTAACCATGGCGCCGTATCCCCTGCCCCCGGTAAGCTCCCTGGCTGCGTTATGTGTACCGTGTGTCTCCAGGCCGGGATAAAGGACCCTTTCCACATGTTCCGAAGCGCTAAGCAGCGCTGCAACGCCTGAGGCATTGTCACACTGCTGCCTGAACCGCAATTCAAAGGAGGACATCTGCGTCTGCAGCCTGTAGGCCTCATCGGGAGAGAGCATGTGCCCTACATACTTACGATACTCTACAGCATCCTGCATAATTTTATTATCATTTCCGCAAATCACTCCTGCAGTGAGGTTCCCATGGCCGGAAAGGTATTTGGTGGCGCTGTGGATAACCAGGTCGGCCCCGTCGTCCAGAGGCTTCCATAAGAGAGGAGTGGCGAAGGTATTGTCGACAATGACCCTGCACCCACTTTGCTTTGCCATAGCAATGATGCGCCTTCCCTCAGCAACCATCAGAAGCGGGTTGGAGATGGTTTCAAAGTACAGGATATCTGGACGTGCCTCTGCGATCATGTTCTCAAGATGGCCATAATCATAATTCCCGTCCGTGGGCCTGAAGAAACTCACCTCCATGCCGCGGCGCTTTTGCAGGACACTGCTGATATATGAGAGTGTTCCCCCATATATCTCCGAGAAGAAGAGCCAGTTACTCTGACTCCCTGCCTCCTGGAAGATGGAGAGGGCGATGTCTATGGCGGCCATGCCCGACTGTGCCAGCAGGGCCCACTCCGAGCCCTCCACGGCCATGATGGCCTCCTCCGCAGCCACTACTGTTGGATTGCGGTAACGGGAATAGATGTACAGGTCTGGTTCCCTCTCGTGCAATGTCTCTGCAGCAAAGGCGCCGGAGGTTGTTACGGCTGTCGGCAGCTCGAACCCGGCATCACGATAGACCGGTGTCCTTGCGCTGTTTATCTCTCTCTTTTTCATATTCAGTTTTGAAATGTTCAGATATGGTCTCTTTGATATTTACCGGCTTGAAATCATAGTAGAAAAGCAACCGGTCTGCAACTACTCCTGCCAGGAAGAGTACCAGTGCCGCCGTGTCGGTAAAGGGAGTGCCCGGGTAGATGAGCAGGAAGACCAACGGAAGAGTCATGGCCCTGAAATAGTATATGTTGCGAACGAGTGGCGACCTGCCGGCGGATCCGTATCGCATGACTACAGACAATGCTGCGAGCATGGAGAAGACAAGAAATATCAGGTCCGGCTTAATGAACCATGACACTGCATATATACCCGAGAAGAATGCCTGGCCGCTGTGCAGCTTAAGGCTCATTGACCTGTCAGCAGTAAAGAAGACCAGATCGATGGAAATCAGCGTCAGCAGGGCTGCCATGCCACCAACAAGCGGCGGGACCAGTCCTGGCGCCAGCCAGTTAAAGAATGCAGTCACGGTCAGGATTCCGACCATAGCTATCTCACGGCTCAGGGGTGAGGAGCCCATATTTAAAAGGGCCCTCCAGGCTTTTCCGGGCACCCCGAGGTGTGCCACCGATACTGCCATCGCCCCTGCCAGCAGGAGGAGAGGCAGCAGGCCTGACACAACAGTGCCTTTCAGTGCAGAGAATATCATCAATGCAGAAGCCGAAATCACCATCAGTGAGAAGAGCATGAGGCTCCACTCCTTCTGCATCCTGTCGGGATCCGCGATCTGGCCTTCGGACTGGTCCTCATCGTTTCCCGGGTCCTTTGCCTCTTCATCAGGCCCGGTTTCGGAAGGAATAATTATTGGTCCGTGATAGCGGTCAGCGTTCCCGAGTATCAGGGATGGTCCTATTCCTGTTTCGGGCAACCACCCGATGCCGGCAGGCTCAAATGTCTCCTGTTCTGTAAATCTGAGGGCCCCGGTCGGACAGGCGGTGATGCAGGCCGGCTCAACGCTTTCAGCAGTTCTTTCATAGCACAGATGGCATTTCTCAATATACCCTTTTGCCTCATTGATCTTCGGGGCATCGTAGGGGCACCTCCAGGTGCAGTAGCCGCAACCCATGCACCGGTCGGCATGATGTATCACCACCCCGTTGGCGTCAATGGTATAGGCTTTTGCAGGACAACCCTCGGCGCAGGCAGGCTTTTCACAGTGGTTGCATGCGAGCGACAGGCTGATGACGGACATCAGAGGGAGGCCTGAGTTGTTCCAGGTGTAAATACTTCTTGTCCCGGGTTGAAGACCATTTTCCAAAATGCAGGCTGCGCTGCAGGCCTTGCAGCTGACACAGAGTCCGGCATCGAACACAAATCCCCTTCTCATAACGGCAGCTTTTCGATGTCAACCCTTGTGTTATGAAAGGCTGCCCCATGTCCCATATCAGTCTCAGCCGGGGTTATGAGCCTGTTCACTCCTCCACCCTCGGACAGCCATATGCCGTTGGGAAAGACGATACTTCCCTGGCGGACACGAGCCGTAACACTGACCCTGCCTGTTACCTCGCCGCGGGAGTTGAAGACCCTGATGGCGTCACCGCTGATGAGCCCCAGCCTGCGGGCATCGGTAATTGATATTTCCCAGGCAGGAGGATCAGTCACGCTTCTCACCACCTCGAGGTTTCCAAACTGCGAGTGAATCCGTGATGCAATATTCGGCGTCATCAGCCTGAAGGGCAGATGTGATTCATTGAAATCATCAGGCCGATCATATGAAGGAAGCGGATTAACACCCCAAAGCTTCACCGCAATGTCGGACCACAGCTCGATTTTACCTGAGGGTGTACTAAATTTTTGGCTCGCATATGCCGGATGCTCGTTCTGTTCCGGGATGACCGGTTTCTGTATAAGCTCCTCCGGTACGAAACCCGGTGTGTGGCTGATGCGCTCCCTGAGCCAGTTTTCATACTCGCCGGGCGCCGGAATGCCTGAGTCGCTGCCTGTATTCATTCCCATCTTCTGCGCCAGTCTCCAGTAGACCTCGCTTTCGGGCAGTACCTCACCCGGCAGTTCGGTGATGCGAGGTTTATACTGAGCATAGGGATTCCAGTATGAACCCACAACGTCAGCCTGTTCAAAAATTCCCTTGGCGGGCAGTATTATATCTGCCATGGCAGCCGTGTCAGTCATGAATTGTTCTACAACAACCTTAAAAGGGACTGATTCTAATGCACTTATCACATCGCCGCTGCCCGGAAGCTGTGTGACAGGGTTACCCCTCTCTATCCATGCCACCTCAATACCCGGCTCTTTAAGGGCAAAGAAATCCGGGCCAAATGTCGCCATTGAGATGGCACGCCTGAATGGTTTGTCGGCCAGAGGGTCGGGGTAATAACTCAGCGGCTCCTTCACGTCATCAAATATATAGCTCTGAAGATTGGCGAAGTTGAACCCGCAACCGGGTTTACCGAGCATTCCAGTAATTATGGGTATAGTGAGTATTGATCTGATTGTCTGCCCGCCGTTTGTATAACGCTGTATCCCGTATCCGGTAACAACGGTCAGTCGCTCCGTATTGGCCGCCATCACTGCAAGATTGATAATTTCTTCTGCTGGTATACCTGTGATATCCTGAGCCTTGTCAGGTGTTATATCAAGTGATGCTGTAAACTTCTCAAAACCTGAAACATGCTTGCTGATGAACTCAGTGTCGGTCAGTCCGCGGTCTGTAATCACCTTTGAAATTGCCAGCGCCAGGGCAGCATCGGTACCCGGCCGGGGCCTCAGAAGTATATCTGCCTTGTCGGCTGTGGGGGTACGGCGTGGGTCAATGACAACCACCTTTGCTCCGTTCTTCTTCGCCCTGTCAATGTGGATCATCTCCTGCACGTTTGTCTCGGCGGAGTTCTTGCCCCATAATATTATGAGACTGGCGTTGGCCAGGTCCCATGGTACGTTATGCTTCACCTCCCCCAGGGTGAGCCTGACAGCCTCGAGGCCAGCCGGCCAGCAGAGATTGCCGTATGTTGTTGTGGCACCGCCGAAGAGCTTCCAGAAGCTACCGGCAATGTCATTGCTAAGTCCTGAATTGCCACTCCCCCTGTAGAAGAGAATTGAATGAGGTCCGTGTTTATCCCTGGCTGCCAGTAGTTTACCTGAGATGATATCCAGAGCCTCTTCCATCCCGATCCGGGCGAATGAGCCGTCTGCCTGCCTCTGCAAAGGATAGATTATCCGTGCAGAGGAATACTCCCGCTCGAGGTATGACAGCCCTTTTATACACGG
>JFJP01018581.1_pt1 | contig 63656 bp, 21 predicted proteins | sample 431651 | NCBI WGS metagenome assembly JFJP01 (sample SAMN02602958, study PRJNA72255) | Microbial mat metagenome, whole genome shotgun sequencing project. | biome: fresh water; feature: sink hole; material: water; isolation source: purple microbial (photo- and chemosynthetic) mats found in... | reverse complement strand
TTGATGCGTGCTTGCGTGAGCATGCCGCGGTCACCGACCACGACGATTCGGCGAATCTTGAAGCGATCCCGGATCTTGCCAAGCTGGCAGGAGGCGCAAGAAGCCCAGGTACTCATCCCGGTTCCAGCCAGCACAACACTATTCAAAACGGCATTCAACCTTCACGCCAAGCTTATCAGGAAGACGAGAAACGCGTTCACGCTTGGCGACGACACCTACTACGCCACAACCTATACGGACGCCTTCGATCAACGCGACTACACCTTCGCCTTTGTCCTCAACGACACCCGCAGGACAGAGGAGACGCATCGGCTGCTGGCCGCCATTGAAAGCGTAGAGCGCAACTTCGAGCAAAACCCTCCGGCAAACAAGGCTGCAGCCACCGCCATGCTCGCCAGCCTTCCCGCAAGCTGCCGCCGAAAGATCTTCGCAATCAGGTGCGATGACAATGTCACCAGGGTGGCAGAGCGAAAGCACAAGTCCATATCACGGCTGACCAACCGCATGGGCTACATGCTCCTGATGACCGATGCGCAAGAGTCCCTAACGGCATCCAGCATGCTGGGACGGTACCGAGAAAGAGATGGCGTCGAGAAGCTCTTCGATAACCTGAAAAACGCGCTTGACTTCAATCGTCTCCGTGTGCACGGAGAGCAGACCGCCGAAGGGAAGATCTTCCTCGGGCTGCTCGCTCTTATGCTGCATGCCCTCTTCCAGCTATAGCTCCTTAATTTATGTAACTTTCCTGTCCTGCACCCGCACACGATAACGGAAGCTGATATTCGGGCACGAGATGTAGTGGTGGATAGACTGCGTCTAACCAAACAATGTCCGGCTAGCCTTCCTCCCGCCGGTCGGGTACCCCTCCGGTCGTTGGCTTCACGAGGCACGGAGAGACCATTGATTTCTTCTGAACAAGCGGGATCAGGTGAAAAATCAGTTTGCCGAAATGCGCTTTCAGCCTCCCTTCCATGCTCATTTTCAGATGCTCAATCTCTTCGACGGTTGTTTCAGGGGTGAAGTATAGCTCCATCTGGACTAAACGGGTACTTCCGCTCAACTGCGTGTAAAGATTGCCTATTCCTTCATAAGCGTCAAAATCTTCCACCATTGCCTTCAGAATCTTGTGCTGATCTGCCTCGGGTAGCGGCAGGTCGATCAGCGACGTAAAGTTTTTAATCAGAACACCGACAGCGCAATAGAACATATAGAATGCAACCGAAAGGCTCATGATCAGGTCAACCATGATCGCCGCCCATAAATACCCGATGCCTGCCAATCCTGATCCGATAAGCATAACGGCATTAATTGAGATATTTCCGATCAGCGCGATCCTGAAATTGACATGGTAGGAATGTGTCATCGGAGAATGCTCGGCATACCTCCGACAGAGGCGTGAAGCCCAAACATACAGCCACCATGATCGTAAAAATTCAAATATCATGGTTATCTGCGCCAGTCCAAGGTTTATTGCATCGGGAGGACGCAGAAATCGGATTAGGGCGAAGTACAGGAAAAGAAAGGAACTCGGAATTACGATGATGGCGTACATAAGACCGGATAAGTTTTCAAGTTTCCCTGTTCCGTAAGGAAAATTGAATGCGTTACGACGCATGATGACCAGAACGGAAACCATGTTGAAGATGTGTAGTATCAGGCTAGTTGCGTAATCCAGTGCAACACTGTACATCGTCAGCGAATCGCTGATAATCGCTGTGACAATACTGATCACCGTCATAGGGACCATGGTGGCGAGCACCCAGAAGATATACCGCTTCAGCTCAACATACTCATGAACGTCCGATGGCGTAATTTTAACATCATTATTGATGCTTACAGGCATACTTTATATGTCCTTTTATCAGCAATTTAACATGACATCAGTCCAGCACAAAAAACTGACTGATAGAAATCTTGATTTCCCTTCATTCCCTCTTGGCCATACAAATCCTCTAAAAAAGGAGCTTACGCGGTTTCCCCGTGTGATCGATGCTAAAATACACCAAATACGTATGTCAAACTTTAATTCTGCACCAATTGCGCCGGGTAGTGCCCATACACCGTCTGTGCAATGTCCCAAATACCGGTTCAGGTAGGGCGATTACTTGCAAGGATAAAGGGTTGTGGGATTTCAAAATATATCCCAAATAAGCTTGCTACTTTTGATCGAGAATTTGTAAAATATAGACTCATTTTAATCGTTAATTTGTTTACCATAAGGCGGACCGTCAACGAAAACTTCTGGAGACCGTGTCATGTCACACATCACGCTTCGTCACCTAGGCCGAACGGCATTGTCGAAAAACTCGACGGCGCCGATCGCACTCGAGGCAGGACCTGCTGACGCAGCTTGAATATGACGTAGAAACATCCGGCAAGGAGACCCCATGCAAGAAGACCAGGAAGATACAACGCCGCACATCGCCGTGATTAACCACGAAGAACAGTACTCTATCTGGCCGGATGACCGGCCCCTACCCGCAGGCTGGCGCGCAGCGGGCAAAGCGGGCACGCGCGTCGAATGCTTGGCCTGGATCGGCAAAGTCTGGACGGACATGCGGCCGTTGAGCGCTAGACAATCGACATGCATACGAGGTCCGCAGTCATGAGCAACGCGCAGCACCGCACTGAGCCCATCGCCGTCACCGGCATTGGCTGCCGGTTTCCTGGCGGCATTGATGGCCCTGCTTCGTTCTGGGACGTACTTTGCGGGGGACGGAACGTCATTACAGAAACGCCTCCCGACCGCTGGGATCTGGACTCGTTTTACCATCCCGATCCTGAAAAACCCGGACGTATGGCCACGCGCTTCGGCGGCTATCTGGAAACGATTGACGCTTTTGACGCAGCCTTTTTCGGTTTTTCTCCACGCGAAGCCGCAGCGCTCGATCCCCAGCAGCGCCTCCTGCTCGAGACGGTATGGGAAGCGTTCGAGGATGGCGGCCATCCACCTGACGGCATGGCTGGCACGCGTACGTGCGTGTTTATTGGCGAGTTCGCGCTGGATTACAAACTGCTCCTGCTCTCCTCGCGCCAACGTGAGTTGATTGGATCCCACACCTGTACCGGCAGTTTTGCCACCGTGCTTGCCAACCGGATTTCGCACTGGTTCGATCTCCGCGGCCCAAGCATAACGCTGGACACAGGCTGCTCCTCCTCGCTGGTGTCCATGCACCTCGCCTGCCAGAGCCTGTGGTCAGGCGAAAGCGACTATGCTATAGCGGGGGGCGTGAACGCCATGTTCACGCCGGAGTGGACCATGGCCGTTTCCAAGGGTGGGTTCCTCTCGCCGGGCGGCCAGTGTCGTGCCTTTAGCGCGAATGCCGATGGCTACGTGCGCAGCGAGGGCTGCGGCGTGGTACTGCTCAAGCCCCTCGACGCAGCACGCAAGCACGGGGATCGCATTTACGCTCTCATCCGCGGCACGGCCAGCAACCAGGACGGGCGCACGCCCGGCATCACGGTGCCCAGCATGTCCGCGCAGGAGGCGCTGTTGCGCGAGGCCTATGCCGGTGCCGGCGTGGCACCCGCCGCTGTGCATTATGTCGAAGCCCACGGCACTGGCACCGCGGTTGGTGATCCGGCGGAAGCCAACGCCCTTGGCCGTGTACTATGCGAAGGCCGCCCAGCCGACCGTCCGTGCCTGCTTGGATCTGTCAAGACGAACCTCGGCCATCTTGAAGCCGCAGCCGGCGTGGCCGGCCTGATCAAGGCGACCCTCTGTCTGTATCATCAGGCTGTACCCGCCAATCTCCACTTCGATACTCCGAATCCCTCCATTGACTTCGCACGCCTTCGCTTGCGCGTCCCCACCCGGCTGGAACCCTGGCCCGGCGATCAGGGCAAACGCTATGCCGGTGTAAATTCGTTCGGCTTTGGCGGTGCCAACGCGCACGTGGTGCTCTCGGACGCGCTGCCGCCCCCTGATGCCCCACCGGCAGACTCCGGGCGGCCATGCTTGCTGGCCATCTCCGCGCATAGCGAACCGGCGCTCAAGCACATGGTGGAACGGTATGTCTCCCTTCTGGACGGAACGTCGGATGCCGTCACGCTCGCCGACGTCGCTTACAGCGCCGGCGCGCGGCGAGGCCACCACTCATGCCGCCTGGCTGTAGTCGCCACTTCCCGTGAGGAGGCATGCATGCGCCTGCGCGCCTTTCAGGCCGACGATCGGAATACATCGCCGCCGATCACCGCCCCCGCCGCGGTCCGGCGGCGTCTCGTGTTTGTCTATGCCGGCATGGGACCGCAATGGGTCGGCATGGGGCGCGATCTTATGAATGCCGAGCCTGTATTTCGCCAGACTATCGAGCGCTGCGACGCGATCCTCGGTCGGCTCGCCGGCTGGTCGCTGCTGGCGGAGTTGGCGAAAAACAAGGACTCGCGGATTGACGAGACGTTCATCGCGCAGCCGGCTATATTCGCTTTTCAGGCGGCTCTCACCGACCTGTGGCGCTCCTGGGGTATTGTGCCTGACGAAATCGTCGGGCACAGCCTGGGCGAGGCCGCCGCCCATTATGCGGCCGGCGTTCTTTCTCTCGACGACGCGCTTGCTGTAATTTACCACCGCAGCCGCCTCCAGCATCGAACGGCGGGTACCGGTTCCATGTTGGCCGTTGTTGTGCCCCTGTCCGACATCGAGCCGATTATCGCGCGGTTCGATGGCCGTGTCTCCATCGCGGCTGTCAACAGCCCGTCCTCCATGACACTCTCCGGCGAGTACGACGCACTGGCCGCCATCGAGGCAGAATTGGGCGGCCGCGGACTCTTCGCCCGTTTTCTCAATGTCAGCGTGCCTTATCACAGTCGCGCCATGGATCCGCTTCGCGACGAACTGCTCTCCTCTCTGGTGGCGCTCGAGCCGCATGCTGCGGTTATTCCGCTGATCTCGACAGTCACGGGTGGACGAATGAACGGCACTGAACTGGATGCCGCCTATTGGTGGCAAAACGTGCGCCAGCCGGTGCGCTTCGCTGATGCGATTGCCACTCTCCTGCGCACGGACGCCGACACCCTGTTCATGGAAATCAGCCCCCACCCCGTCCTGACACATTCCATCCGGCAATGCGCGGATTCTTCCGGCGTGCAGGTTGAGATAGTCACCGGAGTCCGCCGTCAGAAGCCGGCGTTGCCTGACCTCATGGACGCCGTCGGCCGACTGTACGTATTAGGGCACATGCCGAACTGGTCCCGCCTGTCCCCGGGCGGGCGGTTCGTGGGGCTGCCTGCCTACGCCTGGCAGAGGGAAAAACACTGGCTGGAATCGGAAACATCGGTCATGGAGCGCCTTGGTCGGCACACGCACCCTCTGCTCGGCACACGTATTGGTACCGCATTGCGGGTCTGGCAACGGGATGCGACCTCCCCCAGCCTGCACTACCTGCTTGACCACCGGGTACACGGCAACGCTGTATTCCCTGGAGCAGCTTTCGCGGAACTGGCGTTTGCGGTCGGCCGCGAATCCGTCGGCCATGATGCTCCCATACGAATTGACGACATGGTATTTCATAGCCCGCTGCTCATCAACGAGCGAGCCACCATCCTCGTGCAGACTTGCCTGGACTCCGACGGACAGACCGTTGAAATCCACGCTTCCAATCCGGAGGCAGGCAGCACCGTCTGGCGCAGGCACGCTGCCGGTCGGCTGAACGTCATGCCGTCCGACGAAACACCTCACGCAGACCTCGTGAGCCTGCGCCGGGCCTGTGCGACACCCGTTTCGATAGAGGCCTGCTACAGGGCCTTTGCCGAGACAGGTCTCGAGTATGGGCCGGACTTCCGGTTGATTTCGGCGCTGGCTGTAGGCCCAGATTGTGCGCTGGCGGAATTCTCCGGCGTCGGGCGCGCGGATGGCTACATGGTCTACCCCCCATACCTGGACAACGGCCTGCAAACGCTACTGGCCGCCTTTCTGCCGTGCGGCGGCCAAACGGCAGACAGCACCACCTCATACCTGCCGGTACGCATCGCCAGGATGGTACTGCACAACCGCACTGCCGTCATACGCGCGTGCTTCGCGCAGGTCGTCTCGCGCGAGTCACATGCCTTCACGGGCCGCATCCTCCTGTTGGACGCGGAGGGCCGCGTCGCGCTGGAGGCATCCGGCGTACGCTGCCAGGCGTTGTCGCGGGTTCGTGACGACAATGAGAATCCTACGTCATTGTACACTACGCAGTGGCACCGCATCGAACTTGCGTCCGAGCCCGCGTCGGCCGGTAGCGCCGCTGCTGCAGCCGACGGACGCTGGCTTATTGTCACTGACACCGGTGGATCCGGTACCGAACTTGCCGCCCGCCTAGTATCGCAAGGTCTGGCCGTGCGCGTTGCCGCCCATACTGCCGACATGGGCGAAACCGTTCGTGCGGTGCTTGATGGCGGCCCGCTGGCGGGAATCGTCCACTTCGGGGGGCTCGACGCACCAGCAATGGATGCGGAGCCGCCGCCCGATTTGCGGACGGCATTCGCCCCTGGCTGCCTAAGCCTCCTGTCCCTGTGCCAGTCGCTAGCCGCCATCGGCCCGCTTCCTCCGCCGCGTCTCTGGCTGGTGACGCGCGGTGCCGTCCACGTGCCTGACGCGCAGGCGGGGCTCAACCCATACCAAGCGGCGGCCTGGGGCCTCGGCCGCGCCATTGCCAACGAGCATCCCGACTTCGCCTGCTCGCTGCTTGACCTTGACCCGGACGCCCCAGACACAGACTCCGCCGACGCGCTTGCCCGCGTATTATCCAGCGGTAGTAACGAGCGCGAGCTTGCGCTGCGCGGTTGCTACACATACGCTCCAAGGCTGGAACGTCTGCACAGCCGCGACCTCCGGCTCCGCGACCAGACGATCACGCCTGCCCGTTTTCAAGAGCACATGTTCCGGCTTGAGGCTTCGGGCAGTGCCGGCCTTGACAGCCTGAAGTTCATCGCGCATGCGCGATCCGCCCCTGCGTCTAACGAAGTGGAAGTCGAAGTTTGCGCCGCCGGTCTGAATTTCAAGGATGTTGCCAAGGCCACAGGCCTTCTGTCCGATGATTCGCTGACCGGAGCCTACTCGGGGCGGGCGCTTGGCCTAGAGTGTTCGGGCATTGTCACACGCTGCGGCGATAATGTCGCCGCCTTCAAGCCTGGCGACGCGGTGGTGTGTTTCCCGCGGCACGCCTTCGCGCCCTTTGCACTAACCGATGCCAGACTCGCCTGCCACAAGCCGGAACGGCTGTCTTTCGAAGAGGCAGCCGGCATTCCGCTCGTTTTTGTCACCGCTTGGTACGGACTGCATCACTTGGCACGACTCGCCAAGGGGGAGCGCGTACTCATCCATTCGGCCTCGGGCGGCGTCGGTCTGGCAGCCGTCCAACTGGCCCAGCGTGTCGGTGCCGAGATTTTCGCGACTGCGGGCTCCCCAGCCAAACGTGCCATGCTCGAATCGCTGGGCATCCTGCACGTCATGGACTCCCGTACAACGGCCTTCGCGGATCGCGTTATGGAGTTTACCGACGGACGGGGCGTGGACGTAGTGCTCAACACGCTGGCCGGAGCTGGAGCCGACGCGGGTTTTGCCGCGCTGGCACCGGGCGGCCGCTTCATCGAGCTCGGCAAGCGTGAGCTCGAACATAACCGTAGGATGGGGCTCGCGCAGTTCCAGGACAACATCGCCTATTTTGCAGTGGATATTGACAAGCTTGCCACGGACCGCCCTGCGTTCGTGGGCGAACTGCTCAACACGGTCATGCAGCGCTTCGCGGATGACCAGCTGACACCGGTGCCCACGCTCACGGTGCCGCTGGCGCGGGCCAAGGCACATTTTGAAACCATGGCACATGCTAGGCACACCGGAAAAATCGTTTTCCGCATCGGCGCGGAACCGGTGCGCGTACTGACGGAAGCCGCCGCCGCGCTTCCCATTGCGGCGGATAGAACGTACCTGGTCACCGGTGGCCTGAAAGGATTTGGGCTCGAAGCCGCACGATGGCTGGTCTCGCGCGGCGCGCGCCACCTGGCGCTCGCCAACCGGAGCGGTATGCCGGCTGCGGACGAAGCACCCGCCATCCGGGAGCTGGCTGGAATCGTCAACCTTCAGTTGCTGGCGCTGGATGTCGCATGCCGGAGCGACGTAACGCACCGTTTGACCAGTCTGGCTGCCGCCATGCCTCCACTCGGCGGCGTGATTCACTGCGCCAACGTTTACGAGGATGCTCCGGTGACCGGTACAACCGCCGACATATTCCTACGCGCTATAGCCCCCAAAGCCGGTGGTGCCCTGAATCTGCACGCGGCATGCGCCGGCATACCCCTGGACTTTTTCATCCTTTTCTCCTCCATTTCCTCGGTAGCGGGCAATCCGGGACAGGCTGGCTACTGCGCCGCCAACGCCTTCCTGGATGCGTTCGCGCACTGGCGGCGAAGCCAGGGTCTTCACGGCCTGTCGGTCAACTGGGGTCCCATGGCAGGTGCCGGCTATGTGGCGCGCAATAGCGCTGTGGAAGATCATCTGCTCCGCATCGGCTACGACTTGCTGCCACCGGACAAGGCATTTGAGCACCTCGAGGCCTGCCTTCGCATGGATGTCGGCCAAGCCGTGGCTGCCGACATCCGGTGGCCCGACTGGGCACGGCACCATCCCATTGGTGCCAGCCCAAGATTTTCGGCGCTGGCCGGGACTCTGAATGTCGAGCAGACCTTCGCGGAGGGCACAATGCCGGACCGTTCATTTTTACAACGCCTGGCAGAGGCGTCGTCGGCCGACCGCCGAGCTCTGATCACCGCGCACATTAGCCGTCATACAGCCGAAGTGCTGGGTTGGGATGCAAGCAAACCGCTCGACGCCGATCGCGGATTCTTCGAGCTGGGCATGGACTCCATGCTGTCCTTGGAATTACGCAACCGTCTTCAGCGCAGCTTTTGCCGCCCGTTGCCGGCGACGCTGGTATTCAAGCATCCGTCCATCGCCAGCCTGGCCGACTACTTCTCGGACGAACCGATCCCGGTCGAACCTGCAGCACCTGCAGCCTCAGCATCCAGCCAAAACGGGCTGGACGCACTCAGCGACGACGCGCTGGAGCAGCGACTGAAGCAATCGATTGAAACGATGAAAAAGCATTTCAAAAGTGAACCGTGATATGACCTCAAATTACAGAGCGCTGATCAAGGAGGCCCTCGTCGAATTAGACAAGGCTAAAGCCCGCATTGACGAGCTCGAACGCGAACGTACCGAGCCGATCGCCGTGATCGGCATGGCCTGCCGGTTCCCCGGTGGCGCGGACACGCCTGACGGATTCTGGCGACTGCTTTTGAACGGAACGGACGCATCCGCCGATGTGCCGCCGGATCGCTGGAACGTCGACGCCTGGTATGATGCCAACCCCGAGGCGCGCGGTGCCATGTACACGCGCCGAGGCGCATTCATTACCGATGTTGACATGTTCGATGCCGAGTTTTTTGGCATATCCGAACGCGAGGCCGTTGCCATGGACCCCCAGCAGAGGCTGGTGCTGGAACTTTGCAGGGAAGCGCTCGAGCACGCCAATCTGCTCCCCGTTTCGGTTCGCCAGACACGCACTGGAGTCTTCCTTGGCACAGTCACACAGGATTACATGCAGTTAAGCCTCAACCCGGCGACCATTGATATTCACACCGCCACCGGCAACGCCGTCAGCGTGGCGGCCGGACGCATCGCGTACGTGCTCGGCTTGCGCGGTCCGGCCATGTCCATAGACACCTCCTGTTCATCTTCTCTGGTCGCGGTTCACCTCGCGTGCCAAAGCCTGCGGCTCGGTGAAAGCGCACTGGCGCTCGCTGGCGGCGTTAACATGATGCTGACCCCCGGCCTTGGCCTCATGGAATGCCGCGCACGGATGTTGGCGCCGGACGGCCGATGCAAAACGTTCGCCGCCGACGCCGACGGCTACGGCCGCGGAGAAGGTGCGGGCATCGTGGTGCTGAAGCGCCTGGCCGACGCACAGGCGGCGGGCGACACGATCTTCGCGGTGCTGCGCGGGTCCGCCGTTGGCCATACCGGCCGATCCAGCGGACTGACAGTTCCCAGCGAGACGGCACAGGCGGAAATTATTCGGGAAGCCCTGTCCGCAGCCGGTCTGGCCCCCGGGGCAATCGGCTATATCGAGGCACACGGTACAGGCACGCGACTCGGTGATCCAATCGAAATGGCTGCCCTGGCATCCGTCTTCAGCCCCGGTCGGCAAAAGGATCGACCATTGATCGTCGGCTCCGTGAAAACGAATATCGGACACCTTGAGGCGGCCGCCGGCGTGGCCGGCCTGATCAAGGCCATCCTGGCTGTGCGGAACGGCCTGATTCCGCCGCACCTGCATTTCAATACGCCGAACCCGCATATTCCCTGGAATGAGCTGCCGATATCGGTGCCAACACAGGCCGTCCCGTGGCTGGCTGGACCGCATCCACGTACTGCCGGCGTAAGCTCCTTCGGATTCAGCGGCACAAACGCACACATCGTCGTTCAGCAGACACCGGACACCGAGCCACCGGCTTCGGAGGTCGGCCGTTACGAGTACATCCTGACCCTTTCCGCCAAAACAATCGAGTCCCTCAAAACCTTGGCTGGCCGTTACCGCGTATTTATTGCTGGTGCCGGTCGTCCTGACCTGGGCGACCTATGCCACACAGCCAACACCTGCCGCACACCCTTCGCGCAGCGCGCCGGCATTGTGTTCCGAACGCGCGATGAACTGCGCCTTCGGCTCGAAGCGCTCCAGCGCGGCGATGCATACACGGACCTCTGGACCGGTCCGTCCGTCATCGCCCAGGCATCAGCCAACACATCCGGGCGCGCTGCGGAGCTGTGTGCGGCGTATGTTGCCGGAGCACAAATAGACTGGTCGGCATGGGAGGACGGAAGCGCACAACGTAAAATTCAGGTGCCGACATATGCGTTCGATAGAAAGCGTTTTTGGCTGGAGTCTCCCGCGCAGATGGCACCGCCGAATGGCACCGATATGCAGCGTGATGCGCGCCTATCCCGTAAAGATAATCCGCATTTTTCGGTCCCTGCCGACATCCGTGCAGCGCTAATGCCTGATGTTGTCGCTTATGTATCGAGCGCGGATGCGACTCGGTATCGGGAAGCTATGGATGAAGTGGAGGTGATCAGCCGGGCTCTGGCCGGTGATGCACTGCGACGGCTTGGTTTTTCCTTCGAGGCGGGCCAACGTATAGACATGGCGGCGGTGCAGGCGTCCCTCGGCATACTGCCAAAATACAGTCGATTACTGGCGCGCCTGTTCGACATGCTGGAACAGGGCGGTTGGTTGCGGAGGCGGAACGATGCCTGGTTTGTGGTCCGGTCTCCGGATGATCCGCGCCTGATGTTCGAACGGCTGGTTGAAAAGTTCCCGGCCATCGCGCCAGAGTTGGCCCTGCTGGGGCGATGTGGTCCTCGGCTGGCAGACGTACTCACGGGAATGTGCAACCCGCTGGAGTTGCTCTTTCCAAATGGCGATATCAGCGCCACAGCCAGGCTGTACGACTCGTCGCCGGCGGAACGTGCCATGAATGGTCTCCTGGCCAAAGCCATGACCCGACTAATCCGCGAACTGCCGGCCAACCGTATGCTCCGCATTCTCGAAATCGGTGCCGGCACCGGCGGAGCCACCCGCGCGATCCTGCCGGTCCTGCCGACGGATGGGATCGAATTCACATTCACGGATATCTCACCCCTTTTTCTATCACGGGCGACCGAAACGTTTGGAGCGTTTCCATACATGCGCTACGCGGCGCTGGACATCGAGCAGTCGCCCGGTGCCCAGGGATTCGAGCCAGGCTCGTTCGACGTCGTTGTCGCTGCCAACGTGCTTCATGCCACCCGTGATCTCCGGCGCACATTTGCACATATCCGCGCCCTGCTCTCGCCCGGCGGTGCGCTCCTGCTCCTGGAAGGTACGGAGCGGATGAACTGGCTCGACTTGATTTTCGGGCTAACCGACGGCTGGTGGCGCTTCAGCGACATTGATATCCGGACGGATCACCCTCTCATTGGACCTGACCGCTGGATAGCCGTCATGGAAGCTGCCGGTTTCGAAAGTGCGACAGCCATCATACCGGAACCGGAGTTCCGCACTGCGCTGGCCAACCAGGCCGTCTTTGTCGCCATCAACGCCGATGCTGCCGTCGTGCCGCCCGCCGCCGGGGCGGACGAGACGCGAGCCAGCCTCCTTGCTGCCTCCCCCGACCAGAGGCGCGCGATGCTGCTGGAGCGCGTATCGGCCCACACGACCGCCGTACTCGGCGGCAAGTCGGCTACCACACTCCCAAGCCGCCGTGGTTTTTTCGACCTTGGCATGGACTCGCTGACATCAGTCGAACTACGCAACCGGCTGCAAACGGAGTTAGCGGTGACGATCCCGGCTACGGCGGCATTCGATTACCCGGATATCGAACGCCTGACGGACTTCCTGTTGACCGTGGTTGACGGCGGCGATAACGCGCCGATCCCGTTGAAGGCGGCGCCGGTTATTATCACCGAACCAAGCCCGGACGCTGCCGCTGTGCCGACGGCCAGCTGCGAACCGATTGCCGTCATCGGAATGGCCTGCCGGTTTCCGGGTGGCGCAGACACTCCAAACGCATTTCAGACGCTGCTGGAGAACGGAGTGGATGCCGTGAGCGAAGTGCCAGCAGACCGCTGGGACGGGGTCCGGTTCTACGATGCCGATCCGGCCAGGCCTGGCCGCATGGTCGCGCGGTTCGGCGGATTTATCGGGCCGACCGACGGATTCGACACGCAATACTTCGGCATCACGCCACGCGAGGCACAGTACATGGATCCGCAGCATCGACTCTTGCTGGAAGTAAGTGGCGAAGCACTGGCCTCTGCCGGGCTCGATCCCGAAGCCGTGTCAGGAGCACGCGGCGGCGTATTCGTCGGCATCTCGACCAGCGACTATAAGGACCTGCTGCTTTCCAATCCTCCCGAAGAACTGGATGCTTACATAGGGTCCGGCAACTCGCACAGCATGGCAGCCGGCCGACTGTCCTACGTCCTCGGCCTGACCGGCCCGTCGCTGGCGCTCGACACGGCCTGTTCTTCCTCGCTGGTGGCCGTTCATCTGGCCTGCCGCAGCCTGCGACAGGGGGAATGCTCCTTCGCGCTGGCCGGTGGTGTCAACCTTATGCTGGCGCCCGATCTCAGTATCGTTTTTTCGAAGGCCGGCATGCTGGCGCCGGATGGCCGTTGCAAAACGTTCGACGCAACGGCCGATGGTTATGCCCGCGGCGAAGGCTGCGGCATGCTGGCGCTCAAGCGCCTGTCCGATGCCATGGCCGACGGCAACCCGGTCCTTGCTGTTATTCGCGGATCGGCGGTCAACCACGACGGACGGTCCAGCGGACTCACCGTGCCCAACGGCATCGCCCAGCAGCGCGTGATCCGCGCCGCCCTCGCTGACGCATGCCTGGATGCCGAAGCGATCGGCTACATCGAGGCACACGGCACAGGCACCGTATTGGGCGACCCGATCGAAATGGGTGCCCTTGCCGACGTCTTCGCCCACAGCCGCTCCAAGGAGCGACCTCTGGTGGTCGGCTCTGTAAAAACCAATTTCGGCCACCTCGAGGCGGCCGCCGGTGCTGCGGGCCTGATCAAGGCAATACTGACTGTCCGCAGCGGTCTGATTCCTCCACACCTGCATTTCAAGACACCGAATCCGCACATTCCATGGAATGCGTTGCCGATAACCGTGCCAACGCGGGCCATGTCGTGGCCAGATGGCGCGCAGCCGCGTACTGCCGGCGTCAGTTCCTTCGGATTCAGTGGTACGAACGCTCATATTGTCATTCAGCAGTCGCCGCCAGGTTATGCGCCCGCGCATCCGCCACTGCCAGCGCCCATCTACAAGCGCAGGCGCTGCTGGGCGTCGTTCAGCAAGCACGCAGCGCCACCATCGTCCCTTGACACCGATGTATCCCAGTGGTTTTACCATGCTGACTGGCAGCGGGCGACATCGGTTATGGCCGATGCCGGAAGTGCTTCGGTTCTCTGCGGGCACTGGATCATCTTTACCGACGCGTCCGGCATTGGCCGCGAGCTGGCCAGCCAGATTGCCGGTAGCGGAGGATCGTATTTGCTGGTCACGCGCGATTCGGCGGCAAGCCTTCGCTCCGCCGATGAGATGCGCATTGACCCGGCCTCGGCTGCCGATTATGGCGGTGCCGTGCGGGCGGCGATCGCCGAGTCGGCCCACCCGCTGCGTGGCATTGTTCATATGTGGAGCTTGGACGCGGAACCGGTGGAAACGCTTACGACAGAGGCGTTGTCATCGGCCCAGACCCTCGGATGTGAAAGCATTATTCTGGCTGCTCAAGCGTTGGCTGGCGCAGAGACCGCCTCCGGATGCAGGCTATGGATCGTCACGCGCAATGCCGTTCCGGCGGTTCCCGGTCGGCCGGTCAGCATCGCTCAGGCACCTGCACACGGACTCGGCCGCACCCTAGCCCTGGAGCATCCGGGCCTTTGGGGCGGTACCATAGACCTTGCGTCCGACCCTTCGCCTGAAGACGCAACGCATATCCTCACCGAGCTCCGCGATGCCCGGGGCGAGCAGCACATCGCCTTCCGCGACGGACGGCGCCTCGTATGCCGCATCGTCCGGCGCACGGCTCCGGCCCACGCGAAGCCGTCGTTCTCTCCGGTTGGTGCCACCTTGATTACCGGAGGCTACGGTGCGCTCGGCCTGCTTGCCGCCGAGCACCTGATCCGGTGCGGAGCATCGTGCGTGGCGCTGGCCGGCCGCCATGCGCCGTCGGCAGCTGCCGCCGAACGCATCAGCCGCATGCGGGCGGCCGGGGCGCGCGTGCTCTGTCTCGAGGCGGACATCTCACGGCGTGAGTCGGTCGCCTCCATCCTTGACCGCATCAGACGGGAAGGCTTCCAACTCAAGGGCGTCATTCACGCCGCCGGCATCCTAGATGACGGTGTGTTGCTTCGCTTGACGCCTGACCGCTTCCGCCTCGTGTTTGCAGCCAAGGCGATCGGTGCGTGGATACTACACGAGTTGACGCGGGATGAGCAGCTTGAATATTTTGTCCTCTATTCTTCATCGGCAAGCCTGCTCGGCTCGGCTGGCCAGGCCAATTATGCGGCGGCCAACACGTTTCTGGACGCCTTGGCACACCTACGGCGCGCAATGGGCCTCCCTGCCTTGAGTATTAATTGGGGGCCTTGGGCAAAAAGCGGCATGGCCGCGGAACTTGACGCACAAACCCTTTCCCGGATCGCCGGACGCGGTATCCACCTGATCGAGCCCGAGCGGGGGCTGGACATTCTCGAAGACCTGATGGCCTCCGCCATAACGCCCGGCCTGCCCCCCCAGTTGGCGGTGATTCCGATAGACTGGCCGCAGCATCTGCAGTCATTGCCCCCTGCCCCACCCCTTTCGCTGCTTTTCAACCTAGTGGACAGCAATGCTAATGGCCGGTCTAGTCCGCAGGAATCAGAGTTCCTCGATAGCCTGCTTCAGGCATTGCCAACGGAGCGTGACACTAGGCTGCGGGCACGCATCATCAGGGAAGCGGCCAACGTGATGGAAATTGATGTCGCCGAACTCGCCGATGGAAATCGCGGATTCTTTGACATGGGTATGGACTCGCTCATGGCCGTCGATCTGAAAAACCGTCTGCAGACAGCATGCGGTAAAACGTTTCCAGCCACGCTGGTGTTCAATTATCCGAATGTCAACGCCCTCTGCAAGCGCATGACGGAACTGTTGTCGGCCGAGGCACCGGTGCCGTCCGAGACCGCCGATATCAATGCCATGAACGATGCCGAGGTCATCCAATCGCTCCAGCGTGAATTTGAGGCAATGAAATGAATAACCATCACGAAAACCAGGCCATGGCTCTGCGCCAGTCCCTGCATGTTATCCGGACGCTGAAGGACCGGGTAAGGGTGCTGGAACAGGGGTTTCATGAGCCCATTGCCATCGTTGGCATGGGCTGCCGGTTTCCGGGCGGTGCCGACACTGCCGAAGCGTTCGCCAGGTTCCTGATGAACGCGGGGGATGCTGTCGGGCAGTGGCCTTCGGATCGTTGGGACGCGCAAGACCTGTATGATCCAGACCCCGATGCTCCCGGGAAGACATACGTCCGGCAAGGTGCGTTCTTGAATAATATCGGCCTGTTTGATTGCCGTTTTTTCGGTATTTCCCCGCGCGAAGCGATCAGCATGGATCCCCAGCACCGTCTACTGCTTGAAGTCACATGGGAAACACTGGCCCAGGCCGGTATTGAACCGCGCGCATTGGCTGGTTCAAGGACCGGTGTGTTTGTCGGTATTGGCCAGATGGATTACGCGCGCCGCCGATTGCACGCTGGCGACCTTGCAAAAATTTCCGCCTACGAGGGCAGCGGCAACGGCTTCTGCTTTGCGGCTGGCCGACTGTCCTATCATCTCGGACTGCGCGGCCCCAGTATGGCGCTCGACACCGCCTGCTCGTCGTCTCTGGTTGCCGTGCATGAAGCCTGCCGAAGCCTGCGTTCGCGCGAGTGCGACATGGCACTGACCGGTGGCGTCCATCTGGTGATGTCGCCCGAAATCACCGTATTCCTGTGCCGCTTCCATGCGCTCGCGCGCGATGGCCGCTGCAAGACGTTTGATGCCGCTGCCGACGGCTATGGCCGCGGCGAGGGCTGCGGCATGCTGGCGCTCAAGCGCCTGTCTGACGCCATCGCCGTCGGCGATCCCATCCTGGCCGTCATTCATGGCTCGGCAGTCAACCACGACGGAGCCAGCGGAGGCCTGACCATTCCCAACGGCCTGGCGCAGGCGGACGTGATTCGCACTGCGCTTGCCGACTCCGGTCTGGATGCCGAATCGGTCGGCTATGTCGAGGCACATGGCACAGGCACAAGCCTAGGCGACCCGATCGAAATGGAAGCACTGGCCTCCGTCTTTGCCGACGGCCACACCAAGGAGCGGCCTCTGGTGGTTGGCTCCGTGAAAACCAATATCGGACACCTCGAGGCGGCAGCTGGCGTGGCTGGACTGATCAAGGCAATACTGGCTGTGCGCAACGGATTGATTCCGCCGCACCTGCATTTCAAAACGCCGAACCCGCACATTCCTTGGAACGATCTGCCGGTGATCGTGCCTACGCAGGCCATGCCCTGGCCGGATGGCCAGCATCCTCGTACTGCCGGCGTGAGTTCCTTCGGATTCAGCGGCACAAACGCCCATGTCGTTATCAGGCAGGCCCCGCCAGGCTACGAGCCCAGCCGGGCACCACTGGCACCACCTGCATTCAACCGCAAGCTGTTCTGGATTGCTACGCCACCGCAGAGCCAGGCTCACCCGCTGCTTGGTGAGCGACTGGACGTTGCTGGCTCTGACGTTTTTGTTTTCGAAAACCGCTTGAATGTGAATACCGCACGTTTCGTCGCGGCGCACCGCGTGTTTTCCTCGGTCATTCTGCCAGCGGCGGCTTTCGCCGAAATGGCGTTTGCGGCTGGCCATCAGATATTCCCGGGCACACCCATAGCACTCGAAAACCTTGCCATCGCGCGTGCGCTGAAAATGTTACCATCCGGCGAGTTCAGTCGCGTTCAGACCATTCTGACACGAGAGGGAGACCGGCGCCTGCGACTGAAGATCGTGAGCTTGGATGACGCGCTCGCCGCATCACCTTCGTGGACGACTCATGTGGAGGCCGTGTTGGTTGCACTCGGGGACACAGCCGCCGAGGTCATTGCCCTGCCGATGTCCGATGCCCCCACGGATCCGGCGGATGTCTTTTACGAACGAGCGCGAAAACTGGGATTCGAGTACGGCCCAGCGCTCAAGGTGGTGAGCGCGTTTCACGCCGACGCGTCGCGCTCCGACGGCCTTCTGGAGATCGCTGACGAATGGGCGCACGAGCTTGACCGATACCACCTGCACCCAGCGCTGATTGACGGCTGTTTCCAGATGGCGGGTTTTACCCTGCTGGCCCGCGGTGTCAAGGACACCGTTCTGCCATCCGGCTTTGCGCGCATGACAGCAACTGGAGGCACGCTCCGCGGCCTCCGATGCACGGTGGACGCTATCGTTGCACCCGTGGTACCCGGCGGAGTCTGGAGCATGAATGTCACGCTCAGCGACAAGCGCGGCCATGTGGCGGCTCGCATTGAGCGGCTGACCCTCGCGCGTGCCCCGCGCGAGACGCTAGCGGGCAGCGAAGAAAACCGTGATCCAAACGCATGGCTCCATGGCATCGAGTGGCGCGAACAGCCGCTGCCGGACGATGCCGCGTGCGTGTGGCAACGTCCTGTCACGGACATCGCCGCCCGCGTACAACTCATCCTGCCGCAAATCGAACGGGAATCCGGCGCACATATCTATGCAGAGCTGCTGCCGCGAATGGAGACACTCAGCGCCGGATACGCCGCTGCTGCGCTGCGGGAATGCGGTTTCGAATGCCGGCCGGATCGGGAATTCTCAACGGCGGAACTCGGTTGCGAAATCGGCGTTGCCGCGAAATATATTCACCTGCTTGACCATATCGTGCAAATGCTGGCCGTGGAGGGCTGTATCGCCCCCTGCGGTGACCGGTGGATCGTGCGCCATCAGCCGGAGATTCCAGCAGCGGGTGCGGCGGCGACACTGGCTGCGCAATATCCGCAGGCATCAGCCGAGTTGGAAATTCTCGGCCGCTGCGGTCCGCAACTGGCCGGCGTGCTAACGGGGAAAGTGGACCCGCTGAGTCTGCTCTTCCCCGAAGGCAACATGGAGACCGCCGCGCGCCTCTACGACTCCTCACCGTTTGCGCGAGCCATGAACCGCGCCGCGGCCGAGGCGCTTGCCGCCATGTTGCCGGCACAACCTTCCGGCCGACCGCTGAATGTCTTGGAAATCGGTGCCGGCACCGGCGGCACAACCGCTGCAGTGCTGGCGGTGCTGCCACCGGACGCAGTCCACTACGTGTTCACCGATGTGTCGCCGCTCTTCGTTTCGCGCGCTCGGGATCGTTTCCGTAACGACCCGCGCGTAGAAAGCCGCGTGCTGGATATTGAATCGCCGCCCGCGCGCGACAGTGCCGCCTACGATCTGATCGTCGCCGCCAATGTCCTGCACGCTGTCAGGGACCTGAGGCAGACGCTGCGCCAGGTACACAGCATGCTCGCCCCTGGTGGCATGCTGGTGGTGATCGAGGCGACGTCCCGGCTGAATTGGGTCGACCTGACATTCGGGCTGACGGATGGATGGTGGAAATTCGAAGATACCGACCTGCGGCGCGACGACCCGCTGATCAGCCCCGATGCCTGGTGCAGGGTGCTGACAGACTGCGGGTTCCGGAAGACTGAGGCGGTCTGCGTAGCGAATGCGGCCGGCTCTGTCTTTGCGACACAGTCGTTGATGCTATCAGCCAAATCCATTCATGACAATGCGGTTGGCTCATGGCTTTTGTTTCACAATCATACAGGAAACGGACAACATCTCGCCGCCTTGTTGGCCACCCGCGGCGGCACCTGCATACGGGTGCAGCCAGGGGCCAAGTGGAACCGGTTGTCGGACACAGAGTTTACGGTTTGCCCCCGCCGACCTGACGATTTTCAACGCCTGCTCCGGGAGGAACTCCAGTGCCGGACCTTGCGCGGCGTGATCCAGCTTTGGGAACCGACGGACGCGAACGAGTCTGCTGATGCTGAAGCGCTTGCCGACGCCGCCGACACGGCCTGCGCAACGCTGCTGCACTCGCTCCAAGCGCTGCTGGAAAACGCTGGAAGTGCTCCGCCGCGTCTGGTGATTGCCACGCGCGGAGCACAGTCCGTCATCGCGTCGGACCCGTTGCCCGGGCTTGCTCATGCCACGTTATGGGGCATGGGCAGGGTTATTGCGCAGGAACACCCCGAGCTGCGCTGCATCCGTGTGGATATTGATCCAGCCTCGCGCGGCAACGCGCTTGAGCCGCTGGTCGCTGAATGCTGTGCCGTTTCCCCCGAAGACCAGATCGCGTACCGCGGCGGCCGCAGGCTCGTGGCGCGACTGACGCGCTGGTTCCTGCCAAACAGCGAAACACCGTTGGACGCAGCCGGCCTGTCGAGCTGGTTGCGGCCCGACGGTGCCTACTTGATAACAGGTGGGCTGAACGGCCTTGGCGCTCTGGTGGCGCGCCGCCTGGCAGAGCGCGGGGTGCGCTGCCTGGTGCTCATTAGCCGAAGCGGTCCCGGTCCGGACACAGAGCCGCTGGTCCGGTCGCTCGAAGCCATGAACTGCCGGGTTCTGGCGCGTGCGGTCGACGTCACAGATTTTGCGCGCCTTTGCGCCTTGACGGAGGAGATCGAGCGGATGGGCTATAGCGTTGCGGGTATTGTGCACACGGCCGGGATACTCGACGACGGTACGCTTCTGCAACAGACTCGGGAGCGGTTTGCCAGCGTGTTGGCACCCAAGGTCGCCGGTAGTTGGAATCTCCATCGCCTCGCACAGGATCGCTCACTCGATTTCTTCGTCATGTTTTCCGCCGGTGCCGCCTTGCTTGGTGCTCCGGGGCAGGCCAACCACGCTGCGGCTAACGTCTTCATGGACACGTTGGCCCACCTGCGTCGCGCGTCGGGGCGTCCCGCGCTCAGCATCAACTGGGGCGGCTGGTCCGGCACGGGCGCGGCGGTGCGCTCCGACGAAGCTGGCCGCCTCCGCCTGAAAGGCATGGGCTGGATCGATCCGGAAGCCGGGCTGTCACTGCTGGAACGTCTGCTGCAAGCAACTACACCGCCGCAGGTGGGGGTGCTGCCTATCCGCTGGCCCGCCTTCCTGGCAACATGGGCCGTTTCGCCTTTCATTGACGAATTCATCTGCCTGGCACCCGCAGAGGAGCCGTCAAACGCATCCATCCTACGGGAACTGGATGCGGTGCCTGCCGACTGTCGGCGCGATCTGCTGACCCGCTTCATTTGCAGCCAGACCGCCGCCATTCTCGATCTCGGTGCCGACGATCCACCCGATCCGCAGCAAGGCTTTTTCGATCTTGGTATGGACTCGCTCACTTCCCTTGAACTGCAGAAGCGCCTGCAGGCCGCGCTTGCAATCACGTTGCCAGCAACGCTAGTCTTCGAGTATCCCACCATCAACGCACTGGCACGATTCCTGGAAACCCAGCCCGGGCTCCAGCCGCGGGACACCGGAAACAGCACACCGTACAAGCTGTCCACTGACGATGCAGCGCGAACGCTGGAGGACATGTTAAGGAGCATCAAACAGTCATGACACAGCACGAAAGATATGCCGAACTCATGCACGACGCCGTGCGCGAACTGGAAAAGGCACGGCTCCGCATCGCGGAGCTCGAACGCGGGTGCTACGAGCCGGTGGCGGTAATCGGCATGGGATGCCGTTTTCCCGGTGGGGCGGATACGCCGGATGCCCTCTGGAGTCTGCTGTGCGACGGCAGGGACAGCGTACGCACCGTGCCGGCAGACCGCTGGAATGCCACCGCGCTGCTCGATGCCGACCCCGATGCGCTGGGCCGCATCTACTCGACGGCCGGCAGCTTCATCGACCATGTTGACATGTTTGACGCGGAATTTTTCGGCATCGCGCCGCGTGAGGCCGAAGACATGGATCCCCAGCAGAGGTTGCTGCTGGAGGTCTGCTGGGAAGCGCTGGAGCACGCCGGCATACGGGCGGAGCGGCTGGCGGACACAGCATGCGGCGTAACCATCGGCATGATGAACCAGGACTACTCCCGGCTGATCACGTCGTTGAGCGCCATCGAGGCGCACACGGGGTCGGGCAACTCACCCAGCGTGGCGGCAGGCCGCATCGCGCATGTCCTTGGGTTGCACGGTCCAGCCATGACGATTGATACGGCCTGTTCCTCTTCGCTGGCGGCGGTTCACCTGGCCTGCCAGAGCCTACGCCATGGCGAATGCCGTCTCGCGCTGGCCGGCGGGGTTAACGCCATCCTTTCGCCCATTCCGTTCGTCGCCGAATGCCGCGCCCATATGCTTTCCCCAACAGGCCGGTGCCATACGTTTGACGCGGCGGCCGACGGCTTCGTACGCGGCGAAGGCTGCGGCATTGTAGTACTGAAGCGGTTGGCTGACGCGCTCTCCGACGGGGATTCTGTTTGGGCTGTTATTCGAGGCTCGGCAGTCAACCACGACGGTCGCAGCAGCGGCCTGACGGTACCCAACGGCACGGCGCAGCGCGATGTGATTGCACGGGCGCTGCAACTTGCCGGTGTCCCGCCGGATGCAGTGGCCTATATCGAGGCCCACGGCACGGGTACGAGACTAGGGGATCCGGTGGAACTGCGTGCCCTGGGTGCCGTCTTTGCAAAGTCGCATTCTAACGAGCAGCCGCTGCGCATCGGCTCGCTCAAAACCAATTTCGGCCACATGGAAAGCGCAGCCGGTATCGCGGGACTGATCAAGGCGGTGCTCTGCGTCCGATATGGAGAAATTCCTCCGCACTTGCATTTTAAGACACCGAACCCGCACATCCCTTGGAGTGAGCTGCCGATCAAAATCCCCACTGCGCTCGAAGCATGGCCCACAGGTCAAACCCCGCGTATTGCTGGCGTCAGCTCGTTCGGATTCAGCGGAACTAACGTTCACGTCATTGTCGAGCAGTCGCCCGTAGCCAGTAAGCATCAACCGTGCCGCGCCAGTCATGGCATGCACATGCTGGCGCTTAGTGCTAAAAACGAGCAGGCCTTGCGCACGATGGCCGGGCAATATGCCGCTTGCCTGCGGCATAACACAGGGATTGCGCTTGGCGACTTCTGCCGCGCGACGCTGGCGCGACGCTCAAGATTCCGTCAACGCCTGGCAGTTATCGCCCAATCGGCGGAAGAAATGATCAATCGCCTGTCTGCTTTTGCGAATGGGCATCAACCCGAAGCCTGCCATACAGGCGTGACTCCGATCATCGCGACGGACAGTTCCATCCGCCACTATCCGCGTAACGATGAGCCTACAACCGCACAGGACATGACGGCACTGGCCCAGGACTTCATCGCCGGTGCAGACATCGAGGCGGGTAATGCCACTTGCGTGCCTTTGCCAACCTACCCTTTCCAGCGTCGTCGTCACTGGCTTGCGGCAACACGGGTTTCGACAGGCGATACGCCAGCGGAACCATTGCCTGAATCCGTATCATCGCCGGACTGGTACGAACAGTCCTGGATCGAAAAGCCCCGCCCTTTTCCGGTTGAAGGCGCTCGCCCCAAGGATATACATCGTTTCACGACGGCTGACGCTCTGGCCGACAGCCTCGGTGTACATACCAACCAGGCCGTCATCGTTGCCCGCACCGCGCCGACAGCCCGGCGGCGCGCGTGGCTGCTGTTCGCCAACCCGTCCGATCTCGCCGACGGGTTACGGAAGCAGATCGAAATCAGAGGCGACTTCTGTCGCCAGGTGATGCCGTCTGAGCACTACGCGATCAGGCCGGACGGCACGGCGCTCATTGACCCGGAGGTACCGGAACATATTGCGCGACTGATCTCCGATGCCTCGGCTGCGTGCGGCACACCGGTGACGGATGTCATCCACATGTGGAGCCTGGACGCGCCGACGGGCGGCTCGTTGACAATCAATACGCTGGATGACGCTGTGCGTCTGTCTTGCCTCAGCGCCTTGCATCTGGCGCAGGCCTTGGATGTCGGCAAAGCGAAAAGGGAATGCTCGTTATGGATGGTCACGCGCAGCGCTCAGGCCGTGCGTCCTGAGGATTTCGTGGACGGCCTGGCACAAAGCCCTTTGTGGGGACTTGGCAAAGGTATCGCCACCGAATGCCCCGCGCTCGGCGGCGGACTCATTGACCTGGAATCGGTGCCAGGGGATGCCGCCGTCGAAGCGCTGCAGCTCTACGAAGAGTTCATCCTGACGGACAAAGAACGTATGCTCGCATTCCGGGGCGGCAAACGATATGCCGCCCGTGTCGTCCGCGTGACGCCGCCCGATGCACACGCTCCAGACCTTTCCTCATCCGCAGCCTATCTGATCACCGGCGGCTTGGGTGGGCTAGGCATGGAAACCTGCCGCTGGATGGTGAACCACGGTGCCCGGCATATCATTCTCGTCGGACGGCACCCACCTGATGAGCCAACTCGCATGGAACTGGATACGCTGCGAGCGGTTGGGGTGGAACTGGTCGTCATGCAGGCCGATGTCGCCGACGAACAACAGATGGTTTCTGTATTAGAGCGGGTGCGCGGGCTGCAGTTAGCGCTTCACGGCGTAGTGCATGCCGCCGGCATGGCGGGATATACGCTCCTGACGGAGCTGGACGCGAAATCTGTCTTGGAAATCTTCCGCGCGAAGGTGACCGGCGCGTGGGTGTTGCACAAGCTCACCCAGAACATGTCGCTTGACTTCTTTATCTGTTATTCATCCATAACGTCCGTCTGGGGATCGGAAAAACAGGCGCACTACACAGCAGCCAACCAGTTTCTCGACGCGCTGGCGCACTACCGCGCCGCGCAGGGCCTGACTGCTATCACGATCAACTGGGGACCGATCGCGGGCCGTGGCATGTTCAGGGCGGATTACACCCGGGCACTCCTCGGCATGGGCATCCGTCCGGTACAACCGAGACACATGGCGGCCGCGTTGAGCCGTGCTCTGACCATGCGCAAACCGCAGCTTATCATCGCTGACATAGACTGGCGCATGTTCCGAAATGTGTACGAGGCGCGCGGCGACCGACGCCTGCTCACGCTACTCGAGCCCGCCATCACGGCTGCTCCCGCACGCCCGCTCGCCGAGTCTGCGCTCATGGTAGCCGACTCGGACACAGGCGCGCTCATTGTACAGAGCATTGTGCTGGCGCTGAAGACCGACCCCGACGCCATTGACGTCAGCCAGCCGCTGGTTGACCTTGGGCTTGACTCGCTCATGGCCGTTGACCTGCGCAACCGACTGTTCACTCATACTGGAGTACAGGTTCCTGTCTCCATGTTCCTTGGCGGAGCCTCGGTTACAGCGCTGACGCAGTACATCCTGGCAGCGCGGGCACAGGTTGCTCCCCCCTCCACCACGGAACCCGCTGTAGATTCAACGCCCAGTCCGGAAGACCAGCCCATGTCATATGGGCAGCGGGCGCTGTGGTTCATCCACTGCCTTGCACCGGAAAGCCCGGCCTACAACCTTATGCTGGCACTGACGCTGGCGCCTGGCACGGACCTAGTGCGTTTGCAGCAGGCAGTGAAATCGCTAGCCGCCCGCCGAGAATCCCTGAGGACGATCTTTATTGGCGGGCCCGACGGCCCTCTCATGCGGGTACTCCCGCACGCCGAGCTCCATGTGACGGTTGCCGATGCCGCGATGTGGAGCAGGGAAGCGCTCGACGCAAACCTGGACGCGGAGGCTGACCGGCCGTTCTGCCTGGACCAGGGGCCGCTGACGCGCTTCAGCCTGTGGCGCAATTGCCCGACTGAGCCGGACGGCACTCGCTCCGATCTGCTGGTCATGGTCGCGCATCACATTGTCACGGACTTCGCGTCGCTGGATATGCTGGTGTCTGACTTGGGCGCGCTCTACCGGGAGCCGGACAGAGACACAGGTGCACGACGGGCACCCGCTCAAGAACGCTACGCAGATTATGTCCGGTGGGAAGCGGATCTGGCACAGGGCGACTACGGCAAGCGTGCCTGGGAATACTGGCGCAAGCGGCTCGGTGGCGACCTGCCCGTACTGGACCTGCCGACGGATCGGGTACGGCTGGTCGGCCGCACCTACCACGGCGCTGCTTACGCGACCGGCTTGGACCCAAACTTGTGCCGGGCGTTGAAGGCCGCGGCTGCAGCAGAACACGCCACGCCGTTCATGCTGGCGCTGGCCGCCTACCAGGCGCTGCTCGCGTATTGCACCGGCCAGCACGACTTTTTGATCGGCATGCACAGCGACAACCGCGGTCGGCCGGAATTCGAACGTATGTCCGGCTACTGCATCAACCAGATCGTCATCCGGGCCGACCTAGCCGAGAATCCAGACCTGCAAACACTGCTCAGGCGCGTCCGCCAGTCAATGCTGGAGGCCATGGAGTTCAGGCACTACCCGTTTCCCCTGCTTGTGGAAAAGCTTCAGCCTGTCCGGGACCCGTCGCGGTCACCGCTGTTCGACGTAGACATCGTATGGGATCAGGCTCGCGGCAGCGAGGATCCGGTCGGCGATGGAGCGGGGCTGGTCCGAGGCCTGTTCTCCTCGGATCAGCGCGGCGCGGACTTCGACCTCATGCTGACCATTGTGGACATGGGTGGCCCGTACCGGATCGTGTGGCGTTTCAACACAGACCTTTACGATGCGAAAACCATCCGATCCATGGCGGAATTATACACTGGCATTCTGAAATTGTTTGTCACAAACCCAGATCAAAGGTTGGCGGATCTGCGGCTTTGGACTGAGGATGAAGTACGGGACATACGGGAGCTTGAACAAAGAATGCCACTTAATATCTGACATTTCCACCAGAGACTGCTTATCATGAAAAACAAAACCATTTTCGAAACGCTTGAATCGAACGTTCGGTCGTACTGCCGTTCGTTTCCCGCCATCTTCGTACGTGCGAAAAACGCCGTCATGTTCGACTCCGAAGGTCGGCCGTACATTGATTTCCTGGGCGGAGCCGGCGCTCTGAATTACGGACACAACAACGAATTCATTCGCGATCGCATCATTGCGCACATGCAGTCCGACGGCATCACGCATGCGCTGGATCTGCATACCGGCGCAAAAGCGGCATTCATGGAAGCGCTGAACCGTCGTATTCTCAAACCACGTAAACTGAAGTACAAGATGCAGTTCTGCGGCCCCACCGGTGCCAACGCGGTGGAGGCAGCGCTCAAGCTAGCGCGCAAGGTGACCGGACGGCCTACGGTATTCTCATTCATGGGCGGCTTTCACGGCATGTCGCTCGGCAGTCTAGCTGTAACGGGCCACAAGATGCACCGTGCCGGTGCCGGCGCACCGCTGCTGACCAACGCTGTTTTCATGCCGTTTCCACACGGGTTCATGAACGGCTTCGATACGCTCGGATATATGGAGGCTGTTCTGGATGATCCGCACTCCGGCATTGAAACCCCGGCTGCCGTCATCTACGAAACGATCCAGGCTGAAGGCGGCGTAATTCCGGCACCGCTAGCCTGGCAGCGCCGTCTCCGGGAGATCTGTGACCGGCACCGCATCCTCCTGATTTGCGACGATATTCAAACCGGATGCGGGCGCACCGGAAGTTTCTTTTCGTTTGACGCTGCGGGAATCGTCCCGGACATTGTTGTGCTTTCCAAATCCATCAGCGGTAGCGGGTTGCCTATGTCCATGGTCCTGATGAAGCCAGCGCTGGATATCTGGCAACCTGCGGAGCACAACGGGTCGTTCCGCGGCAACCAGCTTGCATTCGTCGGCGGCCAAGCCGCACTGGAATATCGCGACCTGACGAATCTTGATGCGCGGGTGTGCGCCAAGGCGGACTGGCTCAGCGAGTATCTCGGGCGTCGCGTCGCACCGCTGGACTGCCGCATCGCTGTCCGTGGACTGGGCCTGATCCGTGGCATAGACCTGACCGCCCTCGGGCAGCCCGATCTGCCCGGGCGCATTTCGGCGCTTTGCTTCAAGCGCGGCCTTGTCATGGAACTGGCTGGACGCAATGACCAGGTCCTGAAAATCCTGCCGCCGCTCACGATCGAGGACGATGTGTTGGAACAAGGCTGCGACATCATGGCGCAGGCCATGGAGGAATGTCTAGCACGCCCGCGTCAAAGCAGGCGAACGACCGAAGGGAACCACCGTTAATAGTCAATCAACAACACAACTATGTTTTCGCTTATGAACGAATCCGAGATACCCTTTACGCATGCCACCTTCTGGCGTCGAGCGCTTGCTTATGCAATGCCTGACTCCGGTTTGATCGCGGATGGCCATGCCGGCGTGCAGCCGTCGAAGCAATCTGTTCGTGCACCGTTTTCCGCTGATGCCACGACGCGGCTGGATCTAGCAGCGGGAACATCCGATCTTTCCGTGTTCGTTATCGCCATCGCATGCGTCCGGATCCTAATCAGACGGCACATCCTTCGCGACGATATCACAATCGGTGTGCCGGGATTGCATGCCCGTAACCTGACACTCCCTCTGCGAATGGCTGTAACCGACGCCATGAGCTTTCACGGCTTGCTGGCGCGCACACGACGCCAACTTGCCGAGGTATACGCGCATGAATGCATGCCTGACAACATGCCGTCGGCAGAGGTTGACGCACGCGTCTGTATGTCAGGTTTTCACACGAACATCGCAGAAGATAATAAACACCTTATCACTATCAATGTTTTGGTTGAACGCGCTCCTGACAATGCGCTGAAGCGGGCACAGTACGAATTCGCATACGATGCAAACCGGTTTGACACGTCGATCATCTCGGCCATGACCAACCAGCTTGCCGCAATCACGGAGCAGGCACTGGCGCATCCTTCTCTGACGATTGCGGAACTCCAGTCCGTTTCGGCAGCAGGGGACGCGGAGCGTATGCTGCGTTTGCTGAGCGGTCCCGCGCGGGCCTATCCCGTGGATAAACCGGTTCACGCACTATTCGAGATGCAGGCGGACGCATCGCCTGAGCGCATCGCCGTCCTGGATGCGAACGAACGCTGGTCCTATAGAAAGCTGAACCAGGCCGCCAATCGCGTGGCACACCGCCTTCTGGCTGTCGGCCTGGAGCGAGGGGATCACGTCGGCGTGCTGGCACCGCGAGGCTGCGCCTTTGCTGCCGCGCTGACCGGAATACTCAAAGCAGGCGGTGTGTACGTTCCTATTGATATCACCTATCCATCGGACCGCATTCGCTTCATGATTGAAGATAGCGGCATGACCGCACTGATCGCTACCGCCGCCATGGCTGAAGCCGTGCATGAGGCGGGTGCCGTGCGGAACCTCCTGATCCTGGACAACATGTCACCTTCCATTCCCGCCCGGCCCGGCCTTGATGTGCATGCGCTCGATGGTGGCCGCGACCTGCCGGACACGAATCCCGGCGTGACATCGGGCGGAACGGATGCCGCGTACATGCTTTACACGTCCGGATCAACAGGGCAACCAAAAGGTGCCATTGTGCGACACGACGGAGCGGTCAATCATATCTTCGCACAGTGCGAAGCACTCGGACTTGACCACGACACAGCGTTCCTGCAAAGTGCGCCCGTCTCTTCCGATATTTCCGTCTGGCAATACCTGGCGCCGTTAGCCATTGGCGGCCGCCTCGTGATCGCCTCGTACGAAACCATGTGCAATCCGACAACCTTGCGGGAAACCATCCGCAGAGAGGGCGTAACACTGATCGAACTGGTGCCTGCTGTGATGCGGGAACTGCTGGAAGATGCGGAGCGCCTGACGCCTGCTGAAAGGGATCTGCCGTTGCTCGCAGCCGCCATGGTGACAGGCGAGGCAGTGCCGCCATCGCTCATCAACCAGTGGTTTTCCATATACCCGCGCATTCGGCTGGCAAACGCCTATGGCCCGACAGAAGCGGCCGATGACATCTGCCAAGCCGTTTTCAATGGTCCTCTGCCCGATGCCCGATGCCGCGTCACCATCGGACAGCCGCTGGCCAACACGTTCATGTACGTGCTGGATAAACAACATCGCCCGGTTCCCGCTGGCGCGCCAGGCGAGCTCTGCGTTTCAGGTGTATGCGTCGGCGCTGGCTACTGGAATCGCGCCGACCTGACACAGGCGTCGTTCGTCGCGAACCCGTACGCCGGTAACGGACGTGGCGCGGTACTGTACCGGACAGGGGACCTGGGACGCTGGCGACCGGACGGTACGCTGGAGTTTCTTGGTCGCATGGACACCCAGGAAAAGATACGGGGGTATCGGATCGAGACGGCTGAAATCGAAGCGGTGCTGATGCAACATCCGGCAGTCAAAGCTGCCGTTGTGATCGTTTGCGACGATCTGCACGGCCATCGTTCGCTAGCTGCTTATGTGTCGCTGCGTACCGGTGCCGGGCAGGCCGACTTGCCGACCGAGCTGCGCCGTTGCCTGCAGTCCTGGCTTCCCGCTCACATGGTGCCAACCTCCATCATGATACTGGCGTCGCTGCCATTGCTGCCCGGCGGAAAAATCAACCGCAAGGCCCTGCCGCGGCCGGACCAGACGGCATCGGGCACCACACAAAAGCGTATCTCTCCGGCCGGCTTGTTGGAAAACCGTATCGCCGACATCTGGTGCGACCTGCTGAACCTGGATGCGGTGGGTGTAAACGACAATTTTTTCGACGTCGGCGGGTATTCTCTACTGGCCGCACGCATGCATCGACGGCTCACAGAGGTGCTTGGACCGGATCTCACCATCGTGGATCTGTTCCAGTATCCGACCATCCGCAGCCTGGCCGAACGCTACGGAACCAACTCGCCCGCCGCGACAGGGGATCCAGACCGCAAGCGCACAGCAACCCGTGACGCCGCCCCAAGCATGGCTGCCCGACAGCGGGCCATCCGTCGGCAACATCGGGAAGGAACCAGCATATGAAAACAGGAAATAATACCATCGAGATAAACGACAAAGGATTTGACGTCGCGATTATAGGAATGGCCTGCCGGTTCCCTGGCGCGCCGGATGTCGCCGCATTCTGGCATAATCTGCGCGAAGGCCTGGAATCCATAGAGCAGTTCACCGAAGCGGAGCTGCTGGCTACGGGTGTAACCCCTGCCATGCTTGCCAACCCGCGCTACATCAAGGCGGGAGCCGTGATTCCAGGGGTAGATATGTTCGACGCCCGCTTCTTCGACTTCAGTCCCCGCGATGCCGCATGGATGGAGCCTCAGTTGCGTTTGTTCCTGGAGCAGGCCTGGATCGCGCTCGAGCACGCCTGTCACACCCCCGCCTTGTTCCGCGGGCTCATCGGTTGCTATGCTGGCGAAGGCATGAACATGTACGCGCTCCGCAACGTGTATCCCGCCGTTCAACAGGGAGGATCCTCCGAGACCTATCAGGCGTCCATCATCAACGACAAGGACTTCCTGACGACCATGACAGCCTACAAACTCAATCTCCACGGTCCGTCCGTCACCGTGCAGACCGCTTGCTCCACATCGTTGGTGGCTGTTCACATGGCCTGCCAGAGCCTGATAAGCGGCGAATGCGACATGGCACTGGCCGGCGGTGTGACCGTCAACATCCCGCAGCGCATAGGCTACCCGTATGAGCCGTCCATGATCCTGTCGCAGGACGGACACTGCCGGCCCTTTGACGCAGACGCCTCCGGCATGGTGAGCGGCAGCGGCGTTGGCGTCGTGGTGCTCCGGAGGCTGACCGATGCGCTTGAAGATGGCGACGTGATCCACGCGGTAATCAAGGGCTCTGCCGTCAACAACGACGGAGCGCTCAAGGTGGATTTCACGGCACCGTCCGTCGAGGGGCAGGCTGCAGTCATTTCCGAAGCCCTGGCTGTTGCCGGGGTAGACGCCGATTCCGTTTCCTACGTGGAAACCCATGGCACCGGCACGGCGCTCGGCGATCCGGTAGAGATTGCTGCCCTGACCCGCGCATTCGGCAAGGTTCGCAAAGATAAATGTCCTATCGGCTCTGTCAAGTCAAACGTGGGCCATCTGGATACGGCGGCGGGCGTGGCCAGCCTTATCAAGACGGTGCTGGCTTTAAAGCACAGGATTATCCCGCCTAGCATAAATTTCCGTCAGCCCAACCCGCGCATCGCTTTTGATGCCACGCCGTTCCGTGTAGCAGCGGCGCTGGAACCATGGGATCGGGGTGACAAACCGCTGCGCGCTGGAGTCAGTTCATTCGGTATCGGCGGGACCAACGCTCACTGCGTACTCGAAGAGGCACCGCCCTCCGGATCGTCCGGCCCTTCACGCCCCGTTCAGCTTGTTGTGGTTTCCGCGAAAACCGGGTCGGCGCTACGGAATGCGGTAAACCATCTTGCCGATCATATTCAGGCTAATCCCGATCTGAAACTGGCTGACATAGCCTTCACGCTGGCCTGTGGCAGGCATTCCTTCGGTCACCGTCTGGCTGTTTCGGCGCAGACTGCGCTCGACGCAGCGGAACGACTCCGGAACAGCGACGTGCCCTGCGAGAAAACCTGCAGCGATACCTCATGCCGCTGCGCCTTCTATCTTCCGGTAGGCTCCGCCATGCCGGAAAGCCTAGCGACTAGCCTGTACGCGACGGAGCCCGACTTCAGAACAGCCTGGGATGCGTGTATCGCCACCCGCGCAACACCGGATCCTGTAGGCAACGATCGGCGCTTTGCATTCGAGTATGCGTTCTGCCAGATGTTGATGAGCTGGGGAATCAAGCCGGAGATCATTGCCGGCGCCGGCACAGGGGCGGATGTCGCCGCGTGCCTGCGAGGCGAACAGGCGCTCGTTCAACCTATCGGTTCCTCACCCGTTGTGGCATCGGCAGACTCGATTCAAGCATTCCTAGCCTCGGTTGAAAGCGCAGGCGTTAGCATTGTCTGGATGCCGTTCGGAACTTCGTCCGGAGAATCCGTGCCGGCAAGTCCTGGAATCACCATCATCCAACCCGCAGATTACGCTGGTCAGGCAGACGCTCATTCCTGGCTGTTGCATGCACTCGCAAGCGCTTGGACACTCGGACTGGATATTCATTGGCCCTCGTTCTTCCGTCACGAATCGCGCAAGCGTGTGGTTCTGCCAGCGTACCCTTTCGAACGCGAGCGTTATTGGATCGATCCGCCCGCCGCGACACAGGCAGCCTCCCGGTCAGCGATTGCAAAGAACCCGAACCGGTTGGAATGGTTTTACCGTCCCGTATGGAATCGTGTGCCACAGGCACCACAGACGGCGGCGATACCGCAGCGCTGGCTTGTGCTGGGTGCTCAAGATGAGCTCGGCATATTGATTCAGCACGAACTCGCAGCCCGCCACATGACGGTGGTTAACGTTCGGGCTGGAAATCAATTCAAGGCACACGATCCGAAACACTACACGGTAGCCCCCGCATCCAGGCAGGACATCGAACGGTTGCTGACATCACTGCAAACGAGTGAACTGCTGCCTGACAACATCGTTCACGCGGTCAGCCTGGATGCCGCCGCCTGCTCTAGGGAGGCGATGGAAAACAGCTTCTACAGCGTGCTCGCGCTGGTGCAAGCGCTGGCCGCGCAACCTGGAACATATCCGGTGCGCCTGCATATCCTTACACGCGGTGCCTGTGAAGTCTCAGGCCTTGAACCGCTTCACGTCGAAAACGCCATGCTGACCGGATTGTCACGCGTGATTCCGCAAGAGCTGCCGCACATCACCTGCCGACTGATAGATGTAGACGACACCGATCCGGTACAGACCATTGGACCGCTACTGGATCAACTGACAGCCACGCACGCCATCTCACCGCTTGCCATCAGGGGAAGTTACGTCTGGTCACAGCGCTTCGAACGTGTCCTTCTGAATGAACCTGAACGTTCCAACCGGTTTGTGCAAGGCGGCGTGTATGTTATTACCGGTGGGTTCGGCGTCATCGGTTCAATCTTGGCAAAGTACCTCGCACAAACCCTTCATGCCAGACTTGTGCTGGTAAGCCGAACCGCACCGGCCGCCGGCGATAGTCGCAGCGCCTTGTTGCATGACCTTCAACGGCAGGGCAGCGATGTGATGGCCTTCCAGGCGGATGCGGCCGATCCCGACCAGATGCGGGCTGCCATTCAAGCGGTGCGTACAGCCTGGGGCCGGATTGACGGTGTGCTGCACGCCGCTGGTGCTGCGGATACCGGCCTGATGCTTGCGGACCTGACCCGCGAGGTATGCGAACAGCAATTCCTGCCGAAGATAGCCGGTGCGCGCGCGATAGCTCAGGCTCTGACCGATGCGGACAACTGCTTCTGTCTTTGCTTTTCGTCGCTCTCCGCCATTCTCGGCGGCCTGACGTTCGGACCCTATGCATCGGCCAACAGTTTCATGGACAACTTTACGGACAGCATGAACCGGAACGGGAAAGTCAAATGGACCAGCGTTAACTGGGAAGGCTGGCTGCCTCAATCCAGCGAAGGGCAACACCCCGGCAGCCGACATGTGCTGGCAGAACTCGCGTTATCTCCCGAGGAAGGTGCCGATGCGCTTGCGCGGATTCTATGCCACATCAGCCATGGCCAGGTGGCCGTCTCCACAGCCGACCTCCATGCACGCATGGATCGGTGGCTTTTGCACAAGGATGCAGCCCGCAACAAGGCAGGTGCCGCCAACAGCCTGCATGCCCGGCCGCCCCTCCAGGCACCGTACGAGGCACCGGATGGAAAGACGCAAACCGCTGTCGCGGAAATCTGGCGAGAACTACTGGAGATCGACCCCATCGGTGTTAACGATAATTACTTCGATCTCGGCGGGAATTCACTCAGTGCCATTCAGATGACGTCGCGTCTTACCGAAGTCTTTGGTGTCGAGATCGGCGTTCCACACATCTTCAACGCGCCCACCGTGGCCGAACTGGCAGCCATACTGGACACCGTCGCCCACGCCACACCAGACGAAATTCTGAAACTTCTGGATGAAATCGAGAGCGCATGACAAACAACCCGCATAACGAAATCAGCAGACGAATCGCAGGCCTGACTGCAGAACAGCGCCGCTTGTTCGATGCCGCGTTGAAAGCGCGCGGTATTGACACCATGCTGCCGCCGGTGGCGCGCCATCGCCCGCCTGAAGGCACGCCGCTGTCGTTCGGCCAAGAGCGACTCTGGTTCCTGTATCTCTGGGACCGCGGCAGTGCAGCCTACAACATTCCCGCCGCCATACGGCTGAAGGGACATCTGGACGAAGCGGCGCTCACAAAGAGCATGACGGCCATCGTGCAGCGACATGAGATTCTGCGCACCACGTTTGGCGTCACTGCCGGCCGCATCATCCAGGTGCTATCCCCGGAGATCCTGATTCCCATGCTAAGAGACGACTTCCGGACGCTGCCGTCGGCGGAGCGCATGCCGACGGCAATGCGTCAGGCAGAGGAAGAGATCAATATACCATTCAACCTTGTGACCGGCCCCGTCATCCGCGCCCGCCTGATGCGTGTGGATGACGATGATTGGCTGCTCGTCATCACGGCGCACCACATTGTATTCGACGGATGGTCCACAGGTATCTTTATCCGTGAGCTTTCCGCCTTCTACCAGGGTTTCACGCAAGGTGCTGCGCCTGCCCTTCCGCCGCCAGCTCTGCAATACGCGGATTACGCCGCCTGGCAGAGAGACTGGCTGACGGGTACGACGCTGAAACGCCTGGCGGACTTCTGGACGCAAAAGCTTGCCGACGCCCCGCCACTACTTAACCTGTTCACTGACCAGCCCCGACCCGCCGCGCGGACGAACCGCGGCGACGTTGTCCGGTTTGTATTCAGTCCGACGGAGACCGCAGGCCTTCGAAAACTTGCGCGTGAAGCGGATGTTTCGCTTTTCATGACGCTCGTAGCGGGTTTCGCCAGCGTACTGCACCGGTGGAGCGGGCAGACCGATATCGTCATCGGCTCACCGGTAGCCAATCGAAACAGGCGCGAGATCGAACCGCTGATCGGATTCTTCGTCAACACGCTTGCGTTACGAATAAACCTTGACGGTGACCCGTCGTTCACCAGGCAGCTGGGCAGGGTAAGAGCCACCGCACTCGAGGCCTACGACCACCAGGATATGCCGTTCGAAAAAATCGTGGAAATACTCAAGCCCGATCGCAGTACAAGCTATCCTCCCATCTTCCAGGTCATGATGGCGCTGCAAAACATTCCCATACGGCCACTGGAACTTCCGGGGCTGGCAGTCACTCCGGTTGAGATGGATGCAGCGTCAGCCAAATTCGACCTCTGTTTCTCCGTGGAAGAATCGGAGACCTCCCTGCAGGGGATTCTGGAATACAGCACCGATATTTTCACCCACCGGACCATCGTGCGCCTCGCTGAATCGCTCCGCGTTTTACTCGCTTCAGCAGCCGCCAATCCGTCGCAATGTCTATCCGCCCTGCCGATCATGACCGACCGTGAGTGCGCGCGCATGAAGACCATCGGTCTCGAATCATCCGATGCCCGCCCTGTGCACGAGCCCGTGCATCGGATGTTTGAGCACCAAGCGGCTCGGACCCCTGCCGCACCCGCTCTCCTGAGTGACGCAGGAGCAGTCCTGTTCGCCGAACTAAATGCGTCTGCCAATCGGCTCGCGCACGCACTGCATACGGCCGGTGCGGGACCGGATCAGGCGGTGGGACTCCTGCTTCCGCGCTCACCCGCGATGGTATCCGCGATGCTGGCCGTGCTGAAGTCCGGAGCCATGTTCGTCCCGTTGGATCCCTCCAGTCATGCCGACCGGCTCAATTTTATCATGACCAATGCGCGTATCCGCATCCTGGTCAGCGATGAAGCGATGCTTCGGACGGTTCAGTCCTTTGTGCCCGACCAAGACGCTAGGGTAATCCTGCTGGACCGTGACAGCGGCATGCTGGCGCGGCAGCCGGTTTCCAATCCGAATCACAACGTCCTTCCGGGGCATTGCGCCTACGTCATCTACACATCAGGTTCAACTGGCCGCCCCAAGGGTGTCATGGTGGAGCATGGCAGACTCGCCGCGCACTGCCTGGACATGCGGACGTTATACGGGCTAACGCCCTCCGACCGCGAGCTGCTGTTTTCCTCCTTTTGCTTCGACGCCGCGCTCGAACAGATATTTCCCATTATGACCGCCGGAGGTGCAAGCGTGCTGCGGGGGGAAACACTGTGGACGCCGCTCGAAACCCTGCAGCAGTGCGCGGTGTTCGGCGTCACTATCCTGCACACGATTCCAGCCTATCTCAGGCAAGTCCTGCAGGAGACCGCCGCACTGCCCGGGCCCGACAAAGATCTGTGCCTCCGGCTGCTGATCGCCGGCGGCGACGCTGTGGCGCCGGAGCTTGTCCGCCTATGGCGCGAAGGCGCGCTGGCCGACTGCCGACTGCTGAACGAATACGGCCCCACCGAGACCACCATAACAGCAACTACATATGATTTTTCACGGACTCCTGATGCTGGCGACGCTCCTGTTCCGATCGGCAGACCACGACCGCACACCACCGCCTTCATCGTTGACAACCGGATGATGCCGGTACCGGAAGGCGTGCCTGGAGAATTGCTCCTGGGTGGCGACTGCCTGGCTCGCGGATATCTTGGTGCCCCTGAACTAACCGCCGACCGGTTTGTCCCGGACCCGTTCAGTGGAACGTTTGGCAGCCGCCTTTACCGCACCGGCGACCGGGCCCGCTGGCTGGCTGACGGACAGTTGGAATTCCTCGGACGCTTCGACAGCCAGGTGAAGATTCGTGGGTTCCGAATTGAACCCGGCGAGATCGAATGCGTGTTGTCGGAGCATCCGTCCGTGAAGCAGGCCGCCGTAATCGTGCGACCCGGGCCGGGCGGCGAAAAACGCCTGACCGCTTACGCATCACTCCATCCTGACCGGAAAACAGTGCCTGCGGACACGCTGCGAGCGTTTCTCCAGGACCGACTTCCTGACTACATGGTGCCCGCCACCGTCGTACTGATGGATACTTTGCCTGTGACCTCTTCCGGCAAACTCGACCGGCAAGCACTGCCCGGGGCGATGCTTCCCGAACCGGCCACCCCGTCGGCAGCTCCGCGGATTCCGTCGCGTGAGCTGATGGCCGGGCTATGGGGCAGACTCCTTGATTTGGCTGATATTGACGACGCAGGCAATTTCTTCGAGCTGGGCGGACATTCCCTGCTGGCCACACAAATGGTGTCCCGTGTCCGCGAGGCATTCGATGTGGACATCCCGTTGAAAGTGATCTTCGAACATCCGACGCTTGATGCGTTCACGGCAGAAGTGGAAACACTGGCTCGGCTCGGCCGCCCTGTGACGCCGCCGATCACCCGGCTGCCCAGTGGTCCGGAATACCCGCTGTCCTTCGCGCAGCAGCGGCTCTGGATACTCAGCCAGATCGAGCCAGACGAGCCGATTCACATCATTTCTGAAGCCGTCCGGCTTTGCGGCCGACTGGATGTGCAGGCGCTCCGCCGCAGCCTTGAAGAGATCGTGCGCCGACACAGCGTGTTGCGATCGGTGTTCGAAGAGCGTTACGGCGAGCCGCTGCAACGCATTCGGACGCAGGCCAGGGTCGTGCTGCAGCTCGAAGACTTGGAGCGCCTTCCGGCACCGGAGCGCGAGCGTCGGATGGTGGAAATACTGGCTGGGCAAAACCGGCAGCCATTCGATTTATCAGGCGGTCTCCTGCTCCGCGCCGGGCTTGTCCGTCTGGCCGATGAGGAGCATGTGCTGGCGCTCGCCGCGCATCACATCGCCTTCGACGGCTGGTCGGTCGGCATCCTGATCCACGAGCTCAGCCGCCTGTACAACGCCACCCTAGCCGACAGGCCTGCACAGCTACCCGAGCTGGCGATTCAATATGCCGACTATGCCGCCTGGCAGCGGCGCCTCTTCGATGAAGCGGCGCTCAACGATCAGATGGCTTTCTGGAAACGGAAACTGGACGGCATCCCCGCACTGCTGGAACTGCCTGTTGACCGGCCGCGTCCAATCATCCAGTCGTACGCCGGAGCCACCGCCACGTTTGCCATCGAACCGGCGCTGCTCGAACGGCTCAACCGCCTGGGCGCGGCCACCGATGCCACGCCCTTCATGATCCTGTTCGCGGCGTTCGCAGCCCTGCTCCACCGGTATACCGGCAGCGAAGACATCGTCGTCGGAACGCCTGCTGCCAACCGACACCGCACCGAGATCGAGGGTCTGATCGGATGCTTCCTGAATATTCTCGTGCTGCGTGCGAACCTGACGGGAGATCCCGCCTTTCTCACGCTGATCCGGCGGGTGCGCCACATGACCATGGAGGCCTTTGCCAACCAGGAGTTGCCTTTCGAAAAGCTTGTCGAAGCGCTGCAGCCCGATCGCAACCGCGGGCACAGCCCGATCTTCCAGGTCATGTTCGTGCTGCAGAACAGTCCCGGCCACCGGTTCTCGCTGGACGGCATAGCGACCAGCCCTGTGCCGTCGGACGTCATTTCACTCCAATACGACATGGTCGTCATGCTGCTGCCGGATGAAACCGGCAAAGGCCTGAGACTGGCGATCAGCTACAGCTCAGCGCTTTTCGACCCGGCCACCATCAGCAGGATGGTCGGCCATTACCTGCGCATTCTTGCTACCGTGGCCGACAAACCGGAACAGCGCGTATCGCGGCTGCCGCTGCTGGACGACGCCGAACGGAAATGGTTGACCGACAACCAGACAGCGGCTGCCATGCCCTTGCTTGTCGGCACGGGCCTGCACCGCCACTTCGAAGCGCAGGCTGCGCGGAGGCCTGGTGCCGAAGCGCTGCGCTGCGGCCAGACCTCCCTGACCTACGCGGAGCTCAACCTCTGCGCCAACCGGATGGCGCAGAAGCTCCGCAGCCTCGGCGTCGGGCCGGAATCCCGGGTGTGCCTCTGCTTCCACCGTTCAGCGGATATGATCATCTCCATTCTCGCGGTGAACAAGGCCGGTGGGGCATATGTGCCCATCGACCCTGACCAGCCGGACGGGCGACTCGGTGCCATGCTGAGCGACGCGCAGCCCAGCGCCCTGATCTGCCACTGCGCGATGATCGGCCGGCTGCAAAAGCTGGTGCCGCCGGGCTGCGCGACGCTGGACAGTCACGCGGCTGACGCAGACGCCGCAGACGCTGGGAACGTGTCCGCGGACGTTCGGGATAGCAACCTGGCATACATGATTTACACATCCGGCTCCACCGGCCAGCCAAAAGGCGTCATGATCCAACACGGCTCCCTTGACAACCTGGTCGCCTCTTACATCGCTAGGTTCGGATTTGGCGCGCACACCCGGGTCTTCCAGTTCTTTTCCTTCTGCTTCGATCCTTCCTGCATTGAAATCGCGGTGGCGCTTTCCTGCGGCGGCCTATTGGTGATCGCCGACGAAAGCGAGCGGGAATCCGGCGAAGTGCTGGTTCATGCCCTGGAGCAACACGCCATCACCTTCACGCAACTGCCGCCCTCTCTGCTGGCCCACATGCCGCAGGCCAATCTGCCGACGCTTGCGACACTTGTGGCAGGCGGTGAAGTCTGCCCCGCCGGGCTGGCCGGGCTATGGGGCCGCGACAGACATCTTCACAACGTATACGGTCCGACGGAAGCCACGGTCTCCACCACACACGAGCAGTGGATCGCGCCGTGCCGGACCATGCCCATTGGCATTCCGTTCGACAACGTGCGAACCTACGTCCTCAATGCCGGGTTGGAGCTTATGCCTGCCGGTGTTCACGGCGAGTTGTTTATCGGCGGAGCAGGCGTGGCCAGGGGATATGCGAATGCACCCGCGCTGACAGCGGAGCGGTTTCTGCCCGATCCCTTCAGTTCGGTGCCGGGCGCGCGGATGTACCGCACAGGCGATATCGTCAAGCGCCTCGGTGACGGACGCCTTGTCTTTATCGGGCGCCTGGACCACCAGGTCAAGCTCCGCGGTTTCCGCATCGAACTGGGCGAGATCGAGGCCTCCCTGGCAACGCACCCGTCCGTCCGTCAGGTCGCCGTGGCTTTGCACACCGACGGGCGCGGCGAAAAGCGGCTGGTCGCCTACGTCGCCGGGCATGGATTGGAATCCGGGGTGCTGCTGGCCCACCTGGCCGCCCGGGTTCCAGACTATATGCTGCCCGGCACGATCATCATCCTTGACAGCCTGCCCGTGACAGCCAGCGGAAAGGTGGACCGGAAAGCGCTGCCTCCCCCGGACGACGATGCGACGCCCGACTTCACGCCGCCGCGGGACGAGCTCGAAGCGTTCATCGCCGATATCTGGGCGAATGTGCTTGGGGTCGCGCAGGTGGGTGCCGAATCCAATTTTTTCAACCTCGGCGGGCACTCGCTGCTGGCTGCGCGGGTTGCCGCTCGCGTGCGCGACGCGCTAAGGCTGGAACAATCGGTGCTGCCGGCGCTGTTCAGCGCTCCGACCGTCGCGGGATTTTCCGCAGCCATCCGTACACTGGAATCTTCTCCGGGAAACTTGGAGACGATTGCCCGCCTGCGTCGGCAAATCGGACAAATGACAGCAGTGCAAAAACAGGCACTGCTGTCCACGCTCGCACCCAGCGATTCTCAGGAGGATCACCACAGTGACTGATGACCAAAAAAGCATAATCCGTGCAACGGTGGACGACGAACTGTTGCTGGCAGCCCTTCTGAAGCAGTCGGGTGCAGCAGCACCGGCGGCGCGGCCAGGCATTCCTCGCCGACGTCCGGATGCGTTCGTGCCGCTGACATTTGCGCAGGAGTCGCTTTGGTTTCTCTGGCGCCTGAACCCGTCAGGCACGGCCTACACCATTCCGGCGGCTGCGCGCCTGTGCGGCCGGCTTGATGCGAATGCGCTGCAGACGGCAATGCGCCATATAGTGTCGCGCCACGACATCCTTCGGACAGTGTTCCGGGAAACGGATGGACAGCCCGGCCAGGTCATTCTCCCGGCCTCCGATTTTGCTGTGAATATCGAAGACTTGCGTCGGCAGTCGCAACGCGACCAAGACAGCGCCGCGCATGAGCGGATGCGGCAAGAGGCGTTGAAACCGTTTGATCTGGAGTGCGGCCCCTTGTTGCGAATTCTTTTGCTCCAGTTGGGAACGCCGTCCGGTGATTGCTGCGATCATATACTCGTCCTGACGATGCACCACATCGTTGCGGACGCGTGGTCCGTGGAAATATTCATACGGGAACTGTTCGCTGCCTACAGCACCGCGCGGCGGGGAGAAACGCCAGCGCTTGCGCAACTTCCGATCCAGTATGCCGACTATGCCGTCTGGCAGCGTCGGGAGTGTACCGCAGAGCGGATGCGGCGTCAGATCGCGGACTGGATACGAAGACTGGGGCCAGACTACACAGCCACGGAACTGCCTGCCGACCACCCTCGCTCGGCGGTACAGACCTGGCGGGGAGCCTTGCACGAGCAGGCGCTGGACGATGCAACGTCCGCAAGCCTCCGGAAATTCAGCCGCGAGGAAGGCGTTTCGCTGTTCACTACATTAATGGCTATGTTCGCGATTCTGCTCGGAAGGCACACCGGACGGCAGAGTATTGTCATCGGCACACCCCTCGCCGGACGCGATCGCCGGGAGGTGGAGCCGCTGATCGGCTTTTTCGTAAATGCGGTGCCACTACGGCTAGACCTTTCTGGCGATCCGACGTTCCGTTGCCTCCTGGCGCGAGTCCGCGATGTCCTTGCCGCTGCAATCGCCACGCAGGATACGCCGTTCGACCGGCTGGTGGCCGCCATGCAGCCCGTGCGCGATCTCGGACGGAACCCGCTATTCCAGATATTTTTCAATATGCTGGACGTTCCGGCACAGATCGAGCTCGAAGGACTGGAGGTCCATACGCTGGATGTTTCCGATGTCGAGTCAAAATTCGACCTGACCGTCTACGCCTCTGACACGCCTTCCGGAATCCGGTTTACATGGCTTTATAACCGTACGCTGTACGAACCGGACACGGTAAGCGGTTGGGCGAGTGATTTTGATGGGCTGCTTCGCAGCGCAGGCGACATATCCATTGGCGCCACGACGATACCAGGCGCAGGGAAGGGGGAAAGGTACCGCGCGGACAACCTATCCCTTTGCCGGGAGCTGGAGGCGCGTATGCTCCAGCGGCCCCTGTTGGTGGACGCCAGGGTGTTTTCCAGGACCAGCGCGGCTGGCGTTGAAAAACTAGTCGCCTGCGTCGTGCCCGGTGTATTGCTCAGCGAAACCGCACTGCGGGCAGAAATCCGGGAAGCAGCCGGGGATTTGCCCTGCCCTGAAATGATTCTTCCTCTGACAGCGCTTCCGACAACATCGGACGGCATGCCGGACGAAACCGCACTGCGGGCCATGCCCGTGGTGGACGAGGCAGCCGCGCACCGCCTTGAACGTAATTTGGCGCAGGCGCAACCCGGCACGGACCTGGCCGTGGTGGTCACCGACGCCGCCGAATCCGTAACGCCCCTGCATGTATCCGAACTGCTGCCGGAATGGAACGTCGTCGGCCAATCCGCCATATTAGGCAGGGATAACTCTCCTTGCGGCTCGTCTGCGGACAGTCCGCGCATGGTGGAGGGGGTGCCGTGCAAGCCGGCAGTCTTGCACGGGCCTTCGCTCATCATGCCGATTGACGCGCCAGCCACGCTGGCTGATGTCCTGTTCCAAGCGGCCAGACAACATGCGGACGGCGGCGTGATCTACCTCGCCGACGGGGGCACAGTGTTTCAGTCGTATGCTGCGCTGTACGATGAGGCCAGCCGCATCCTCTCCGGCCTCCGCCAGGCTGGGCTGAGCGCCGGAAGCTTCACGGCGCTGCAACTGGAACAGCCACGCGATTTCATTCCCGCGTTCTGGGCTTGCGCGCTTGGCGGACTGGTGCCCGTGCCGCTGCCCATCGCCGCGTCCGCGGATCCGGAGGATGCCGCCAACCGGTTGGCGGATCAGACATGCCGGATGCTTGCCCTGCCGGTTGCACTCGTCACGCGCGGCCCGTCGACATGGACCACTGCCGATGACATCCGCGTCTGCGACATCGAGGCTCTCCGGCTTCATCCGCCATCGGATCACCACGTCAGGGTAGACTCCAGCGCAACAGCGCTGCTGATGGCAACATCGGGTAGCACGTCCTCGCCCAAGTGCATTGCGCTGACGCATGCCAACTTGCTCAGTAACGCGGCCGCAGCCAACCAAGCCACCGGCTTCAGCAGCAACGAGGTGTCGCTCAACTGGCTCCGCATGGACCACGTGGGCGGGCTGGTGCGCTGCTGCCTGCGTCCGGTCTACGCGGGTGCCATGCAGATACATGCCACGCCCGATGCCTTTCTGTCGCAGCCGACGCGCTGGCTGGACTGGATTGACCGGCATCGCGTCACCTTCGCCTGGCTGCCGAATTTCGCGATGGCACTGTTGCTCCGCCAGGCGGACGACGTGCGTAGCGGGAGCTGGAACCTGAGCTGTCTCAAGTCCATGCTGAGCGTTGCCGAGCCCATCGCTTACCGGACAGCCCGCGCGTTCGCGGAGCTCTTGCAGCCGCACGGATTCCTGCCGACCGCCATGCACGCGGCGTGGGGCATGACGGAAACATCATCCGCTGTTGTATTCTCCGAGCGCTATTTGACAGCCGTTGATTCCGAAGCCGGTCCCGTCGAGGTTGGCGGGCCGGTTCCCGGACTCTCTGTGCGCGTCGTTACAGAGCGCGACGAACCGGCCAAGGAAGGCGAGACCGGGCGGCTCCAGATTCAAGGGTCGATGGTCGCCTCCGGCTATTACCGGAACGATGCGCTCACTCGCGACAGCTTCACCGCCGATGGATGGTTACGGACCGGTGACCTGGCGTTCATACGCAACGGTGCTATGGCAATCGTCGGCCGTGAAAAGGACATCATCATCGTCAATGGTGTCAACCGTTCCTGTGTGGAGATCGAAAACGCGGCAGCCGGTGCCGCCGGGCTGGATCCCTCGGGCGTGGCCGCCTGCGCGCTGCGTGGGCCGGAGGACGACACCGACCGCGTGTCCATATTCATCCGCCCGCTTGCAGGTACGGATGTGCCTATGAAAGACATGGTGCGCGGCGTTGCCTCGCGTATTACCCGGGTTACAGGCATCGAGCCTGATACCGTCGTTCCGCTGACCGATAGGGAACTGCCGCGAACCGGCACCGGAAAGATACGCCGATTCCAACTGAAACAGTGGCTGGAGGACGGCTCGCTTGATGCCGCCGTGCGTCAGGCTGACCTGTTGCTGGAAAACCGGCGCACCGTGCCAGACTGGTTTTATACGCCAGCCTGGCAACGCCGTGACGACAATATGCAAGGCCCCTTGTGCCAGGGACCCGTCCTGATGCTGATGGACCGCGCTGGCTTGGGCCGACGCGTGGCAGAACTGCTCAAAGCCGATGGCTGTCCATGCATCGCCGTCACTTGTGAAAACGCCGATTATGCCGCACTGCTGCGGGAATCGGCTGCATACGGGTCACTGTCGTATGTGCTTGACCTGCGGCATTACGGGCCGGACAACAGTCCGCCAGATGTCTTCCGCGAGGTCGCGTGCGCGGCTGCCGATGCCGGTGAACTTATCCGCTTGATCCAAGCGCTGTCCTTTAACCGTGCAGGAACTGACAATATGCGGCTCTACGTGGTGGCCAGCGCCAGCCAGACGGTTCTCTCCGCCGATACAGCGCTTTGCGGTCGCGCCACTGCGCCCAGCATACTGCACACGGCTGCGCACGAACTTCCTTGGCTCGATGGCCGTCATATCGATCTGGAGGCTCGATCCATAGAGGAGGATGCCAGGCATCTCCTGAATGAAATGCGTGTGCTCCGGCGTCAGTCGGAAGTTGCATTCAGAAATGGGCTCCGCTACATCGCGGGGCTTGAAAAATGCGATCTGCGGCAGTCACCGGCCAGCAGCCTGCCGGCGATCCGAGGCGGATGTTACGTCCTGATCGGAGGGCTTGGCGGCATCGGGATGCAGCTTGCATCAACCCTGCTTTCAGGCTACGACGCACGACTGCTGATCGTCGGTCGGCGATCATCGGTCGGCGACCGCGCGGCGGGCACCCTGGCCCGCTTGCGTGCCCTCGGAGGCGATGTCATGTATGTCAGCGCGGACGCGGCTGATGTCGGGCAGCTCCAGGCTGCCGTCCGGGCAGCGCAATCGCGCTGGGGCCGACCTCTGGACGGACTGTTTCACATGGCCCGCGCCACTACCGCCTGGCCGCTGGCAAGCGAGACGCAGGCAGGTCTGGAAGCGGCATTCCGGAACAAGGCAACCGTTATGGCTTCAGCCTTGGAATTACTGAAGGATACACCCATGGCCAGGCTGGTTGTCTTTTCCTCCGTGGCAAGCCTGCTGGGCGCGCCCGGGCTCGCAGCCTATGCCGCTGCGAACCGGTGCGCCGATGCGCTGGCGATGCGCGCGCGCGCCGGTGCGACGCCTAACACCTGGTGTCTGAACTGGAGCCTGTGGGAGACGGAACCGCCCGGCCCGGACTACCAGATGCGCGAGCTTTCAAGTGCGCGCGGACTGCTCACCATCCGGCCCGGACAGGGGCTCTCGTCGCTGCTGGCCATGCTCAGCCGCGAACCTGCTACGACAGCCATAGGCCTCGCTGGCAATAACCCCGCTTTGCGCAGGCATGTGTTTGCCGGGGCGGCACCACTGCGCCGGGCGGTGGTGTTTTGCGAAGCGGGCGGGAGAATCAGCCTGCCGACCTGCGATCTTCGAGCAAAGGACGAGTTCGGCACCGAGTTCACCGCAGAGCTGGAGACGCTCGCTGGGGAACTGCCGCGCACACCCGAGGGGAATATCGACCGGCTGATGCTGACGGAACTCGTCGCGCGTGACGTTGCGGACGCGGACGAACCCATGTCCGACGCGGAACGCCGACTGGCGGCGCTCTGGGAAAAGCTGCTGGGGCGTGCGGTCATCAGGCGCGGCGCCAATTTTTTCGAGCTGGGCGGGCATTCTCTGCTTTCCGCACAACTGGTCTCACGCGTGCGCACAGCGTTTGGCGTTGAACTTACCATACGGGACGTATTCGAAGCCCCGACACTGGAAGGCCTGGTGCACCGGATACAGGCCGCCAGTCGGCTGGAGGACGCCACGCTCCCGATTGTCAGGAATCCGAGGCTGGAACGATACCGCCCGTCATTCTCCCAGGAACGCCTGTGGTTCCTGGAACGTCTGATGCCGGGCACCGGCGTGTTCAACCTTTCGTTTGCGGTCAGGCTTCGCGGGGCGCTTGACGTCCATGCACTGGAAGAGGGCTTGAATGCCATTGTACGGCGTCACGACACGCTAAGAACCGGATTCGAGGACCACGACGGGCAGCCGGAGGCGCGCGTGAACCCAGATGCCCGGATTTCGATGGCCATCGAAGACTGCTCTCTCTTTGCGCCGTCCGAGCAGGCCGCGCTCATACGCGCGGCCTGCGACGACGAAGCCCGCATGCCGTTCGACCTCGCGCGGCCACCGCTGTTGCGCGCTAGGCTGTTCACGCTCGGCGCGCGGGAGCATGCGCTGATTGCCACGCTGCACCACATCGTGTCGGACGGCTGGTCCACCGGCGTTCTCATGCGGGAGTTGACCGAATTTTACAAAGCGCTCCGCGGCCATCGCACACCGGTGCTGCCGCCGCTCCCCGTACAATACGGAGACGTGGCGCTCTGGCAGCGGCAGGTGCTGGAACAAGGCTCGGGTTCGGATGTGCAATACTGGAAGGCGCAACTCGCCGGCATACCAGCGACGCTGAACCTGCCCGGTGACCGGCCGCGCCCGCCTGCGCGCAGCTTCCGGGGCCAGGTTGAGACGCTGGAGCTGCCGGCCGAGCTGACCCGCCGCCTGCGCACGCTCTGTGCAAAACACGGTGCATCACTGTTCATGTGCCTGCTGGCGGCCTACGCCGCACTGCTGAACAGGTATTCCGGCGCAGACGATCTGGTCGTTGGCACACCGGTTGCGGGCCGGAACCGCGCTGAAATTGAGCCGCTGATCGGTTTCTTTGTGAATACACTGGCCCTGCGCGTACGTTTTCCGGGGGGCATCACGTTCCATGCGCTCCTCGATAAAGTTCGCCAGTCCGTGCTGGATGCGTTCGAGCATCAGGCGCTTCCATTTGAAAAGCTGGTTGAGGAACTTCACCCGGAGCGGACGCTGTCGCACACGCCCCTGTTCCAGGTCATGTTCGTGCTTCAAAACGCGCCAGCCGTTGCGCCGGACATGGAAGGCCTTGAAATCACGCCCCTGGAAACCGGACTGCCCACGGCCATGTTCGACCTGATCCTTTCCATCCGCGAGTCCGCCGACGGGGGATTGCGCGGCGTGCTGAATTACAGCACTGACATATTCGATGCGCCAACGATCCGGCAGATGCTGCGACATTACACCACACTGCTCGAAGCCGTGGCGGACGATCCTGGCCATAGACTTGCCGACATCGCCCTAGTGGATGCGGCAGAGCGCCGGAGAATGCTCGAGGAATGGAACCGGTCCGTGCCTGCGGAATACGCAGGGCCGGTCCACCGCCAATTCGAAGCGCGCGCGAGGCAGCAGCCCAGTGCTGTCGCCGTGGAATGCGGGAGCCTGTGCATTACCTATGGTGAGCTGGAACATAGGACGCGCACTCTGGCCATTGCGCTGCAGGATGCCGACGCCGGGGACGGTGCGCTGGTAGCGATCTGCGCGGACCGTTCAGCGGATGCCGTCCTGGCAGCCTTGGCAACCGTACGCGCCGGTGCCGCATACGTGCCGCTAGACCCCATGCTGCCGGAGGCGCGCCTCGTCAGGATGCTGGCCGACGCAAAGCCCGCAGCCATCCTCGTTCAGCCGCAATTCGTGAAAACAGTCAGCAGACTGCTGGACGCGACGGTGTGCGGCGGGGCATCCCGTCCGGCTATGCTTCTACTGGACGCGGAGCATACCAGCAGCGGTGCGCCATCAGCCGGAACGCTGCTATCAGACACTGCACCGGAGCACCTGGCCTACGTAATTTACACGTCAGGCTCCACGGGAACGCCGAAGGGCGTCATGGTGCCGCACCTGGCGATCGCCGCCCTTGTCGCCGCCAAGATCAAGGCGTTCACACTGGAACCGGGCTGCCGGGTGCTGCAATTCGTATCCTTCGGGTTCGACGTGGCCACCTCCGACCTGTGGATGACGCTCTGCTCCGGAGCCACGCTGTGCATAGCAGCCGGCGAAGCGGCTGCCGGAGGCGAGGCCCTTGCCACCATGCTGAGCGAACGCGGCATCACGCACGCGCCGGTACCGGCAGCCGTCCTGGCCGCGCTGCCGCGCATCGCGCTGCCCTCGCTGCGCATCGTCATGATCGGCGGTGAGCCCTGCGCAGCCGACGCCGTCGCGTTCTGGTCACAAGGCCGCACGCTGTTCAACGAATACGGCCCGACGGAAACCACGGTCTGCTCCACCATGACCGATCGTGTGGAAGAGGGCGGCAAAATCAACATCGGCCGTCCCATTGCGGGCACGCGCGTGTATGTGCTCGACCCATCCGGCGAGCTTGTGCCCGCTGGCTTGCCCGGCGAACTGCATATCGGCGGAGCCGGTGTTGCGCGCGGCTATCTCAATGACCGAGCCATGACCGCCGACAGGTTTGTTCCCGACCCCTTTAGCGAGGCTCCGGGCGCACGGATGTACCGTACCGGCGACCGGGCGTGCTTCCGTCCAGACGGCTCCTTGGAATTCTTAGGGCGCATGGACCGCCAGGTCAAGATACGCGGATTCAGGATCGAGTTCGGCGACATCGAGCATGCACTGGCCGCGCACCCGGATGTCAGCGAATGTGCCGTGGCAGTGGTTGATGGCGTCTCCAGGGATAAGCGCCTAGCGGCCTGGGTGGCGTTGAAATCCGGCGATGGCCGCACAACGGCATCGCAGCTACGCGGGCATCTTAAATTTGTACTGCCCGATTACATGATCCCGGCAGTCATCACGGTTCTCGATCGGCTGCCGCGCACGGCGACGGGCAAACTGGACCGCACCGCACTGCCAACGCCGGAGTTCGAGGCATTAGCCGCCTACGTTCCGCCGCGTAACGGCCTAGAGCTGGAGCTCGCCCGCATCTGGGAAGATCTCCTGCACCAGTCAGGAATCGGAATGCGCGACAACTTTTTCGAACTGGGCGGCCACTCCCTGCTAGCTGTACAGCTTATGGCTCGGATTCACAGGCGGTTTTCGCAGAACCTACCGCTCGCGAGCCTGTTCGACGCGCCAACGATTGAGCACCAGTCCGCGCTGCTGCGGTGTGCCGCGCCGTTGGCATGGGCTTCGCTTGTTCCCATCCGGACACGCGGTGCGCAGCCGCCGCTGTTTGCGATGCCCGGTGCAGGCGGCAACGTTATCTATTTCTACGAACTCGCCCGCCTGCTTGGAGAAGACCAGCCTTTTTACGCGCTGCAGGCCACCGGCCTTGACGGCGAGACGATGCCCCACGCATCGGTCGGAGAGATGGCTGCCCACTACGCAGCGGAAATTCGAAAGGTCCAGCCAATAGGGCCATGGCACCTCTGCGGTCATTCCTTCGGTGCCTGGGTGGGTTATGAAACGGCGTGCTTGCTGGCGGCGGACACGCCCGGCGCCGCACGCTTGATGGTACTGGACATGGTCGCGCCGGTACTGGACCTGCCGCTGGAGGCGGACGACAATAGCGACGCCGACTGGGTCGAGGAACTTGCCGGAGTCATCGGGCGCATGACCGGTGCACAGCTCGACCTGCCGCTGGAAAGCCTGCGGGCACTTGACACGACGGCCATGATAGCGCTTCTGGCGGAACGGCTCAACGCCGCACAGTGCGAACTGCCCGGCTTCGGCGAAAAGCAGCTCCGCGGCTTCCTGAACGTATTCAAGGCCAACCAGCGCATGCGGTATCGCGTCGAACAGACCGGACCGGTGGAAATCGCCGTGTTCCAGGCGGCGGACGGCGATGGGATGGCCGCGCGTTGCGACGTTGCCGCAGTGGCGTGGGCAAACCTTAAACAGGCTTCGGACATGGGCTGGCAGCGTGTCAGTCATGGGCCAGTGACCGTTCGCCGCGTGCCGGGCGACCACATCAGCATGATGACAGTGCCCCATGCCATGGAGTTGGCGGCCGGAATACGGGACATGCTCAAGGCCGCCCAATCCGGCGAGTCACTCTGGAAAACAATTTCAGCGGGAGGCCCGCCATCATAGCGGCGCAGCCACATCGGTGATAGTAAAAGAAATAGGGAATTAGATTAGCGAACAAGAACAGGAACTATATGACATCATGAATATCATACTCAACTCTCTAGTGCCGTCCCACTTGGCAACGCACTACCTCGCCTTCCGCCAATTCAAGGGGTATCTCCGCCACCACGGCATGCTTGATCGCGTCAATTGCCTGCTCCACATGAGCCTCGTGAATGCACCGCCAGGGGAGACTGCAGACGCCATCCTTGCGCAGGATCCTGCCATGGTGTGCTTTTCCGTTCACCTATGGAACGAAGATGTCACGCGAGCCGTCTGCCGGACGATCAAGGAGAAATCCCCGCATGTCCTCACCGTGCTCGGAGGCCCGTGCTCGGAATTCCTCGCGGATGAAATCCGTCCGAGCGGTGCCGTGGACATCGTCGTCCGGGGAGCTGGGGAGGAGGTGCTCCGCCAGCTTGTTGCCCGTCAGCTCGAAGGCGACAAGCGGCTGCAGGACATACCGGGACTCCTGTATCTGGGGGAGAATGGCGCACGCGTCGAAACCGCTGCCAACCCAGGCATTGATATCGCGAAACTGACATACAAACTGGATATCGAAGACGGGACAGATGATGTGATTATGTACGAAATCTCGCGGGGCTGTCCGTTCTCATGCCGCTACTGTGCCTGGTCCAGCGACGGCGGACGCACCGTACGGTTTTACCGGCGCTCGAAAATCGAGACGGACCTGAACGCCATTTTTGAACTGCAGCACTTGCAGTATCTTGGCTTCTGCGACTCGAATATCTTTCTGGACAAGGATCTGGGGCTCTGGGCGCTGAGGCACATACGGGCGCTTAATCGGCAGCGTCGTGAACGCGGATGGAAGGAGATCAACATCATCGCCGAGGTGAACCCGGAACTGCTTGACGATGCCTGCATCGATCATATTGCGCAATGCCCGACAGGGGATATGTTTTCCTGCGGCCTACAGACCATAGACGCACGCGTGCACCGTGAGTCGCTGAACCGCAAGTTCGACCAGGAGACGCACCTGGCCAGGTTGCGCACGCTCAACGCGAAAGCCTGGGGCCTGCTGAACGTGGAAATCATCTTCGGCCTGCCCGGAGAGACCTACGAGGGCTTCATGCGCACCGTGGACTTCGTGATTTCCGACCTGCGGGCGCGGCGGTTCACGGCCTTCCACTTTCTCGTTATTCCCGGAAGCTATTTCCGCAAACACGCTGACGAACTGAACCTCATATACAATCCGCGCCCCCCTTATCACCTGATCCGGAGCGATACGTTCAGCGAAGCCGACGTGGAGCGGGCACGGCGGTTCGTTTTCTTCATGTATATGTTCTACTACATGCTGAAAGAGATCCGGGCGCTCGTGGAACAGCGGGCAGGCAGCAGCCCGAGAGCGGCCTACGAGCGCATCATCCGGCACATCGCGGAACAGCACCCACGTTTCATGGACACGTATTACCTCGCGTACGACGAACCCAATTTTACACCGGTATTCGAAAAATATTTCGCAGAAATCATGGCGATCAAGCCGGAGCTGCTGAGCGAGATTGAGCGGCTGCTGGAGACGCCGGAATCAACAGGAACACACACAACATGAAAACACAACATGTAGATATGCTTTTCATACATCCCCCGGCGACCGTTAACGGTGCAGCGCATACGCTTGACGCGGATGTCGGGTTCACCGAGCAGTTCGTCTCCCTGCCCATCGGCTTCTACAGCATGGCCGACAATCTGGAGAAGGCCGGATACCGCGCCGCGATCCTGAATCTCGGGGAGCGCGTATGGCAGCAAAGGGATATGCAGATGCAGGCGCTACTCGGCGCGGAGCTGGAACGATTCCAGCCGCGCGTGGTCGGCATTGATATTCACTGGATGATTCACTCGGCTGGCGGCGTGGAAACCGCACGCCTCGTAAAGTCACTGCGACCCGCCACCACGGTGGTGGCAGGCGGGATCACGGCATCCTTCTTCGCCGACGAGCTGCTCGGCGCTTATCCGCAGTTCGACTTCGTCATGGTTGGCGAGTGCGACACGGCGATCGTGGAGCTGCTCCGGGCGCTTGAACACAAACGCGTTTCGCTCCGCACAGTGCCCAACCTAGTGTACAGACAGAGCCGCAGCATCCGGCACAACACGGTGGTGCCGCCGGACATCCGGAGCACGCTGGAGCTGACGCGCTACGACCTACTGGCCCATCCGCCGGCGATCAACCCGGACCGCGCCATCCTTTCGTTTTTCCGTGGCTGCATGCGGAACTGCTGCCACTGCGCGGGCGCGCGCGAATCCTTCGGTGTCGTCATGAGGCGTCCGGAGGCGTGCATACTGGACGCGGAACACGTTGTGACGCTGATAAATCGCAACCTGGAACGAGGACGGGACAAGATTTACCTGTATGGCGACATCCGGCTCGGCGGCCGCGCATACGTTGATGCTTTTTTCCGGGCGCTTAACGCCTCGGGCGCGCACGGGGCGCACATCGTCTTCGAGCTATTCCGGCTGGCTGACGCGGCCTATATCCAGCGGTGGACCGACTGGGCCGGACGCACAGGAAACACGCTTGAAGCCACTCACAGTCCGGAATCCGGACACACCTCCCTGCGTCGTCGATTCGGCAAGTATTACACCAACGCGCAGCTGCTTGACCACTGTCGGCTCATGGCGGACAGCGGTATCCCACAAAGCGTCTACTTCATGCTGGGCATTCCGGGGCAAACGCGTCGCGAGGTACTCGACACCCTGGAGCTGGCGGACGCCATCGCGGGCATCTACAGTCGGCGGTTCAGGAAAGAGCACCTGCGGCACGATGTCGTTTCCTACAACTTTGTGCAGGTGCCCGATGCCGGTTCGCGCATGTTCCGTCAGCCTGATCGGCACGGTGTCCAACTCGAGATCCGGACCTTCACCGGACTGGTTGACCGCTTGCGGTCGGCTAGGCACTGGAGCCAGATCCAGGGATACTCGCTTCACACGCTGGACAAGCGAGAAATGGCGGAGTTGTATTATAACATCCAGGAGACTATGCCCAGAATCTACCGTCGGCACGGGTTGATCACAGCAACGGAGATGCGGCGGCGGCTGGCTCAAATCGCAGCCGACAGGCGCGAGGCGATCCGACTGGAGATGATTTCCCCGATCTCCGGCCAGTGATTGAAAATGAAAAAGTGGCCACCGGCCATGATAATAAACTCGAGCGGAAACGTCGTTTCCCGCTGCCAGAGCCGGACGCGAGTCTCATCCACGCTGTCGTCCGCTCCGTGTAGAACCGTGATTGGCACGGAAAACGGCGGAGCCTCTGCGTAGACCCACGTCTCGGCCGCCTGGAAATCCGCGCGCAGAACAGGTTCGAAAAAATCCATCAGCTCCCGGTTCTGGAGAACCTCCGGCGGACAGCCGCCGAGCGACTCTATCTCACGCAGAAAATCCGGCCCTGTAAGTCGGTGGCGCATGGTTGAGTCCGGCACCGATGGTGCCTGGCGGCCCGAGACAAACAATGCCAGCGGCGGTCTGGCCACCTGGCACAGGCGCCGGGTCAGCAAGCAGGCCAGCGTGGCACCCAGGCTGTGCCCGTAAAGCGCGAAAGGCACGTCCAATGCAGGTTCAATTTGCGCAAACACGTCGTCCGCCATGGCTTCGAGCGAGGTCAGTGGCCGCTCGGAAACGCGGCGGCCGTGCCCCGGCAGGTCCACACCGCGCAGGCACACCCCGCAGAGGCACCGACCGAGTTCTTTAAACACGGCGGTATGCCCACCGGCATAGGGAAGGCAGAATAGATTAACCGCAAGAATGGGGATCAACTGCTCCGCAGCCGAGCTGTTTTTGATAGGAATAGGGGTCATTAGAGCCAATTCATCAGGTGGCGACTTACCGGTCGTCTCCCTTGCTCGGTTCCGAACGTCGGAAAGGCCCGTCGGTTGCAAGGTAAAGCAGCAGGCCGACCACAGGCGTGAGCAGCAGTGAGGCAAACAGGTATCCCCAGTATCCGAATTTGCGGTCGCGCCCTAGCCAAGCTATACAAATCACCAGCGCGATATAAATCATGAATACATACGGTGTTATCATGGCTGCGTTCCTCCGCGTTCGTTTCCTATGACCGTTTTGCCCTTTTGAATATCCTTGATGAAAAACTTCTTGCCCATTACTTCGCCGGTGGATCGAAATAAATAGCGCCCCATCACACCTTCCCAGGGCTCGGTCGAGAACTTGAAAATCGCGGATACCTCGATCGGATGGATGCTGTTGGCACGTTGAAATGCCTCTACCAGAAGCATCATAGCCTCATACCCCTGCATGGCCGTGTAGTCCGGATCCGCCTTGTAAGCGGCACGGAACCTCTCCAGGAAATCCTTGCCCATGGACGTGCCGCTCTGCTCGATATATTCCGTTGAATAGACGGTCGAAACGAAAACGTTCGCAGGAGCCTGACCCACGGTAACCATGACATCAGCGTCGTCCAGCCCGTCACCACCGTAGATTGGCTGTGTGACGGACATTTCGCGTAACTGCTTGATCATCCTCCCGGCGTTGGCGCTGCTGGCGGCCAGCATGATGGCGTCGAACCGATTCCCCCGCAGCTCAGCGATCATCGGTCGAAAATCGCGCCAGGCCCGGTTGAACGATTGCTTCATGACGATCGTCAGGCCGACCTGGCCAGCGAATTCCTCGAAGCTGTCCATAAGGCCGGTTCCGTAATAGCCGATATCGTACAGCACGACCACATTCGTGAGCCCCGCGTCCAGCATCGACATGGCGATATGCTCGCTGAAATGAATATCCGATGGCAATAGGCTGATCAGGGTTTCGAACTGGTGCTGAGGCAGTCGCGGATTGGTGGCGATCGGGGAGATATACAGCAGGCTCGCCTCCTCATAGACAATGGACGCGGGAATGGCTGTATCAGACGAGGCGTGGCCGATGACCGCCATGAAGCGAGGATCGGATGCGATTTTATGCGCGACACGGACGGCGCGGGCAACATCGCCGTCCGGCTCGTTGAAGTGGGTGATACGCAGCGCGCGCTTAACCGGCCCGGTTGCCGCATTCGAGAACGTCACGCCGCCCGCGGTATTGATCCGCTTGACCGCCAAGTTGACGCCGTCAACAAAGCCACGCAGCTCGGTGGTGGGCCATGCGATGGCCACTTCGATCGGTGTTTCGGGCAGCAACGCCAGGCGGTTTCGCTCCTCCATGACCCGCTGGTCGATCCGGTTGGCCAGGCGATATGCGCAGTGCATGCCCGCCATGACCAGCACAATCAGCACCACGGACGGGGCGACCCGCACGCGGTGGCTGCGGGCGATCAACACGACCAGCACCACGGCCAGTCCAAAGATCAAGAGTAACAGCGGTGTGATCATAGGGTTTCAGCGAAGATAGGCATTACTTTTCGACGTTTAGAATAACCGGCAGCCCGCCAGCTGAGTTCCCGATCATGATGACCTTGGCATTCGTGCTGGTGGCCAGGTCACGGGTGGCCTCGACGCCTTTCCAGCGCAGAACCGTCTCGGTCAGTGAATTGGTGATGATCGCATTGTACTGGTTGATGCCGCCTGCCTCGATGACTTTGCGCTCAGCCTCGTGACGCTCACGTTCCAGCCTGTACTGGTAGGCCTCGGCCAACTGTTTCTGCTCCAGCTTGCCCACGATGGCATCGCGCAGGGCGGGTGGCAGCTCGACGGTGCGGATGATGATGGCATCAATCACCACGAAATTCCGGGACGCATTCTGCAGGGCCTCGTTGACAATGCGCGGCAGGAGCGCCGGTTGGCTCATGTACAGCTCGTCCAGCGTGTAGGTACCGATGGTCGTGCGCAGGGTCGAGTCCACCGTCGGTATAATGATGTTGTTCACGTAATTCGTGCCCAGACGCTGGTGCAGGATGCCCAGCATGTCGTATTCAGGATGGTAGCGGATGGAAAGCTGGAGATGCACGCTGAGGCCTTCCTTGGTCAGCACGTCAAGCTCCGGGCGGATCTCCTGCACGCGCACACTGTAGATGGCGATTCTGTCCCAGGGCAGGATAACATGGAACCCCTCGCCTAGCACCCGATCGGTCACCGTGCCTTTCAGGAACCGCCGCCACATCACACCGCCTTCGCCAGCCTGCACGGTGATGAACATGTTTTGAGAGAAATACACGATCACGAACAGCAGGAGCAGTAACGGGATGGCCAAGTGAATGGCGATAACGCGCAGCCTGGCACGCATGGAAGAAAATGTCATATAAAAGCCCTCGTCAATGGTCGCACGCAATAAACCTCGCATTTAACTTTGTTAATTTCGGACGCGAAAGTCAACTTTTTTTATCTGCCATGTTTTTTGCATTGCCTTGCTGACTGCGTTGGGATATAAACGCGCGAAATGAGCTTGAACATTGTGGGTATATCGGCGTTCTTTCACGATTCCGCCTGCTGCGTGATGCGGGACGGGCATCTGGTCTGCGCTGCCGAGGAAGAGCGCTTTTCGCGGTGCAAGCACGATCCAGGGCTGCCGTGGCGCGCCTTCCGGTTTTGCCTAGAAGATGCAGGTCTGACCCTTGCCGACATTGATTGCGTGGCCTACTATGAGCAGCCGCTGCAAAAGTTGGAGCGCCAGATATGGATGGGGCTGAACCCGCAAGCCAGCCCACAACTCAAAGCCGAACTCGGAGGAGCGCTCGATCCACGCCGGGTGGAGCGCGCCATCCGGCATGGGCTGGGATATGAGGGGCCGCTGGAATTCGCGGGACATCATCTGTCGCACGCCGCTAGCAGCTATTACTATTCGGGCTTCGAGGAGGCCGCCATTCTGACAGTGGACGCTGTCGGCGAATGGGCCACTACGTCGTATGGCCACGGACACGGCCAAACCATTGACATGCTGGGGGAAGTGTGCTTTCCCCATTCCCTCGGCATGCTATACAGCGCCATCACCGCCTATCTCGGATTCGAGGTCAACAGCGGCGAATATAAGGTGATGGGCTTGGCCCCCTACGGCCAGCCGCATTACACGGACCAGATACGGGCACTGATCGCGCTGGATTCCGATGGCGGCTACCGGCTCGATATGCGATATTTTGATTATCTCTCCGGCGGTGCCATGTTTACCGCCAGCATGGCGGAACTCTTCGGCCGGCCGGCACGCCAGCCGGAGGGAACCATTGATGCGTTTCATCAGGATGTGGCCCGCAGCCTGCAGGCGGTTCTGGAAGACATCCTGCTGCAAAAAGTCGCTTGGCTGCATCAGCGGGTCCCGTCTCAAAACCTGTGCATGGCCGGCGGCGTCGCCCTGAACTGCGTGGCCAACAGCCGTATTCTGCGCGACGGGCCTTTTCAACGCCTCTTCGTGCAACCGGCAGCCGGAGATTCTGGTGGCGCGTTTGGTGCGGCGGCCGTGGCCCACGTCCGGCTCACAGAGCAGCGGCCGGCCGGAGGGCGGCTGCAGCACGTCTATCTGGGGCCCAGCTTCGCGCCAGGGGACGTTCGCCGACTGCTGGCCGCCGGCGCGGCAGCCGCACGCGACTTCACAGGCAACGAAGCCGCCATGATTGATGCCGTGGTCGAGCGGTTGATCGCAGGCATGGTCATCGGCTGGTTTCACGGTCGCATGGAGTTCGGGCCGCGCGCCCTGGGTGCCCGGTCCATCCTGGCCGATCCGCGGCGGCCCGACATGCGGGAGCGGATCAACGCCCTCGTAAAGAAGCGCGAAGCATTCAGGCCCTTCGCACCGGCCGTGCTGGAAGAGGAGGCGGCGCGGCACTTCGCTCTGGATCATCCCTCACCATTCATGCTGGAAACCTGCCGGGTCGAATCTCCGCTGGACTTGCCGGCCGTGACGCACGTGGACCGTTCGGCGCGCGTCCAGACGGTTTCCCGCGACACCAACCCACGATTCCACCGCTTGATTTCCCGATTTTTCGAGCGCACTGGCACGCCGCTGCTGCTGAACACGTCGTTTAACATGCGCGATGAGCCGATCGTATGCACCCCCGTGGACGCCATCCGCTGCTTTGTCCGCTCATCAATTGATACACTGGTGCTGGAGGACTGGCTGATTGATCGAAGCGCCATTCCGCCACTATGGGAACTGGCGGCGGCCGGAGGGCCGAGCGCTTCCACCAACGCCATCCGGCACGATGTCTACACTCTATTTTGACAATGAAAGACCCGCAAAAAACAGTGGCAGCGAAACTGGCTGCTGAGTTCGCAGATGGAACCCGCGCGGACATCTTGCGCCTGAAGCAACGCTTGGCCGCACAGGACGGCAGCAACACGGACGCAGCGTTATCCTCGCCTCCTCAAGCATCGGGATTGGACGACGAGCGGCCAGTGCGCATCCGTGACGGCTGGGTGGGCATCTGGGAGCCTGCGCCACAGCAGGGAGAAGCGGCTTTTAAGCGTTCTGCGGAGTTTGCCGACGAATGGGCGCTGTGGGCTAAACAGCCAACAATCCCGCCGAAAAGCGACGCGCGGCGCATTGTGCTGCTGGGTGAATCGGTCGCGCGCGGGTTCCTGTATGATCCAGTGTACACACCGGCCCGGTCGCTGGCCGTAATGCTGGCGGCCAGTCAGTTGCCGTGGCAAACCGAAGTCGTTGACCTGGCACGCACAAGCCTGAAGGCCGCTGACCTGATCCGCCTGCTACACGCCTCAGTCCGGCTGCAGCCGGACGCCATTCTGGTGTTTGCCGGCAACAACTGGTGCGAAGACAGTCGGCCGCGGACGCCAGAGGCATGCCAGGCGGCGGCGGCCATCCTGAGGAATGACGGAGTCGCGGGATTGCGACGCCACCTAGAGGACGGATTGGAGAATCGGGTCGAGGACTACATCCGGCAATTTGAAGCGTTCGCCCGCGAGACAAGCATCCCGGTCGTATTCCTGATCCCCGAGTTTAACCTTGAGGACTGGCGTCCGGAAGCGCCGTTCCTTGCGCCCCTGCTCCCCGCCGAGCAGCACCGTGACTGGCTGGCACACATGCGACTGGCAGCACAGGCGCTGAAACGCGGCAACCTGGCCGCTGCGGAAACGGAGGCCGGCCTGGCCATGGAAATAGACCAGAGAGCCGCCATGGGCAGCGCCCGGCTCATCGCTGATTGCAGGCTTCGGCAGGGTCGCCTGGACGAAGCGCGCCGCCTGCTCGAACAGGCGAGGGATGCGCATATTTGGGACGCATCCACACAGAGTCCCCGCGCGCCGGACATAGTCATCCGCAGCCTGCGCCGCATGGCGGAACGCGGAATGGTAAGCGGTGTGGATTTACCACACGTGTTCGCCGGACACACGGAAGGGCACCCGCCCGGCCGGGAGCTATTTCTCGATTACTGCCATTACAGTGCCAAAGGCATACGCATAGCAATGGCAGCCGCCGCTGAAGCGCTCTTGCCCCTGATGGGCGGCCCGTCGATTTCGCGCGACGTCCTAGCGGCCCTGGATCCCGGCCCATCGGCCCGTGTCGCGGCCGAGGCCTGCTTCGCGGCAGCCATCCACAACGCACACTGGGGCCAGCCCCGCGAACTGGTCTCGTATTTCTGTCGGCGCGCGCTGGAGTGCTCGTCTCACATGGCTGCCATCTTGGCGCTGTACGCGGACATACAGATACGGAAGGCTCCCCTGTGGATGTGTCGGCAGACCGAGCAGTTGGGCGGCCTATGCACTGAAGCCATGAGCCGGTACGTGCTTCTGTATGCAACAACCTCAACGGGCCGCAAATTGCTTGACTGGGGCCTGCTCGACGCCATCGGCGACGCGCTGAAGGAAGCGGGCGCGCCAGCCCCCCCCGATCTGCAACGCCTGCTCATCGAGGAATATGGCGCAGTTCGCCAACAACACGTAGACATGCTCGATGCCACCTATGCCCCTAGTTGGTCGCATCCGGACTGGTACCTCTTTCACCACTGGCCCGACGCTGATCAGCGGCATTATTACCGGGCACATACGCCCGAATCCCGGTTCGTACTTGTGGCCGACGCCAATGCGCCACTCCGACTGAGTCTTACCGTGCGCGGCGTCGCCGATCGCCTGCCCGCGCACAACGCGCTGATGTTAGACGTGAACGGATCAGAGCTGGCGAGCATCACCATCGAAGCATCCTGGCGCACGCATATACTGGCAGTGCCAGGTAACCTTCTGAAGCCGGGCATAAACACAATCCGCATCTGCTGGCCCGACGGCGGCAGCGGCGGATTTCCAAAAGAACGAGAAGCTGCCGCAGATTGGCTCGAGTCCGGCTGCTTCCCCAGCCTGCTGACGCCATATGGAGAGATTCATTCCATGACAATCGCGCCCTAGCCCGGCACCCGATCGCTCACCGTGCCTTTCAGGAACTGCAAACCTCACGTTTAACTTTGTTAATTTCGGACGCGAAGATCAACGGTTTTTAGCGCAACATTTACGCATCCACGATCTGTCCGTCGCGCATATGGATGACGCGGTCTGCCAGCGGCCAGAACCGATCGTCGTGCGTGACCGCCAATACGGTTTTACCCTGAGCCTTCAACTGCTTCAGGATAACCGAATGAAATCGCTCGCGAAAATGGAAGTCCTGATCTGCAGCCCATTCGTCGAACACATACACAGGCTTGTCCTCCAGAAGCGCCGCGATCAGCGCCAGACGCTTGCGCTGGCCCGTGGACAGGTTGAGTGTCGAAAAACGGCCTTTGGCATAGCGGGTCTTGTCCCCCAGCTCCATCTCTGCGATCATCGTCCGCACGGCTTCCTCGCTTACGGATTCCAGGCCGTAAAGGCGGTCGAAGAGATGGAAGTCGCTGAAGATGGCCGCATAGAGTTCCCGGTAGGCATCGAGCCGGTCCGGCAGCACTGGGGTGCCGTCCACGCACAACTCGCCCGACTGGGGCTGGTAGAGCCCGGTGAGCAGCTTCAAGAGCGTTGATTTGCCGCTCCCGTTGCCACCCACGATGAACACGGTTTCACCGCGCCGCACCTCCAGATCGAGCGGGCCCACGGTAAAGGAAGGTTTGCCGTCCGGATCGGTGTAGGTAAAGCTCATATGTCGCGACTGGATCAGGTCGAATCCCCGGAACGGTTCGCCCGGCGTGGTCACGGCCGCCGCGTCGGCCGCCGCATCGAGCGAGCGCTCGAGGCTGTAGATGTTGTCCAGCGCCACATTGGCGCGGACGACAAACGGGACCGCGTTGCCGATGACCTCTAGCGGAGCCACGATGAACATGATCGCGATGGTGGTCTTCATCAGCACCTCTCCGTAAGTCGGGATCAGTTGGGGCAGGAGGAAGACCACCACGGCGATCAGCATGAAGAAGAATATCTGGTGGAACATGAAGTTGGTTACGTACCGGATGGTGGATTGCACCTTCAGATTCTTTACTGCATCGGCCATGCCGCGGAATACCGCGAACAGGGCATTGCTTTTCTGGCGGTTGATGCGCAATTCCTTGAAGCCGTCCAGAACGTGGTTGAACGCGTCCAGCAGCTCTGCTTCCTTGGTCGTGATGGTTTGGTATTCACCCCACACGGCTAGGTGCTGGCGCATGTAGATCATGGCCGCCACCACGATACATACCAAGGTCACAATGAACACGGGTAGCGACAGCCAAGCGAGGTAGATCATCGCGAATATCATCATGATTGCGCCCTGTGATGCGTTGATGATCAGGAAGGCCGCTTGAGAGATCAGGTTGAAATCCTGCGACATCTTGGTCACCAGGTCGCCCTTGCCCAGAGCCTCCACGAACGGCAGTTCGGAGTTGCGGATCTTGTCGGTGACCCGGATGCGGATCCGGTTCATCAGATCCTCAGTGAGCAGGGTGGATTGAGATAGCGATGCGCGCTTCGCCAGGATGAACACCGCCAGCGCGAGGAGGAAAAGCAACATGTGCCGGGCGTGCTCGGCCGACCCCGTAGGCACGGATGCCACCATGTTGATGATGGCCAGCAAGGCGCTGTCGGCAATGCCAGCCATTGCCGCAAGCAAGGCGATCTTGCGCGTGGCCTCGCTAGCTTCCGTCTTAAGAAAGGAAAGGATATTCATAAATCGAAAGATAACATGGCAAACGTTAAGCCACCCGCAGACGATATGCCTAAAAAGTCTTGACCTCCACCCTGAGGTCTTTTCGTTTCGCCGTGAAACTAGACCGCCGCCGGCGCCGCTTCCGCAGTGCTTTTCTTCTTCAGGCCCGGGATGATCTGTTTGGCTTCTTCGAAATGTTTCGTGAACGCCTGTTTCATGACGGATGGATCGCAATCCAGCACGGTACCACCCGACTCGAGGTGGTTGACAAAGATCCGGCCGAGCGCGTACGTGGATCCACCGGAAAGGACTGGAAGTGTCGTGAGTGTCATTGCCACCCCGATAAAGGGAACAAGCCCGAACACGGACTGTGCTAAGATGGCAGGTGCGATGCCGCCGACCAGCACGGCGACAATATGCTTCAGCTTCGCGGTATCGGGCTGCACGCCGTAAATGCCGCACAGTTTTTTCAGCATGCTGTACTGGAGCGCACTTAGCGTTGCAAAATTCACCACGGGCATAGGCAGAATTCCAGCACCAATCGACCACATGACATAGCTTTTGACGATTTCCTCGCCAGCACTGTGTTTCTGTTCGTCCGGCATTTCAGGTACAGGATCAACCGCCGCTGTTTCTTCTTTAAATTCCGACATGTCAGCCTCCATGAATGTTGCCATAAATAATATGGTCGCCCAATTGCTTAACGATAAGCAGCCTACTGTTATACATTCCAGCCACCGCGATGCCTACGACTTCAACACGAAAAGCTGGTGGTGTCAACATGTTTTTCGAGGACATCCTTATACCGCACACCTCCAAAGTCGGCCGTTAGTGATATAGCGCATCAGCGCCTTTTCTGGCGAAAGGCGTAAGTCAACGCCTTGCCCAGCGGCTGGGAGGGCAGAGCGCTGGAAAGCTTTTCGTCTTCGCGCTTGAAGAAAGAATCCAACAGAGGCAAGCTGTCGGGTTGCCCGTCGCTCTTCTTCCGGGGCCTCCTTGATTCGCCGTTCGATATCGTAAAACAGGCGGATGTGCCCGAGCATTTCGCAGCTTTGC
>JFJP01005389.1_pt1 | contig 63890 bp, 73 predicted proteins | sample 431651 | NCBI WGS metagenome assembly JFJP01 (sample SAMN02602958, study PRJNA72255) | Microbial mat metagenome, whole genome shotgun sequencing project. | biome: fresh water; feature: sink hole; material: water; isolation source: purple microbial (photo- and chemosynthetic) mats found in... | reverse complement strand
ACGCCAGCATCACCACCACTCAGGTGTACACGCGGCTGGATTTTCAGCATCTGGCCCGCGCCTACGATGCTGCGCACCCACGCGCACGCCGCGTAGGCGCACAAGCTTTAAAAACCCCGGGGGGTAAGGGTAAGTCCGATCTGGAGTGACCGGACACTTGCCCCACAATCCGCGCTCCCGCCCTTGGGTTGCATCGATTGGAGTCTGCGAAATGAAGGTTTTTTCCGTTTTCAAAGCCCTGTGGCTGGCTTTGGGCCTGAGCATGTCGGTGGCCGCTGTGGCCGCTGACGAGCCTGTCAAAGTGGTTTATCACATGAATGAGGGCATTCCGCAGGCGTCGCGTGCAATGGCGAACATCCGTTTCCACATGGCCGCCGACCCCGATGTGAAGATTGTGGTGGTGGCTCACGGCCTGGGCATCGACTTTCTCTTGAAGGATGCGGTAAACTAGGTTGAGCAACCGTTTGGCCCCGCCGTGGCGGAACTGGCTGCCAAAGGGGTGGAGTTCCGCGTATGCAACACCACCCTCAAAACGCGCAAGCTTGATGCAAGGTGGTTCCATCAGGCGTTGCAGAAACCGCCAACCTGCAGGCCAAGCAAGGTTTCGTTTACCTGCGCCCCTGAGGTAGGCGGTGGGCAGGGTGATTGGCGTGTTGCCCGCTGCCCGGCGGTGAAATTCAATCCCGGGTGGCGCGACGGCGCAAAGAGTCGAGGTACAGCTGCCCGTCAGGCGGGTGCCCTGCCCTCTGGCTTTCCCACAGCATCTGGCCCAGGCATTCCATCGCCTGGTGGTGGGCGTCATGCAGCGAGTCAAGCCTCGCTGCCAGCAACTCAACGGCCTGGCGCACCCCGGGAGGTTGGTCAATGGAGCACTGCTCGCTGATGGACAGATGCATGGAGAGGTGCAAAAACGGATTGCTGGCACCAGCCTCCGGCTCGGCCATGCGGCGCAGGGCAGCTTCCACATCGGCCAGATCGGTGTGGAATTCGGGGTGTTCGTCTATCCATTGACCGCTCAGAACCTCGATGGCTTCCATCGCCTCCCCGGTGCGTTGCTTACGGTACACATCACAGAAAAAGCGCCGTACATCGGCTTGGCTGGGATTAAACATAGAATTTACTTGTAGCTATAAAATGTTACTGGTAAAGCGATAGATGCATTTTTGATGAAAAAATTTTGTCAGGTGCGCCAAGGCGGCAAAGACCAGTCGCGCCAGATGGACAGCGCGCGCAATCCTGCCGTGACCACCAGGCAGGCGACCAGCGCGATCCAACCGGGGGACTGGGTTTGCCACAGCGCCAGGTACACCCAGCCGCCCGCAAACGCGCAGATGGCATAGGGCCTGTGGTCTCGCAAGACTGTCGGTATTTCGTTGCAGACGATGTCGCGCAACACCCCGCCCAGAACCCCAGTCACCACGCCCATGAGCACCGCCACCAGACCGGGCATCTGGGTCAGCAGAGCCTGGTGGACGCCGCTGGCAGTGAACAGACCCAGGCCCAGGGCATCCGGCCAGAAAATGGCCTTTTCCGTCAACTTGAAATGGCGCTGGCGCAGCACCAGCATGGCCAGCAGCGCGAGGCCCAGCACCCCCCACAGCAGTTCGACGTGCCGGACCCAGAAAAACGGGCGCTGGTCCAGCAGCAAGTCACGGACCGTTCCGCCGCCGAATGCGCTGAGAAACGCCACAGCGCACACACCCACTGCATCCAGTTGCTTGCGCGCAGCGACCATCACCCCTGACAACGCAAAGGCAGCCGTGGCAGCCACTTCCACCAGCAGCCTGAGCGTGTCACCCCAGTATTGAACCGTGTCCATTCAGCGATTGTCGCCTTGGGTACGCCAGCTGCCGCTCTCGCGGGGCAAACTGGCGCGGGCCAATGGCTTGGGGCATCTTGCCTGTGGCGTTGGCGTTTTACGGAGGCCTTGCATGCCGGTTGTAGTTGTTGCCAACCCCAAAGGCGGGGTGGGAAAGTCGACCTTGTCCACCCAGTTGGCGGGGTACTGGGCATCGCGGGGGCATGCAGTCGTGTTGGGCGATGCAGATCGTCAGCAGTCTTCTCGCATGTGGTTGTCTCTCAGGCCACCACAAGCCAGCCCCATTGCGACCTGGAGTGTGTCGCTTGACGGCCTGGCCCGTCCGCCCCGCGGTACGACGCATTTGGTGTTGGACACCCCCGCTGGCCTGAAGGGTCGGCGCTTGGACGAGGTGATGCGGCTGGCCACGCGAATCGTCGTTCCGTTGCAGGCCAGTGTGTTCGACATGCACGCCACGCAGCAATTTTTGGTGGAGTTGGCCGACCGCAAAAAGGCCGACAAGGTACCGGTGGGCGTGGTGGGTATGAGGGTCGATGAGCGGACCATCGCAGCCGAAAAGCTGCGCGACTTTGTGCAGTCGCTGGGTTTGCCGGTGCTGGGTTATCTGCGCCACACACAAAACTATGTGCACCTGGCGGCCCAGGGCCTCACGCTGTTCGACGTGGCACCCGCCCGCGTTGCACGTGACATTGAACAGTGGCGGGATTTGTGTGAATGGGTGGATGCCGCATGAGAGTTTTCGACACCTTGACTGACCTAGCTGCCTGTGTGGGGCAGGAGGTTGCCACCAGCGATTGGCTCACCGTCACGCAGGAGCAGATCAACCTCTTTGCCCAGGCCACGGGTGACCACCAGTGGATTCACACCGATGTGGAGCGCGCGCAGGCTGGGCCGTTTGGCACCCCGATCGCGCACGGTTTCCTGACGCTGTCACTGCTGCCACAAATGATGGAGTCGGCGGTTCAGGTCAAGCAATCGGGCATGGGTGTGAACCAGGGTTTGAACAAGGTTCGTTTCACTTCACCGGTGCCGGTGGGCAGCCGGTTGCGGGCGCGGTTACGACTGGAATCAGTCCATTGGCTTGATGGCGGCGGCTGCCAGATGGTCTGGGGTGTGACTGTGGAGCGCCATGGACAGACCAAGCCGGTGTGTGTGGCCGAAATTCTGGCGCGTCGCTACCCCTGAGCGGGCATGTGTGGGGCGGTGCCAAATCCGTTTTGCCGCCAGGCTTCATAGGTTGTGACGGCCACTGCGTTGGACAAATTCAAACTTCGCTGGCCCGTCAGCATGGGCAACCTCAGCCATTGTGTGGCGGGAATTTGCAGGCGGATGTCTTCTGGCAGACCCCGTGTTTCGGAGCCGAATACCAGCCAGTCGCCTGGGGCAAAACCCTGGGCGTGGACCACGTTTGCTGCGCGGGTGGTCAGGGCATACATGCGCTGGGCCTCGGGGTGCATGGTCTGTAAAAAAGTGCCCCAGTCGTCGTGAATGCGAAGTTGCGCGTACTCGTGGTAATCGAGCCCGGCGCGGCGAAGCTGCTTGTCGTCGAGTGAAAAGCCTATCGGTTTGACCAAGTGCAAGCTGCAACCCGTGTTGGCGCAGAGGCGAATGATGTTGCCGGTGTTGGGCGGAATCTCCGGGTGAACCAGAACGATATTGAACATATGGCGAAACAGGGAGTGAAAGCGGTGCGGGCGCAAGTGTCAGTCTGCTGGCGTGCGTGCAAACACCAGTGCATTGACCTCCGCAGCCCCGGCCATTTTCAATGCGTGCGCCGCAGCGGCGAGCGTCGCGCCGGTGGTCATGATGTCATCGACCAGCAACACGCGTTTGCGGGCAACAAATGGCATAGCCGCCGGAGGGACGGCAAAGGCCGTGTTCAGGTTGCTGAGCCGGGCTTCGCGGCTGAGTTCATGTTGGGGTGTTGTGTCTTTCAGCTTCAGCAACAGAGACGCATCCGCCTTGCACGCTGGATGACTTGGTCGAGCCCTGAGCAGCGCCTTCACCAGCAGCCAAGCCTGGTTGTAGCCACGTTCCCCCAGGCGCTGTGCGGTGAGGGGCAAGGGAGCGCACAGGTCGCAACGGTCGAGCAGTGCGAGAGCCTCGGGCGCACTGGCCATCAGGTCCGCAAATGTGTTGGCCCAAGCCGTGTCGCCATGGAACTTGAACCGTGCAATCAACTGACCCCATGGATAGCCGTAGTCGACCGCTGTGGCGCAGCGGTCCAGGTGTGCGGGTGCCTGTCGGCAGTTGCCGATCCTGCAGGGCGAATCAACATCCAGTCGCAGCGCGCAAGTGGGGCATCTGGCGGTGGGAGCTGCAAATGTTTGCACGCAGGCGCTGCAAATGGGCTGCCCCAGGGGTGATGCGGGCCAGGTGCCGCATACGTGACAGGCTGACGGCAGCCAGGCGCGCGGTGCGGTCAAAGCTCGGAGTGCGGTGCGTGCCAACATGTTGTCTCACTATACTGATTCGACACCTTACCCCCATGAGCGCAACCCCTGACACTTCATTTCAACGGCATTCGACCGAAATCCCCGTTCCTGGCATGGATCCCGCAGCGGTTGATCGGTGGGAAAGGCGCCGGACCATGACCAGCGCTTGGATCCATGAAGAGGTCGGTTCTCGCATGGCTCAGCGGCTGGGCTGGATCAAGGCCCAGCCTGAGAGTTGGCTGAGTTGGGAGCCGGTCCATGCAGGTGTTCAGGCCCACCGCGCCGTTGCTCAGGCTTACCCCAAGGCACGAGCGGCAGTGCATGCTCATAGGCCGGAACATGCCTTGGCTGTTCTTAAATCGGCAGCGCCTGAGGCTGCCGGGTTGATGGGCCGCTGGCGGTACATGGCCCCCGTCCATGCCGATAGCTCGACGGCGGTGGACATGCTCTGGGCAAACATGGTGCTTCACGCCACTCACCAACCGCAGACGCTGCTCCAGCGCTGGCATCGAGCCCTGCGCACAGACGGCTTTTTGATGTTTTCCTGTCTTGGCCCCGACAGCTTTGCTGAGCTGCGCCATGTGTACGCGACGCAGGGATGGGCTCCGCCGGCCCACGCCTACACGGATATGCACGATTGGGGTGACATGCTGGTACAGGCCGGTTTTGCAGAGCCCGTCATGGACATGGAGCGCATAACCCTGTCGTATTCCTGCGCCGCCGCCGTGCTGGCAGACCTGCGCCAGCTGGGCGGCAATCTCTGCGAGCAGCGTGACACTGTCACCCGGGGCCGAGCATGGTTGGCCGCTTGGCATGCTGCCCTGGAACAGCACATGCCCCGTTTGCCTGATGGGCGGATGACCCTCACATTCGAGGTAATTTATGGCCACGCTCACAAAGGCAAACCCCGTGTTCCTGTTTCGCAGGCCAGCGCCGTGTCACTCCAGAACATGCGAGATATGCTGTCGGCCAACTCCCGCCGAAGCGTTTGAGCGCTGTGTGAGGCATCAATTTGATGCCTGTTTGATCCAGATCCCCCCTCACACCTCGTTACAATTGACTTAAATCAACGCTGTGGTCAGGCAGTTTGGCTAGTTGAGAGCGTTGCGGGTTTGCGCTGGCTGACGGAGTTGTTTGTGCCCTTTTCATCCCACGATTACAGATTGGCAACGGTGTCGGCTGACCGTGTTCAGTGGCGGCTGAAGCGAAATTGTTCGGTGTCGCCCGCGCAGATGTGTGCGTTGTTGGTGTTCTTGGGAACTGTGTCAATGGCAGTGGCTGCATTTTTCTGGATGCAGGGCGCGACCTTGGTTTTGCCGTTTGCAATGCTGGAAGTCTTGGCGTTGGTAGGCGCTGTGGTTGCTTTTGCCAGGCATGCTGCAGATGGGGAGCGAATCAGCTTGGCCGGTGGACACTTGGTGGTTGAGCTGGAGTCGGGTGGCAAATCACAGCGACTTGAATTTGCGCGGGAGTGGGTCCGAATCGAGCCGATGGGTGGTGCCGGATCTTTGATTCAGGTTTCCGCCAGTGGAAATTCTGTGGCAGTAGGTCGGCACATTCGGTCCGAGCTCAGGCCGCTGTTGGCGCGTGAGCTGAGGCTGGCATTGCGCGCGGTTTGAAAGAGTTGTGTTTGGCGGTGGGCGGAGGGTTTTCCCCATCGGAGAAAAGTGAATTTTTGGTGTAATCGGCATTGATATAAATCAATGCTTATATTAGAGGCGAACAGAAGTGAGCAAAACAAAGACACGAAGCCCATCAGAGCGGTCGGTAGTGCAGTCGGTTTTTCGCGCAGTTGCGCATGGATCTTTGGTGTCGGCCGCATGGCTGTCCACCGCTGCACACGCTGCCGTGAATGACCTTCCCGGAGGTCCAGCGGTCAATCAACTGAACTTTGCCCCGGCAGCAACCAAGATTGCTGAGGAGCAGCATTGGTTGCACTGGTTCATGATGGTCATTTGTGCGGTGATCTTTGTGGTGGTGTTTGGGGTGATGTTCTATTCCATCCTCAAACACCGGAAGTCTGTTGGGCACAAATCTCAGGAACTGGCCGAGCCGATTTGGGTTGAGCTGGGCTGGACGATCGTTCCGCTGCTGATCGTGATCGGTATGGCTTTGCCCGCCACCAAAGTGCTGGTGGCTCAAAAAGACACCACCAACGCTGACCTGACCATCAAGACCACTGGAATGCAGTGGAAGTGGGGCTACGACTACATCAAGGGAGAAGGCGAAGGCATCAGCTTCATCTCCACCCTGGACAACACCCATCGCGCGATGTCGGACAGTGGCAACCCTCCACCCACCGACAACTACCTTCTGAAGGTTGACAACCCAATGGTTGTGCCTGTCGGCAAGAAAATCCGTGTCATCACCACTGCAAACGACGTCATTCACGCTTGGATGGTGCCCGCTTTTGGTGTCAAGCAGGATGCGATCCCTGGCTTCGTTCGTGACACGTGGTTCAAAGCCGAAAAAGTGGGTGATTACTACGGTCAGTGTGCAGAGTTGTGCGGCAAGGAGCACGCCTACATGCCGATCCACGTGAAGGTGGTGTCTGCTGAAGAGTATTCAGCTTGGGTGGATGGGCAAAAGAAAGCCATGGCTGCTTTGGCTGACGACCCCTCGAAAACATGGACTGTTGCTGACATGGTCAAGCGTGGTGAGTCCGTTTATGCCGCCAACTGTGCCGCTTGCCACCAAGCCAACGGCAAGGGCGCGGGGCCAATCAAGGCCCTCGACGGTGCAGCCGTGATGTTGGATGCTGATCACAACAAGGCGATCAATGTGCTGCTGAACGGCCAGGCCAACGGTGCCATGCCAGCCTGGAAGCAATTGAGCGACACGGAAATTGCTGCTGTGATCACGTACGCCAAAAACAGCTGGTCCAATAAAACCGACCAAGTGGTACAGCCTGCCGAAGTGGTCGCCGCTCGCAAGTGAGCGTCTGGTTCTCGTTTTTCTGAGTTTTCAAGGATTTAAACATGAGTGCAGTACTCGGTCATCACGACGATCACCACGCACACGATCACGACCACCATGCCCCTACGGGCTGGCGTCGTTGGGTGTACGCCACCAACCACAAGGACATTGGCACCCTGTACCTGTTGTTCAGTTTCACGATGCTGATGATCGGTGGCGTCTTGGCATTGGGCATCCGTGCCGAGTTGTTCCAGCCGGGTCTGCAGTTGGTCAACCCCGAACTGTTCAACCAGCTCACCACAATGCACGGCCTGATCATGGTGTTCGGGGCCATCATGCCGGCGTTTGTGGGTTTTGCGAACTGGATGATTCCGTTGCAAATCGGCGCATCTGACATGGCCTTTGCTCGGATGAATAACTTCAGCTTCTGGCTGATGATCCCTGCTGGCTTGATGCTGGCCGGTTCCTTCTTCATGCCTGGCGGCGCACCTGCTGCGGGTTGGACCCTTTACGCACCGCTGACGCTGCAAATGGGCCCCTCGATGGATGCAGGCATTTTTGCGATGCATATCCTGGGTGCTTCGTCCATCATGGGTTCGATCAACATCATCGTCACCATCCTGAACATGCGCGCGCCCGGCATGACATTGATGAAGATGCCCATGTTCTGCTGGACGTGGTTGATCACGGCCTACCTGCTGATCGCCGTGATGCCCGTGCTGGCCGGTGCCATCACGATGACACTGACCGATCGTCACTTCGGAACCAGCTTCTTCAACCCCGCCGGTGGCGGTGACCCCGTGATGTACCAGCACATTTTCTGGTTCTTTGGTCACCCAGAGGTTTACATCATGATTTTGCCGGCCTTCGGCATCATCTCTGCTGTGGTGTCGGCCTTCTCTCGCAAAAAGCTGTTTGGCTATGCCTCCATGGTTTATGCGACTGGCTCGATTGCGATCCTGTCGTTTGTGGTGTGGGCTCACCACATGTTCACCACTGGCATGCCCGTGACCGGACAGCTGTTCTTCATGTATTCCACGATGCTGATCGCAGTGCCCACCGGCGTGAAGATCTTCAACTGGATTGCGACCATGTGGAAAGGGTCCATGACCTTTGAAACCCCCATGCTGTTTGCTGTCGGGTTTATCTTCGTGTTCACCATCGGCGGTTTCACGGGTTTGATCCTGTCTGTGGCTCCGATCGACATCCAGATGCAGGACACCTACTACGTGGTGGCCCACTTCCATTACGTGCTGGTGGCTGGTTCTCTGTTTGCTTTGTTTGCGGGTGTGTACTACTGGTTGCCCAAGTGGACTGGTGTGATGTACAGCGAAACACGTGGCCAGATTCACTTCTGGTGGTCGATGATTTCGTTCAACATCACCTTCTTCCCCATGCACTTCCTGGGGTTGGCAGGTATGCCACGGCGCTATGCTGACTACCCGATGCAGTTTGCAGACTTCAACGCGATCGCATCCGTCGGTGCATTTGCTTTCGGCTTCGCTCAGGTTTACTTCTTCCTCGCAGTGGTGTTGCCCGCCATGCAAGGCAAAGGTGAAAAAGCTTCTGCCAAACCTTGGGAAGGTGCTGAGGGCCTCGAGTGGGAAGTGCCTTCCCCCGCACCATTTCACACGTTTGAAAATCCTCCCAAGCTCGACGCAACCGCCACGCGTGTGGTGGGCTGAAAGTTCTTGCCATGACGACACCCGAGCAAAAAAGAAACAACACCCGACTGGGCCTCATCCTGGCGTCCGTGGCTGCGGTGTTTTTCTTGGGGTTCATGGCAAAGCTGGTGTTTCTCGGCAAGTAATGCAACGAGCGAGTCCATGGCTTTGATCAAACACAACGTTCAGATGCTGGGCAAACTGGCGGTCATCACCGCTGGCATGTTCGGCTTTGGCTACGCTCTGGTGCCTCTTTACAAAGCGATTTGTGAGGCCACGGGTATCAATGTCTTGGCTTTGTCCGAGCGCGAGGTGCCGGGCCTGAAATCTGCTTTGCCCAAAAACACCCAAGTGGATGAGTCGCGGACCATCACCGTGGAGTTTGATGCGAATGCACGTGGACCCTGGGACTTCAAGCCTGCCACACGGTCAATGGAGGTTCATCCCGGGCAGTTGATGACGGTGATGTACGAGTTCCAGAACATCCAGAACCGAACAATGTCTGCGCAGGCCATTCCAAGCTATGCACCCCAGCAGGCGATGTCTCACTTCAACAAGCTGGAGTGTTTTTGCTTCAACGAGTACACGTTGGCTCCCGGTGAAAAGAAGCAATGGCCGGTGGCTTTTGTGATCGATCCCAAGTTGCCCAAAGATGTGAAGACAATCACACTGTCTTACACATTTTTTGAGGTGGGTGGAAAGGTTCCCGCCGCTCCCGTGGCCATGGGCACCCAACCGGTGTCAGCCACGAAAGACGGTGCATGACGGATGACGTGCCTCACAAGCGGAAGTTTGCTTTTCTGGCAACCGTTTCCGCAGTGTTGTGGGCTTTTCTGGGAGTGCGCCGCAGGGCGGACTACCAGAAAGACATAGACAAGCTCAATCCACTGCACCTCATGGCAGTTGGGCTGGTGCTTGCGCTGGTGTTTGTGGTCAGTTTGATTGTGTTGGTGAATTGGGTGGTGGCCTGACAACAGGCCACCATCGTAGGGCTGGTGGCCTTGGTCGGCCAGTCCCAAGAGTTTGAGTCAGTAAAACAAGCAGGAGTAAGCATGTCAGCAGCAGCGCACGGCACCACGCCGTACTACTTTGTTCCCGGGCCATCCAGCCATCCAGTAATGGCGGCGATTGGCCTGTTCTTTGTGATCCTTGGAGCAGGTCAGTGGATCAATGGTTCGGGTTGGGGTGCCTACTCGCTGGCATTTGGCATGGTTTGGTGGCTGGTGATTCTGTACCTTTGGTTCAAAGATTCAGTGGCCGAAAGTGAAGGTGGTTTGTATGGGCACAAGATCGACCTGTCGTACCGCTGGAGCATGAGCTGGTTCATTTTTTCAGAGGTGATGTTCTTCGGTGCGTTTTTCACCGCATTGTGGTGGGCCCGCGTGCATTCGGTGCCTGCGTTGGGCAACATCGAAAACGCGTTGATCTGGCCTGACTTCCAAGCTGTTTGGCCGTCCAACGTGGCAGGAGCGACTGCATCGCCTGCGGGCATTGTCGAACCCTTCCAGACAGTTGGTCCCTTCTGGCTGCCGACGATCAACACTGCGTTGCTGTTGACATCCGGCGTCACCCTGACGATTGCGCACCATGCATTGCAAGCTGGAAACCGCACCAAGACCATTGCATACATGTGGATGACGGTGCTCTTGGGCGTGACTTTCCTGTTTGTCCAAGGTTATGAATATGCCCACGCCTGGGGTGATTTGAACCTGAAGCTGTCTTCAGGCATTTTCGGGTCAACGTTTTACATGCTGACTGGCTTCCACGGCTTCCACGTGTTTGTCGGCATGTTGATGCTGCTCTTCATCACCCTGCGTTTGCAAAAGGGCCACTTCACTGCGCAGCGCCACTTCGGATTTGAAGGCGCAGCATGGTATTGGCACTTTGTGGACGTTGTCTGGCTGGGCCTCTACATTCTGGTTTACTGGATGTAACCCTCGCAGGTTGTTCGGGCACTGCTTGTGCCCTCACGCAGCCCATACAAAAAAGCGCCCTTGGGCGCTTTTTTGTTGTCTCTTGAGAGTGGTGTTTGACCCTGGAGGCTTTGTACGTCAGCGCCCGGGTACGATACCGGTGGGTTGAATCCAACCCATCCAGTAGCTGAACAACACGATCACAAACAGCAAAATCGAAAAACCAACGCGAAACGCCAGGGCCTTGGCCATGTTGCTCGCTTTTGCGGACGGGTCCATCGCATTTTTATTGCCACGCATCATGAAGACCAGCGCGGCCCCCAAGCTCCCGAGAATGGCCACAAAGGCTGTGATCACCAAATAAGTCATGCCTAGGATTATCGTCTGATGGGTTCTTCATCGTCACGCCGTCGCTTTTGGGTCGTGCTGATTGCAGCTTTGGTGTTCACCGCTCTGACCGCATCCTTGGGTTTCTGGCAGTTGCGCCGCGCAGCATACAAAGAGCAACTTGATGCGGACATCACGGCCAGCCAGAAGCTCACCCCGTTGATCAACCGTGACATCCGAGCATCGGATGACTTGGGCGCATGGGTGCACAGGCCCGCCGAGTTGTCTGGCCGCTGGGTTCCGCAGGCCACCGTGTTTCTGGACAACCGACAGATGGACGGGCAGCAGGGCTTCTATGTGGTCACGCCCCTCCAACTGGAAGCCGACGGTCGCTGGATTCTGGTGCAACGCGGTTGGTCGCGCCGTGATTTCACCGACCGCAGTCGACTGCCGACGGTTCCCACCCCATCCGGCATTGTGGCGGTGTCAGGCAGAATTGCGGCCGCACCTGGCAAGGTCTATCAGCTCGGGGAAGACGGTCTTGGCCCGATTCGGCAAAATCTCGCGGTTGCTTCGTTCGCACAAGAGCACAAAGCTGTTGTCCTGAACGGGTCTTTGTTACAGCTGCTTCCGGTTGAAGGTGCCGAGGCCGATGGGCTGTTGCGCAACTGGCCGCAAGTGGCTTCCGGCGTGCACAAGCACCACGGATATGCCTTCCAATGGTTCGGCCTGTGTGCCCTGATTGTCATTCTGTATGCCTGGTTCCAAATCATCTCCCCCCTCCGAAGCAACCGCAAACAGTGCGGCCCACTTTGACGAACCGCTGTCTCTGACTGTGCATTCGATGCCGCAACTGGGTAGCGAAGCGGTTCATCAGTCAGGGAGCACGCGTTCGGCCAAGCTGAAGCTGTTGTTTCTGCTTCTCGTCAGCCTTGCGCCGGTTCTGGCGTCCTATTTCACCTATTACGTGCTCCGCCCTGAGGGGCGCCGCAACCATGGGGAGTTGATTGAGCCTCAGCGAGACATGCCGGCGCTGGTGGGTAAAGATGTGCGGGGGCAGACACTGCCATTGCATCAGCTCAAGGATCAATGGCTGCTCATCAGCGTGGCAGACATTGCATGCGATGACTCGTGCGAAAAGCACCTCTATCTGAGCCGGCAACTGCGCGAATCATTGGGCAAAGACAAAGAGCGGCTCGATTGGGTCTGGCTGCCCACGGGGGATGGAGAGGTCCCAGAACGCCTGTTGCCCGGTTTGACTGGCGCTCAGGTGGTCCGCCTGGCCGAAGCTGACATCGGTGCCTGGCTTCAGCCAGCGCCGGGCAACAAGCTGGCTGACCATCTGTACGTGGTGGACCCCATGGGGAACTGGATGATGCGATTCCCGGCGACTGCTGAACCTGCCAAAGTCCGCAAAGACTTGGAGCGCCTGATGCGCGGTTCTGCATCCTGGGACCTTGAACTGTATGACATGGGCCCCACAGCGCAACTGATGTTGATGGGGTTGCTGGTGGCTGGTGGGCCGCTGGTGTGGGTCTGGCGCAAGAGCCGCGGGGCATCACCTGGGAGGCGCTTGCAGTTGCTCACAGCGTTGACGCTGTTTCTCACTTTCGACCTCGTGCTGTTCGGTGCTTTCACGCGGCTCACCGATTCCGGTTTGGGCTGCCCCGACTGGCCAGGATGTTACGGGCATGCAAGCCCTCTGGGCGCAGCTGGCCACATCAATCAAGCCGTTTCGGTGTTGCCTGATGGTCCGGTCACACATGGCAAGGCCTGGGTCGAGATGATTCACCGTTACCTGGCAACGGGGGTGGGGGTGCTCATCCTGGCCATGACCTTGTGGGCATGGGCCTTGCGGCGTCAGTTGTCGGTGTCGCCCTGGTGGCCCACACTGACCCTGTTCTGGGTGTGCTTGCAAGGGGCCTTCGGTGCACTGACGGTGACCATGAAGCTGTTTCCGGCCATCGTGACGCTGCATTTGCTCGGTGGCATGGTTCTGTTGGCCTTGCTGCGCACACAGGCATTGCATTTTGGCCAGAGTCTCCACCCAGCCGCAACCAGAACCCCGCCGCATGAACTGCAACCTGGCCTGTACAGGCTTTGGCTGGTGGTCACGGGGCTGGTGTGGATTCAGATCGCCTTGGGTGGATGGGTCAGCACCAACTATGCAGTGCTGGCTTGTTCCGAATTTCCGTCATGCCAGGGAAGCTGGTGGCCTGACATGAACTTTGCCGATGGCTTCACGGTGTGGCGGGCCTTGGGTGTTGACGCGCTCGGACACCCCTTGCCGTTCTCGGCACTCACGGCCATTCATTACGTGCACCGGCTCAGTGCATACCTCGTGTTCATCGGCATCGGCTTGCTGGCTTGGAAGTTATTCCAGGTCAAGTCATTGCGCAGCGTTGCGAAATGGCTGGCCATGCTTGCGCTCTGGCAATTTGCCACCGGTTTGTCGAATGTCATCCTGGACTGGCCGCTCCTTGCGGCTGTAGCTCACACAGGCGGTGCCGCAGGTCTGGTGATTGTGCTCACGGGTGTGTGGGCCGCATCGCCCGTTCAAGAAGCGTCCACGGTCCCCACTGTCAGTTCCCAACGATTGCACGCATGAGTTCCGCTCCCCCATCCCCCATCGCAGCCCCCACCGCATCGACGTGGCAGCAGTTCTATGCATTGACCAAACCACGTGTGGTTCAGTTGATCGTGTTTTGTGCGCTGATTGGCATGGTACTGGCCGTACCGGGAGTGCCAAGCTGGGCGCAGGTCAAACTTGCAGCCCTGGCCAGCCTGGGCATCTGGCTCGTGGCAGGAGCTGCGGCCGCCTTCAACTGCGTGGTCGAGCAGCACATCGATGCCAAGATGAAGCGCACCGCCTGGCGGCCCACCGCGAAAGGCGAACTGACCAATCCGCAGACGCTGGCATTTTCAGCGGGGTTGTGTGCAACAGGATCGGCGCTGCTGTACTTTGGGGTCAACCCCATCACCATGTGGCTGACGTTTGCCACGTTTGTGGGCTATGCCGTCATTTACACCGTCATTCTCAAGCCACTGACGCCCCAGAACATTGTGATTGGGGGCGCATCTGGTGCCATGCCACCCGTGCTCGGTTGGGCCGCCATGACCGGAGATGTGGGACCGGAAGCATTCATTCTGTTTCTGATCATCTTTTTGTGGACACCGCCGCATTTCTGGGCGCTGGCGCTCTACCGTGTTGAGGACTACCGTAAATCGGGGCTGCCCATGCTGCCCGTGACTCATGGATCAGAGTTCACTCGCTTACAAATACTTCTCTACACCTTCATTCTGTTTGCAGCGTGTCTGATGCCTTTTGCGTATGGCATGAGCAGTTGGCTGTATCTGGCGGTCGCTGTCGTGCTTTCGATCGGGTTTTGCCTGTACGCGTGGTGGCTCTATCGAGATTACTCAGACGCTTTGGCCCGAAAAACCTTCCGTTTTTCGCTCATCCACCTGTCGGTTCTGTTTGCAGCCTTGCTGCTCGACCACTACCTGTTGCCCTGAGGTGTTGCCAGTGAACCCGTTCCATACGCGCCGAGAGCTGCTGTCATCCATAGCAAAGATATCAATACTGGCAAGCGCTGGAGGCATGATTTCTGCTTGTTCTGACGCCAAACCCGCTTTTGCAGGCATCGACCTCACCGGGGCTGATTACGCCCAAGGCTTTCAATTGCCCGATCACAACGGCCAAATGCGAACGCTGGCCGACTTTTCGGGCAAAGTGGTGGTGGTGTTCTTTGGCTTCACACAGTGTCCCGATGTGTGCCCCACCTCGCTCACCGAACTGGCCGAGACCAAGAAACTGCTGGGCGCGCAGGGCGATCAATTGCAGGGGCTGTTCATCAGCGTCGACCCGGAGCGCGACACCCCCGAATTGATGAAGGCCTACATGGCCAGCTTCGATCCAACCTTCCTCGCCCTGCATGCCACCGCCGAACAACTGGTTGGCTTGGCCAAATCGTTCAAGGTGTATTACAAAAAGGTTCCGGGTTCTTTGCCGACCAACTACACCATGGACCATTCAGCGGGCAGCTACGTTTACGACCCCAAGGGCCGCATCAGGCTTTACCACCGCTATGGCAGCGGTGCCGCCGCCCTGGCTGGCGACCTAAAGCTGTTGCTCGCTGAAAAAGGCTGAACCGCGTCAGTCCACCCGGGCACCGCTGGCCTTCACCACTGGCCCATACTTGGCACGCTCTGCAGCCATGAACTGACCGAATTGCTCCGGCGTGGTGGGTGTTGGCTCGGCTGAGAGCGTTGCAAAGCGTGCCTTGAGCTCGGGTGTGCCCAGTGCGTCGGTGATCGCTTTGTTGAGCTTTTGCACCACATCGGCTGGTGTGCCTGCGGGGGCTACCACGCCCCACCAGGTATCAATCTCAAAACCTGGAAACGTTTCGGCCAGCGTGGGCACGTCAGGCAGGGAGGCACTCCGCTTAGCGGTTGTGACTGCCAGCGCTTTGAGCTTGCCCGAGCGGATATTGGGCGTGGCCGTGGCCAAGTTGTCGATGTTGAAATCGACCTGGCCACTCAGCAATGCCAGTTGGGCAGGATTACCGCCGTTGTAGGGAATGTGCAGAGCAAAAATGCCTGCCTTTGCTTTGAGCAACTCGCCTGCCAAATGCCCTGCGCTGCCGTTGCCACCTGAGCCAAAGTTGAGTTTGGCTGGGTTGGCTTTGGCATAGGCCACCAGATCGGCCAGTGTGTTGATGCGCAGGCGCTGTGCCGTGTCAGCATTCATCACCAGTACGTTGGGTACCCGCACCAGTTGGGTGATGGGTGCAAAGTCTTTGGCGGCGTCGAATGGCAGTTTGCTGAAGAGCCACGGGTTGATGGCATGCGTGGCCACCGCAGCCAAACCCAGTGTCAGGCCGTCAGGCGGTGCTTTGGCCACCAGGTCAACACCGATGTTGCCGCCCGCGCCGGGCTTGTTTTCCACCACCACCGTGCCCAGGCTGTCTTTCAGGCGCTCAGCCAGCACTCTGGCCGTGATGTCCAGCGGACCACCGGCGCCGTAAGGCACCACGATCCGCGTGACTTTGCCCGCCTGTGCCCACGTCAGGCCAGGTAGAAAAGTGGAACAAGCGGCCAGTGACAAAGCAGCAAGCAAATGGCGGCGGTGCATGGTGAGTCTTTCAAAGGTTGGATTTGTCGGCAGCCGAAGTGAATGAGTCTGCATAAAAGGCGTCTGGTGGCAAGTTGCGCAAACCGGTGAAGTCTGCCCGAGCGCTGTCGATCACCACAGGCGCACCACAAGCGTACACCTCATGCCCGCTCAGGTCTGCAAAATCGTCCATCACCGCGCGGTGCACAAAGCCTGTGCGCCCCGTCCAGGCATCTTCCGGCAGTGCATCCGACACCACAGGGACATACGTCAGGTGGGGCGCATCTGCAGCGTGTGCCTGCATCCACTCGTGCATGTAGAGATCGGCCGGTCGGCGGCCGCCCCAATACACCGTCACTGGGCGGTCAATGCCCTTGAGCTGCATGTGCTCCAGCAAGGCTTTGATCGGGGCGAAGCCCGTGCCCGACGCCAAAAAAACCAGCGGTTTGGCGCTGTCTTCACGCAGAAAGAAACTGCCGTAGGGCCCTTCGATGCGCAGGATGTCTTTCTCTTTCAGCGCGCCAAACACATGGTCGGTGAATTTGCCACCCGGCATGTGCCGGATGTGCAATTGCAGACCCGCCGGGCTGCCCTGGTTGTGCGGGGCGTTTGCCATGGAGTAGCTGCGGCGGTCTCCATCGCGCAGCAAGAACTCCACGTACTGCCCTGCGTGATACTGAAATGCATCAGCGGCAGGCAGTTGCAGCTTCATCACCACCACGTCAGGAGAGACGCGAGTGACCGAACTGACGCGCACGGGCATTTTCTTGATGGGAAAGGCACCCGCCTCAGTCACCTGCCGTGAAGTCAGCACCACATCGCCCTGCGGAACGGCGCAGCAAGTCAGCACATATCCCGCTGCTTCTTCGTCGGCCGAGAGGGCTTTGGCCTGGTGCGCTCCGTGCACCACCGAGCCGCTTTCCATGTGGCACTTGCACGACCCGCATGCGCCGTCTTTGCAGCCGTACGGCAGACCGACGCCCTCACGTATGGCGGCGGCCAGGAGAACCTCACCCGGTTGCGCCACGAAACTGCGCCCGCTGGGCAGCACTGAAATCTGGAATGTCATACTCGATCGATCAGGTGCGGGTGAACCCCGCGTGGTGCCCCTGAACTGGGGCGGCTATGGCTGCGGATTGTCGCAAATCGGGGTGTCTCATGGCGTTGCTGGGTGCTTTGCCGTCGCGTTTTCGGCGCGAGCGTTTGTTGGTGGTCGGGTGTGGTGATGTGGGCCAGCGCGTCGTGCCCCTGGCGCGCCGTGGCATGCGCGTGCTGGCGCTGACCTCAACGCCCGAACGGGTACCGGCCCTCAGATCGTTGGGTGCCACGCCCCTGTTTGGGAACCTCGACGACCCGGCCAGTCTCAAGCGGTTGTCAGGGCTGGCCACCCGGGTGCTTCACCTGGCGCCGCCGTCCAGCGATGCCCAAGCCCACTGGACCACCGATCCGCGTACGCAGGCCATGGCACGTGTGTGGTCTCGCCGGACGCCGCCCAGGTCACTGGTGTACGGGTCCACCAGCGGGGTGTATGGCGACTGCGGCGGTGCCTGGGTTGACGAAACCCGCGCAGTGGCACCCCACACGCCGCGGGCGCAGCGCCGCGTCGATGCTGAGCGGCTGTTGCGTTCGTTGGGGCAACGTGTGGGCATTCCCACCACTGTGTTGCGCATTCCTGGCATTTACGCACCTGACCGCGTGGGGGGCACGCCCAGGGAGCGTTTGCTGCGGGGCACGCCGGTGCTGCTGGCGCAAGACGATGTGTTCACCAACCACATCCATGCCAATGACCTGGCGCGCGCGTGTTGGTTGGCTGTATGGCGAACACAGGGGCAGCGGTGTTTCAACGTCAGTGATGACACCGAGTTGAAAATGGGCGACTACTTCGATCTGGCGGCCGATTTGTTCGGCCAGCCCCGTCCGCCACGCATCGGCCGCCAAGAGGCCCGCTCGGCGTTGCCACTGGCCTTGTTGAGCTTCATGAGCGAATCGCGCCGCTTGGACAACCGTCGCATGAAAGCCGAACTGGGTTTGCGCTTGCGCTATGCCACGGTGCGCGACGGGTTGTCGGGAGGCGACAGCGCGACGGACAAAGAAAAAGCGCCGCAGACAACTGTCCGGGGCGCTTGATTCAATTTTTCAGAGACTGCGTGACCACCTTGAAGGTGGTGCGGGGGCCGCACTCACACTTCGTCTTGAAACCCGCATGGAATAAGGCTTCCTCTTCGCTGGGTGCAAAATGTGCCCCCAAATGTGCCCCCAGATCGCGAAGGATACCCCCCATGCCACTCACCGACGCCAAACTTCGAACTCTCACCAAACCCGGCAAACACTTTGACGGAGGTGGGCTGTACCTGGAGCTGACCAAGGCGGGGGGCCGTTACTGGCGCTTGAAATACCGCCACGCGGGAAAGGAAAACCGGCTGGCGCTGGGCGTGTATCCAGATGTAGGCCTGAAGGATGCCCGGGACAAAGCCGACGCCGCCCGCAAGCTGATCCAGTCAGGCACCGACCCTGCCGCCGCCCGCGATGCCGACCGGGCCAAACAAGCACACGATGCAGCCAATACCTTTGAATCGGTGGCCGCTGACTGGCTGGACCACCAGGCCAACCGCTGGAGCCACGACACCAAGGGCCGCATCTGGCAAACCCTGAAGGCAGACATCTTTCCCGAGCTGGGGCAGCGGCCCATGGTGGGCATCAAGCCTGCCGAGGTCATGCGCGAGGTGCAGCGCATCGAGGCCCGGGGCGCATCCGACCAGGCCGGGCGGGTTCTCCAGCGGGTGAAGGCCGTGTATCGGTGGGCGGTCATCCATGGGCGTCTGGAAAGTAACCCCATGCTCGACCTGGTGCCAAGTGAAATTCTGAAGCCCCGCGAAGTCACCCACCGCCTGGCGCTGTCTGACCGAGATATCCCCGACTTCATGGCCAAGCTGGATGCATACCAGGGCGACGCATCCACCGCCCATGCGCTGCGCCTGCTGATCCTGACCGCCACCCGCCCCGGTGAGGTGCGGGGCGCACGCTGGGCAGAGTTCCACCTGGATGAAGCGCTGTGGATCATCCCAGCCGATCGCATGAAGATGGGGCAGGAGCATCGTGTACCCCTTTCCCGTCAGGCCCTGGCAGTGCTGGAGACCATGAAGGCAATCAGCGGTGACAGTGCGTTGGTGTTCCCGTCGCCTTCCTATCGTTCAAAGCCCCTGAGCGAAAACACCTTCAACAGTGCGATGGCCCGCATGGGATACAAAAACATTGCCACCGCCCACGGTTTCAGGAGCCTGTTTTCCACGGTCACCAACGAGCATGACCGCACCATGGGTGACGTGGTGGAACGTGCCCTGGCCCACAAAGACCGCAACAAGGTGCGTGCCGCTTACCTGCGCTCCACCCTGCTGGCTGACCGTGTTGCCCTTATGCAATGGTGGGCTGACTACCTGGACACCCGCACGGCCCCCAACGTCATCCCCTTACCCCAGCGTGCAGCCTGACCCGCCCGCCACCAGCGCCAGCGGCACGCCCCAACAACCGCCCAAGGCACACCAGCCGGGCGGTTTTTTTTGCGTCTGCACCTGTGCTGGCGGACGTGTTCAAACCAATTTACCCCGGCATCTATTTCCCATTTTGGTGGGAACAATGGGAACCTGTAGCGTGAAAGTGAATGCCAGTATGGGTTTGCGGAAAATGGGTGACGGGAACCTTAGTGGGAACCAAGTGGGAACCCAAACGGGAACCTTTTTATATGATGAAAGAAATTCAATCATTCATACATATACAAGGCCCTTTTTCCTGTGGCTCTGCCTACGGTTGAGGCGGTTTTCAGGTTCCCACCTGCCCACTTTCCGCGCCCTGTCAGGCTGCACCTGGTGTGTGGTTATGCCTGCGCCTGACAGGCTGGCTGGGGAACCGGGCGTGTGTTGACTGCCGACCACGGCCCATGAATCGGGACAGCTCGTGCCTGGTGCGGTGCCTGTTGCTGGCGCTGGGCACATGCGGACAATTGCGGAAATGAGCGCCGGGGCTGCTTCGCTGGCCAGCCTTACCGGGCGGGCGGTGATGGGCTGGCGCTGGGTGTGGCCGTGGGTTGTGCACACGCGTGCACTGGGTGCTTATTGGTGACGGGGCCGGAACTGGTGGGCAGCGCCAGCACGCTGATGGCGAAACCTACAATCCTTTAAAACAGGGAGTTTTTTTGGCCATCCAGTTCCACCCCCAGCCGGGGACTATTTTGATTTGCGACTTTGATGGCATGAAGGTGCCGGAGATGACCAAGAGGCGGCCTGTCATCGTCCTGTCCCCTAACCTGAAAAGTCGAACTGGCTTGTGCACCGTGGTGCCGATGAGCACGACCGCCCCTAGCCGTGCGCAGCCATACCATTACCGGCTGCGCACCATCCCGCCTTTGCCAGCTCCGTACAACGCCGATGAACACTGGGTCAAGGCGGACATGATTTACACCGTGTCTTTTGTACGCCTCTTCCTCTTGTTCAGAGAAAAAGACGCACAGGGGAAGCGGATTTATGACCAGCGTGTAATTGACGATGCAGACCTTCTGAAGGTCAAAGAGGCTGCATTGCACGGCTTGGGGCTAACTGCACTCACAGCGTATTTGTGATAAATTCGGGCCGTACCTGCACTGCGAAAGCATCAGGCTGAAGTCCTCGTAAGAGGCCGTTGCACAAACGGAGATTGCAATCCTGTGCGATGTCTTAAGGCCCACTTCGGTGGGCCTTTGCTTTTGTCCTAGGTCCCGGCTTCTATTGGTCCGCAACCAGCGCCAGCACGTGAGCACACCTGGTGGTGCAAGTACACTGAATTGTCTCCACCGTTGGGGACCCGCTTTACCTCCCTGAGCGGGCCTGTGTAACAGCAGGATTCAACCCGGCCCCGTGCCGGGTTTTTCTTTGGTGCGTGCCGCCTTCGCCCACAGGGCACACCCACCCACTGGCGCTGCTTTTCAGTGCAGGGCACTCCAACCCATTGCCCAGCCGCCCAAACCCCACCAGCACCCCGCCACGGCCCAACCTCCAGCGCCTTCCAACAGTTTCGGTGTATGCCTCGACCGTGGCCAGCCTTCAGCGCATCCCAACGGTTTCGGTGTGACCCACACCCATGGCCCCAGCTCCAGCGCCTTGCGGTGGTTTCGGTGCCTTGTCCTGGTGGTTCCCCACCTTCAACGCCTGCCCATGGTTTCGGTGCCTCGCCCTGGTGGTGGCCAGCCTTCAGCGCCTCCCAACAGTTTCGGTGTGACCCACACCCAAGGCCCCAGCTCCAGCGCCTTGCGGTGGTTCCGGTGCCTTGTCCTGGTGGTGCCCCACCTTCAACGCATGCCCATGGTTTATGTGTGCCCCAAGCCCATGGCCCCCGCTTCAGCGCATGCCAACAGTTTTGGTGCCTCGCCCTGGTGGTGGCCAGCCTTCAACGCCTGCCCATGGTTTCGGTGCCTTGCCCTGGTGCTGGCCCGCCTTCAGCGCCTCCCAACAGTTTCGGTGTGTTGTGGTGGTGCTGGCCAGCCTCCAGCGCCTTGCGGTGGCTTCGGTGCCGTGCCTTGGTGCTGTCCTGCCTTCAGCGCATCCCAACAGTTTCGGTGTGACCCACGCCCATGGCCCCAGCTCCAGCGCCTTGCGGTGGTTTCAGTGCCTTGCCTTGGTGCTGGCCATCCTTCAGCGCCTTGCCGTGGTTCCGGTGTGACCCATGCCCATGGCGGGGCCTTTTGAGATCGACTTTCGCGCATCGGGATTTCGACCTGATTTTGTTTCGTTTACCTTTTCCCCCCGCCCTCCAGCTCCAGCGCATCCCAACGGTTTCGGTGCCTCGACCTGGTGGGACCAGCTTTCAGCGCCAGCCCGCGTGCACCCCTCGTTGTGGGGATAGGGCAATCCATGGAACGATATCCATGGATATCCGTCAAAATACGAGTCTGCATATTCATTGGCTAAAAGGAGGTCCGACATGTCACAGACATTTGCACCCCCCTCGCTCAACCGGGCTGGGGGGAAATCCCCGGCAGCGGCAGCACGTGAGCTGCTGGCGAGCCATTGGAACGGCGTTCTTCCTGTTCGTCCTGAAGAACTTGCGCGTAAGGTTGGGTTGACCATTCGCAACAAAAGCTCTGTGTTCACAGACGAGGATTACCCATACAGCGGGCACTTTTTGAGAAATGAGGGCGTGATAGAGGTGAACATTGATGAGGGCGTTTTGCGCCGTCGGTTCACCTTGGCTCATGAACTGGGGCATTTTGCGCTTGGGCATCAAGATTCCCCACGCGACATGTCTGCTAATTTTTCCTCCGCACAGTCAACACCTATTGAGCGTGCTGCAAATCAGTTCGCTGCTGAACTGCTGATGCCTGCTGAGGCTGTTTCAAAGGTGGTGCGCTCTGGCATGTTCAAGTCCATTGACGAGCTTGCGGAAGCATTTCAAGTGTCAAAGGTTGCCATGACATACCGCGTGAACAACTTGGGGTTGTTGGTTTGAGTGATGTGGATTCATCGGCCACTGGCCTGGACTTGAGTGCTGGCGACACCCCCATAGGAGAGGCCACGCAAAAAGCCAATGAGTTGCTGAACGATGCCGCCAACCGTCGCCAGTACCGCCGATGGTCCTTTGGGTTGTCCGTTGTTGTGGTTCTGTTTTTGGGATACATCATTTACAGATTGATGTGTGCAATCACCACTGACATTCAGTTTTTTTCACCTTGGGTCGTGGGCATATTCGCTACCCTGGTTGTGGCCGTAACCGTGGTGACGCTTTCATTGCTGAGGGCTACGTTCTCACCTCCTGAAAGTATCGATGTCAAGAAGGATGAGCCTGAAATGCCGCAAATGACCGTGCTTTCTGAAGCGCTCAAGACGATGGGTACAGCCTTTGAAGCGTTGACAAAGGCAATCAGTAAGTGAGTTGAACCCGGCCCGTGCCGGGTTTTTCTTTGGGCGAGAAAAAGCCCGCAGGCTTTGATGCGCTGCGGGCTGGGTACGGTTGAAAAATTAGAACAGGGTCATCTGTCCTGGGAAAGACCGGCAGTGTTCGCACACGTTCTCAATGCGACCTTTGCGGAAGCGAACGTAGGCACGAACATGCACGGCCTTCGGGTACGAGCAAGTGCGCATCCGAATTCCTTATCGTGTGTTGGGTAAACACAAAGGAATGGGCCACCGCCGGTCCCAACCGAGTAAACTGGATGCGTCCGACCAAAGACACTATCTGGTTCACCTGGTTGAATCAGGCAGTAACGTTCCCTGTGAACTGGAAACAAGCCCTTAGCTCATAACTTGGGGCTTTTTTCTTTTGCGCTACGGCGCATGGATGCTCCTTTCTTTGTGGTATTGGCCCATTGTAGCGAGCCCTTTGATTGCTGCTGTGTATAACTACAGGGGTAACCTGTGGGCAACACTATATCTAGTGTTTACAGAGTGGACAAACGCTACCCATAGCGTGAAAACGAGTCGTTTGCGCTTCCTGATGAGCTTGAAATGCATCAGGTGCACGGTTGCTGTAGATCTGGCAGTCGGCCAGTGAAATGCAAAACAATCGCACCCGCTGGCGCTGCTTTCCGGGCCTGGGTAGGCAATGCCCTTGCCCAGCTGCCCAAACCCCACCAGCACCCCGCCACGGCCCCAGCTCCAGCGCCTTGCGGTGGCTTCGGTGCCTCGCCCTGGTGGCGCCCTACCTCCGGTGCCTTCCAACAGTTCCGGTGTGTCCTGGTGGTGGTGCCCCACCTCCAGCGCATGCCCGTGGTTTCGGTGTGACCCACACCCATGGCCCCAGCTCCAGCGCATGCCAACAGTTTCGGTGCCTTGCCCTGGTGGTGGCCAGCCTTCAACGCATGCCCATGGTCTCGGTGTGCCGACACCCATGGCCCCAGCGCCAGCGCCTTGCCGTGGTTCCGGTGCCTTGTCCTGGTGGTGGCCCGCTTCAGCGCATCCCAACAGTTTCGGTGTGACCACGCCCATGGCCCCAGCGCCAGCGCCTTGCCGTGGTTTCGGTGCCTTGCCCTGGTGGTGGTGCCCCAGCTCCAACGCCTTGCGGTGGTTCCGTAGCCCTGTGCTGCCGGTGCCCCACCTCCGCACCTTGCCGTGGTTTCGGTGCCTTGTCCTGGTGGTGGCCAGCCTCCAGCGCATCCCAACAGTTTCGGTGATGGCCTCGACCGTGGCCCGGCCTTCAGCGCCTTGCGGTGGCTTCGGTGCCTCGCCCTGGTGGCGCCCCACCTCCGGTGCCTTCCAACAGTTCCGGTGTGTCCTGGTGGTGGTACCCCACCTCCAGCGCATGCCCATGGTTTCGGTGTGACCCACGCCCATGGCCCCAGCGCCAGCGCCTTGCCGTGGTTCCGGTGCCTTGTTCTCACGGGCCACGCAAGAAAGAAGGGAGACCAAAGCTAAGTTGGAGAAGCTCAAGACCCGTGGCGATTACATGAAAGAGGCTCAGGTTGAGTTCAACAAGTACGTCAGATTGCGCGATGCAGGCAAGGGCTGTATCTCTTGTGGAGCCGACTGCGGAGCAACTGCTACGGGAGGTAGTGGCGATGCAGGGCATTTTCGGAGCCGTGGAAGTGCGCCGCATCTCAGATTCGACGAGCGTAACTGCCACCTCCAATGCAAAAAGTGCAACCGCTACCTTTCCGGGAACGTGGCTGCTTATCGGGTTGGATTGATCAATCGAATTGGCGTGAATGCCGTTGAAGCGCTGGAGTGTGACCAGAGTTCAACGAACCTCAGCATTGCCGACCTGCAAAAAATCAAGACCGCTTACCGGGCCAAGGCCAAAGAGTTGGAGTGTGCCCGTGCCTGAACGTCTGACCCTCCCGCTGTTCAATGCACAACAGGGCCACCAAGCCTTGATTCAGGCCTGGACCGAATGCGTCAAGCCCATGCTGATGGCCGGACACCGCCTGGTGCTTGAGGTCAAGCCAGAAAATAGAAGCGATGCGCAGAACCGCAGACTGTGGGCAATGCTGACTGATGTATCAAAGCAAGTCGATTTGTACGGACAGAAGATGACGCCAGAAGATTGGAAAACCATGTTCACCGCTGCATTGAAGCGTTCATGCGGGCTATTGAACAGATTGATGCGGAGGCTGACGATGGCAAGTAATGGTTGTCACAACAGAGAACCATTCGCACCACTGATGAACGTTCAATACGGATGGACTCAAGGTGGCTCACATCGAATCGCTTACATGGTCGATGTTCCGTTTCGCATGAATCCCGAGTGTCAATACACGCTGACAGATTTAGGCAATTGCAAGCATCGAAAGGCGTAAATGACAAAGCAAGCAGTTGACTTCCACCACGTTCAGCCAGACCACAAGCTGATCCACGACATGCTTCTGAATTGGGCGCTTTGGGTTGCTGTGCGCCCACAGTATTCAGTGCATCCCATGTTTAGGTCTTACAGGTCGCACGCTTGGCAGTGGCACTCCCCAGGCTACCGACCAACGTGCGATATCCTGCAAGCACAAGAGGTTGAGAAGCTGATGCGCCATCTACCCAAGCGACACAGGGACGCTCTGGCGTGGAGCTATGTGGTGCGATCAGGCCCAGCACATGCCCGCAAGGTGTTGGTGTGCAGTTACTCTGATCTGGGCGAACTGATCAACCAAGGACGGTCTATGGTGTTTAACCTGTGGGCGAGACACAATCAAGCGGAGAGGGCGGCAGCATGAAGCAAGAACCACAGCAGAACGCAGATGGCACTTGGAGCTATGGCGGGCAGACCTTCCAATCCAAAGAGGCAGCAGACCTGTTCTGCAAGTCAAGAACTGAGGCTGGGGTTGTGAGGGCCGATGCACCCAAGGTGGACACGACCAAGATCATCACGTTCCTTGTCCTGCTGGCGCTGGTGGTGTGGGGCTACAGGTCTTGCTCTGGCAGCAGTGATTTCAAACTGTCCCCATTGAGCCAGTGCCAAGAACTTATCAAGGCATCATCCCGCGATCCGTCAACCACAAAGGTTCCATACACAGAGGACGCGCACAAGGGCAAAGGGCCTGAGATGTACTTTGCATGGTCACCCAGCACCAAGCCAGTGAACGCCAGGAACGGGTTTGGCCTGCCTGTTAACGTTGGTGCGTCCTGCATCGTTGACCGGGCCAGTGGTCGCATTACATCAGCCAGCTTGGATGGCAAACAAATCCGTTGACGGTTTCAGAAACACTGTGATATAAACCCGACCAACTGATTGAGCGCATACGCAAAGGGATCAAACATCCACTCGGAGGCGCAGTTGTCAGCAAAGCAAGGCTCACTTCGGTGGGCCTTTTTGCTTTCTGATCACCATGAATCAAAAGCAACCAAGCTGGCGCACAGCCACGGGCAGTAGCTCGGAGCGTGGTTACAACTACGCATGGCAGAAAGCCCGCAAACGTTTCTTGCAGATGCATCCACTGTGTGTGATGTGTCTCCCAGACAAGGTGACACGGGCCGAGGTGGTTGACCACATCACGCCACACAAGGGTGACCAGACGCTGTTCTGGGATGAGGCCAACTGGCAAGCACTGTGCAAGCCGCACCATGACTCTGACAAGCAGCGCATCGAGCGTGGCTTAGCCCAACGAACCGAGACAGGCGTTGATGGGTGGCCTATGTAGGGTGGGGGGTATCCGCATCTTTGGGGCTTTTGACCCTAGACCGCCCTGTCCCACTCGCTTTTCAAAGCCTAACCAAAAAAGGTGCTCAAAAAATAGGCACATTTAAACGGAGCGAACAATGGCAACCGCAAGAGGACGTAAATCTGCCGCCAGCCTAGCGGCAGTGGCGCTTCAAGCCCCCGCTGTTTCGTCGCAACGATTGGCCGCGCCTACGCACCTAAGTGATGCGGAGCAGTCGGTATGGGCTCAGGTTGTCAATGATCAACCCGCATCAGCATTCACGGATACCTACGCGCCGCTGTTGGAGCTTTATTGCCGCCATGTGGTGCATTCACGCATCCTGGCTGACGAACTCGCAAACTTTGACCGCGCATGGCTGGCCGACGAAGAAGGTCTGAAACGGTATGACCGTTTGCTTGCCATGAACGAGCGTGAAGGTCGAGCTGCGTCCAGTTTGGCGACTCGCTTGCGCATCACGCGCCAAGCCATCGACCAGCAGACGGTTGCGCGGTCACAAATCAATGCTCCGAAGGGCAGAAAGCCTTGGGAGTTGGCGATCAACGTATGAAGTTGTCTGCTCGGGCAAAGCGAAATGCGGATTGGATTCACACCCATGGCTGTGCGCAACGAAATGTGAAACGCGACAGCGACTTCAGCCGTTTTCCCGCCTGACTGCTGACCGGCCCGCAGGACACGGCGAATCTCACGCCAGCCCCACAGCGCGGTTCGTGGGGCGTTTTCCTTGGGCAGCTTCACGCCCCTGAACGGGTCATGCTCCATCCATCTCCACTCATCCCTCGCGGTGTGAAAGATGTGCTTCAGCAGGTTGGTTTCTCGCAGGACGGTTGAGCCACTGACCGTCTGCAACCGCCAATCGCGCCATGCTGCGATGTCTGGCGCGTCAATGGCACCGAGGGGCTTTCCCGCAAAGTGATCCCGCATCACGCCCAGGCGGCGGGCTTCCCACACCTTGCCGTCTTTCTTGACGGACACTTCCTTTTCATACTTGATCGCGGCTTCGTCAAAAGTGCGCCAGCCCTTGGACAGTGACCCGGCTTTTGCCTCCTGCTCAAGCGCCCAAGCCTGAGCTTCGCGCTTTGTGGGCAACACTTTGCTGGCCCGGCTGCCGTGCTTCTGCACTTCGGCGCGCCAGCCGCTTGCCAGTTTTCTGATGTAGGCCACTCTCTACTCCTGCGGGAATCCGTGCGGGATTTTGTGCGCAGAGGATAACCCAAAGAAAAAGCGCCACTAGGGCGCTCTACTCTTGACTGCTGCTGTAAACCACTATGAATTACTCTAAGTGGTGCCGGGGGCCGGACTCGAACCGGCACGGTGTTTAGCACCGGCAGATTTTGAATCTGCTGCGTCTACCAATTTCGCCACTCCGGCAGCCGTCTGGAAAACCGAAATTATGGCACAGTGGAAGACCCGTTTTTCCACACACCTCAGAACATGACCGCTTCAAGCCCCCAAGTCCGTTACGCCACACTGGAAGATGCCATCGGCAAGACACCGTTGGTGGCTCTGCAGCGATTGGGCGCAGCCGAATGCGCTGCCAGGGGCAACGTCATTCTGGGCAAGCTGGAAGGCAACAACCCCGCTGGTTCTGTGAAGGACCGACCTGCTGTGTCCATGATCAAACGCGCAGAAGAGCGGGGCGACATCAAACCTGGCGACACCCTGATCGAGGCTACCTCGGGCAACACCGGCATCGCTCTGGCCATGGCTGCGGCGATCAAGGGCTATCGCATGGTGCTGATCATGCCGGAGGACCTCAGCATCGAGCGGGCGCAGACCATGAAGGCGTTTGGGGCTGAACTCATCCTCACACCCAAAAGCGGCGGCATGGAATATGCCCGTGACCTGGCAGACCAAATGGCAGCGCAGGGCAAGGGCAGGGTGCTGGACCAGTTTTCCAATGCCGACAACCCGCGGGTTCATTTTGAAACCACTGGACCCGAAATATGGGCAGACACTCAGGGCCGTATCACGCACTTCGTGAGTGCCATGGGCACCACTGGCACCATCACCGGCGTGTCCCGCTTCCTCAAGTCCCAGAACCCACAGGTGAGGATCATCGGTGCCCAACCCAGTGAAGGCTCTCGCATTCCTGGCATTCGGAAGTGGCCCACAGAATACCTGCCCAAGATCTACGACCCGGCCAATGTGGACGAACTGATGTACGTGAGCCAGGCCGACGCGGAGGACATGTGCCGCCGCATGGCACGGGAGGAGGGCATTTTTGCTGGCATTTCAGCCGCAGGGGCTTGCCATGTGGCGCTGGAAGTGTCGCGGCGGGTGGAAAACGCGACCATCGTGTTCATCGTGTGCGACAGAGGTGATCGCTACCTTTCCACCGGGGTTTTTCCGGCCTGAGAGCGTGTCTGGGGCGCCGTCCCCGTAGAATCCGGCACCTCTCGAGGACACATCATGCAAACCGACAAAGAATTGGACGCCCGGGGACTCAACTGCCCATTGCCCATCCTCAAAGCCAAAAAGGCTTTGGCTGACATGGTCAGTGGCCAGACACTCAAGATTGTGGCCACCGACGGCGGCTCGGTGCGCGACTTCCAGGCGTTTGCCAAACAGACGGGCAACGACTTGCTTCACCAGGAAAGCACGGGCGGCGAGCACATCACAGTGCTCAAGCGCCGCTGAAGTCCGGATGAACCGCCGGGGCAGTTGCCCCGGCTGAACACGCCATCAGCCCAGACGGGCCAATTGCTCTTTCACTTTCGCCAGGGTGGCGGTGAAATCGGCAACACGTTTTCTTTCCTGCTCCAGAACGGCTGCCGGTGCCTTGGCAACAAAGGCCTCGTTGGCCAGTTTGCCGTGCGCTTTGGCGATTTCGCCTTCCAGGCGAGTAACCTCTTTGCCCAGTCGTGCCTTTTCGGCGGCCACATCCACTTCCATGAACAGGCACACCTTGGCCTCGCCCACCACCGCCACGGGGGCAGCCTGTGCGGCAGCGGCCCAGCTGGCTTCGTCGGCAAACACCTTCACTTCATTCAATTTCGCGAGTGCCTGCAGCACAGGGGCTGCGCCGGTCATGAAGGCCGTGTCGCCCACCACAAACAGGGGCAGACGGGTGGCGGGTGACACGCTCATTTCGCCACGCAGGTTCCGACAGGCATCCACCACCGACTTGAGCTTGACCACATAGGCCTCTGCCGCCTCGTCGATGCGCTCGGGCTGGCTGACTGGGTAGGCGGCCACGCTGACAGATGGGCCCTGGCGTCCCGCCACGGGTGCCACCTTCTGCCAGAGCTCTTCAGTGATGAATGGGGTGATGGGGTGTGCCAGGCGGAGGATGGTTTCCAGCGTGCGGATGAGTGTGCGGCGTGTGGCGCGCTGCTGCGCGGCGTCACCGGTGTTGATTTGCACCTTGGCAATTTCCAGGTACCAGTCGCAGAACTCGTTCCACACGAAGTCGTAAATCGTGTTGGCCACGTTGTCCAGGCGGTACTCGGCAAAACCTTTGGCCACCTCGGCCTCGACGCGCTGCAGGCGCGAGACGATCCAGCGGTCGGGCTGGCTGAAGCTCAAGTACCCGTGCACCGGGCCACCCACTTCGCATTCGGCCTTGGTGTGCTCCTTCAGCCCGCAATCCTGACCCTCGCAGTTCATCAGCACAAAGCGGGTGGCGTTCCACAGCTTGTTGCAGAAGTTGCGGTAGCCCTCGCAGCGCTTGCTGTCGAAGTTGATGCTGCGGCCCAAGGATGCCAGCGCGGCGAAGGTGAAGCGCAGCGCGTCGGCACCGTACGCAGGAATGCCTTCGGGGAATTCTTTTTCGGTGTCTTTGCGCACCTTGGGGGCGGTTTCGGGCTTGCGCAGGCCGGTGGTGCGTTTGTCGAGCAGGGGGGCCAGGGCAATGCCGTCGATCAGGTCCACGGGGTCGAGCACGTTGCCCTCGGACTTGCTCATTTTCTTGCCCTGCGAGTCGCGCACCAGGCCGTGGATGTAGACGTGCTTGAACGGCACTTTGCCGGTGAAGTGCGTGGTCATCATGATCATCCGGGCGACCCAGAAAAAGATGATGTCGTAGCCGGTGACCAGGACCGTGCTGGGGAGGTAGAGGTCGTAGTCGCTGTTGCCGGAATGGGCGGGCTGCCCGGTCTGGCTCATACTCGCTTCGCTCACCAAATCGCCAGAGCCGGACAACCCACCCATTCCGGCATCAGCTTCGGGCCAGCCCATTGTGGAAAACGGTACGAGCGCGCTGGAGTACCAGGTGTCGAGCACGTCTTCATCGCGGGTCAGTGGGCCAGAATAGCCATCTTTTTGTGCCTTGACGCTTGCCTGTTCTGCGTTTTCAGCTACATAAAACTGACCGTTTTCGCCGTACCAGGCGGGAATCTGGTGGCCCCACCACAGCTGGCGGCTGATGCACCAGTCCTGGATGTTGTTCATCCACTGGTTGTAGGTGTTGATCCAGTTTTCGGGCACAAAGCTGACCTGGCCGCTGTGCACGGCGTCAATGGCCTTTTGGGCGATGCTTTTGCCCGTGGGGTCCTGGTCAGACACCTTGTTCATGGCCACAAACCACTGGTCGGTCAGCATGGGTTCCACCACCTGGCCGGTGCGGGCGCACATGGGCAGCATCAGTTTGTGGGGCTTCACTTCCTGCAAAAAGCCTTGGGCTTCCAGGTCGGCCAGCACGGCCTTGCGGGCCACGAAGCGGTCCATGCCCTGGTAGGCGGCAGGGCCGTCCTCGTTGATTGATCAGCGGAATGCCGTGGCGCTGGGCGCAGGCGTAGTCATTGAAGTCGTGTGCGCCGGTGATCTTCACGCAGCCGGAGCCGAACTCGCGATCCACAAAGTCGTCGGCAATGATGGGAATGCGGCGGTCGCACAGCGGCAGGTCCACCAACTTGCCCAGCAGGTGTTTGTAACGGTCGTCTTCAGGGTGCACAGCCAGCGCGCCGTCGGCCAGCATGGTCTCTGGGCGGGTGGTGGCAATGGTCATGCCGCGTTGCAGCACGCCGTCAATCATTTGAGGCCCATCGGCAAACGGGTAGGTGATGTAGTGCATGAAGCCGTTGGCCTCGGTGCTTTCCACCTCCAGGTCGGACACAGCGCTTTTCAGCACCGGGTCCCAGTTGACCAGGCGTTTGCCACGGTAAATCAGGCCTTGTTCGTAAAGCTTCACAAAGGTCTGGGTGACGACCTTGCTCAACTTCTCGTCCATGGTGAAGTACTCGCGCCCCCAGTCCACGCTGTCGCCCATGCGGCGCATTTGCGTGGTGATGGTGTTGCCGCTCTGTTCCTTCCATTCCCACACCTTGGACACGAAGTTTTTGCGCGCTTCGGCGGGTGTGGGGCCCATGTCGTGGCGGCTGATGCCTTGGGCCTGCAACTGGCGTTCCACCACGATTTGTGTGGCAATGCCTGCATGGTCGGTGCCCGGCACCCACACGGTATTGAACCCGGCCATGCGGTGGTAGCGCGTGAGGCTGTCCATGATGGTCTGGTTGAACGCGTGGCCCATGTGCAGCGTGCCCGTCACGTTGGGCGGTGGCAGTTGGATGGCGAAAGCCGGCGCGTCGGCCTGCGGCTCACCCGTGCCCCGTAGCCGCGCTGCTCCCATTCGGGGCCCCAGTGGGCTTCCAGCGCCGAGGGTTCGAACGACTTGGAAAGCGAATTCAGGCCGGGCTGTGCAGGCACTGCGTTGGACGGGGTGGCTTCGGACATGGCAAAAATCTCTGGCTGGGCACGCGGGCGGTGCCGGCGGCTGTGGAATGAACAACCCGCGATTTTACGAAGCGCCGTCAACTGCCCACACAGCCACCTGCGTTTGTGTCATCCCAGGCGGCCCATTCCGCACCCAGCGGCGCATGCAGCGCCAGTGCCACGCCGGTCACAGGGTGGTTCAGGCGCAGTCGGTGGCGTGCAGCCAGAGGCGCTGCAGGCCCAGGTGAGCAGCCACATCGCGGTTGAGTGGGCCTTTGCCGTGCGTGGCATCGCCCACGATGGGGTGGGCGATGTGCTTCATGTGGCGGCGCAACTGGTGCCGCCGCCCGGTGAGGGGTTGCAGGGCCACGCGGGCCAGCCGGGTGCCGGGGTGTGGGTCTTGGGGAATGGGCAGGGTGAACCTGGCCATGGTGCGGTAGCGGGTGTGGGCGGTTTGCACCAGCTCGCGTTGGCCGTGTGCATCGCGGCTGTCGTCTGGCAGGCGGCGCAGCGGGTGGTCGATCTCGCCTGCATCGGCGGGCCAGCCACGCACCACGGCCTGGTAGGTTTTGTGCAAGCCGTGGCCTTGCTCGAATGCCTGGCCCATCAGGCGGGCGGTGTCCGCGTCCAGCGCAAACAGCAGCACGCCGCTGGTGCCTTTGTCCAGCCGGTGCACCGGCCACACGTGCCGGCCCAGTTGGTCGCGCAGCAGTTGCATGGCAAACCGGGTTTCGCCTGCGTCCAGCCCGGTGCGGTGCACCAGCAGGCCCGGTGGCTTGTCGATGGCCACCAGGTGTTCGTGGGCGCATTGTGGGCCTGCGGTGGCCCGCAGGGGCGGGCATCAGGCCAGTTCCAGCACCACGTCGATGTTGCCGCGTGTGGCGTTGGAGTAAGGGCACACCTGGTGGGCGGCGTCGATCAGGGCCTGGGCTGCAGCGCGGTCCATGCCGGGCAGTGACACCACCAGCTTGGCGTTGATGCCAAAGCCCTGTGGAATGGGGCCAATGCCCACGCTGGCGGTGATGGTGGTGTCGGCGGGCACGGCCACCTTCTTCATGCCCGCCACGTGCTTCATCGCGCCCAAGAAGCAGGCGGAATAGCCAGCGGCAAACAGCTGCTCGGGGTTGGTGGCGCCACCTGCGCCGCCCAGTTCTTTGGGGGGCGCGAGTTTCACGTCCAGCAAGCCGTCGCTGCTGGTGGAGCGGCCGTCGCGGCCTCCGGTGGTGGTTGCAACGGCGGTGTAAAGCACTTTGTCGAGAGAGGTGGCCATGGACGCTTTCAAGGTTCAGGGGTTGAAAAAACAGGGGGGGCAGACAACAAGTTTTGGCGAAGTGAGTGCAGCTCAGCGGTCAGGCGGGCCAGTTCGGAGGCACTGCACGCAGCCCGGGAGGCCATCTGCAAGGGAATGCAGGAAGCTTCCCCGCGCAGGTCCAAGCCCGCAGCGTCTTGCGTGCTGCGCTGGCGCTGCACCCAACCGGCGGCCTCCATGCGCTTCAACAAGGGCGTGAGGGTGCCGCTGTCCAGAAACAGGCGCTCGCCCAACTCTGTCACGGGGCGGTCGTCTTGCTCCCACAACACCAGCAGCACCAAGTACTGCGGGTAGGTCAGGCCCAGTGCGCCCAGCAACGGCTTGTAGGCTTTGGTCATGGCCAGCGATGCGGCGTACACCGCGAAACACAGTTGGTTGTCCAACTTGAGTGCGGGGTTGGCGGTTTGTGAGGGTGTGGACGTTGGCATGTTTGAATGTTACACAATTTAATTGTGTGCAATTGAAATAGCGTGGGAAAGCCCCTTGCTTTTTGAAGGGGATAGGGCCAACGGTTACTCAGAAGGCAGGGGGCCTGCGTGCCAAAATCCGGCGCATGCTGTTTCTCATTTCCCCTGCCAAGGCGCTGGATTACGACACCCCGCCCACCGTTGCCACCCACACGCAGCCCCTGTTTGTGCAGCAGGCGACCGAGTTGATCGACGTGCTGAAGCACAAATCCCCGCAGGAGGTGGCCACGCTCATGGATCTGAGCGACCCACTCGCTGGCTTGAATGTGGGCCGCTACCAGGCCTGGACGCCACGCTTCACCCCCGGCAATGCCAAACAGGCCGTGCTGGCCTTCAACGGCGACGTGTACGACGGCCTGAGCGCCAAAACCCTGACCGAAGCCGAGCTGGACTGGGCGCAGCAGCACCTGTGCATCCTCAGCGGGCTGTATGGCGTGTTGCGCCCGCTGGACCTGATGCAGCCCTACCGCCTGGAAATGGGCACCCGCCTGGCCACCGCCAAAGGGAACAACCTGTACCGCTTCTGGGGCAGCCAGATTGCCGACTACCTGAACCAGCGCGCCCAGGCCGATGCGTCGCCCGTGGTCATCAACCTGGCCAGCGAGGAATACTTCAAGGCCGTGGACCAGAAAACCCTCAAACCCCGCGTGGTGAGCTGTGTGTTTGAAGAACACCGGGGCGGCGGGCAGTACAAAGTCATCAGCTTCATGGCCAAGCGGGCACGAGGCCTCATGGTGCGCCACGCCATTCAAACCCGTGCCGCCACGCCGCAGGCGTTGACCAGCTTCACTGCCGACGGTTACGCATTTGTGCCAGCCCTGTCCACCACAGACAAGCTGGTGTTTCGCAGGGACCGAACACCTGCCTGAGCCTTTTTACACACATGACCCAAGTCATCACCCCCGAATTGCGCCGCTGGATCGTTGACCAGGTGGTGGCTGGCCACGCGCCCGAAACCGTGCTCCAGTCCATGTGCACGTCTGGCTGGCAGGAAGACGTTGCACTGGATGCCCTGGAAACCACCCTGGCTCAGCACCTCAGCGAACACGGCGTGAACCCTGCCACCGTGGTACCAGTGGGGTCTCAGTCACCCCGTACCACGCCTGTGGTGCCTGAGCCCGATATGGCGACAGCCCCCAGCGTGATCGACCTGGGGGACCGCCGGGTGAGTGTGTTGCTCACTCTGGCGAGCCCTCGGGTGGTGGTGTTTGGCGGCTTTTTGAGCGATGGTGAATGCGACGCGCTGGTGGCCACCGCCCAGCCCAGGCTGGCGCGCTCCCTCACCGTGGAAGTCCAAACGGGTGGCGAGGCTGTCAACGCCGACCGCACCAGCAACGGCATGTTCTTCAGGCGCGGCGAGTCAGAACTGATCTCCAACATCGAGAGCCGCATTGCTCGCCTGCTGCGCTGGCCGCTGGAAAACGGTGAGGGCCTGCAAGTATTGCACTACCAGCCGGGTGCGCAGTACAAGCCGCACTACGACTATTTCGACCCCGAAGCTCCCGGCTCTGCCACCATCTTGAAGCGTGGTGGCCAACGCGTGGGCACATTGGTGATGTACCTGAACACGCCCACACAAGGCGGCGCCACCACCTTCCCCGACGTGGGCCTGGCCGTGGCCGCGCAGCGCGGCAACGCCGTGTTTTTCAGCTACGACCGTCCCCACCCCACCACCCAGACGCTGCACGGCGGTGCGCCCGTGCTGGCCGGCGAAAAGTGGGTGGCCACCAAATGGCTGCGTGAAGGTGAATTTGTATAAAAAAATGCCTCTGCCGCATGATTGGTATGGGTTTCAAGCTATTTAAATACTCCTTTTCGGGCATCCCACATGCACACCCCTGAAGACTCCCAGCTGGGCAAAGCCAGCGCCTACGAAGACCGCTACAACCCGGCCCTGTTGTTCCCGCTGCCCCGAGCCACCAAGCGGGCCGAGGTGGGCATCACCGGTAGCCTGCCGTTTCTGGGGGCCGACCTGTGGACGGCATTTGAGCTGAGCTGGCTCAACCCCAAAGGCAAGCCGCAGGTGGCGCTGGCCCACATCACCGTGCCCGCTGAAACGCCGAACATCATTGAAAGCAAAAGCTTCAAGCTCTACCTCAACAGCTTCAACAACAGCGTGTTTGCCGACATGGATACCGTGCGCCACACCATGCGCACCGATCTGACCGAGGCCGCCTGGCGCGGCGCACCTGCCGTGGGAGCGAGCCTGGGTGTGAAGCTGCTCGGCCCCGAGCTGTTTGACCGGGAACCCGTGCATGAGCTGGACGGCGTGAACCTCGACCGGCTCGACACCGAGTGCACCCGCTACCAGCCCGCGCCGGAGTTGCTGAGCGCAGCGTTTGACGAGCAGCCCGTGACCGAAACGCTGACCAGCCATTTGCTGAAAAGCAATTGCCTGGTCACCGGCCAGCCCGACTGGGGCAGCGTGCAGATCACCTACACCGGCCCGCAGATCGAGCAAGAGGGGTTGCTTCAGTACATCGTGAGTTTTCGCAACCACAACGAGTTTCATGAGCAGTGTGTGGAGCGCATGTACATGGACATCATGGCCCGCTGCAAACCCACCAAGCTGACTGTGTACGCCCGCTACACCCGCCGGGGCGGGCTGGACATCAGCCCCTGGCGCACCAGCCACCCACAGGCCGTGCCTGCGCACATCCGCACGGCGCGGCAGTAGCCCCTGGGATCAGAATGTTTCCCAGTCCTCGTCGTTGCCGTGGGGCAGTGCCAGCTTGGGGGATGCCGCTGGTGCTGGCGCGGGTGCCGATGTGGACTTTCCTGGCCTGGCATTTGGCGGCACCAGGGGGGCGCGTTTTGCCTGGGGCTTGGTCGTAGCAGTGCGCGCGGCGGGTTCTACTGACGCTCGAATGGCCCGAATCGCTACTGTCACCTGGTGGCCAGCATCGATAAATGGCTTGCCCGATTCCATCAGAGCTTGTGCTTCCTTCAACTGACCCTTGTTGATGGTTTCGGCCACCTTGCCCGCTTCGGTGTGGAACCGCTTGTGCGCTTGAACCAGGTCGGTGAACAGGGGTTGCTTGCCCCACTTGGCACCGCCAGGCCCGTAGATCCACTTGCCCAGCACGCAGCAGTCGTCGCGGGACAGGGTTTTTGCGTCGGTTTGTTTGCCCTTCAGGGCGGCATTGCGCAAAGTGGTGCGCCATTGTTGATGTGCCGCGACCACGGCTTCAAAGTCAACGTCTGACGGGTTCGGTGCCGGGCTAAACTCTTTGACCGCAGACCTGAGCGCCACTGCATCTTCTTCGGCCAGTGTTTTTTCTCCTGCGGCCAGGCGGAACACACGGATGGAACTGTGCACAGATTCGACCTGTGAAGTGAGGGACTGCGAGGCAGCAGCCAACTCTTCCACCATGGCGGCATTCTGCTGAGTGATGCCGTCCATGTTGGTCATGGCCTCACTCACCTGTGTGGTGCCCAGCAGCTGTTCCTGAGTGGCGAGTTTGATTTCATCGAGCAAGCGCGTCACACGGTTCACCGCTTCCATGGCTTCGCTGACGTTCGCTTTGGCTTCCATGGTTCGGGCGTTGCCCGTCTCGACCTTTTGGCGCGAGTCTTCGATCAGGTTGCGGATTTCTTTGGCCGCTGCCGTGGTGCGTTGTGCCAAGGCCCTGACTTCGGCTGCCACCACGGCAAAGCCTCGCCCGGCCTCGCCCGCCCTGGCGGCTTCAACGGCTGCATTCAACGCCAGGATGTTGGTCTGGAAGGCAACGCCTTCAATCACCTGAATGATGTCGCCAATGCGCCTGGATGAGTCGGCAATGTCGGCCATGGTGGAGGCAACCGCTTCCACCGATGCATGGCTTCGTTGCGACACGGCCAGCGTTTCGGTGGCCAGCCGTGAACCCTCGGCAGCCACGTCGGTGGTTTTTTGAACCGTGGCATTGATTTCTTCCATGGATGCTGCTGTTCGCTCCAGGTTGCTGGCCTGTGACTCCACTCGCGACGACATGTCCTGGTTGCCCATGGCAATTTCTTGAGTGCCGCCGCGCAGGTTGCCCACTTCATGGCGGATGTCGCGGATCACGGTGCGGACATTCAGGCTCATTTGTGAAAGGGCCTGTTCCAGTTGCCCGATCAGCCCTTTGGACTCCACCCCAATGGCATGGGAAAGATCTCCAGCGGCCAGCAAATTGGCGGTTTGAACCACTTTGGCCAGTGGTGCACCTGCGGCCTTCCATGCAAAAAACCATAGCACCAATGCCGCAGCCAGGCCAACAATCCACCCAAGCCAATCCGGCCCGCCCCAGCCAGTGGCCAGAAGAGGTGCAACGGATGCCACGACAAACATGAGCAGCAGTTGACCCCGCAAACCGGGTGTGAGGTGGCGGACAGCGGCGGGCAGCATTCCCAAACTCTGCACTTGCCCATGCTTCAATGTGTGCGTGGGTTTGCCGCGCAACTCGCCTTCACGCATGGTGGCATACAGGCGCGTGGCGGATTCGATATCGGCTACGCTGGGGGCCGTTCGCACAGACAGATAGCCCACAATTTTGTCGCCATCCCGCATGGGCGTGGCATTTGCCTTCACCCAATAGTAGTCACCGTTTTTGCGGCGGTTTTTGACCATGCCAGTCCAAGGCATGCCCGCCTCGATGGTGGCCCACATGTCCCTGAATGCCTCCTCGGGCATGTCGGGGTGTCTGACCATGTTGTGTGGTTGCCCCACCAACTCATCCAGCAGAAAACCGCTGACCGACACAAAGTTGGGGTTGGCGTAGGTGATTCGCCCCTTGGTGTCGGTGATGGAAATCAGTGTCTGGTCTTCCGGAACCTTGAGTGCCGTCTGTGTGACGGGTAGGTTACTTCTCATGTGTGCTCCGATTCCAAAAAAAGTTGAAAGGATAGTGGGAAGAATAGGGCGCAGACATTGCTGGCGGTTGATATAAGTCAAGCGCAGTTGAATGTATGCCCGAAGGGGGGAGCTGCGGAATTCTTGGAGTGGTTTATGCCAAGCGACCCAAGCTCACGCTGTTTTCAACCTGGCTACGCGAACCCAAGGACACCTTGCACGCTTTTCGCTGTGCCGGTTCACCTCTGAGTGCTTCGTCTGGTCTGACGCAGGGGGGAAAGAAAGGCCGAGAAAGCGGCCTGGGCAGGGGTTCAGATCGGGCTCACATCTCTGTGTAGTTGGGGCCACCGCCGCTCTCGGGGGCGATCCAGACGATGTTCTGGGTGGGGTCCTTGATGTCGCAGGTTTTACAGTGCACGCAGTTCTGAGCGTTGATCTGCAGGCGTTGAGCGCCCCCGCCTTTGGCCTCGTCGGGCACAAATTCGTACACACCGGCCGGGCAGTAACGGCTCTCTGGGCCTGCGAACTTCGCCAGGTTCACCTGCACTGGCACCGTGGCGTTTTTCAGCGTTAGGTGTGGGGGCTGCTCTTCGGCGTGGTTGGTATTGCTCACGAACACGCTGCTCAGGCGGTCGAAGGTAATGACGCCGTCCGGTTTGGGGTAGCTGATCTGCGCCATCTCTGTCGCCGGGCGCAGCTTGGTGTGGTCTTTGACCGTGTTGTGCAAGGTCCAGGGCGGTGAGTCGACCCCCACTTTGGGCAGCAGCCAGTGTTCTACACCTGTCATGAGTTTGCCCATGAATGGGCTCTTCTTGAACCAGTTCTTGAAGTTGCGGTAGGTCCACAGTTCTTCGTGCAGCCAGCTGGCTTTGAATCCCGTCTCAAACGCGGTGAGTTCGTCGCTTTGGCGACCTGCCGCCACGGCTTCAAAGGCGGCTTCTGCGCACAGCATGCCGCTCTTGATGGCAGCGTGGCTGCCTTTGATGCGTGCGGCATTGAGAAAGCCAGCGTCGCAGCCCACCAGTGCACCGCCGGGGAATACGGTTTTGGGCAGGGCTTGGGGGGTGCCGTTGTTCAATGCACGGGCACCGTAGGACAGGCGTTTGCCGCCCTCGATGTGGACCTTGATGGCGGGATGGGTCTTCCAGCGCTGCATTTCTTCGAAGGGGCTCATCCATGGGTTGGCGTAATCCAGCCCGATGACGTAGCCCAGCGTGACTTTGTTGTCTTTGAGGTGGTACAGAAAGCCGCCACCAAACGCGTCGTCGTTCAGGGGCCAGCCAGCGGTGTGTACCACCAAGCCGGGTTTGGCTTGGTGTGCGGGGATTTCCCATAGCTCCTTGATGCCGATGGCGAAGGTCTGCGCGTCTTTGCCTTCGTCGAGCTTGAAGCGCTCGATGACTTGTTTGCCCAGGTGGCCGCGTGCACCTTCGGCGAATACGGTGTACTTGGCATGCAATTCCATACCGATCTGGAAGGCGTCGGTGGGTTCGCCGTCTTTGCCCACTCCCATGTTGCCAGTGGCCACGCCTTTGACCGAGCCGTCTTTGTTGTACAGCACTTCGGCAGCGGCAAAGCCGGGGAAGATTTCCACGCCCAGGGCTTCGGCCTGTTCGCCCAGCCACTGGGTGAGCGCGCCCAGGCTGATGACGTAGCAGCCGTGGTTGTCGAAGTTGCGCGGCATGAGCCAGTCGGGGGTGCGGGTGGCCCCCGTCTCGGACAGGAACAGCATGTCATCGCCGGTGACAGGCTGCTTCAAGGGGCACCCAGTTCTTTCCAGTCCGGAAACAGCTCTGTGAGGGCCTTGGGGTCCATGACCGCGCCAGACAGGATGTGTGCACCGGGCTGCGAGCCTTTTTCGAGCACCACGACGGAGATGTCCTGGCCCTTTTGGGCGCTCAGCTGCTTGAGGCGGATGGCCGTGGACAGCCCTGCCGGGCCTCCTCCCACCACCACCACGTCGTATTCCATGGCCTCTCGGGGGCCAAACTGTTCGAGTATTTCTGAGGGGGTCATGGTGTGTTGCCCGTCGGTTTACAGAGGAGTGTGACGGGCCAGAGAGGTCAGGGCCTGGAGCAGCATTTTCTGCAGCAGGGGCTGCACCGAAGTGGCTTTGTGTTCCAGATACGTGAATGGTGGCTCTTCGAGCATGTAAAGGTCCTGCCCCATTTCCAGCTGAATGGCGTGCACATTGTCCGCCGGAGCACCATATTGCCGGGTGATGTAGCCGCCCTTGAAGCGGCCATTGACCACGTAACTGAACCGAGAATCCATGGCATGGGCCACCACGCTGTCAATGATGGCGGGTGCGCAACTTTTCCCATCTGCCGTTCCGAAATTGAGGTCGGGCAATTTGCCTTCAAAAAGACGAGGGAGCTCGCTGGCAATTGAGTGTGCTTCCCACAGCACCACCGCGCCGTGAAGCGCCTTCAATCGGTCCAGTTCGGCACGCAAAGTATGGTGATAGGGCCACCAGTATCGTTCCAGGCGATCGGCTTGCTGAGAGGGGTCCGGTGCCTGAGCCTCGCCGTAGAGTGGCTGTCCACGGAATGTCTCGGTCGGACACAGCCCGGTGGTGGTTTGACCTGGGTACAGGCTTTCACCAGAGGGCGGGCGGTTCAAATCGATCACATACCGCGACACCTTGGCCTGCAAAACAGAGGCCCCCATGGTGGCGGCGAACCCATAAAGTTGCTCCAGATGCCAATCGGTGTCCTGCATGAGAGGCGCCGTGGCGCTCATTCCACCCGTGCATTCGGCAGGCAATGCCGTTCCCATGTGGGGAATGGAGATGAGCAGTGGCACAGTACCCTGGTGCAGTGCATAGGTGGGCGTTTGCAAGGTCATGGGGTTTCTTCGTCAGGGCAATAAAGAGTGTCAGAGGGCAAATGGGGCATTGCTTGGCGTATGGCCAACGCCGTGTTCCGGCGTATGACTTCACGGGTGACGCGAGCTATGTGCTCATCGAGTCCAGCCCATTCGTCTTCGCGCGACAGCAGAAAAAAGTGGCGCTGTCCGAGCCGGGTGACCGGAATGGGCAAAACGGAAACGTCGTTCAAATATTGCCGCGACTGCCACAAGCACAGTGGCGTGGAAATGGCCCATCCGAGTCCAGAGGCGACCAGGCTCAGCAATGGGTCGGTCGCGTCAAATTCATATGTGCGCGGGGCCTGAACATGGATGTGCCTGAGAAAACGATCGATTTGCTGCCCTGTCACAGACCGCTGGCTGTAGCGGATCAGTGGCAAGCCGGCCGCCTGATCCGCCAGTGCACGCACCGTGTTCAGGGGCTTGACCGCGTGCCCTTTGGGAAACACCGCCACCCAAGACTCGGAAAACAAAAGGCGCTGAACGATGCGGGCATCGTCAATGGCCGAATCGGTGCAAATGGCGAAATCCAGCTCGCGACCTCGCAACTGCTCCGTCAAGGTTGGTGTCAGACCTGACCACATCAGGATCTGCTGTGCGGAACCCGACAGGGCCCGGATCAGCGCCGGACCCACAGTGGCAGCAAAGGAGTCGACGCACCCGAGGTGTATCTGTGCGTGCTCCTGGCGGGCGCTGGCACGAACCTGCGTGACCAGCGTGCGCGCCTGGGCCAGCAACCCGATGGCCCGCTCCCTGAGCAAATGCCCTGCATGGGTCGTGACGGCAGGGCGAACCTCGCGGTCCAGCAAGGTGAGACCCAGATCGTGTTCAAGGGCTTTGACGGCCTGACTGACCCCACTTTGGCTCATCCCCAGTTGTTTCGCTGCCTGCGCCATGGATCCTGCCTCGCAAACGGCCACAAACGCCTCGAGCAGCTGCAGATCGGGCAGCGGAATCGACAGACGTTGTTTGCGGGAGTCGGAGACTGAAAACGACATGGTGAGGATGGTGTGTGAAAAGAGGGGAAACTGCGAAATATTTTGATATTTCAAACCATAGCATCAGTTTTCATGAATCTGAGGCCTCGGCGGGGATGGTTTCCTACACTGCAAGCCATCAACAACCACTCGCCCAGAAAGGCACGCTATGCAAACCTATGACGCCATCGTGATCGGTGCCGGTGTGATCGGCAGCTCGGTCGCTTACCATCTCGCGCGCTTGGGAGCCGCAAAGGTTCTGGTTCTGGACCGGCTTCAGATCGGTGCTGGCACCAGCACCCAGTCATCCGGCATTTTGCGTACCCATTACTCGGTGATCGAAAACGTGGAACTGGCCAAGCGTTCCTGGTCTGTGTTCAACGATTTCGCACACTACCTGGGTGACGAGGAGGCGTCTGCCGGCCTCGTCAAATGTGGTTACATGATCTGTGCGCCTGAAGGCCCCAAGCTGGAGCCGCTGCGTCAGTCGCTGGCAGGCCAGGAACGGATGGGCGTCGAGGTTCGCTTGCTCGACAAAACCGCCGCACAGGACCTGCTGCCCATCGCGACCTTCGATGACGCGGCGCTGATCGGTTACGAACCGGAGGCTGGCTTTGCGGATGCCTACCTGGTGGCCACCGGATTTGCCCGGGCTGCACGTCGTCTGGGTGTAAAGATCATGGAGGGCGTGACGGTAGAGCGTTTGCTGATGGACGGCGGACGCGTTGTCGGTGTGGAAACCAGCCGGGGCAGCTTTCACAGCAACACCGTTATCAGCACCCAGAACATCTGGGCCGGAGACATTGAAAAGTGGACCGGCGTGCCCACCCCAGTCAAAGCGGAGCGCCATGCCGTTTTGGCCCTGGAGGGGCCCGAGGCCTACAGCTTCAAAATGCCAGTATTCAAAGACTTGGGCTCGCCGGGCATGCTGTACTGCCGCAGCTACGGCGGCAACCAGATGCTGGTCAGCGAAGGCATAGTCGGGGAGACCCTGGCCGTTGCGGACAACGAACAGGGTGATATCTCCATGGACTATGTGGTTGAAGTCGGGGCCCAAGTGGCAGAGCGGTTTCCGTCGTTCGGTGAAGCAGGCCTGGCCTCGTCTTGGACGGGTGTTTACGACGTAACCCCCGACTGGAATCCGGTGCTAGGCCGTCTGCCCGACGTACCCGGGCTGGTGGTCGGCTATGGGTTCTCAGGGCATGGCTTCAAATTGTCCCCAGGTGTGGGCTTGGTGTTGGCCCAAGAGGCCTTGGGTTTGCCAACAGATGTGCCACTGGGGCCTTACGCGCACGAACGGTTTCGAAGTGGTCATCTGCTCACCGGCCGTTATGGCTTGGGGGCCGTGTCCTGAAACACAGGAACAAAAACGTCCATGTCATGGTTGTCGTGAAACGCGTCGTCGATCACAACGTCAAGGTCCGCGTGAGCAATGATGGTTCCGGTGTGGATGCCGCCGGGCTGAGAATGTCCCATGCGATTCAGGTGGGCCAAATCGAAAAATCCGTGGAACCGGATGTCTACATGGCGTTTGGTATCTCCGGCGCCATCCAGGACTTGGCCAGGTTCAAGGACGCAGGCATCATGGTGGCGATCAACGAGGATCCAGACGCCACCATCTTTTCCGTTGCCGACGTCGGCCTGGTGGGTGACCTCTTCGAGGCAGTGCCTGCACTGTTTAAAGGCTTGCCGTCAGTGGCCTCCGCAGCATGAGCACATTTGCAAGCCCCTGGCACCAGCGTTTTTCCCTTGAGGCGTTGCCACGCGAAGCCTGGAAAAACGCTGGGGGCTGGACCCGCCCCATCGCCAGTCGCCTGGAACACGGCAATCTGCGCTGGCGGGTGAGCGTGGCCGACGTTTCTAAGGCCGGTCCGTTTTCCCAATTCGAAGGCGTGGACCGCACCGCCGTCATGGTGCAAGGCGATCATCTTCGCTTGAGCTGTCACACGCATGAGTGGATATTCGATGGCCCGGGATCGGTGGCGAAGTTTCCCGGTGAATTGGCCATCGACTGCGACACGCCCAGCTCACCCGCCCGGCTGTGGAACGTGATGGTGGCGCGCAAACATGCACGTGCCACGGTGCAGGTGCTCAAGACCGACGATGTTGCAGTCCCAAAGGCCCCCGACGTGCTAGTGCTGGTCTTGCGCGGGAGCTACGAAATGGAAGCAGAACCCCATGATGCCTACCCCCCTTTGGCGGCGGGTGATGGCTTGCACCTAAAAAATTTCGAAATAAATATCCTATTACGCAAGCTGCAAAAAGAAAGTTTGCTACTGATAACGCAACTCTGGTGAGCGCCTGCACCTCATCCCATCGATTCCACACTTCTCGGGTACACGATGAACGACAGGAACTTGATCGGGAACTTCACCAACTTCTCGGGGCCATGCGCCACCTCCCCCTGAAACGTCAGAGAGTCTCCTGCCTCCAGCAGGTATGTGTCGTGCCCACAACGGTACTCAAGCTTTCCCTCGAGCATGTACAGAAACTCCGTTCCTGGGTGCTGGAACGTGGGGTAACGCTCCGAATCGTCGTCCATGGTGATCAAAAACGGCTCAAACAGTTTGACGGGCCCTTGGTCATAGGCGAGCAGGTGGTAGGTGTGCCCGCTTTTGGTGCCGCGACGCACCACTTCCATGCCTGTCCCCTTTTTGATGTGTTGGGCAGTGCTGGCTGTGACGTCGTATTTGCTGAACAGCATGGACATGGAGACGCCCAACGCTCGCGCGATGCGTGCCAAGGTCTCCATGCCAGCCGATGTCTGGCCATTCTCGATCTTGGACAACATGCCTCGACTGATGCTGGCCTGCTCCGAAACCTGTGCAATGGTCAATCCGTGCCGCTGCCGCAGTTCTTTGATGGCCACGCCCACCGATTCTTCCAGCGAGGGAACCGCTTTTTCGCCCAGTTTGTTCACAACAATCCCCTTTCTCTCAGCCAGTGAAAAAAATTACGTACAGCGGACGGTAAAATATTCATGTCGGGCACAAATGTTGCATTGGAAGAAACATCATTGATGGCCATGCACTAAAGCGGAAGCCATCGGGACCACCGATTGCCAACCGAAGGAGCCATTTTCTGTGAGCACGCTTGCAACATCATTCTCCACCTTGCCCGAGCCTGCGGCTCTGGTGCCGCCCCAACGCTTTACCACTGTCGAGGAAACCCAGCGGTACCTCAAGTCTCAGGGTGTGGGCTACGTGCTGGCCCAATTCGTCGACATCCACGGCGTGGCAAAGGCCAAGTCGGTGCCTGTGGACCATTTGAACACCGTGATGACCGATGGTGCTGGCTTTGCCGGATTCGCCATCTGCGGGGTGGGTATTGAGCCGCACGGACCTGACTTCATGGCCGTGGGTGACCTGTCCACGGTGTCGTTGGTGCCCTGGCAGCCTGGCTTGGCCCGCATTGTTTGCGAAGGTCATGTGGAAGGCCAACCTTGGGCGTTTGACAGCCGGGTGGTGCTGAAAAAGCAAGTGGCACGCCTCGCTGAAAATGGCTTGACCATGTTCACGGGCCTGGAGCCCGAGTTCTCGTTGCTGCGCCGCACAGCGGATGGCAGCATCGTCCCGCACGATGCCAGCGACACCCTGGCAAAGCCTTGCTACGATTACAAGGGCTTGTCTCGCACCCGGGTGTTTCTGGAAAAGCTGTCCAACGCCATGCGTGTCACGGGTATTGACGTCTACCAGATCGACCACGAAGACGCCAACGGCCAGTTTGAATTGAACTACACCTACACAGATTGCCTGACCTCGTGCGATCACTTCGTGTTCTTCAAGATGGCAGCCAGCGAGATCGCCAACGAATTGGGGCTGATCTGCTCCTTCATGCCCAAGCCTTTTGCCAACCGCCCCGGCAACGGCATGCACATGCACCTGTCGATCGGCGACGGCAAGCGAAACCTGTTCCAAGACAAGAGCGACCCCAACGGACTGGAGCTCTCGTCCATGGCTTACCAGTTCATGGCCGGCCTGCTGCACCACGCTCCAGCCCTCACGGCGCTGTGTGCCCCCACCATCAATTCGTACAAGCGCCTGGTGGTTGGACGCTCGCTGACCGGGGCCACGTGGGCACCGGCGTACATCAGTTATGGCGATAACAACCGATCCACCATGGTTCGGATTCCCAAAGGACGGTTGGAACTTCGCCTGCCCGACGGTGCATGCAACCCTTACTTGGCCACAGCTGCTGTGATCGCCGCAGGTCTGGACGGTATTGAGAAAAGCATGCATCCCGGCGTTCCGCGCAACGTCAACCTGTACGAATGGAGCGAAGCACAGCTGAAGGAGGCCGGCATCGGCCTGCTGCCGCAAAACCTGAATGCGGCACTCGATGCCCTCGAAGCAGACAGCGTGATTCGGGAGGCTCTGGGCCCGGTCACGGACGAGTTTCTCAAGTTCAAGCGCATGGAGTGGATTGAATACATGCGCCACGTCTCCGACTGGGAAGTGAAGCAATACCTCGAGTTTTTTTGAAGGAAGCAACCATGTGTGGAATTGTTGGACTGTTACTGAAAAAGCCGGCCCTCTACAGCCAGCTGGGGGAGTTGATGGTGCCCATGTTGATCGGGATGACCGAGCGCGGCCCTGACTCGGCAGGTATGGCAGTGTTTGGCGAGTCGCTGCCCGAGGGGCAGCGCAAGATCAGCGTGTACTCCGGATTGACAGAGGCAGGTGGCGCTTACGACTGGGTGGGACTGGTCGACGCGATGAACGCTGCGCTGAAGGTCAAAGCGCAGGCAGTGCTCAAGGGAAACCATGCCGTTGTGACCTTTGAAGGACCTGCGGAGCCGGTCAAGGCGTTTGTCAACGGCATTGACCCCAAGCTGCACATCATGTCCACGGGGCGCCGCATCGATCTGTACAAGGACATTGGCCTGCCCGCCGATGTGGCCGATCGATATACCTTTGGTTCGCTGACCGGCAGCCACTTGGTGGGGCACACCCGCATGGCAACCGAATCTGCGGTGACACCTGACCGTGCCCACCCATTCACAGCAGGCGAGGATTTTTGCCTGGTGCACAACGGGTCACTGTCCAACCCCAATGGGGTGCGTCGCATGCTGGAGCCGCGGGGCATCAAGTTTGAAACCGACAACGACACCGAAGCCGCGTGCCGATTCCTGGAATGGCGCCTGCGTGAAGGCGACGACTTGCCGGGAGCGCTGCAAAAGGGCTTCGAAGCGCTGGATGGTTTTTTCACCTTCCTGATGGGCACACCCACCGAATTGGCGCTCATTCGCGACCCCTTTGCCTGCAAACCCGCAGTGGTGGCTGAGACCGACGACTACGTCGCCATCGCCTCTGAGTTCCGCTCGCTCGCCCATCTGCCCGAAGTCAGGCACGCCAAAGTCTTTGAACCCGCTCCCGAGGAGATGTACGTATGGAAAATCTGACCTTTGATTTGAGCCACCAGCCTGTGCGTGCTCTCAATCAACACCTTCACAGTGCTGCCGATGTGTTGGCCGGCCAGAAGATCGAAGTGATCAACCCCGATGGGGCTCACAACATCGCAGTGGGCATCAACGCTCCCGTGACCGTCACGATCAAAGGCCATGCAGGCTATTACGCCGCTGGAATGAACAAGTTTGCCGACGTCACCATCGAAGGCAGCGCCAGCACCGGCGTGGCCGAAAACATGATGAGCGGCAAAGTGCATGTCAAGGGTTTCGCGTCAAACGGCGCGGGAGCCTCGGCACACGGTGGACTGCTGATCATCGACGGTGATGCTGGTCTTCGCTGTGGCATTTCGCTCAAGGGCGGTGACATCGTGGTCGGGGGCTCGGTCGGAAGCTTCTCCGGATTCATGGCCCAGGCTGGTCGGATGGTGATCTGCGGCAATGCAGGAGATGCCCTGGGCGACTCGCTGTATGAAGCCGTGATCTACGTGCGCGGAGACATCAAATCGCTGGGTGCCGACGCACAAATCGAGCCTCTGACGGATGTCGACACCGCTGCCTTGGCGGACCTGCTGTCCAAAGCGGGCTTGTCTCACAACCCCACGGAATTCAAGCGCGTGGCCTCGGCCCGCACCCTTTACCACTGGAACGCCGACGCAGATCAGGACTATTGAGATGTCACAAACCGAACACCCCATCACATTCAAGCGCCTGCAGCTCGAAGAGTCGGCCAGTTTTGACCGCAGCACGCTCGATTACATCCACCGCGCATCCAGCACCGGTTTGTACGAAATCCGGGGGCTAGGTGCCAAGCGCAAGTTGCCCCACTTCGACGATCTGGTGTTTCTCACCGCATCGCTATCACGCTACCCACTTGAAGGGTATCGCGAAAAGTGCTCGACAAAGACAGTGCTGGGTACACGCTTTGCCAAGAAGCCTATCGTGCTGGACACACCCATCACCGTGGCCGGCATGAGCTTTGGAGCCCTGTCGGCCAACGTGAAGGAAGCCCTGGGCAAGGCCGCAACGGCCATGGGCACCAGTACCACCACCGGTGATGGTGGCATGACCTCGGAAGAGCGGCTGTCGTCCAAGACGCTGGTCTATCAGTGCCTTCCATCCCGCTATGGTTTCAACCCGGACGACGTGCGCCGGGCTGATGCCATTGAAGTGGTACTTGGGCAAGGTGCCAAACCTGGCGGAGGTGGCATGTTGCTGGGCCAGAAGGTCAACCCCCGCGTGGCCCAGATGCGGACGTTGCCTCAAGGCGTGGACCAGCGCTCCGCAAGCCGTCATCCTGACTGGACCGGCCCGGACGACCTGACCATCAAAATCCAGGAGTTGCGTGAGCTGACCGACTGGGAAAAACCCATCTACGTGAAAGTCGGGGCCACACGGGTGTTCAACGACGTCAAACTGGCGGTTCACGCGGGTGCTGACGTGGTGGTGGTCGACGGCATGCAAGGGGGCACGGCTGCCACACAAACCTGCTTCATCGAGCACGCAGGCATTCCCACCCTGGCAGCTGTGCGCCAGGCGGTGGCCGCCCTCCAAGATCTGGACATGGTTGGCAAGGTGCAACTTATCGTGTCCGGCGGCATACGCACCGGTGCTGACGTTGCCAAAGCACTGGCACTGGGTGCAGACGCCGTGGCCATCGGCCAAGGCGTGCTCATGGCTCTGGGCTGTAACCGAGACACTTATCAGCAATCGGGACAAAGCCACAGTGCGGAAGCCGACTACGCCGCACTGGGCACCAAGGCGGGCTACTGCCACCACTGTCACACAGGCAAGTGTCCCGTGGGCGTAACCACGCAGGACGCTATTCTGGAACAGCGGTTGGAACCTGACATGGGAGCCAAACACGTGAAGAACTACCTCAAGACCCTGACGATGGAGCTGACCACTCTGGCCCGCGCCTGCGGAAAGCAGGACGTACACCACCTGGAGCCGGAAGACCTTGTGGCCCTGACAGTAGAAGCCGCTGCCATGGCCCGGGTGCCGCTTGCCGGAACCAACTGGATCCCCGGCCAGAACGGCTGACCTGCTCGCCGCCGCACGGGCGGCGAAAGCAAGTCATCCGGCTGCACAAATGAGGCATCAAACCCATGGAGTGGGTGCAGATGTCTGGCATGAGTTACCTGGTGGTCCGTCACGAGCTTGATCTGCTTGAGCAAGGCGGCTGGCCATCCATCCAAGCCTCAGGTCGTGGGCTCCAGCAAGCCAAGGTCAAGCTGTGCGAGAGCGTATGGCCACGCTGCAGAAGTCACCCGAGCGGTGGTGATGTTCTTTCCGGTCCCCAGCGCTGATCAAACAGCCGCTTGAGACTTCATGGGGCCGGAGCAATAAAAGCCAATTTCAAGGGCGTTCATGAGGACATATTGATCTGTGCCGGGCTGGGAGCCAACAAACTGACGTGCGCCGTCACCACGCGCCATCCCGGCGCCAAGCGAATCCAAGTCTGACTTTGGCGGCCGGTCTTGTCGCTGCCGGCACGCTGGAATTCGATATTGACGGTTGCCGTGTCGCGCCCGTAGGTAGTGATAACGGTCTTCAAGACGGTACGCACAAGCCCAACCGCAGGGCGGCCCGCCCGAAAGGCGCAGATCTCAGCATAGCCGTACAGGTTCTCGGTCACGCCATAGCGAAGCGTGTGGGGACTGCACCAAAAAAGCTCATCCAACACGGCCACATCGTTGGACACCAGCGCCGCTTCGTAACGTTCGGATTGGGCAGCTACCTCGGACCAGACTTCGGGGATATTGATTTCCATATGCGAACTCCTGTGTTCAAAGCGATACCGTCTGGAGGCGGGCCAGACCGGCACATTGCAGTGCATAGCCCGCACGGAGTGCGAGGTCTTCGCGCCACGGCGCTGCAATCAGTTGCACACCAATCGGCAGCCCCCCTGTTCCGGCAGGCCACATCGGGGCTGTCACCACGGGACAGCCGGCAAAGGAAATGGGCTGGGTCAGTAGTCCCATGGAGGCGCGCGCCGGGTACTGCGTGCCGTGAATGTCGATCGAGTCTGCACCGATAGGAGTGGCGCATACAGGGGTTGCCGGTGCAATCAACACATCCCAATTTTGAAAGAGGGCGTTGATGCGGTCGCGGTAAATCCGGCGAAAGCGCTGGGCCTGCAGGTACCAGCTCGCGGGCTGCAGCGCACCAGCAAGAAAGCGGTCCACCGATAGCGGCTCAAAATCATCTGCACGCGTGCGCAGGTCGGCCAGGTGCAGGCTTCCTCCCTCAGAAGCCGTGGTGATGAATGCTGCAGCGCGACCCAGCGCCGCATCGGGCCACTCCACCGCGCCACGGCTGCCTAGAGCGGCGGCAGCGGCGGCCACCACGGCCCGTGCCGGTTCACTTGCGTGGTCGTGGAAATAGCCATCGAGCACCCCAACACGCAAGCCCTCACTGCCTTGCTCCAAATCACCCACCGGCTGTACTGCACGGGCGTGGCAACCGGGGTCCAGCAGGTCAGGCCATTGCAGCGCGTCATAGGCCATGGCCAGGCTTTCCAGTGCATCGGCAAAGGGCCCCAGATGGTCAATGCTGTGCACAAACGGGTAACTGCCGCGGCGCGACAACCGCCCGAAGGTTGGTTTCAGACCCCACACGCCACACAGCGAGGCAGGCACGCGTATAGAGCCATTGGTGTCCGAGCCCAGACTGATGCCCACCAGGCCTGCCGCCACAGCAGCACCGCAACCGCCAGATGAGCCTCCTGCAACGCGCTGCAAATCATGCGGGTTGCGGGTGGGGCCGTAATGGGTGTTCTCTGTGGTGAAGCCGTAGGCGTATTCGTCCATATTCAAGGAGCCGAGCAAGACCGCGCCGGCCTGTCGCATGCGATCCACCAGCACAGCATCTTGCGCCGCAGCCGCATGGCTTTGGTTGACCTTGGAACCCGCCAGCGTGACCTCGCCTTCAATGTCAAAGAGATTCTTCACCGCATAGGGCACACCTGCCAGTGCGGGCAATTCGTCCCCGCGTGCGCGCTGGGCATCGACCGCAGCGGCCTCCCTGCGCGCACGGTCGTAACTCTTGCCAATGAAGGCATTGATGTGGGGGTTGCTGCCCTCCACGCGTCCAATCGCCGCCTCGGTAACCTCACTGGCGCTGATGTCACCGCAGCGTATGGCTTTCGCCAAGGCATGGCTTTGAAGTGTAAGCATGTCTTGCGATCCGTTTTTCATAGCTATGGATGTATGTTAAAAGGCCGGGAAGGATTTTGGCGTGTAAATTTCCGCTAACTCGTCGTCCACGGCCAAGGGTGCGGATTCCAGCAACTGGGCGAGGTGGGCTGTGCGTGCCAAGTGGCTCGCCACGCGCTGGGCCCGCGCATCGTCCAGATCCAGACCCTGCGCCATCGCGCTGGCTTTGACGTAAGCCAGAACCTCCGATTCAGTCATCGTCGCACCTCCCTCTGGAAAATTTCCAGACTTTGCTTTTTCATTTGCACAAAACTGGGCTCACTGAGCGTGTTGACGGTGCGCGGGCGCGGATCGCCATAGCGCAAAATTTCGGCCACTTTGGTGGGGCGTTTGGTCAGCAGCAGCACTTCATCTGCCAGATAGACCGCTTCTTCGAGGTCGTGTGACACCAGCAGCATCGTGGTGCCGGTTTGCATGAACACTTCCTGCAGCTTTTCGCGGATGAACAAAGTCATCTCAAAGTCGAGTGCTGAAAACGGTTCATCCAGAAACAGCACCTCGGGCTTGGGTGCAAGTGCTCGCATGATGGAAGCGGTTTGCTGCTGCCCGCCCGAGAGCTCATAGGGGTAGCGGTTGAGGTCAAACTTCACGTCAAACGAGGCGACCAATTCCGCCATGCGCCTGTCTACCTCTGCCTTGCTCTTGCCTTCGAGTTTGAGGGGATAGGCAATGTTGTCGATGGTGCGCATCCAGGGGAACAGGGCCTCTCGGTAGTTCTGGAATACGTAGCCAATCTTGGTGTCCTTAAGCGACTTGCCGTCGAACAGAATTTCTCCCGAATCGATGGGAACCAGCCCGGCAATCATGTTGATCAGCGTGGACTTGCCGCACCCATTGGGACCAAACACGGACACAATTTTGTGTTTTGGGATATCCAGGTCAAAGTTCTCGTACAGTGGCCATCCCGCAAAATATTTGGTCAGTCCCCGGATGGTGATGTGGGTGCCGACTGGGCCAGGCTTGAACAGGGGCGCAGGCAAGTCTGCATACACCGGGCCGTTGATTACTTCGCTCATCTGCCACTCCAATGCACGATGCGGCGCTCGGCCATCAAAAACAAAATATTCAGCGTGTAGCCCATCGCGCCAGCCGCCAGAATGGACGCATACATGTCACGCACATTCATCACCTGCTGGGAGTTGATGATGCGGTTTCCCAGGCCACTGTCCGAACCAATGAACATCTCGGCCACGATCACAATCACCAGCGCCATAGACACCGCTGAACGCAGGCCCACAAAGCTGGGTTGCAGACTTTCCCAAATCAGCACGTCCTTGAAAATCTGCCACCGCGATGCCCCCATGACCTTGGCCGCCATGACACGCTGCTTACGCGCGTTGATCACACCGTAGGCGCTGTTGAACACCACAATCAGCAAGGCACCAAAGGCTGCAATGGCCACCTTGTTGATGTCAGATACGCCAAAAATCATCAGGAACAGCGGAATCAGTGCCGACGACGGAGTGGAGCGGAAAAAGTCCACCAGAAATTCGACCGACCGGTAGGCCCGCTCGTTGCTGCCCAGCACCACGCCCAGAGGAACACCCACAACCGCTGCAATCATGAAGGCCTGAAATGTGCGCCACAACGTCACACCGAAATCTTTGAGCAGTGGTCCTCCTGCCAACCCATTGATCAGACTGGTGATGGTCTCTGCCGGTGGCGGCAGCAAAATTGGCTTGATGAAGCCAAAGCGCACCACCATGTCCCAGACAATAAACAGCAAGATGGGGCCAACAAATGGAATCACCCGATCCGATGAGGGGGTACGCGGTGCCACTGCGCTTTGCGCGGGTTGCGTTGGGGGTGCCCAAGGCACCCCCGTGCCAACCGCAGGAGCCCCGGAGGTGGACTTGTCCATTGGTTACCCCTTGTAGAGCATAGAGTCCACCATCAGGCGAGACGAAAAAATACCTTTTTCCGAGAACAAGTCAAAAAACTTCTGGAAATGGGCAATGTCAGCCGGAGCGAATTCGTTGTACATGGTGTATGCAGCGAGCGGTACTTCACTGGTCAACGCCCCCTCAATGGCGGTGTATCCCTTCAGGAACTGTCGTGCCTCGACGGGCTTACTGCGTACATAAGCCACACCCTTGCCGTAGGCGGTGATGTACTTTTTGGCTACCTCTGGGTTGGCCTTGATGAAAGCTGATGTCAGCGCTGCGGAGCCACCAAACCAGGGGGCCATCGGGTCGCCCAGCACGTATTTGGAAATAACGCCCGCTTCGAGCACACGCGTGGTGCCGTTGAGGCGACCGATGGTGCCTGTGGGCTCCAGCGTGTAGGCACCATCAATTTGGCCCGCAGCGATCGCGGCAACATGCTGACCGATTGGCAATTCAACCACGGTGGCACCGGTGGCACCGCCACGTTCCAAGATTGTTTTGGCCAGGGTCACGTTTTGAATACCTGGGCCTGAGCCAATTCGCTTGCCCTTCAAGTCGGCCATGGTTTTAGCACTGCTGGCCACCGGCACGATCACTTCGTCGAGCACATTTTTCACGTTACTTGGGTTGGCGCAGAAAATCTTGAAGCTGCCAGGCGCTGCAATTTCACCGACGGCGATGTTGGCCGACCCAGTGCCATTGGCGCAGCCATCCACGCGGTCGGCCAGCATACCTTCCATGATTTGTTGGGCAGCTGCGAACTTGATGACCTCGACGTTGACACCGGCCTCTTTGAAGTAGCCCAGTTCCATCGCTGCATAAAAGGGTAGCCCGGCGGCAATGGGCCAATAGCCGATGCGGATTTTTGGGCCGCTTTGCGCCCGCACGATGGCAGGCATGGCCAGTGTGCCCAGCAAGGCACCTGCGCCTTGCAACACTTGTCGACGAGAGGATCCGCTAGCAGCTGTTGATGTGGCAGAAGCGCCAGAGATGTTTGAGGTATCAGTCATAGTGTTTCCTTGAGTTACGGGTGAGTGAAAAAAGGGCGAGAAACTGCCTGGGAAGCGAGTCCATGTAGGCGCGCCAGCCGCCAAAGGTGGTGGCGTCATCCGCTGTGTCGAGCGCGTAGCCTTCGCGCACAAAGCTTGTGACCCAGCTGCCGTCTGCCAACTCCAGCTTGCCCAAGCCCAGCGGCGAGGGGATGAGGTGGCGCACGATAAAGAACAGCACAGTGGCGAACACCACGGTTTGCAACACCACCCACACCAACAGATTGATCACGACTGGCACTGCGTCAAAAGCGGCTCCCTCATGGACCAGGGCCCAAGTCATCCCGCGCGTGGTGCCCTGGTGCAAGGACGCCATAGACAGGCACAGCCCGTTGAGAAGAAACACCAGCACCATGCACTTCATAAACCAGTTGAATTTGAATTTCATGGTGCTTACCAGGCGGCCACGCAACCGTCGCTGCGAGGGTCTTCACCGCCCTCAATCCAGCCATCTGGGTGCAGCACGAGGGCACCGGCGTGCCCCATTCGCTCGTCAAAGTCTGACACCACTTCCACAGGATGGCCCAACGCCCGTAAGGCCTGAATAGTGGCTTCGGGGAAGCGGCTCTCCAGCTTCAGGCTGGTGCTTTGCTCGGCCCAGGTGCGTCCCAGAAGCCAGCGCGGAGCGGCTATTGCACTGCGCACATGGTGGCCACCCCACGCATAGCGTGCGAACACGGCAGCCTGGGTTTGGGGCTGCCCCTCGCCGCCCATGGTGCCGTAAACCAGCAGGCGACCATCATCGAGCTGTGCCATGGCGGGGTTGAGGGTATGAAAGGGTTTGCGGCCCGGCGCCAGGCTGCGCAGCCGATTGGGCCGCAGGTCAAAGGAGCAGCCCCGGTTTTGCCACCAGAAACCACTTTGAGGCAGCACCACGCCACTGCCGAATTCAAAGTAGATGCTCTGAATCATGCTGACCGCGCGCCCTTGGTCATCCACCACTCCCATCCATGTGGTGTCGCCATCTGAAGACGGTGCCGGCCACGGGCTGGCCCGGTCAAGGGGTACCGCAGCTGCCATACCGTCCAGGCGATTGACGCTGAGCAGGGACTGTGCATCGATTGGCATGTGAGCCGGGTCGGTGACATAGCGGTCTCGTTGGATAAAGGCTTGCTTGGTGGCCTCTACCAGCGCGTGAATGCCTGGCACGTTGTCCGGACTCCAGCCTGGCTGGCGAATGCGGTCGTAAGTGCCCAGAATCATCAAGGAGGCCAGGCCTTGTGTGGGAGGTGCCATGTTGTAGAGCGTGGCGCTGGAGATTTTCAATTGCAGTGGCGGCTTGATCTGTGCATGGTGGGCGGCCAGATCTTGTGCCGTCACTGCACTGCCCACTGCGGCCAGATCTTTTCCGATTTGTTGCGCCAAGTCGCCACGGTAAAAGTCTTCGGCACCGGCATGGGCAATCTGTTCCAAGGTGGCGGCAAGCTCAGGGAAAGCGTGGCGCTGGCCATAAACCGGAACCTGGCCATCCTTTAAAAACGTCCTTGCAAAGTGCGGTTGGTTCACCAGTTCAGCCAGTTTGTTGCGCGTGTTCTCTTCCTGGCTGTGCGTGACCGCAAAGCCATGTCTCGCATAGTGAATTGCGCTTTCCAGCAACTTGGCAAACGGCAGCTTGCCGCCCCATTGGGTGCGGCTGTGTGCATAGGCTGCGCCCCAGCCCGATACAGTACCTGCCACGGTATTGGCAGCCAATGGACCACGCCACGGAATGCTGTCCATGCCTTGGTACAGGTCACTGTTGACTGCCGCGCCAGTAGCTCCACAGGCATCAATCGACATCATCGGTTTGCCAGACTGGTGCATCAGCCAAAAGCCATCGCCACCAATGCCGGTCATGTGCGGGTAAACCACTGCCAGCGTGGATGCCACGGCAATCGTGGCCTCAATGGCATTGCCACCCTCGCGCAGGATGTCCAAGCCGGCTTGCGCCGCCAGTGAATGAGGTGCCACCACAGCGCCGCGCATACCAAGAATGGGGTTCATGTGAGAAATGTCCAGAGTTATATCGACTGCGGCTGCATCGGCGCACTGGCCCAGACCGGTGCCACCCGCGATGTGGCCGTGCGGGCTGCCTGCAGGTGTGAGCGCATCTGCCGGTAGCTGCTGGCCGCATCGTGCGCGAGCAGGGCTTCGACGATGGCGGAGTGTTCTTCGAACGACTCACCCATACGTTCAACGTTGTGGAACTGGGTGCGCCTGAAAGGCGACACCCGGTGGCGCATGCTGGTCGCCATATCAATCAGCACCGCGTTGTAGCTGCCGCGAATGATGGTGTTGTGCAATGCCAGATTGGCGGTGTCGTAACGATCAAAGTCGCTGGCTTGCATGGCGGCGCGGCCTTCCTTGTGAAGTTCCAACAGCAAGTCTCGGTCCTGCGAGGTCATGCGCAGCGCTGCGTGGCGCGCACATGCCGCCTCCAGATCGCCAATGGCTTCAAACATCTGGTCGAGTTGTTCGGCGCTCATGGCGGCCACCACCGATCCCCGGTTAGGTCTGCAGTCCACCAGTCCCATGATGGCCAATTGTTTGAGGGCTTCGCGCACGGGGGTACGCGACACCTTGAAGCGCTCGGCCAGCATCACCTCGTCGAGTTTGCTGCCCGGCACAAAGTGGCCGAGTGCGATCTCGTCGGCAATGCGTCGGCAAACCGAATCGGCCAAGCTGCCACGTAGCCCAGAGGAGCAGACCGCAAGCGGGTTGGGCACGTCAGCCACCATACCCTGACGGGAGCCAACAAAAAAAATGCTCAGCGAGCTTCATACCAATCTCCAGAGTGTTCACAGCACACCAGCGTTAAAACGCATGGAACGTGCCACTCAGCAGGATTGGTTCGATGTTTTTTCTAAGTGCTTGCAAAAAAAAGAATTTTTACGTGCTTGTATTTTTCTTTCCGAAAATGGCGCACCAAAACAAGGGGCCAGGCGGCATAAATTGCATGGAAAGTGCCCCACTTCGATGCAAAGTTCCATCATTGCATGCAAGACGGTTTGGGATGTCGTTCAGGGGAGGTCTGCACCACACCCGCTGAAACATCATTTGTCCGTTTTGGCGAAGCCTTTGCAGGTTTTCGGGCGCAGACCTTATCCCTGAGCCCCCATGGTTTCATGGATTCAAACTTGCATTTGCCTTGTCGGCGGGGAGGTTGTCCTGACTTTCCATCAGGTCGTTGGCGAGTTCCACATGCACCCAGAAGTACTGTGGCTACTTGCCTGTGTGAAACCCTTGCAGCACATTCACCGTGTTGACCCCCACCTCGGCCACCGCATAGCCGCCCTCAAACGTGAACACGGTGGGCAGGCCCAGGCTGGCCAGGGTCTGACCCACCTGCAGGTAATCCGCGCTCTGCAGGCCAAAGCCTGATATGGGGTCGCCTGCAAACGTGTCCACACCCAGCGGCACCACCAGGGCTTGCGCGCCAAAGTCAGCGACCGCCTGGCAGGCGGTGTGCAGCGTGGCGTGCCACACATCAAAGCCTGTGCCGCGTGGGAGCGGCAGGTTCAGGTTGGCACCCAGCCCTGCGCCCTCGCCACGCTCGTCGGCGTGGCCCAGGAAAGGTCGCCGTGCAGGCTGACAGTCAGCACATCCGGGCGGCTGTAAAAGATGGTTTGTGTGCCGTTGCCGTGGTGGTAGTCCACATCGAGCACAGCCACGCGTTCAAACCGCTGGCGCAGCGTGTGGGCGACCACGGCGGCGTTGTTGATGAAGCAGTAGCCCCCGAAAAAGTCTGGCCCCGCATGGTGGCCGGGCGGGCGCGTCAGCGCAAAGGCGCTGGGGGCACCGGCCAGCACGGCGTTCGCGGCTGCCAGCGCGCAAGCGGCCCCGGCCTGGGCGGCAGCCCAGGTGCCAGCCGTGAGTGGGCTGCCTGCGTCGAAGCTGTACAGGCCCATGCGGGCGGCAAAGTTGTCGGGCTCCACATCGGCCCGAAAGCCTCGCACCGGCCACACGCTGGGCAAGGCATCCTGGCTGGCGTGCGCGGGGTTCAGGGCCACCCACTGGCTCCACGCGCTTTCAATGAACGACAGGTAGCGCGGCTGGTGCACGGCGGCCAAGGCCTCGGCAAGCCCGCTGGCGGCAAGCGCAGCAGCATCGAGCGCGGGCGCGGTGATGGGGCCCAACTGATGGCGTTGAAGCTCTGCCAGCACAAAGTCCACCCGGCTGGGCACCTCGTGGCAGGGCACCAACTGGCCCCGGAACATTTCAAACTGACCCGCGTGTTGGGCGTGCAGGGGGTTGTGGAAGGTTTGCATGGGTGGGCGGGCGCTATCAGCCAAGGTCGGTGAAGGCCTGCAGCGGGCTCAGCGGCGGGAACTGGCCCGCGCGTTTGGCCTGCATGGCAGTGATCGACTCGCGCACATGGTCGTTGCTCCAGATGGTGCCTTGCAGCCAGCCCATTTGCTGCAGGCTGTCGGCCACCGAGTGGTCGCGGGCGTAGTGCAGGGCCTGCTTGGTGCCCCAGATGGCCACCGGTGGCTTGCTGGCAATCTCGCGGGCGCAGGCCAAGGCGGCTGCCAATGCGGCCTCGGGCGTGTCGAGCACGGCGTTGACCAAGCCGTATGCCAGTGCCTGGCTCGCGGGCAGGCGGCGGCCGGTGTACGCCATCTCTTTGGCCACGGCAAACGGCACCAGTTTGGGCAGGCGCTGCAGCGTGCCCACATCGGCCACCATGCCGATGTTGATTTCCTGCACGCAAAAGAAGGCGTCGGCACTGGCGTAGCGCAGGCAGCCGGCGGTGACCATGTCCACCGCGCCACCGATGCAACCACCCTGAATGGCCACCACCACGGGCATGCGCAGGTTGTCCAGCCGGGTGAAGGTGGCCTGCATGCCAGCCAGCAGATCTGAAATGGCGGCCCGGCCTTCGGGGCTTTGGTCGTCCATTTGCACGGCACCGGCAAACGTTTCAAGCGCCATGCCCGCCGAGAAGTGTTTGCCGGTGCTGGAGATCACCAGCACCCGTGCCGTGCCCGCCTGGTGCAGGGCGGCCAGCACACCGTCCAGCTCGCGCCAGAAGGTGGGGTCCATGGTGTTGAGCCGCTCAGGGCGGTTGAGCACCAGGTGGGCGATGTGGTCGGTTTCGGTGAGGCTGAAGCAGGTGAGGGTGGTCATGCGGGGCTCCGGTGAATCAACCCCGCATTGTGGGATTTGCGCTGGCACGGTGCTGTCTCCGGCGTGCAGAGCGGGTCAACGCCCGCCATTGCGCCGCTGCTCCCGCAGCATGAACAGGTAGAGGCTTTCCACCTTGTCGCGGGCCCAAGGTGTCTGGCGCAGCAGCTTCAGGCACGACTTGACGCTGGGGTCTTTTTCAAAGCAGCGCAGCGGTATGCGCTGCGCCAGGCCGGGCCAGCCGTAGTGGGCGTGCAGCGCGGTGACGATGGCTTCGAGCGTGAGGCCGTGCAGCGGGTTGTTGGCCTGCTTTTTGGGCGCAGCGGGTTGTGGCTCGGCGCTGGGTGCGTTGTCGGGTGGGGTGTCGGACATGCTGGGGGGTTAAAAAAGAAGAGCTGTCTGTGCAATACCATCAAGCGCTGGGTGCACTTTTGGCTTGTTTTTTGGGGGCTGAGTGACGTCGGGCAAGGGTTGGCCGTTGGCCCCGAGTTTGCACAGGTTGCCCACGCGCACGCCGAGCAGGCGGATGGGTCTTTGCAGTGGAGCGCGTTTCAGGGCTTGGCCTGCTGCTTGGCGCAGCTCGTTGGCGTTGGCCACCGGGGCGGGCAGGCTGTGGTCGCGGGTGGTGATTTTGAAGTCTGCGTATCGCAGCTTGATGCCCACGGTGCGCCCCGCGTAGCCCTTGCGTGCCAGGTCGGCGGCCACCTGCTCGCACAGGCGCGTGAAGATGGCGCCCAGTTCGGCGCGGTCGCGAACGGCGTGCAGGTCTCGCTCGAAGGTGGTTTCGCGGCTGATGCTGACGGGTTCGCTCTCGGTCACCAGCGGGCGGTCGTCGCGCCCCCAGGCCGCGTCGTGCAACCAGCTACCGTGGGTGGGGCCGAAGTGGTCCCGCAGCCAGGTGGGGTCGCGCGCAGCCAGTTCGCCTATGGTGTGGATGCCGTGAGTTGCCAGCTTGGCGTCGGCCTTGGGGCCAATGCCGTTGATTTTGCGCACAGGCAGGGGCCAGATGAGGGGTTGCAGGTCGGCCTCGTGCACCACGGCAATGCCGTTGGGCTTGTGAAATTCACTGGCCATTTTGGCTAGCAGCTTGTTGGGTGCCACGCCCACCGAGCACGTCAGACCGGTGGCCTCAAAAATGCTTTTTTGAATGAGCCGCGCCAACACGCGCCCGCCTTCGCGCTGGCCGCCGGGCACGGCTGTGAAGTCGATATACACCTCGTCCACGCCCCGGTCTTCCATGACGGGGGCGATGTCGGTGATGACGGCCTTGAACGCGCGGGAAAAGCGGCGGTATTCGTCAAAGTCCACCGGCAGCAGGATGGCGTCGGGGCATAGTTTGGCGGCTTTCATCAGGCCCATGGCCGAGCCCACGCCAAACTGCCGCGCGGCGTAGGTGGCAGTGGTGATGACACCGCGCCCGGTGTAGCCGCGCAGGCGCGGGAACACATCGAGCGGAATGTGGCGCAGTCGCAGGGCTGGGTCGAGCACAGCAGGGTCGTCGGGGTTGGGTGGTTCTTCGGGCCGCCAGCGTCCCATGACGTCGTCGTCGCGCCGCCTCGATCCGCCAATGACCACAGGCAGGCCTTTGAGCTGTGGGTAACGCAGCAGCTCCACAGACGCATAGAAAGCATCCATGTCGAGGTGGGCCACGCGCCTGGGTTTGGCGTCAGGCGCTGGCTGGTCATGGGCGGTGGGTGCGTTCACGGTTGGCCACCAAGGCGGCAAACGTGGCTGGCAACTGGCTGAGCAGGGTGTCGCCGAGTTTGACAATCCAAAGGGCGCGGGCGGCAGTGGCGTGTGGCAAGGGTGTGGCAGGCAAGGTCAGTTTTTGGATTTGGGCGGTGTCAGCAGCCAGGCTTGCGCATCGTCAGGCAAATACAGACAGCAGTCAGCCAGAGGGGCGGGCAGTTTGCCAGCTTGGTCAAGCACGCGCAGGCGGGCGGCGTCTTGGGCCACGCCCAGCAGTTCGCTGGCCTCGGGCCAGTGTGTGAACGCCAGGGGATCTACTTGGGCGGTGATGGCACCCACCACGTTATCGGGCAGTTCCCAGCGGGCTGCCACCCGGTGCGACAGTATGGCCATCGCGTGCGCCATGTCTTGTGCTGCGTGGTTGTCGCTGGCATGGGTGTTGGCCTCGCCCACAGGCAAGCTGCGAGGGCCGAGGCCGTGCGGGTCAGGGCGGGCCAGGTGGGCCACGCGGTCGGCCATGCGCAGGGCCACGAGGTGGCCCACTTGCAGCGCGAGCCCAGACAAGAAAGCCTCGAAAGCGTCTACCCCCCTCGCCGGGGCCAGTGCCTGGCTGCATTCGGCGCAAGCTTCGCCCAGCGACCACACCTTGGGTGCGCCTGCTCGTATCAGCGGGCCTGAATCGTCGCCCAGCACGGGACGAAATGCCACCCTGGCGATCAACATGCGCAGGCCGTGGCTGCCCAGGAGGCGCACGGCTTCTGCCGTTTGCGTGACAGTGGTGGTGCGCTGATGCAGGGCACTGTTGGCTTCTTTCAAGGCCTCGGCCACCAGCACAACGTCCTGTTCGATGAGTTGGGCCAGGTCTTGGGCAGAGCTGTGTTCGTCGCGCAGGCTTTTGAGCAGGCCGGGCAAGACGCTGGGCACGCGCGGCACCCAGTCGGCGGCGCGCGTGGCGTCAAGGCTCATGCGCTCGACAGCGTCGACCAAACCTCCCAATGACAGAGTGGGCCCACCCACAGTGCCCAGGCTGAACACCCAACGCATAGCGGCGGTTTGTACGTTGAACTCGTGGTTGCTGATGGTGCCAGGCCCCCAATCGGTGGTTGTTGGGCCTTTTTGCTCCGAGATGGTCGAGACGGGTGCTGTGACATCGGGCAACGCGGCAGATGCAGGAGACGCTGCAGAGGCAGTGGGGGCAGGTGGGGAACCTACCCATTTTTGAAACCAGTTGAACATAGGTGTACGGCTTCAGGGTTGGAGTGTGGCGCTCCAGCGGTCATCCCATGGCACCGGGCCTTGGCCGAGGTGCTGGAGTTGGCGGCGGTCGCGTTTGGTGGGGCGGCCCTGGGGTTGGGCGTGAGCGGGTTCGGGGGCCAGGCGGCGTTGCTCAGCGGCACGTTCGCGTTCTGCCAGGCTGTCGGGTGTTTCAGCGTACATAGCCTGGGCCACGGGCGCTGGACCACGCACCGCGCTGATGGCCAGCACCTGCACCGTGCGCACCACGGGCCCTGCGCGCATGCGAACGGTGTCTCCTGGCTTGACCTCGCGCGAGGGCTTGGCCTCCTGGCCGTTGACTTGTACGCGGCCTTTGTTGATTTCGTCCGTGGCCAGCGAGCGCGTTTTGTAGAACCGTGCGGCCCACAGCCATTTGTCGATGCGCAGTTTGTCCATG